>Ga0075364_10002175_pt1 | contig 10983 bp, 8 predicted proteins | sample EndMetdeltDD1764_FD_71517 | JGI IMG/M metagenome (GOLD analysis project Ga0075364, IMG submission 71517) | Populus endosphere microbial communities from Tennessee, USA - Endosphere MetaG P. deltoides DD176-4 | ecosystem: Host-associated > Plants > Roots > Endosphere | place: USA: Tennessee...
CGCGCTCGAGCGCGAGCCGGTCGACGTGGTGGTGCTGGACCTGATGTTGCCCGGCGACGATGGCCTCGCCCTGTGCCGCGCGCTGCGCAGCCGCAGCGACCTGCCGGTGATCATGCTGACCGCGCGCGGACAGGCGGTGGACCGCGTGGTCGGCCTGGAGATGGGCGCGGACGACTACATGGCCAAGCCGTTCGATCCGCGCGAGCTGCTGGCCCGGATCCGCGCGGTCCTGCGCCGCAGCGCGGCGGTCACGGCCGGCACCGGCCCGCGCGAGCCGCGCTGGCTGCGCTTCGCCGGCTGGCAGCTCGATACGCGCGACCGCCAGGTGCAGGCGCCGGACGGGCGCGTGGTCAGCCTCGGCGGCGCCGACTACCGGCTGCTGCGGGTGCTGCTGCGCCACCCGCACCAGCCGCTGGGCCGCGACCTGCTGCAGGAGGAGGTCTACGGCCGCGAGCGCGGGCCCGAGGACCGCGCCATCGATGTCTGCGTCAGCCGCCTGCGCAACCGGCTGGAGGCGGATCCGCGCCGGCCGGTGCTGATCCGCACGCTGCGCAACGAGGGCTACCAGCTCTCGGCCGACGTCGATGGCCACGACTGACGCGCCCGCGCGGCGCCTGACCTGGCCGCGCACGCTGTACGGGCGCCTGGTGGTGCTGCTGCTAGGCGGCATGCTGCTGGCGCAGCTGCTGACCGGCACGATCTGGTTCGATGCCCGCTACGAGCGGGTCATGGAGATCCCGACCCGGCTGGCGGCCAGCGAGGTGGCGCACGCACTGCGCCTGCTGGAATCGGCGCAGGTGCAGCGCCGGCAGGCGCTCGACGCGTTCCAGGACGACGCGCTGCGCATCTCCGCCATCGCGCCGGAAGCGCCGGCCGCACTGGAGCCGCGCGACCGCGAGCTCGAGCGCCTGCTGCGCGAGGCGGTCGCCCTGCGCCTGGGCGGGCCGCGGCCGCTGCATCTGCGCCATGCCACGCTCTACGACGACCACGGGCATCCGCACGCGAACGCCGCCGTGTTCGGCAGCCATGCGCCGGAGGGGCGGCTGGTGCTGGACGTGCAGACGCGCGACGGCGACTGGCTGCGCTTCGACGTGCGTGCCGGCCAGGCCGGCCTGGAGCTGCGCCCGACCTACGCGTTCGGCGACTACCTGTTGCGCATCTACGGCGTGCGCGCGCTGGTGATCGTGCTGCTGGCGTGGGCGGCGGTGCACTGGATCACGCGGCCGCTGACCCGGCTGGCGCAGGCCGCGCAGGCGCTGGGCGACGACGTCAACAGCCCGCCGTTGCCGGTGACCGGCCCACGCGAGGTGCGCCAGGCCGCCGAGGCGTTCAACCGCATGCAGGCACGCGTGCTGGAATCCCTGCAGGCCCGCGAGCAGCTGCTTGCCGCGGTGTCGCACGACCTGCGTTCGCCGATCACCCGGCTGCGGCTGCGGGTGGAACTGCTGGAGGATCCGCTCGCCCGCGAACGCCTGCGCGCCGACCTGGCGCACATGCAGGAGCTGGTCGACTCGATCCTGGACTACTACGCAGGCCGGCACGAGGACGCGCCGATGCAGCAGGTCGACCTGGACACCCTGCTGGACGCCCTGGCCGAAGACCTGCGCGAGACCGGCGCCGAGGTCGCGATCGCCGGGCAGACCGGGCTGCTGGTGCGCGGCTATGCCGGCAGCCTGCGGCGCGCGATCGGCAACCTGCTGGAGAACGCGGTCCGCTACGGGCAGCGCGCGCGCGTGGCGCTGTCGCTGGACGCCGATGGTCGCGGCGTGCGGCTGCGCATCGACGACGACGGCCCCGGCATCCCCGACGACGCGCTGGAACAGGTGCTGCAGCCGTTCGTGAGGCTGGAGCGTTCGCGCAACCGCCATACCGGCGGCATCGGCCTGGGGCTGAGCATCGCCGACGGCATCGTGCGTGCGCATGGCGGCCGCCTGCAGCTGCGCAACCGCCGCGACGCCAGCGGCGGCCTCCAGGGCCTGCAGGCCGAGCTGTGGCTGCCGCTGCAGGATGCCCGCCCCTGACCCACGCGGCGGGCGCTGCACCGTCGCCGCGGCGAACGCGACACGGCATTGCGATCCCGCACGGGGAAGGACCCGGCCGGCGGGACGCACGGCAGCCTCGCCGCCGCGCACGCCACGATGCGGACGGGACGAGAGGACGCGCGCGCCAGTCATGCACACGGAAGCGCCCCCGGGCCCCGATCGATACGCTCGCCCCGCATGGACGCTTCAGGAGCCGACCCCGATCCCGGCCCCGGCTCCCGTGCACCAGCGGCGCCGGCCCGCTGCCGGCGGCCGGTCACGCCCGCCGCTCAGCCGCCGGCACTCACGCGCACTGCTTGAACATGACCGGGCAGATCTTCTCGCCGTTCTCGATGCACTCGGTCACCGCCGTTTCCTCGGCCTCGTCGGCGGTCTTGCCGGTCGCGGTGTAGGTCACGGTGCGCCGGTCCGCGCCGCGCAGCTGCACCAGCGCGCCGCATTCGCCGGCCGGCCACGCCAGCACCACCTCGCAGCTGCGCTGTCCGCACTTGCTGCGCGCGGTATCGCTGGCATCGGTCTCGTTCACGCCCAGGTGCATGCCGATGGCGTCGCCCTCGCGCTCGACCGCGACCGCGGTCCAGAAGCGCGCGACCTTGCCGCGGTCGCCGTGCAGCGCGTTGGTCGGCATCGCGGTGCTGGTGCCGCGGGCCGCCGGCGGCTTGGCGACGAATTCCGCCGCGCCCGGGAAGAAGTCCAGCTTCGGCTTGGCCACCCGGTTGATCGCGATCAGCTCCAGCCGGTACGAGAGCCGGTCGATCGCCGAGTAGGCGAACTTCCAGCCGGTGCAGAAGCTCTGCTCGGCCGGGCTGTGGCACTGCTCGCCGCCGGCGGTCGTGCAGGTGGCCAGCGCCGCATCGCGCGCCTTGTCCTTGCTCTCGCCGTTGTTGAAGTACATGCCGCCTTGCTGGCTGTAGGCCGGCGCGACGCAGCTGTTGGCGAAGCTCAGCACCGGCCAGCAGGTGCCCTTGCATTCTTCCAGGGCCAGGCGCAGGGCTTCTTCGTGGCTGTGCATGTTGAGGCGCACGTTCCAGCTGCCATCGTCGGTGTTGACCACCACGCCGCCCCACCAGTCGCGCTTGGCGTCGTCGCGGACGCGCTGCGCGGCGGCCCGGGCAGCGGCCGCGGCGGCCTGCTGCGCGGCGGCCTCCTCGGCGCTGATGTAGTTCGCCGCCTGCTGGCTCTGCTGCCAGCCGAGGAAGTTCATCTGCGCCGCGTGGGCCTGCATGCGCGCCTGCGCGCCGTTCTGCGCCGGCGCGCTGCCACCGGCAAGCAGCAGGGCGGCGGCGGCGACAGCCAGCCCGGCCTTAGAAACAGTATTCAATCTGCACCTCGCATTGCTGGGCGCCGGACGCCTTGCACTCGGCCAGCACCTTCTGGCCCAGTACGCCGTCGGCCTGTTTGCCGGCTTCGCCGGTGGCGGCGAAGATGGCGCGCTTGCCCGGCGTCGCGCCGCGGTCGCCGGCGATGGCCATGCAGTGGTTGCGGACCGGCATCGTCACCAGCTCGGCGCAGTCCTGGGCCTTCTTCTGGCAGTCCATGCGGGTCCGGACCTTGGCTTCGACCGCGGTGCCGCCGACGCCGTTGGTGACTTCCTGCGCGCTGTCGCTGACCCACAGGCTCATGTAGAGCTCCATGCCCTCGGGCAGGCTCCTGGACATGGTGCCCGGCGGCGGCAGGCCCTCCATCATGGAGCCTGCGGACTGGGCGGCCGCCGGAACGGCGACGGTGAGGCCCAACAGCAGGCCGGCGGCGAGAATCGGATATCGCGTCATGACTGGTCCTTCAGAGAAAAGAGGGGCGCCCCGGACCGGCGGCGTCAGAAACACTTCCTGAGCATCACGGGGCAGCGATCGTAGTCGCTGTCCATGCATTCGAGCACCGCGGCCTCTTCGGACGCGGCCTCGGTATCGGCTTCGGCACCGAAATGGAAGGCGGGCCTGCCCGGGGTGTAGCCACGCACCACGGTCGCGCAGGCGCCGGCACCCCACTCCAGCACCAGCGTGCAGTCGGCCTTCCCGCACTCCTTCAGGGCCGCGTCGGCGGCGACCTTCGCGGTCGGCGCCATCTGCAGGCCGGTGGCCTCGCCGTCGGCACTGGAGGCGAAGGCGAACGACGCGCGCGCCATGCCGACCGGGCGCGCGCCGTCGGTGCCCAGCGCCTCGCGCTCGCCCGCACCGCGCTGCCCCGGCGGAGCCGCAAGGAACGTCGCGCTGCCGGGAAACCACGCCAGCCGTGGCGCCTTGACCCGGCTCAGGACGACCAGCGAGGTGCGGTAGTTGAAGCGCTCCAGCATCGAGTACGCATGCTTCCAGCCGGTGCAGTAGCTCTGCCCCGGCTCGGCGCTGCAGCCCTCGCCACCGGCGGCCCTGCAGGCCGCCACCGCGGCCTCGCCGGCGGCCTTCTTGCTGCCGCCATCGGCCAGGAACATGCCGCCTTGGCCGCTGTAGGCAGGCGCGATGCAGGTATTGGCGAAGCTCAGCACCGGAAAGCAGTTGCCGGTGCATGCTTCCATCGCGGCGCGCTGCGCCTGCGCTTCGTCGTGCGCGTGCAGCTGGGTGAACCACTGCCCGCTGTCGACGTCGACCGCCACCGCGCCCCACCAGTCGCGCTCGGCATCGGCACGCACCGCCGCGTCCTGCGCGGCCAGGCGTGCGGCCGCCTCGCGCTGCGCAGCGAGCTCGGATGCCGAGGCCTGCTGCTGGTTCTGGTAGTACTGGTGCCAGTAGTGGTTCTGCTGCTGGAACTGGGCCTGCCGCTGCATCTGCTGCGCCATCGGCTGCGCGGTCGACAGCGCAGGCGCCAGCAGCAGGGCCACGGCCAGCAGCCGCGCCATCAGGCGCTCAGAAACAGTAGTCAAAGAACACCTGGCAGGTACCGCCGCCCTGCTGGCACTGGGCCACGGTCTGCTCGCGCAGGGTGCCGGCCTGCGGCGCATCCTTCTGCGCGGCATTGGCGAACAACGCGCGCGCGCCCTTGCCGATGGTCGGGTTCACCGCCACCGCCAGGCAGTGGTCGCGCATCGGGAAGTTGAGCACTTCCTCGCAGTCGGGGGCGAGTTCGGCGCAGGCCCTGCGTGCGCGCAGCCGGGCCTCCACCGCGGTCGAGCCCTGCTCGCGGCTGAATTCCTGGGTCGAGTCGCTGACGAATATGCCCATGTGGATCTCCACCCCGGGCGGCATGTTGGCGCTGAGCGTACCCGGAGGCGGCAGTTGCGCCTGGCCCTGCGGCGTCTGCGCCAGGGCGGGGAGCGCCGCCATCGACATGGCCAGCACACAGGCGGAAACGCGGCGTCGCATACGGTGCATGTCCCTTGCTCTGAAAAAATCCGTCGCGGAGCTTAGCAAGCCCCGGCGCGATACCGCCTCAGCGGGAATACCGAATCGCCCGCGATGTCACACATTCACGCGGCATCGTTGCCGGCGCTCCTGCGCAGGCATGCGCCATCGCCCGCCGCGTCCCGCTGCAGGCGGGTACACTCCCCGCACAGCCAGCACACCGCCGCCGCCCCGCACGGGCGTGCCGGACCGCATGACGCCAGCCGGACCACCGGGCCGCCTTCCACGGCACCCGACCGAGCAACCCGATCCTTCGAGGGCGTCATCCATGCACCATTCCCTTTCCGCCGTCGCGGCCACGCTGCTGACCCTGGCCGGCCTCGCCGGTTGCGCCGGACCATCCACCGACCCCCCGGCCGACGCCGCACCGCCAGCGGCCTACGTTCCCGCCACGATCACCCGCGCCGAGGTCGCGCCCGGCCTGTACGAACTGGCCTACAGCGCACGCCGGAACGCGGTGTTCGTCGCCTCGTCGGGGGGCTTCGGCGATACCGCCGCAGCGTCGAAGATCCTGCGCCTGGATCCGGCCACACTGGCCGTGCAGCAGGAGATCGGGCTGTCGCACAAGGGCTTCGGTGTGGTGCTGGACGACGCGGCCGACCGCCTGTACGTCGGGCACGGTATGGACGCGTCGATCTCGGTGATCGATACCGCCAGCAACCAGCTGCTCGACACGCTGCAGCTGGAAGAGAAGACCGTCGGCGAGGACGGCAAGGCCAGCGCCGCCCACCACCTGCGCGAGCTGGTGCTGGACCGCGACAACCACCGCCTGTTCGCACCCGGCCTGGGCTTCGAGGGCAGCGTGCTGTTCGTCGTCGACACCGCGGACTTCAGCCTCGAGAAGACCATCGAAGGCTTCGGCCCGGTCGCCACCGGCATCGCGCTGGATGCCGAAGGCAAGCGTGTGTTCGTGTCCAACTTCGCCGGCGAGGTGATCAGCGTCGACACCGGCACGCTGGAGATCGGCAAGCGCCTGGCCACCGGCGTCGAGCAGCCGCTGAACCTGGCCTGGGACGCGGCGGGCAAGCGCCTGTTCGCCACCGACCAGGGGCTGGAACAGGTGCGCAAGATGCTGGCCGAGCGCCAGCCCGGCTACCAGTCGCAGCATCCGGGCAATCGCCTGGCGATCATCGACCCGGAGACCGGCACGGTGACCGACAGCCTGGCCACCGGCGAAGGCCCGATCGCGGTGCTGTTCGACGCGCCGCGCGCGCGCCTGTACGTCACCAACCGCGGCGGCGGCTCGGTCAGCGTGTTCGACAGCACCAGCAAGGCGCTGCTGGAGACCATCACGGTGCCGACGCATCCGAACAGTCTTGCGCTGGATGCGGCCAGCGGCACGGTCTACGTCTCGGTGAAGAACGACCGCGAGGCCGAAAGGGGTGCGGCGGAGAGCGTGGTGCGGCTGGCTTACTGAGCCGCCGGTGACGCTGCGGGAGCTGCTGGATGCGGCTCCTGCAGCGGCCCGCCTCGGGCGCGGCGCTCCCCGCCTTCCATCCCGTCATCCGTCACGGGCACGCGATACCGTTTGTGGGGCAAGGACGCCGGACGCGGACTCCCGCGCGCACCGGAGTCACATCGAACCTGCGATGCCATCGACACGGCAGGCGGCCGCAGAACCGTCTTGTGCGTGCACGGAAGGCAAGACACCCATGTCGTCCGGCTCCAAAGAGCCGGGAGACCAGAACGGTCTCCCGGCTCTGTGACAGCGTGGATAACCCGCCCGTGTGCGATCCGTCTGCTGCCGCGCTGGACGGCTGTCGATGCCGGAATCCTGTTCCGGCGCCGGTTCCGCATCGCCGGCCCGCCGCTGCCGCGACACCACATCAGAAGCGGTACACGGACGCCGCGGCCACCTCCTGCGCACCGCAGGAAGCGGCCACCAGGGTGATCAGCCGCGCGTGAACACCAGATGCCCGCCTTCGGCCTCGACCTTGATCGTGTCGCCGGCGCTGAACTCGCCGCCGAGGATCTTCTGCGCCAGGGGGTTCTCGATCTGCGCCTGGATCGCGCGCTTCAGCGGGCGCGCGCCGTAGACCGGATCGAAGCCGACGTTGCCCAGCAGCTCCAGCGCGCGCTCGCCCAGGTCCAGCTTCAGGCCGCGCTCGCCCAGGCGCTTCTCCAGCCCGCGCAGCTGGATCCGCGCGATCGAGGTGATCTGCGCCTTGTCCAGCGGATGGAACACGACGATGTCGTCGAGCCGGTTGATGAACTCCGGGCGGAAATGCGCTTGGACCACGCCCATCACCGCCGCCTTCATCTGCGTATAGGCCTCTGCGCTGCCGTCGCCGGACAGCTCCTGGATCTGGTGCGAGCCCAGGTTGGAGGTCATCACGATGACGGTGTTGCGGAAGTCCACGGTGCGGCCCTGGCCGTCGGTCAGGCGGCCGTCGTCGAGCACCTGCAGCAGGATGTTGAACACATCCGGATGCGCCTTCTCGACCTCGTCCAGCAGGATCAGCGAGTACGGACGGCGGCGCACGGCCTCGGTCAGGTAGCCGCCTTCCTCGTAGCCGACGTAGCCCGGAGGCGCACCGATCAGGCGGGCCACGGAGTGCTTCTCCATGAACTCGCTCATGTCGATGCGCACCATCGCCTCGCTGCTGTCGAACAGGAACTCGGCCAGCGACTTGCACAGCTCGGTCTTGCCGACGCCGGTCGGGCCGAGGAACAGGAACGAGCCGATCGGCCGGTTGGGATCGGACAGGCCGGCGCGCGAGCGGCGCACCGCGTCGGAGACGACCTTGATCGCCTCGGACTGGCCGACCACGCGGCGGCCGAGATCGGCTTCCATCCGCAACAGCTTGTCGCGCTCGCCTTCCAGCATCCGGTTGACCGGAATGCCGGTCCAGCGCGAGACCACCTCGGCGATCTCCTCGTCGGTGACCCGGTCCTGGACCAGGCGGAACGCGTGCTGGTCGACCTCGCTGGCGGCGGCCAGCTGCTTGTCCAGCTGCGGCAGCAGGCCGTACTGGATCTCGCTCATCTTCGTGTAGTCCTGGCGGCGCTGGGCGGCCTCCAGGTCGAGCTTGGCCTGCTCGATCTGCTCCTTGATCTTCGTCGCCCCCTGCAGCGCGGCCTTCTCCGACTTCCAGACCTCGTCCAGGTCGGAGAACTCTCGCTCCAGCGCGTCGATGTCGCGTTCCAGGTCGGCAAGACGCTGGCGGCTCGCCTCGTCCTTCTCCTTCTTCAGCATCTCGCGCTGGATCTTGAGCTGGATCAGGCGACGCTCGAGCCGATCCAGTTCCTCCGGCTTGGAGTCGATCTCCATGCGGATGCGGCTGGCCGCCTCGTCCATCAGGTCGATGGCCTTGTCCGGCAGCTGGCGGTCGGTGATGTAACGGTTGGACAGCGTGGCCGCGGCGACGATCGCCGGGTCGGTGATCTCCACGCCGTGGTGCACCGCGTAGCGCTCCTTGAGCCCACGCAGGATCGCGATGGTGTCCTCGACACTGGGCTCGCCGACGAACACCTTCTGGAAGCGGCGCTCCAGCGCGGCGTCCTTCTCGATGTACTGGCGGTACTCGTCCAGCGTGGTCGCGCCGATGCAGTGCAGCTCGCCGCGCGCCAGCGCCGGCTTGAGCATGTTGCCGGCGTCCATCGCGCCGTCGGCCTTGCCCGCGCCGACCATCGTGTGCAGCTCATCGATGAACAGGATGATCTGGCCTTCGTTCTTGGCCAGGTCGTTGAGCACGCCCTTGAGGCGCTCCTCGAACTCGCCGCGGAACTTGGCGCCGGCGATCAGCGCGCCCATGTCCAGCGACAGCACGCGCTTGCCGCGCAGGCCTTCGGGCACCTCGTCGTTGACGATGCGCTGGGCCAGGCCCTCGACGATCGCGGTCTTGCCCACACCCGGCTCGCCGATCAGCACCGGGTTGTTCTTGGTCCGGCGCTGCAGTACCTGGATCGCGCGGCGGATCTCCTCGTCGCGGCCGATCACCGGGTCGAGCTTGCCGCTCTCGGCGCGCGCGGTCAGGTCGATCGTGTACTTCTCCAGCGCCTGGCGCTGTTCCTCTGCGTTCTCGCTCTGCACGGTCTCGCCGCCGCGGACCTTGTCGATCGCCGTTTCCAGCTTCTTCTTGTCGGCGCCAGCCGCGCGCAGCGCCATGCCCAGCGGGCCGCCGTCGTCGGCTGCGGCCAGCACGAACCACTCGCTGGCGATGAAGGCGTCGCCATGCTGCTGGGCCAGCTTGTCGGTCTGGTTCAGCAGCCGCGACAGGTCGTTGCCGACCGACACGTTGCCGGCCTGGCCGGTGACCTTGGGCAGCGCCTCCAGGGTTTCGCCCAGACGCTCGCGCAGCAGCGGCACGTTGACCCCGGCCTGGGCCAGCAGCGGCCGGGTGCTGCCGCCCTGCTGGTCGAGCAGCGCGGCGAACACATGCGTCGGCTCGATGATGGTGTGGTCGCGGCCCACGGCCAGCGACTGCGCGTCGGCCAGTGCCTGCTGGAAGCGCGAGGTGAGCTTGTCCATCCGCATCGTAGAGACTCCTCTTCGAAAGATGTGGGCCGCGATGGCGACCGATGCTGCACAGATGCGGCCACGTCCAATCGATTCAAGACAGGCGCGTGCGTTCGACGCCGCATCCCGCGCGCGCCGCTGCCGGCCCGGGCGGCCAGGCAGTCCGCGCCGGGCAACGCGCGCGGTGCGGCTTCGACAACGCACCGCGGCGTGGCGCGATGGCGCCGACGGCTCGCTTGGCATGGTCCGCCGACAGGCGCATAATTGAGAACAATTATCATTCACTAGAGCCGGACACCCGGCGTGATCGCTCGCCGATGCAGGCTCCGCACCCTCTGCTGGACACGCTTTACCGGGACCACCAGCCTTGGCTGCAGCGCTGGCTGAGCGGACGGGTGGGCTGCCGCGAGACCGCCGCCGACCTGGCCCAGGACACCTTCGCCCGGATCATGGCCGGCCGCGACCTCGCCGGCCTGCACGAGCCACGCGCGTTCCTGACCACGGTCGCCAAGGGCCTGATGGCCCACTGGTTCCGCCGGCAGTCGCTGGAGCGCGCCTACCTGGACAGTCTGGCCGCCGCCCCCGAACCGGTCCTGCCCTCGCTGGAACAGCAGGCCATCGTGCGCGAGGCGCTGCAGCTGATCGACGCGATGCTCGACGGCCTGCCATCGCAGGCACGCACGGTGTTCCTGTTGTCCCAGTTCGATGGCCTGGGCTACGCGCAGATCGCCGGCCAGCTGGGCATCTCGCTGAGTACGGTCAAGCGGCACATGAAGCGCGCCTTCGTCGGCTGCCTCGCGCATGCGCCCTGAACCGGCCGGTGACCGCCCGCTGGATCCGCACGCGCTGGAACAGGCCGCGGACTGGCTGGTCCGGCTGGGCGGGCACGACGCCAGCGATGCCGACCATGCCGCCTGCGCCCGCTGGCGCGCGCAGGACCCCGAGCACGCGCGCGCCTGGGAACGTGCCGAGCGCCTGCGTGGGCTGCTGGCCAGCGTCCCGGCCGCGATCGCATGGCCGGTACTCGGCCGGCCGGCCTCGCCGTCGCGCCGCGCGGCGATGCGCAGCCTGGCCGGCGCGTTCGCCCTCGCACCCGGTGGCTGGCTGCTGTGGTCGCTGTGGGAGCGTGCGCACTGGGACGCGCAGT
>Ga0075364_10002176_pt1 | contig 10976 bp, 10 predicted proteins | sample EndMetdeltDD1764_FD_71517 | JGI IMG/M metagenome (GOLD analysis project Ga0075364, IMG submission 71517) | Populus endosphere microbial communities from Tennessee, USA - Endosphere MetaG P. deltoides DD176-4 | ecosystem: Host-associated > Plants > Roots > Endosphere | place: USA: Tennessee...
AGCCAAAGGTGAGCATCCAGCCGGCCCCAGTTCGGCCAGGGCCGGCTGGGCGGCTCGCTCGCGAACAGGCTGATCGCGCGGCGGAAGCACGCTTCCGCCTTCTCCATGCTGCCGCCGTAGGCGGGCGGCGTGTGGAACGCGCTGCCTCCCTGGGCCAGCACGATCCGGGGGTTGTCGGGCTCGAGCTTGACGGCCTGCTCGAGGGCGCTCGCCGCCTTGCTCCCCAGCTCCATGCCCAGAGCAGGTACGAAGCCCATCTGCGAGCCGTAGACCGCGGCCAGCAGGGCCAGGGACTCCGCGTTCCTGGGATCGAGCGCCAGCGCCTGTTGCAACTGGGCCACCGCTTCGTCGTGCAGCGGGAGCTGCTCGTCCTTCTGGATGCTCGGCACGCGAACCAGCCGCCAGTCGGCGTAGGCGATCGAGTACCGCACCAGCACGGCCTGCTCGGGCTTGAGCGACCCCTCCAGGCCCTTGAGGCAAGTGGCGCGTGCCTCGCGGAGGTCCTTCTCGTTGAACGCCCCGCGCTCGAGGCGGGTGACCACGTCGGGCCACCAATCCTGGAATGTCGCCTCTCCGGCGGCCGCGTCCTTGCCGCCGCCGGTCAGGAACGGCAGGCTGGCGATGAGGCTCCACATCGTTCGCTTCCTCCACATGGTCGTCTCCTCAGCCGAAGATCGCGATCCCGAAATAGAACGAGCGCGGCGCGGCGCTGAGCACCGGCTCGCGGTGCGCGAAGTCGGGCGTGTATTTGTATTGGAAGATGTTCTGGCGAGCGGTCAGGTTGGTGACGCCGGAGAAGAAAAGGACGCGGGTATGCGACCCCAGCGACGTCATGTAGCTGGCGGAGGCGTCCACGCGCGAGTAGAGGGGATAACGGTCCGAGTTGATCACGCCGTAGGTCGGGTCGAAGCCCAGGGCCGTCGGCGTGGCCCCCAGGACCGGGGTGAACGGCTTCCCGGAGGCGACCCGCCAGCTCATCCCCAGCGTGAGCGCGGACGTGGCCTTGTAGTTGGCCATCGCATGTAGGGTCTGGGGGATGTCGAAATCCGGGGACCAGGTCCCGGACGGTAGCTGGTAGCGGCCGGCCTGGAAGATGGGGGTCCAGCGCCGTCGAGCCTGCAGCCAACTGTAGCCGATACGAAACTCCAGTGGCCGCCAGTGCCCACGCGCGAACAGGTCGAACCCGTTTGCGGAGCCGTACCCGTCGGACGTGAAGCCGCCGCCGGGCGTCTCCACCGGGAGTCTCTCGTAGCTCTTGTGGTAGACCTCCGCGCGTACGAAGAGAGAGCCGGTCTCCGTACCGCGTTCGTACCCCGCCACCCAGTGCTGCGCCTGCATGACCGAGAGGTGGGGGGCCCCGAAGGTCTCATCGTAGTACTCGGGCGACGGGACCTGGCTGTACCGCCCCCAGGCCAGCCGTAACCGCTGCTTCGCAGACAGGCCGACCACCAGGCTGGCACGAGGCGCCCCCATGACCACGTCGGAGCGATCGAAGCGATCCACCCGCGTCCCCACTACCGCCGTGGCCCGTCCGAACGAGCGTTCCGTCTCGACGTAGGCCCCGCCGTGCCAGTCGTCGAAGTGCACGTCGAAGACCCTCTGGCCGGAGCGGCGCCCTCCGAAATCGCCACCGCTCGTCGGCACCTGGCCCGCGATCGCGCTGCGCCTGTGGTCGCCGTCGATGCCCAGGCGCAGGAGCCACCGGCCCAGGGGCCGCACCACTCCGAGGCGCGCGGAGCGGTTCCGGTCGGCAAGGTCGATTTCGAACACCCCGGCCGACGTCTGGCGGACGTAATGGTCCTGCCCGATCGAAAGGGTCCCGCTCCAGCTCCCCAGCGCCCTCTCCCAGCGCCCGCTGAAGACGCGCTGGTCCGATCCGGCATCGAGAAGCCCGGTGAACTCCTCCTGCTCCAGTTCCACGCCGACGTCGTCTCCCTGGCCCATGCCGAAGAGCTTGAACGAGCCGAGGCGGGGCGAGTCGTAGTGCAGGCTCCCGTTGAGATCCCAGCTTTGCGGGTAGCGTTGGAACTTCCGCGGGCTCCCGTTGACGGCAAACAGCAACTGGGTGAAGGCCTTGTTGCCCGACAGCCGCACTCCTCCTCGCGAGCCGAGCGGGGTGGCGAACTGTCCCGAGGTCCCTCCGAGCCCGACGGTGGCGTAGTACTGGCGCACGGGCGGGCGGCTCAGGCCCCGCATCTCCAGCACCCCGCTCAGCGCGTCGCCGTAGCGGGCGGAGAAGCCGGCGGTACTGAACGAGAGCCCCTCCAGCAGGAACGGCTCCACCGACCCGAACAAACCGCCGGTCAGGGTCTCGTACTTGTAGGGGTGGGAGATGACGGTGCCGTCGAGGAGGAAGAGGACCTCGCTGGTGTCCCCACCTTGCACGAACAGGCCGGCGCCCTCGTCGACCTTGGCCATGCCGGGCAGGGTCTGGAGGGCCAGGAACGGGTCGGCCTGCGCCCCCGGCATCCGCACCACGTCCACGGGCAGGAGCCGCGCTTCGCTCGGGTGCGGCGCCACCACCGTCACGGACTCCGTCAGCGCCGGCTCCAGCAGCAACTCCAGGTCGTGGGAGCCGCCGAGCGTCACCTCGACCTGCCGCGGCTTGAAGGCGTGGCGGAAGGCAACCAGCGTGATCCGCTCATGGGCGGGGACGGCCAGCTCGAATCGGCCCTCCGAATCCGTGAGGCTCAGGCTCTGTGTGCCCTCGACGTAGACGCTGACCTGCGGAATGGGCAGCCCCTGGCCGTCGCGGACCACCCCGCGGAGGAGGTACCCATCGTCGGCGGCGAGCAGCAGGCCTAAGAGCAGGGCGACCATCGATCATTCCCACCGGAAGGTCTTCGCCGAGACCACCACCCCGACCACGAGCATCGTCACGAGCACCGCAACCTGCGGGACGTGCGCGCGCCACGGCTCCCCGAACCACAGTCCCTGCATGAGCTGGATGACGTGGGTGAGGGGGAGCAGCTCGCTGATCCTCCGCATCGAAGCCGGCATGATCTGCACGGGGATGGCGGCGCCGGAAAGGAACATCATGGGGAAGAAGATGGCCTGGCCCATGGCCTGGGCCATCCGCCCCGTCGGCGCGAGGCTGGCCAGCACGTAGCCGGCGGCGAAGAAGGAGAGCGCGCTCAGGGTGAAGCCGGCCAGCACGCTCGGCCAGGACCCCGCGAACCGCAGGTGGAAGATGGCCTTCCCCAGCAGGACGAGAACCAGCATCCCGAGCAGGGTGATGATGAACTGCGTCGAGATGTCCGCGGCGAGATAAGTGGCGGGGTGCAGCGGCGTGGCGCGATAGCGCCGCAGGACGCCGTACTCGCGGCGAAAGGCCGTCGCGACCGGTATGCCGAGGATCCCGGTGGTGGCGATGATCAGCCCGGAAAGGGCCGCCACCTGGTAGTCCACGTAGCCGAACCTGCGATAACTCTCGGGATCGACTTCGTTGCCGAACACCGAGCCGAAGAACACCAGCAGGAGGGCCGGGAAGATCAACGTGAAGAAGAAGGCCGGAGGCTCCCGCATCAGGAGCTTCAAATGGACCCACACGATCTGGCGATAGCCCTTCATCGTCTCAGTCGCGCATCTCGCGCCCCGTCAAGCCCAGGAACACTTCCTCCAGGCTCGACGACTGCGTCCGTAGCTCGCGGAAGCGGCAGCCCTGCGTCTCCAGGGCCCGCACCAGCCTTCCGAGCGCGCCGTCTCCCGCGTAGACCACCACCTCGTCGCCCTGGCGCTCCACCCGGGTCACGGCCTCCAGCGCGGCCAGGGCCGCCGTGTCCAGCCCGTTCTCGACCTGGAAGGTGATGCGGGTCTCGAAGGGCGCCAAGCGCACCAGGTTCCGGGGTGTATCGAGCGCGATGATGCGGCCGTGGTCGACGATGGCCACCCGGTCGCAGAGCCGCTCCGCCTCCTCCATGTAGTGCGTGGTCAGGAGGATCGTCTTCCCCCGCGCCCGGATACCGCGGATGAGGTCCCACATCATCCGCCGGCCCTGTGGATCGAGCCCCGTGGTCAGTTCGTCGAGGAAGAGCAGCTCGGGATCGTTGATGAGGGCGAGGGCAATGAACAACCGCTGCCGCTGTCCGCCCGAGAGCTTCATGAACAGGGAATGCGTCTTCTCGCCCAGGCCCATCTCCTCGAGGAGGCGGCGCCCGTCGAGGGGACGGCGGTAGAACGAGGCGAACAGGTCGATCGCCTCCCAGACCTTGATCCGCGGCGGCAGCGCCGCCGCCTGGAGCTGGACACCGATGCGCTCGCGGAGGAGCGCGGCCCGGTCCTGGGGATCCTGGCCCAGCACCCGCACCTGACCCGCGTCGGGCCGGCGCTGTCCCTCGACGCACTCGATGGTCGTGGTCTTGCCCGCGCCGTTGGGCCCGATGATGCCGACGATCTCGCCGCGGCGGACCTCGAAGGACACGTCGGCCACGGCCACGGTCGGGCCATAAACCTTCCGGAGGTTCACGACCTCGATCACGGTCTCGGTCATGGGTCCCTCTCCGCCCGCCTCATGCGCCTCGGAAACCACCGGCGGCGGCCGGTGCGCCCATGCCCGAGGACGCGACGGCCGTCCGGTGGCGGCGGTCCAGCCGCCGCCAAACGAGATACTGGAAGGCCAGGTGCGACACGAACGGCGCGAGGATGCTCGAGGTGAGGACGAGCAGCAGCCCCCACACCACTCCGTCGACGGTCTTGAGCACGACGTTGCGCAGCCCGAAGTAGGCGTGGTTGATGCCGAAGAGGAGGGCGGGGAGGATCAGGGCCTGCGGCAGCGGCAGCCCCCACCGACTGGTGAGCCAGTACACCAGGAACCCCCTCCAGACGAGCTCCTCGGCGAAGCTGGTGAGGGCGGAGGCGGCCATGAAGCTGCCCATCGGCGGCGCCCCCAACGCCCCCAGGGCGGCGGATCGGCCCTGCACGAGCGCGTTGATGGGAGCGCGGCCGTCCCTGGTCAGCAAGCGGCGAACCTGGGCCGAAAGCATCAGCTCGTTGACATAGAGCAACAGGCCGACGGCCGCCGCGGCCAGGAGCACGAGCGGGCCCCCCAACCAGGCGGGCAGCGGCGCCATGTCCGGCCATCGCAGGCCCATGGCGCCGAGCGTCTCTTCGCGCCGCCCCAGCTCCAGCACCAACAGCGTTGGGATGCTCAGGAAGGCCAGGTGCAGCCAGCCGGACTGACGCATCATCACCGTGCCCGCGCGCTCCCGGTAGGCGAGCGACAGGAGGAGCTTGACCACGCCCCATCCCACGCCCGCGATCATCGGGAAGAGGAGGACGACGTAGAACACATCCAGGGGCGGCACGGCCGTGGATCAGGTGGAGGGGGTGGCGGAGGAAGGGACGACGACGCTGGGGTTCAACCCCCTGGGGACCTTGTTGCCGACCGAGAAGAGAAGGACCGTGAACTCGTTGCGTCCGTCGATGCCGATGAGGTCGTTGATCAGGTCGTCGTAGAAGGCGGCCACGGCGCAGGTGTTCAGCTTCAGCGCCGTGCCCACGAGGTAGAAGTTCTGGGCCAGCACCCCCGCGTCGGCGTGAACGAACCGGTAGCCGCGCGCGCGGTACTTCCAGAAGATGCGGGGCATGTTGCAGACCATCACGAAGGTCAGCGGGGCGTACATCATCCAGTCCTGGTAGATCGAGCTGTCGAGCAGGCGCTGCCTCATGTTGCCCTCGTCCAGCAGGAGGAGCGCGTGCCGGACGGGGTCGAAGTAGTAGAGGCCTTTCCGAAGCGCTTCCACGTCGTTCACCACGAGGTACAGGTCGAGCGGCTGCAGGCCGCCCGCGGATGGGGCCAGGCGCACCGGAAAGTGCTTGACGTTGTACGCGCGCGCCGTGCGCCGGACGCCGTAGGCGTAATGCAGGAGCGCGCTGACCGTCTGGAGGGACAGCGCCTGGGGACCGAAGTGGTGGCTCGAGAACCGGGTCCTCATCACCGTGTCGAGCGAGATGTCCAATGGCGCGTGCTCATTGGGCAGCGCCACCAGCTCCGCCTCGGGGAAGTTCTTGACCACGGGAGGAGCAATGGCAGTGGCCACCTCCGCCTCGGAGGCGGCCAGATCCGCCGAGCCCGGCTCGGCCTTGAGGTTGTGGTGGGCAAACGACACGCCGTCGAACGGCCGGGGGCCGGCCGCGCGCGACTTGGCCCGTCCGATCATGGTCGCCAGCAGGGCCTGCTCGCCGCCATCGAGGGACTCGAGGGCCTTTTGCAGCTCCGGCAGCACGGCGGCCGCGCAGCCGGCCTCGGCTCCTCCCGGCGTCCCTCGCTCCTCGGCCACCAGCCGCTGGCTCGGCGCCGCCTTCCCGGTCACAGGCTTCCCCCTTGCAGGCCAATGACGGCCAGGGTCGTCCGCTCCGTGCCGTCGAGCAGGAGGACTTTGTCGATGCGCGCGTCGTAGAAGTCCAGCGACAGGCGCGGGCTCAGCTTGAGCTGGTTGGCAATGAACTGGAGCTGGGCCAGGAGGTTCCCCGCCTCCAGCATCATGTGACGATAGCCGCGGGGACCGAGGACCATCATGTGGCGCCAGGGGACCGCCACCACGCACAGGAACGCCGAGCTCGGGGCGATGGCTTCGGCGGGCTGACGCAATATGGAGCGCCGGAACAGCTCCTCCTCCCCCGCCACGATCCGCTTCTCCACCCACATCCCGTCCGTGTAGGGGATCACCCGGAGCAGGCGGCCGCGATGCAGCAGGAACAGGTCGACGCCGTAGAGGAGGGAGGCCAGCGGACCGTCCTTGCCCAGAGGTCCCATCAGCCGCGCCAGCTCCACCGGAAGGTCGGCGTGGCGCAGGCGGACACGATCCATCATCCCCGGCTCGACATCGTCCTCCGACATCCGGTACGAGGTCGAGAAGTAGAACTTCTTGGCGTGGCTCAGCTCCTCCTCGCCCGAGGGCGGCCGCAGCGGCGCGTAGGGAGTGAGCTTCGTGTTCTCCTGGAAGAGCTCGGCGATGTGCGTCGTGCGGCTGTCGAACCGGAGCATGTAGTCGGTGCGGGTCGTGCGCAGCAGGTCGACGCTGTTGGGGCTCGGCAGGACCGTCTCCTCGAACAGGAGGCCGGTCCTGGGCCCTCCTGCGGAGTACAGGTCGTCGACAACGTCGAACGTGTCTTCCACGGCTGGCCTCCCTCAGAGCAGCGTGTGGCGGTAGGCCGGACGCTGGGCGGCACAGGCGGGACAACGGGGCAGGCGGAGCACGTCCTGGTAATCGACCGCGAACCGCTCGAAGTCCACGCGCACGCAGCGACCCACCACGAACGACTGGCCGGACGTCAGGAAAGAGAGCGCAGCCGTGGTGGCCCAGCCGCTGACGACACTCAGGAACGGCGGGAGCACCAGGTGCGGAGCGTCGAGGCGCGCGCTGGCGAGGGTTTCCTTGTAGATGAGGTAATCCGCCTGGAGGCGGCTCGACGCCTCGTTCTGGATCTCGAACTCGTTGTAGCAGAGCGTCTCCCCCGGCACGTAGATGGGCCCGATGAGGGCCTCGCTGCCGTCCACGTAGACGCTGATCCAGGGCTTGCCCACGGTGAGCGCGACCTCGTTGGCTTCGTGGAAGGCGGCCGGCGAGAAGAACTCCAGGGCCGCCACGACGAAGTCGCAGCTCTCGAACAGGCGCGTGAGGGCCTTCTTGTCGCCCAGCCCCCCCTCGATCACCTCGACCGCGGAGCCCCCGTCGTGGGTCGACAGCGCCTTCTGGACGATCGCGACGTAGGGAGCCTGCGCCTCCACGAGGTCCGGGGCGATATCGAAATAGTCCCGGTCCGCGGGCGCGGCTCGCCGATCGTCCAGGAGCACCAGGCGCTTCACTCTCAGCCGCGCGAGCTCCCGCGCGATCCTCGAGCCGAGGAAGCCGCTGCCCAGGAAGCCCACCGTGCGCGCCCCGAGTTGCTCGACGCCTTCCCCGCCGAACTGCATACCGAGGTAGACGTGCGGGAGGTACCGTTGCGGCGGGATGAGGATCTGCTCCTTCACCAGGAAGTCCACGAGCTTCGAGGCGTCTTCCCGCTCGGACTCCCGCACGATGCGGCGCTGCTCCAGGTCGGTCAGGGAGAGCGGCTCGTTCAAGTGGCGCAGGAGGCGGCCGAGGAGCTTCGTCCCACCCTCATCCCGGAGGACGCGGGAAAACCGGGACCGCCGTCCGTGCTTGATGAGCAGCTCGTTGCTGCCGCAGTGCGTCACCGTCAGGTAGGGGTTCAGGACGTAGCGGCCCTCGCCGTTGCCGCTCGCGGTCGACACCGAGGCCTCACCAGGTCCGCTCATCTCTCGCCTCTCTCGAGTCGCGGGCGGAGGCGGCTCCGCCGCCCATCGACGACGGCAACTGGGGTGCCGCGACCGCAACGGCGCCGGGCACGGCACCCCTGACAGGGTCCTACTTCCCGACTAGGTCAGACCATCTGCTCTTCTTCAGATCCGCCCCAGCCGCAGCAGCAGCAGCACCAGCAGTTACAGCACCAACCGCCGGGCGCGATGCTGACATCGCCGGCGTCGTACTTCTCCTCGATGCGATCCAGCATGTTCAGCTTCATCGTCGTCCTCACTCTTCGTCTTGGCTATGGGCCTCCGGGCGGGACGAGTGAGAACTCGAGCCGCTCGTAGGCCTCCTTTCCCGAAGGGTCACCCACACACGACACGTCCACTCCTCTCAGGGATAAGGAAGGGGGTCCGCATTGAGTTCGTCGAATTCGAGTCGGTGGTCCGCCCGGCCGAGGGCTCGTGGCAGCTCGTAGTACCGCGGGTGCCCGAGCAGGGGCGTGGAGGCCGGGAACGGGGGAACCAGCTCGGGTATGAAGGCCTTCATGAGACGGGCATGGGTCATCTGCGGCGGGGTCAGGTCGAAGACGATGGGATCGATGGCGTGGCGGTGGAGGATGCCGGAGAGCCTCTCCCATCGCGCGTCCAGCGACTGGTCCTCCAACGTGGGGAGCGACGACAGCGGTACGCTCCGACCGCTCTCCGTGTACCACCGCATCTTGACGGCGTTCCGCTTGTATCCGTAGTACGGCACGATCTTGAAGAAGATGTTGAGCTTCCGGAGCGGGGCGTCCTCCTCGATGTCGAACATGTGCCCGAGGGCGCGGGCAAAGCGCCATCGGGGAGCGATCAGCGCGAGGCGCATGTTCCGCTCCGCCTGGCCGAACTCGACCATCGACGAGAGCATCACCGTGTCGATGTCGAGGTCGCCGCCGCCGCCGGAATAATACGAGTACCGCTTCAGCCACTCGTCGATCTCGACCACGGTGAGCACCGGGATCTCCGGGGTGTCGAGGACATGCGCGTAGAAGGTCATGCTCCCGGCCAGGCCGGCCGCCGCGGACATCAGGCTCCGGAGGGCCGGGTTGCGCACCGGCCGGTCGATCTCGATGGCGGCCGGAGGGAGGCGGGAATACCAGCTCACGTTCACCGCGTCGCGCTCGAACAGCTCGACGATGCCGTGGTAGAGCGCCTCGCGCTCGCTGATGTGGGTGGCCAGCCCGCCGGTGGTGCTGAAGCCGACGACAGCCTCGTCGTGCATGATCTGGTAGTAGAGCAGCACGAGCTGCGCCGGCACCCAGACCGATTCCCCGCTGAAGAGCCGTCGACCCTCGATCCAGCCGAGGTGGGAGTCCTCGGTGAAGGGATCGAACAACATGTCGGGGTCCAGGTACTGCTCGGGCGCGAACAGAGGCAGGTCCGCCGGCGAAAGGCAGGGGCGTCCTTGCGCCGTGAGCTGTCGGTAGGACCCGAAGATCGAGTGCTTGCTCTTCTCGAGGTAGTAGAGCGAACCCCAGACGCGCTCGACGAGCTCGCCGAGAGTGGAGGCGAAGACGCGGAAGAGCGAATCCCCCTTGCCCCCACCAAAAATGGTCCGGGTGACGCCGCTGCCCAGCCCGGTAAAGCCCGTGAGCCGGCGAAGCACGTGGTCGAAATCGAAGTATTCGCCGTGAGCGACGTAGGTCGGCAGGGTGCCGCCGGCACCGAAATACGTCGAGACCTTGCGCACCAGCCCGAACGGCCCGTAGAAGCGCATCAGGTCTTCGAGGCCCTGCCATTCCTCGTCGGCGAGCTGGTAGAGGATGGGTTCCCAGGAGGAGTTGATGTAGCGGGACCTCAGGGAGAGGGCGCTCATGATTGTTATGGAGGCAGAACATAGGTTCTATGTTCTGGACGCATTGCCCTAACAAAAAGTGCTGCAAGAAGTGATTGAAAATGGCACAACGCCCGTGCGGCCCACGACTGTGCGCGCGCCGCAACTCGCGATTTCATAATTAATTAGACGGCGGGGGACGGGGCCCTCACGCCGAACCCGCTTCGGTCCTCTCTTGACATCAATCCGCGGCCCGTGGTACCCAAAAAGTAGTTTCCTCGCTCCCATAAAAGACGCAAGGATCCAGGGCGCCATCGTCCTGGTGATCCGGGTAGTGTGTCGATGCCCAAGGCCGTTTTCAGGCCGATCGGGGCGCTTCAGGTCACGCGTGGCGGCGCGTCGATATCCCACGCCGCCGAGCGCTGGGCTCGAGCGGTCCTCGCCGCGTTGGACTCTCCCGGCGATCCTCGCACCCTCACCGCATGGGGCCATACCGCGGGCGCCGCCCGTGGCACGCTCCGCACGTGGTGCCGTGCCGCCCGGCTCTCGGCCAAGTCCTCCCTCGATTTCGCCCGGCTCTTGCGCGCGGTCGTGCGCTCGCAGGGCCAGTCCTGGGATCCGCACAACCTGCTGGACGTGATCGACGACCGGACGATGAGACGTCTGCTCGAGCAGGGAGGGCTCGCGGCTCATGGCTCCGGCGGTCCGCCTCCGGACTGTCAGTCCTTCGTGAACGGGCAGCGACTCATCAACGATCCCGCAGCGCTGCGCGCGGTGCGTGCCGCGCTGGACACGCGGAGGAAGTCTCCGCGTGTCCTCTGACGCGACGTCGCCGAAGCCGAAGAATGACCGATGACCTTCGACGCGACGCGAGCGTCCAGGCGCATGGCGGGCTGGTCCAGCCCCGCGTTG
>Ga0075364_10002178_pt1 | contig 10972 bp, 10 predicted proteins | sample EndMetdeltDD1764_FD_71517 | JGI IMG/M metagenome (GOLD analysis project Ga0075364, IMG submission 71517) | Populus endosphere microbial communities from Tennessee, USA - Endosphere MetaG P. deltoides DD176-4 | ecosystem: Host-associated > Plants > Roots > Endosphere | place: USA: Tennessee...
CTGCTGATCGACGACACCTACGGCGTGCACACCGTAAAGCTGCCCGCCGGCCACATGATTCTCTATCCCTCGACGAGCCTGCACCGCGTCACCCCGGTGACGCGGTGCAGGCTCGTCGAGGGATAGAGAATCATGTGGCCGGCGGGCAGCTTTACGGTGTGCACGCCGTAGGTGTCGTCGATCAGCAGCTCGCCGCCGTCGTACTCCTGCGGACCGCTGAAGAAGAGCGTCGCGGAGAGATCCGTCCGGATCCGCAGCCCGGTCGAGCCATAGCTGCGGATCGCATTGTCGACGTGGTTGCCGAACGACCCGCCGCCTTCGTACCGGTTGAAGAGCGGCGGGAACACGCGGAGCGGCAGGGCCGCCGCGACGAAGAGCGGATTGCGCTGCAGCGCCGAGAGGATCGTGTCGCCGAGCTCGCGCGCCACCGGCGAGTCTTCCGGCAGCTGCAGGTTGTCCTTCACGATCGTGGACTGGTGGCCGGCGGTGACCCGGCCGTCGATCCACGAGACGGATTCGAGCAGCCGCCGCGCGGCAGCGACCTGGTCGGGCGTGAGCACGTCGGGAATCTGAACGAGCATGCGCGCGCCTAGAAGGTGAACGCCGGGCCGAGCGCGATGCCGCGCCCCGGGCCGGGAATGAAGTGGCCGGTGTAGCCGCGATCGACGTAGCGCGCGTCCGCCAGGTTGGTGCCGTTCACCTGCAGCCGCACGTGCGGGTTGATCTCGTACGACGCCATCGCGCTGAACAGCCAGTACCTCGTCAGCCGCTGGATGGCCGCCAGGTTCGCCGTCGTCAGCGCGTTGGTGTTGTTGAAGAAATAGCCGTCGGTGAACTGCGCGCCCCCGCCCAGCGTGAGACGCATCTCCGGCATCCGGTACGTGGACCAGGCGTTGAACGACTTCCGCGGCACGTACGAGAGGCGCCGGCCCTCTTCCGCCGCGACGCCGGACTCGTTGATCGTCCCCTTCATCAGCGCGAGGCCCGCGAGGACCGACCACCGATCGGTGAGATCGCCCGACAGGCTCAGCTCGACGCCCCGGACCGACTGGTTGCCGGCGAGCACGGTCGCGCCCGATTCGTCGGTCGTCTTGGCGTTGATCTTCTCGTTGTTGAAGATCGCGGCCGTGAGGAGCGCGCGCCGGACTTCCCACTTCACGCCGCCCTCGAGGTTGTGCGTCTTCTCGGGCGGCAGCGGCGCGGTCGCGGCGGTCAGCGTCAGCCCGAACGAGCCGTCGAACGACGGGTTGAAGGACGTCGAGTAGCTCGCGTAGAGGCTGCCCGCCGGCGACGGCTTGAAGACGACCCCGGCGTGGCCGCTCGGCGCGGCATCGCGGCGCGACAGCGCCGTCCGCACGCCGGTGGCGGCGACGTTGTCATAGTCGACCGTCACGCGATCCCAGCGCATCCCGAGGTCCGCCTGCCACTGCGGCCCGATGCGAATGGTGTCGAAGAGATAGCCGGCGACGCCATGGCTCGTGCCGTCGGTCGACGCTCCGGTCTTGACGAGCGCCGGACTGTACGGCTGCGTGTCGTCGGGATGGAACAGGTCGGTCACCGGCGGACGCCCGTTGCTGAAGGCGTCGGTCAGCGCATAGCTCGGCTGCCGATCGCGCGACACTTCCGCGCCGGTGCGAATGGCGTGTCCCAGACGTCCCGTCTCGATCCGCAGCGTCAGATCCGTCTGGTTGACCAGCGTCTCGTCGGTGCGGAACTGATATTTCGTGTCGGTCCGGCGCATCTGCGGCTGCGTCGCGTCGAACCCCGGATCGGCCGTGCTGGCGGCGGAGGTGGCGGCGCGCGGCGGCGTCACCACGCGGTCGAGCTCGTTGCGGCCGTAGCGCGTCAGGTTGCGCAGGCTGATGCGTGGATCGAACTGATGGCGAAGCGTGACGGTGCCGAGATCGCTGCGCGTCTGCTCGTAGTCGCGCGACAGCAGCCCGTAGAAGTTGCTGAAGTCGAGGTCGTCGATCGTGATCCCGCGATCGACCGCCTGCTGCGGCAGCGTCGCCGGCAGCCCGTAGTCGGGCACGTTGTCCTGCTGCAGGTGCTGGTAGCCGATCGTGACGTCGGTCGGCGTCCCGAGGCCGAAGGCCACCGACGGCGCCAGGCCCCACGAGCGGTTGCGCACGTCGTCACGGCGCGGCACGCCCTGGTCCTGCCACATCACGTTGAGCCGCGCGCCGTGATGCCCGCCCAGCCGGCGGTTCACGTCGGCCGTGATCCGTCCTGACTCGGCGCTGCCGCCCTGCAGCGTGGAGGCAAACGTGTTCTGCAGCGTCGGCGACTTGGTGACGACGTTGATCGAGCCGCCGGTCGCGCCGCGGCCGGTGATCGACGACGAGGGCCCCTTGGTCACCTCGAGCGCCTCGGTGTTGAACGTGTCGCGCGTGGAGACGCCCGGATCGCGCGCGCCGTCGACGTAGACGTCGTTCCTGGCGCTGAATCCGCGAATCAGGAAGTTGTCGCCGGGCGCCGTGCCCCCCTCGCCCGCCGTCAGCGTGATGCCGGGCGTATTGCGCAGCGCATCGCGCAGCGAAGTGGCCGACTGCTCTTCGATCACGATCGAGGGAATCACCGCGACGGTGTGCGGCGTGTCGCGCAGCGGCTCGGTGAACTTCGGCGACGACAGCGGCACGGCCGTTCCCGAGACGGTGACTTCCTGCGACGTGCGGATGTCGAGCGTCACCGCGTCGGGCGCGGTAAAGCGGTATCCGACGCCGGTGCCCTCGAGCAGCAGCCCCAGCGCCTGCGCGGCGGTGTAGGAGCCGGTCACGCGCGGGGACGGCAGCGTGCGCAGGCCGGCGTCGGCGAACCGGACGCGTAGTCCGGTGACCGCCGCCAGGCGATCGGCCGCGTCCCCGAGCGTGCCGGCGGGGATGTCGATCCGGTAGAGACGGCCGGACTGATCGTCGCCGGCGAGCGGCCGGGCCGGACCCGGCGAGAAGCCGAATTCCGGAAGCGCCGGCGGACGCGCGATCGACCACGCTTTCTGATGGCGCGCGGGCGGGAGGTCGGCTGCCGATGCGGAAAACGGGACGGCGACGGCGGCGGAGGCGAGGACGGTCCGCAGCCATGACGGCGTATACATGACGGCTCCTGTCAGTCAGGTGCGCGTCACGAGCGTCCGGCGAGTAGAATGATGCCGTCGGACGCGTCATGCCACGCGCGTGATCACGGGTTCTGATTCGGGCCCTGCGTTCGGCATCCCGCCGGGTGTTGGCGCACCCGGCGGGGCCCTTCCAAGTGAGACTCAGTCTCATTTGGACGGGTCGAGCATATATCCGACCAAGTTGGTCGGTCAAGCCGATTTCGTATAATCAAACGCCCCATGCGCATCGCGATCGGCGCCGATCACGCCGGATTCCCCCTGAAACAGCATCTCGTCGCCACCCTGGCGCGGCTCGGCCACCAGGTGGAGGATCGCGGCACGCACAGCGACGCGGCGACCGACTATCCGCCGATCTGCGCCGACGTCGCGCGGCTCGTCGTCGCCGGCGGCGCCGACCGGGGCATCGTCATCGGCGGCAGCGGCCAGGGGGAGCAGATCACCGCCAACAAGATTCACGGCGTCCGCGCCGCGCTCTGCAACGACCTCTACACCGCCCGCCTGTCGCGCGAGCACAACGACGCCAACGTCCTCGCGCTGGGCGGCCGCGTCGTCGGGTTCGGGCTGGCGGAGGAGATCGTGGCGCTGTGGCTGCGCACCGAATTCGAAGGCGGCCGCCACAAGCGGCGCGTCGACCAGATCATGGAGATCGAGAGGCAGGCCTAAGATGTCATCGACTACAGAAAGCCCGTCGCGCTGGCGCTCGCTCGCCGCCACGGACCCCGAGATCGCCAGGGCGATCGCCGACGAGCGCCATCGCCAGAACAGCGGTCTCGAGCTGATCGCGTCCGAGAACTTCGTCAGCCAGGCCGTGCTCGAAGCGGCCGGCTCGGTGATGACGAACAAGTACGCCGAGGGCTACCCGGGCAAGCGCTACTACGGCGGGTGTGAATTCGTCGACGTCGCCGAGTCGCTCGCCATCGCGCGCGCCAAGCAGCTGTTCGGCGCCGATCACGCCAACGTGCAGCCGCACTCGGGCGCGCAGGCCAACATGGCGGTCTATTTCACGCTGCTCAAGCCCGGCGACACCGTGCTCGGCATGAACCTGGCGCACGGCGGCCATCTCACGCACGGCCATCCGCTCAACTTCTCCGGCAAGCTCTACACGATCGTCCCCTACGGCGTGCGCAAGGACGACGAGCGGATCGACTACGAGGAGCTCGAGGCGCTCGCGCACGAGCGCAAGCCCAACATGATCATGGTCGGCGCGAGCGCCTATCCGCGCGTGATCGACTTCGAGCGGATCGGCAAGGTCGGCAAGGCGATCGGCGCGCCGGTCGTCACCGACATGGCGCACATCGCTGGGCTCGTCGCCGCGGGCGTGCATCCGAGCCCGGTGCCGCATTCCGATTTCGTCACGACGACGACGCACAAGACGCTGCGCGGGCCGCGCGGCGGCATGGTGCTCTGCCGCGCGCAGTACGCGAAGGATCTCGATCGCACGGTTTTCCCCGGCATCCAGGGCGGCCCGCTGATGCACGTCATCGCGGCCAAGGCCGTGTGCTTCAAGGAGGCCCTCGAGCCCTCGTTCGCGGACTACCAGCGGCGCATCGTTACCAACGCGAAGCGGCTGGCCGCCGGCCTGTCCGCCGCCGGCTTCCGCCTCGTCAGCGGCGGCACCGACAACCATCTGATCCTGGTGGACGTGTTCTCGAAAGGCATCACCGGCAAGGCCGCCGAAGCCGCGCTCGGCAAGGCGGGCATCACGGTGAACAAGAACGCGATCCCGTTCGATCAGAATCCGCCCATGGTGGCGAGCGGCGTCCGCGTCGGCACGCCCGCCATCACGAGCCGCGGCATGGGCGAGCCCGAGATGGACCGCATCGCGGAATTCATCGGGCGCGCGCTCGCGAGCCCTGACGACGAGACGGCTTTGGGACGAGTCAAGATCGAAGTCGAGGCCCTGTGCCGGAAGTTCCCTCTCTATCCGGAAGCGTAGCGGCGGTCTTCGCCCCGGGCGGTCCCCTCGCGGCCGCCCTCGACGGATTCGAAGCGCGCGACGCACAGCTCCAGATGGCGGCGGCCGTCGCCGACGTCTTCGCGGAAGGCGGCGTGCTCCTGGCGGAAGCGGGCACCGGCACGGGCAAGACGCTCGCGTATCTCGTCCCGGCCATCCTGAGCCGCCAGCGCGTCCTCGTCTCCACCGGCACGAAGAACCTGCAGGAGCAGATCTTCTTCAAGGATCTGCCGGTGCTGAGGCGGACGCTCGGGGTCCCCTTCTCCGCCACCTATATGAAGGGGCGCGGGAACTATCTCTGCCTCCACCGGTTCGACGCGCTCAAGGACGGCGCGGCGATTCGATCGCGCGACGAGAGCGCGGCCATCGGGATCATCGACGAGTGGGTGCGCCGGACCGAGACCGGCGACCGCGCCGAGATGGAGGACCTGCCCGAGGACCTGCCGTTCTGGCCCGAGATCTCGGCCAGCGGGGAGAACTGCATCGGCGCCGACTGCCCGCGGTTCAACGACTGCTTCGTCACCAAGATGCGCCAGCGCGCCGCCGAGTCCGACGTGGTGATCGTCAACCACCATCTGCTCTGCGCCGACGCCTCGGTGCGGCAGAACGCGTTCGGCGAGGTCATCCCGTCGACCAAGTTCGCCATCATCGACGAGGCGCACCAGCTCGAGGACGTCGCGACGCAGTACTTCGGCCGGACGGTCAGCAACTTCCGCCTCGACGACTTCGCGCGCGACGTCGACCGCGCGCTCGGCGCGAAGCTGGTCACCGATCCGGATGTCGTCGACGCGCTGCGCCGCGACGTGGAGCACGTGCGTGATTTCGCGCGGATGTTCTTCGGCGAGCTGCAGACGATCCGGTTCGAGGGCGGTGTCGGATCGGAGTCCCGCATCCGCGTCAGGCCGGCGCAGCTCGCGCGGACGCTGCCCGACGCCGTGGCGCTCGGCGACGCCCTGTCGGCGCTCGAGGCGACCATCGCGCTGGCCAAGGACGTCCCGGAGGATCTGCTCGCGCTCGGCCGGCGCGCGACCGAGCTGCGGGAAGACGTGCGCTTCCTCACGCGCGCCGACGATCCCGGGCACGTGTTCTACCTCGACATCCGCGGACGCGGCGTCTTCCTGCGCTCGTCGCCCATCGACGTCTCGGACATCGTCCGCGAGATGCTGTTCGATCGGATGACGGCGACGGTCCTGACGTCGGCGACGCTCAGCGTGGACGGACGGTTCGAGTACGTCCGCGGGCGGCTGGGCATCCGGCGCGCGCATGAAGTGCGGCTGCCCTCCGATTTCGACTACCGCCAGCAGGCGATCCTGTACCTGCCGAAGAAGATGCCGGATCCGCGGTCGCCGCAGTTCATCGGCGAAGCCTCGCGCGAGGTGGTCGAGATCCTGCGGCGCACGGACGGCCGCGCGTTCGTGCTGTTCACCAGCTACAACAACCTCCGGCAGGTGCATCAATTCGCGTCGGCCCGGATCCCGTATCCGATTCTCGTCCAGGGCAGCGCGCCGCGCTCGGCGCTCCTGCGCGAGTTCAAGTCCACGCCGAATGCCGTGCTCTTCGCCACGTCCAGCTTCTGGCAGGGCGTGGACGTCGTCGGCGAGGCGCTGAGCTGCGTGATCATCGACAAGCTGCCGTTCGCCTCGCCCGGCGATCCGATCACGTCGGCGCGGATCGAGGCGATCAACGACGCCGGAGGGAACGCCTTCGGCGAATACCAGATCCCGCTCGCCATCCTGGCGCTGCAGCAGGGTCTCGGGCGCCTGATCCGCCACCGGACCGACCGGGGCGTGCTGGCCGTTCTCGACCCGCGCCTGCGGACAATGGGGTATGGACGACGATTTCTGGCCTCTTTGCCGCCCGCACCCGTAACGTATGACATCGCAGCGCTCGATAACTTCTTCGATGCCTGACCTGCGTACGCCCGTCCGTCCCATCCTGAAGTGGGCCGGCGGGAAGCGGCAACTCCTTCCCGAGCTGCGGCCCTTCTATCCCGGCACCTTCAAGCAATACTTCGAGCCGTTCCTCGGCAGCGGGGCGGTCTTCCTGGATTTGCACAACCTGGGACTGCTCGACGGCCACCGCGTCTGCCTGTCGGACATCAACGCCGACATCATCGGCTGCTATCGCGCGGTGCGCGACGACGTGGACGGGGTCATCGCGGCGCTCATGGCGCACGACCGCGCCTACCGCGTGGCGGGCGGGGCCCACTTCTATTGCGTGCGCGACGAGGCGTTCAACCCGATGCGGCGCGAAGTGCACGCGTCGGGCGATCCGGCCGGCGCCTACACGGCGCCGCTGGCGGCGATGCTGATCTTCCTGAACCGCACCGGCTTCAACGGCCTGTTCCGCCTCAACGCGCGCGGCGCCTTCAACGTGCCGCACGGGCGGAACACGAATCCGCGCATCTGCGACGAGCCGAACCTGCGCGCCTGGAGCCGGCTGCTCAACCGCCCCGGCGTCCAGCTCGAGGCGTGCCCGTTCGAGATGATGCTGGAGCGGGCCGGCCGGGGAGATTTCGTCTATCTCGATCCGCCCTATGCGCCGCTGAGCGGGACGGCGAGATTCACGTCGTACACGGCCGGGGGCTTCGACTCGCTGGCGCAGGCGCGGCTGCAGCGCACGGTGATCCAGGCAACCGCGCGGGGCGCGTCGATCCTGCTGAGCAACTCCGCCGCCCCGCAAATCCGTGCGCTCTACGCCCGCGATCGCCGCGCCCTGAAGGCGGGCCTGCAGGCGAGCACCGTCTCGGCGCGCCGGGCCATCAACTCACGCGCCTCGAACCGGGGGCCGGTGCGCGAGTACCTCATCACGAACGTCGCCCGGCGGTCGGTATAATAGAAGGTCGCCGGTCCTGAAGGACCGGCCTACCAGCACATTGGAGGACTCCATGACGGGCGCCACCATCCGCCGTGCCGTCGCGATTTCGTTCCTGGCCCTCGGCCTGGCGCTCGTCGCGGCGCCGGCGTTCGCTCAGAGCGGCCAGATCAGAGGCAAGATCACCGACGCCCAGGACCAGCCGGTCGACGGGGCCACGGTCCTGATCGAGAACGTCGACAAGGGCGCGAAGCCCATCACGACCAAGACGAACAAGAAGGGTGAGTACATCCAGGTCGGGCTCTACCCGGGCAGCTACAAGATCACCGCGCAGAAGGGGGACCTGAAGGTCACCAAGGAGACGCGCATCAGCCTCGACATGCTGGTGTTCGACATCAAGCTGGTCGCGGGGGCCGCGGGCGGGGGCGGCGCGCCCGTGAGCAAGGAAGAAGCGGCCAAGGCCAAGGCCCGTGCCGAAGCCATGACCAAGGCGTTTGCCGACGGCGTGCAGCTCAGCAACGACGGGAAGACCGACGAAGCGGTCGCGAAGTTCATGGAGGTCGCCACCGCGATCCCGAACTGCGCGGAGTGCTACGCCAACATCGGCACGGTGCAGACGAAGGCCAAGAAGTACGACGAGGCGGAAGCGGCGTTCAAGAAGGCCCTCGAGCTGAAGCCGGACTTCTCCGAGGCCTATAACGGCCTGGCCAACCTCTACAACGCGCAGAAGAAATTCGACCTGGCGGCCGAGGCCGGCAAGAAGGCGCTGGAGCTGTCGGGCGCCGGCGCGGCGGGTGCGGGCGGTGCGGCGGGCGGCGGCGCGAGCGCGTCGGCGATCTTCAACCAGGGCGTCATCCTCTGGAACGCCGGCAAGATTCCCGAGGCGAAGGCCCAGTTCGAGCAGGCGGCGAAGCTCGATCCGAACCTGGCCGACGCGCAGTACTGGCTCGGCATGGCGCTCCTCAACGGCGGCGACATGGCGGGGGCGAAGCCGAAGTTCGAGGCGTACCTGAAGCTGGCGCCGACCGGCCAGTACGCGGACCAGGCGAAGTCGATCGTCGCGTCGATCAAGTAGCAGGTCCCGTGAGCGACATTGCCGCCAACCTCGCGGCGATCCGGGAACGGATCGCCGCGGCGGCCGCGGCCGCCGGACGCGACCCCGGGTCGGTCCGTCTTCTCGCCGTCTCCAAGACGTTCAGCGCCGCCCACGTCCGGGAGGCGTACGCGGCCGGCCAGCGCGACTTCGGCGAGAACAAAGTCCAGGAAGCCCTGCAGAAAATCGAGGCAACGGCCGAATTACCCATCAGGTGGCATCTCATCGGCCACCTTCAGTCGAACAAGGCGAAGAAGGCCGGCCCGGCTTTCGCCGCCATTCATTCGGTCGACTCGATTGACCTGGTGCGCCGCCTGGACGCGGCGGCCCTGGAGCGGGGGGCGCGGCCCGACGTATACATCCAGGTGGACCTTGCCGGCGAGACGACGAAGTTCGGCGCCCCGGAAGCGGACGTGGAAGGCATCGCGCGGGCGGCGTCGGGCTGTCAGGCGGTGGTGCTGAGAGGACTGATGCTGCTGCCGCCGTGGTTCGACGATCCGGAACAGGCCCGCCCGTACTTCCGGCGGCTGCGCCTGCTGCGCGATCGTCTGGTCGAGGACGGCATCGATCGCTCGCACCTCGGCGAGCTGTCGATGGGCATGAGTCATGACTTCGAGGCAGCGATTCAGGAGGGTGCGACGCTCGTTCGCGTCGGCACAGCGATATTCGGGACAAGAACAGTGAGGACGTGATGTTCGAACGCCACACCGACGATCCGGCGGCGCCGCAGCCGCCCGAGCGCGTGATGCGGATCAGCCCGATGGACATGCGCCAGCAGCGCTTCAAGTCGGCGCTCCGCGGCTACGATCGCACCGACGTGGTCGCGTTCCTGACGGAGGCGGCCGACGACTACGAGCACGCGATGCGCGAGATCGATCGCCTGCGCAGCGACCTGATGCGCATGGAGGCGCTCCTCGGCGAGCACCGGCACCGCGAGGCCAACCTGCGCGACACCCTGCTGACCGCGCAGCGGCTGGCGGACGAGCTCAAGGAGCAGGCCCAGACCGAGGCCAAGCTGATCGTCCGCGAGGCGCAGGGCCGTGCCGACCTGATCCTGCAGAAGGCGCAGTCGCGGATCGACGAGCTCGATCGCGACATCAACGAGCTCAAGCTGCGCCGGCGCGACGTGGAAGGCTCCCTCGAGGCGTCGATCCAGGGGCTGTATCGCGCGCTCGAGTTCATCCGCGATCAGGACGAGAGCCGCGCCGCCGACGAGAAGATCGTGCTCCATCGGCCGCGGCAGGCCGATCCCGCGCCGCCCGCGTGGCCGGCCGAGGGAGAGTGGAAGGCGTCCAGCTAGCGGTCCTCGGCGTGCGCGTGATCCCGCGTGCGCCACGGACGCGGGTGGACGGAGAGCGCGGCGGCTCCATCCTGATACGGCTCGCCGCGCCGCCGGTCGACGGCGCCGCCAACGACGCGCTCGTCGCGTTCCTCGCGGACGCGCTGGGTGTGCCGCGCCGCGCCGTCACGATCGTGGCCGGGGAGAAATCGCGCGACAAGCGCGTGCAGATCGCCGGCATGGCCGAACCCGCCGTCCGCGCGCGCCTTCTGAAGTAGCATTTCCCGCGTACCTCGACCCTCGAAAAAGGTGGCTGTCACCTTTTTTTGTATGTTCGTCATCCGGAATCTTCGCCAACTCGTCACCTGTGCCGGGCCGGCGCCGCGGCGCGGAGCCGCGCAGCGCGACGTCGCGATCGTCCGCGACGGCGCCGTCGCCGCCGACGGCGAACGGATCGTCTACGCCGGCCCCGACGCGGGACTGCCCGATGCGCTCGCCGCCCACGCGAGCGCGCTCGACGGCAGGGCGTACTCGCTCGTGCCCGGCTTCGTCGACGCCCACACGCACGCGGTGTACGCCGGCGATCGGCGCGACGAGCTGCGGCGCCGCCTCGGCGGGGCCACCTACGCCGAGATCGCGGCGCAGGGCGGCGGCATCCTCTCCACCGTCCGCGCGACCCGCGCGGCATCGGAAGACGAGCTGGTGGCCGCCGCGCGGACG
>Ga0075364_10002179_pt1 | contig 10972 bp, 8 predicted proteins | sample EndMetdeltDD1764_FD_71517 | JGI IMG/M metagenome (GOLD analysis project Ga0075364, IMG submission 71517) | Populus endosphere microbial communities from Tennessee, USA - Endosphere MetaG P. deltoides DD176-4 | ecosystem: Host-associated > Plants > Roots > Endosphere | place: USA: Tennessee...
CGACCAGGCCGAGCACCATCGCGGCAAGGCTGAGGAGCTCGGCGACGCGGCTCCATACCCCGCGCCTCCCGGCGCTGGTTCCGGCGGCCGCCAGCAGCGTCAGCATCACCGCCGAGAGAACCGCCATCCGTCCCGGGAAGAGCTCACGCTGCTCGGCGAAGCGGGACGCGAACAGCCAGCGATCGAGGCCGGTGTGGAGGCCCAGCCCGTACTCGAGCAGCGTGCCCAGGCCGATGACGCCGGTGGCGGCGCAACAGAGCCTGGCCAGCACGCCCCGCCGGCCGTCCCGGAGCTGCGCGGCGTGCAGCGCCAGCCCGAAACCATAGAGCAGGAAGGCGACGGCCGTCAGCGGCTTCATCGTGCTCTTCCCGGGGACGATGCTCGCCAGCGGCCGGAACTCGAACGTCCATCCGAGCAGCACCGCGCCGGCGATGGCGATGATCGCCATGGCGCACGCGGTCGCGGTGCGAGCCGCGTCGTGCTCTCGGCGAACGCTAGACGGGCCGTTCATTGGCCGCTCCCGACGGCACCGTCAGCCAGGGCGCGAGCGCGTTTTCGAGATCCTCCGCCGCGAAGGGCTTCGAGAGATATGCGTTCATGCCGGCGTCGAGACAGGCCTCGCGGTCGCCGCTCAATGCGTTGGCCGTCATGGCGATGATGGGGACGCCGCTGTAGGGCTTGCCCGACGCCCGGACGCGGCGTGTCGCCTCGAAGCCGTCCATCTCCGGCATCTGGCAGTCCATCAGCACGACGTCGTAGGGCACGCGCGACAGCGCGGCGAGGGCCTCGTTGCCGTTGCCGACCGCGTCGGCCGTGCATCCCAGGCGGCGCAGGTGCAGCACCGCGACCTTCTGGTTCACCGGATTGTCCTCCGCCACGAGGACGCGGCCCGACAGCCGTGCCGCCGCCGGCCGGGACGCCACGCCCGCGCGTCGCGGCGCCACCCCCAGCGCCGTCGTCAGGGCCGCCTGCAGCTGTCCGGCCTTCACCGGCTTGAGGAGCACCGCCGCGAGGTTCAGCGTCTGCCGCACCACGCGATCGCGCTGATCGCCGACCGACGTCATCAGGATCAGCGGCAGGGACGCCAGCCGCGGGTCGCTCCGGATCGCCTCCGCGAGCCCGATGCCGTCCATGTCCGGCATCTGCCGGTCGATCAGCACGGCGTCGAAGGAACGATCCGCCGTCGCCGCGGCGCGCAACTCGGCGAGCGCATCGCGTCCATTCGTGACCGCGTGATTCTCGATCCCGAGCCGTTCGAGCTGGTAGTGGACCACCTTGCGGTTGGTGGCGTGGTCGTCGACGATCAACACCCTGCGGCCGTTGAGCGGCACCGCCGCGGGCGCGATCGGTTCGGCGCTCGCGTCCACCGTCGCGAATTCGGCGGAGAAGGAGAAGATCGATCCCGCCCCAGGCGTGCTGGTGATCCACATCGTCCCGCCCATCAGCTCGGCCAGCCGCTTGGAGATCGCCAGGCCGAGCCCCGTGCCGCCGTAGCGGCGCGTCGTCGAGCCGTCCGCCTGCACGAAGGGCTGGAAGAGCTGCGCCTGCGCGTCGGGCGTGATGCCGATGCCGGTGTCGCGGACGTCGAAGCGCAGGCGAACGGATGCCGGACTGGAGGCATCCACGTCGACGGCCACCACGACCTCGCCCGCGTCGGTGAACTTGACGGCGTTGCTCACCAGGTTGACGACGATCTGGCGCAGGCGTCCGGCGTCTCCCCGCACGAACGCCGGCACCGCCGGCTCGATCAGCAGCGCCAGCTCGAGTCCCTTGCCGAACGCCGCTTCGGCGAGCAGATCGGTGGCGCTCTCGAGGGTCCGCTGCAGGTCGAAGTCGCTGACGTCGATGTGGAGCTTGCCGGCCTCGACCTTCGAGAAGTCGAGGATGTCGTTGATCACCGTCAGCAGGCCTTCGGCGCTGGACTGGATCGTCTCGGTGAAATCCCGCTGCTCCTCGTTGAGCGGCGTGTCGAGGAGCAGTCCGGCCATGCCGACGACGCCGTTCATCGGGGTCCGGATCTCGTGGCTCATGTTCGCCAGGAACTCGGACTTCATCCGCGCAGACGCCAGCGCCGCGTCGCGCATGGCGGCCAGATCGGCCTCGAGCAGCTTGCGATGCGTGACGTCGTGGATGACCGCACAGACCGCCGGCCGGCCCGCATAGGTGGTCGGGCTCAGGTTGCACGCGATTTCGATGGACGTGCCGTCCGGCCGCAGCAGCGAACGCTCGCCGCTTCCGGGCTTGCCGCTGTCGAGCACGTGACGCACCGCTTCTGCGAGACCGTCGTAGTCCGGGCCGGGCAGGGCGGCATTGAAGGGCATGCCGTGCAGGTTGTCGCCCGTGCGTCCGGCGCAGGCGGCGAAGCTGCGATTCCACTCGAGGACCTGCTGCGTCTCGACGTCGAAGACGGCCACGCCGTCCGCCATCTGTTCGACCGTGGCGAGGTAGCGGTCCCTGGACGTCTCGAATTCAGCCGTCCGCTGCGCGAAGCGCTGGAGCTCCCGGTGGCCGCGAATGCAGTAGAGCACCAGCATCACGTCCTCGAAGGCGACCCAGCCCGCGTGCTCGGCGGTGCGCCACACGCTCGCGGAGACGACGCCGTACACCGAGGCGGGCCAGAACATGCCGCGCAGGAAATGGTCGAGCACGACGATCGCCGTGGCGGGCACCAGCACCCGGTAGTCGCGGTAGAAGGCGAGGAACGCCAGCGATCCGAAGATGTGGAAGTGGGTTTCGATGCGGCCGCCGGTCACGTGGATCAGCAGGCTCGACGTCAGCATCTGGGCGATCGCGACCGTGTACCGCGTCCGCAGCCGTCCCGGCTGGACCCGCGTCAGGACGATGGCCGGCAGCGAAATGGCGCCGCCCAGCAGGATCGCCGCCCAGACGTGCGGGTGCACGACCGAGCGTGCTCCCTCCCATGAGCGCGGCGAGATCCACACCGCGACGACGATGGCGAACGCCCATTGCGCCAGCATCAGCCAGAAGAAGAGCCGATCGGTCTGGCGGAAGACCTGCTGCTGGAGGTCGGCGAAGATGCGCGCCGCGCGGTCGGCCGTCTTCATGGCTGCTCCTGAAGAGGGCAGCCGAACGCCGGCGCGCGATCGATCCGCTGCTGGCGGCCGTCGAGGATCGCCGCCACCGCGTCCTCGCCCGCGTTGTCGCCGGCATGGGCCCGGGCGACGGTGATGCCGCCGCTGAACTGCAGGCGTCCATCGGCGCCGTAGACGTAGGTGGTCCCCGACACCACCGGGCCGAAGCGCGCGGCGTCGCCGCCGTCGCGATCGACGCGGATCTGCACGCCCGGCAGCGCCGCCGCTCTCTGCCAGAGCGGATTGCCGGCGTCCGGCGCGGCGAGCCCGTGTGGGACGGCGAAGAGAACGATCACCGCGGGGCGTTCGTGCGTTCGTGCCAGCACGCGCGACAATTCCCCCAGGCTCGCGCGCGAGCACGAGCACTCGGGATGCAGGACCATGACGAGGGTCGGTCGGTCGGGAGCGTGCGGAACCGTGGTCAGCGGCCAGACGGCCGGGGCGTGTTCGGCCGGGCCCGGGGTTCCGCTGAAACTCAGGAGCATGCCGAACCCGGCGCCGAGGAAGCCAATCCACACGAGGCCGGCGGCCGCCACCAGGAGCGTGCGCACGAAGAAAGTCACGGCAGCGGTGGCAGCAACCGCACTGCCATGAAAACGAGCGAAAACGCCGGGGATTTCTCGCGGGTCACGGCAGGTGTGCCACCTGGCCGTGCGGGGCTGTCACATGTGACGGCCGCGGCGGAAGGGAGGATCGGCGAAAGCGGCCAATGCGTCGTCCATCGAGCGCGCGAGATCGCCGGCGAGCCCCGCCAGCCTCCCGGTCTCACCGGCATGGGCCGCGTGCTCGAGGCGCTCCGCCGCTTCGCTGAGCCGGACGGCTCCGAGCAGGGCGGCGCTGCCCTTGAGCGTATGCGCTTCCATGCGTACCGCCGCGCCATTGCCCGCGGAGACTGCCGCGGCGATGCGCGCCATCCGCGGCTGGCCGTCCCCGACGAACGTCGCGAGGAGCTCCTCGATCAGGTCGGGCTCGTCCGGCTCCTGGAGGTCGCGCAGCGACTCGAGCTGGTTCCAGTCGACGACGTCCTTCATCGATGAGCTCCTGCAGGCTGGCGCGCCAGATGCGCGCCGCGTACCCGGCGACAGTGCGATCGTTCGAGGATACGCCTGTTCGGGGCCGCATCGCATGCAGATCGCCTGTTCACCGTACGGCGGGGCAGGGCGCCGCCTGGAACGCGCCGCCGGCCGTCCTGTGCAGGAAGCCCGCCCGCGTCAACGAGGCCAGCAGGCCATCGGCGGTCCAGACATCCATGCCACACAGGCGGGCGACCTGCCAGGCGGTCAGCGGCAGCCGCGGACGCGCGACGAATACATCCTGCACCTCGCGGAGCAGCAGATCCAGCGCGGTGTCGAGCGCGGTGACGGCGAGCACGTCGGCCGCCGCCGCGTCACTCCACGACGGCGATGACCCGGCTGGTGCGGCCATCTCGAACATCGAGCGGCCCTCGGCGATCAGGGACGCGATCTTCAGGTTGCCGTCACGGGCGACGCCCGTCAGCGCCGACGCCAGGGCATCCAGGCCCGAACGGTCGATGAACTCGACGGACCGCATGCCGGCGCGCGGCCGCCGGCCCCGCTCGATCCGCTCGACGGTACTCGCGAAACTGCCCGCTCCGGGCGCGCCGCCGCGATCCTCCGGCGTGACGAGGTCTTCTGCGAATGTGATGGTCTGGACCTGCATGCCTGACTCCTGATGCCTGCCTTCAGTGTTGGGAGATGTCGGTGCGGCACGCCGCGTGAACCGTCTCGAGCAGCGCGGCCGGGCCGAACGGCTTCGACAGCATGCGGAGGCCGACCGGGATGTCGGCCGCCTCGCCGTGCCCCGTCATCAACGTCACGGGCACGTCCGGGTGCCGGCGCAGGATCTCTCGCGCCAGATCGGCGCCGTTCTCGGCGCCGAGCGAGACGTCCACGATCGCGAGCCTGAGCTGCCCTTCGTGCTGGTCGATGATGGCGCGCGCGTGCGCCAGCGACGGCGCGTCGACGATCTCGTAGCCGGCGTTGGCGAGCACGCGTCCGACCAGCCGCCGCACGGGCGCCTCGTCGTCCACGACGAGCACGAGGCGGCGTTCCGGCGCCGAGCCGTCGCGGCTGGCCCGGAACGAGACCGTGAAGTCGATCGCGTCGGCGCGGCAGGTGACGTCGAGCGTGCCGCCGCTGCGCCGGATGATCGGATACGCGGTCGCCAGGCTCAGGCCGAGCGTGGTCGGCAGCGCCATTGTCTCGCCGGGCGCCGAGGCCGCGTGCGCCGCGCCCGAGCAGCACAGGCGCAGGAGGACGCGGCGCGGATCCCCGTCGGCGCTGGCATTCCACGCGAGGCTGGCGGTAATCCGTCCGCCGCCGAAGGCATCCTGCGCGTGAAGGACGAGATTGCTCAGTGCCAGCTCCATGTCGATCGGATCGAACACCGCCGAGGCGCCGGCCTCGACCTCCGGCGCGCAAATGTCGGTGGTCTCCGGCGCGAGGCGCGCGAGCGCCGTGCACAGGCGTTCGAGGAACAGGCGCAGATCGACGCGGGTCAGGGCCGGCGGCGTGTCGCGGCCGAACGCGCGCAGATGATTGGCCAGCAGCAGCGCGCGGTGGCCCGCGCGCAGGATCGCGGCCGCGTCGCTGCGTCCGGCGGCGCTCGACTCGTGGCCGAGCAGCCGCGTGGCGCAGTCGAGGATCGTGACGGTGGACGCGTCGAAGCCGGCGGCGATTTCGGCGGCCGTCCGGCCGAGGGTGTCGAGGTCTTGCGGTGCGCTGGGGTCGGTCATGCCGCGTGTGGGAGCGAAGGCGGTGCCAACTGCGGCGGCGGTTTTTGGCCGGAAAACTGCCGGGAAAGAGGCGAGGCGGTGTCCCGCCGTGCCAGAGGCGCACGGTGTGCCACGCGCGCTGCGGCTATTTGTCGAGGCGCAGCCGCTCGATCCAGCGGTAGATCGACCGCCGGCTGACGCCGAGCCGCTTGGCCGCTTCGGCCTTGTTGCCGCGGACCTCGCGCAGCACCCGCTGGATCTGTTCGCGCTGCACGGTCGTCAGCAGATCCGGGTCGTCGAGCAGCGGCGCACCGGCCGCGGCCGGCTCCGCGCGGGGTGCGGCGCCGGCGCGCTGCATCGCCGACTGCACGTCGCGCTCGGCCAGCACGCCCCCTTCGGCGAGGATGCACGCGCGCTCGATCACGTTGCGCAGCTCGCGGACGTTGCCCGCCCAGCTCGCCTGCACCAGCAGGCGTTCGGCCCCCGGCGTCACTCCCCGGATCGGCCGCTTCAGGCGTTCGGCCGACTGGCGGATGAACGCCGCCGTCAGGTACGGGATGTCTTCCCGGCGGTCGCGCAGGGGCGGGAGATGGACCTCGATGATGCTGAGCCGATAGTAGAGGTCCGAACGGAACTTGCCCTGGTCGGAGAGCCCGCGCAGGTCGCGGTTGCTGGCGGCGATGACGGTGACGTCGACGCGGCGGGTCTCGAGCGAGCCGACGCGCTGGATCTCGCCGTATTCCACCGCGCGGAGCAGCTTGGCCTGCAGCGTCAGCGGGAGCTCGCCGATCTCGTCGAGGAACAGCGTGCCCTGGTGCGCGTGCTCGAAGAGGCCCACCTTCGTGTCGATGGCGCCGGTGAAGGCGCCGCGCACGTGGCCGAACAGCTCGCTCTCGAACAGCGTCTCCACGACGGCGGAGCAGTTGACGGTGAGGAAGCGGCGGCCCCGCCGCGGCCCTTCGGCGTGCAGCGCCTCGGCCACCAGTTCCTTGCCGGTTCCCGTCTCGCCCGTGACGAGGATCGTCCGCCCGTGCGGCGCCAGCCGCCGCACGGCGCTGAACACGTCGTGCATCGCCGGGCTCCGGCCGACGAGACGGTGGAACTGGGTGTCGGCGGCGATCTGCGCGTCTCCTTCCAGCAGCCGCTCGCGCCGCGCGACGTCGTCGCGGACGCCGGTGAGCAGGCGCTCGAGCCGCTCGAAGTCGAACGGCTTGCTCAAATAGTCGAGCGCGCCCGCCTTGACCGCCTCGATCGCCGTGTCGACGCTGGCCGCACCGGTCATCAGGACGACCGCGCAATCGGGCTCCTGCGCGCGCACGGCGCGGAGCACGTCGATGCCGCTCAACTCGGGCATCTGGAGATCGACGAGCGCCAGGTCGGGCCGCGGCGACGAGAGATCGGCGAGCGCCTCGCGGCCGCTGCTGTGGTACCGGACGTCGAACCCGAGCCGCCGCGCGACCCGCTCGATCACCGGCAGGATCGCCGGATCGTCGTCCAGCACCAGCAGCCGGGGCCGCCGGTGCGGGCGGCGGCTTTCGGGAGTAGTCATTGCCGGAGCACCTCGCGAACCTTCCGTGTGAGCGTCTCGGTCGTGAACGGCTTGTCGAGGAAACCGGCGTGCGGACCGAGCTGGCGCAGATCAAGGACCGAGTCCTGGGCGTAGCCCGAGACGTAGAGCACGCGCAGTCCCGGCCGCGTCTCCGCCAGCGTCGCGTAGAGCGACGGGCCGGTACCGTCGGGCATCAGGACGTCCGTGACGAGCAGGTCGAACGCCGCCGGCGCGGCGGCGAGCGCCTCGGCCATCGTGGAGGTCGAGACGATGGTGTAGCCGGCGCCCTCGAGACAGCGGCGCGCCAGGCGCCGGATCGCATCGTCGTCTTCCGCCAGCAGCACGGTCTCGTGTCCGCCGATCTCGGACGCGGGTGCGGGCGCCAGCGACTCGATCTCCCCCTCGGCTGCCGGCAGGCGGACGACGAACGTGGCCCCCTGTCCCGGCGCGGTCTCGACCTCCACGGTGCCGCCGGTCTGCGACACGATGCCGAAGACCGTCGCCAGGCCGAGCCCGGTGCCCTTGCCGATGCCCTTGGTGGTGAAGAAGGGCTCGAAGATGTGCGCCCTGGTCTCGTCGGTCATCCCGACGCCGTTGTCGGCGACCACGATCTCGACCCAGCGGCGGCCGGCCGCCTCGGCGCCGCGGGTCGCGATGTCGATCCGGCCCCCGTCGGGGAGCGCGTCGCGCGCGTTGACGACGAGGTTCATGAGGACCTGCTCGATCTGGCCCCAGTCGGCATGGACCGGCGGCATGGCCGGCGCCAGGCTGGTCGTCAGCGCGATGCGCTCGCCGAGCAGGCGCTTCAGCATCTGGACGAGATCGGCGATCAGCGTGTTGGCGTCGAAGACCGAGAGCCGCTGCGGCGAGCGGCGGCTGAACGCGAGCAGCTGCCGGGTGAGGGACTCCGCGCGCTGGGCCGCGTGGACGATCTCCGCGGCGTCGCCGCGCTGCTCGTCGTCGACGGCCGACGCCTGCAGGAAGCTGCCGTAGCCGAGAATCGCCGTCAGCAGGTTGTTGAAGTCGTGCGCGACGCCGCCGGCGAGCTGGCCGATCGCCTCCATCTTCTGGGCCTGGCGCAGCTGCGCCTCGAGCAGGCGCCGTTCCGTCATGTCCACGGCGACGGTGAAGCTGCGCGACGGGCGTCCGGTGACGTCGGCCGTGATGAACCCGCGGATCTGGAAATGGCGCACCTGGTCGTCGTGGTCGCGCATCCGCACGTCGAACCTGAAGTCGCCCGGGCGCGGCGCCGCGATCGGCGGCTCGCCCCGGAGCATGTCGACGTCGTCGGGGTGGATCCGCGCGAAGAGCTCCTGGCGATCGACACGGCAGGTCGTGAAGCCGAGCATGTCGGCCAGCGATCGCGAGAGATCGACGAAGGGCGTCGAGAGATCCCGCTGCGCGATGCCGACGCCGGCCGTGCGCAGCGCGAAGTCCGTTGCCGCCTCGTTCTCGCGCAGCACGCGCGCCTGGCTTTCCAGCCGGTTGATCAGCCGGACATTGTCGTAGGCGACGCCGGCCTGCGCGGCGAGCGTGCCGATCACCTGTTCGTCGGCCGGCGAGAACGCCTGGCCCTCGGGCTCGCTCGTCACCGCGATGTACCCGTAGACGCGCCCTTGCGACGACAACGGCACGGCGATGATCGCCCCGAGCGCGTCGTACCAGTCGGCGTGCCGCGGCGCGCCGGCCGGCACGCGATCCCGGACGGCGCGCCGCTCCTGCAGCACCAGCCGCGCCAGGGGAGGAGGGCTGACCGACCGGTGATGCATGGTCGTTCCGGCGTCCTGGCTGGCGGTGCCGCCGGTGACGACGAGCTCGCTGACCTGATCGGGGTCGTCGCCGACGAGACCGACGACGGCATGCCGCGCGGCGGTCAGCGCGCGTGCCGTCTGCGCCGTCCGGCGGAGCAGGGCGGCCGGATCGCGCTCCTCCATGAAGAGGCGGCCGAGCTCCACGAGCGCCGTCAGCCGCAGCTCGCTCGCCTCCACTTCGCGCGCCTTCTGGAGCAGCGTGGCGTTGGCCACGCGCACGTGCTCGACGTCGAAGGTGTGATCGGCGATCGGCGCGATCCGCCGGCGTCCGCGGTCGAGCGCCGCCGCCACGCGCTCGAGGATGACTTCCGGCTCGCTCGGCTTCTGCAGGACGTCGACGACGCCGCCGCGCTCGGCCAGCTCGCGCGCTTCCTTCTCGTGATACGTGGCCGTATAGAAGATGAGCGGGACGTCGGCGCCGGCGTCGGTCTGCCGCAGGCGCCGCGCGAACTCGAAGCCGTCCATCCCCGGCATCAGCACGTCGCTGACGATCAGATCCAGGGGATGCTTCGCCGCGACCGCCAGCGCCTCGATGCCGCTCGCCGCGCCGAGCACCACGTAGCCGTGATGTCCGAGCAGCATCGTGAGCAGCGAGCGATCGACGTCGCGGTCGTCGACGACGAGGACGCGGGCGCCGGCGGTCACGGCTGGTCGTGCCGTCCTGGCAGGAACCGCTCGACGTCGGCGACGAACGTCTCGGGCTCGATCGGCTTGGTCAGGTAGCCGTCGAAGCCGGCGGCGAGGATCCGCTCGCGATCTCCGACCATGGCGAACGCGGTGACCGCCACGACGGGCACGGACGCGAGCGTGGGTTGCGCGCGCAGCGACCGCAGGACGTCGAATCCCGAGGGCCCGCGCAGCTGGATGTCGAGCAGGATGAGATCGGGCGGCGACGCCATCGCCAGCGCCAGCGCCGCCTCGCTGTCGCGGGCGCTCACCACCGTGTGGTGGAACGCGCGCAGCAGGTACTCGATCAGCTCGACGTTGGCGGGATTGTCCTCGACGAGCAGGATGCGCGCGCTCATGACGGGCGCGGCAGTTCCAGGGTGAAGACGCTCCCGGCCCCGGGACTGCTCTCCACCGAAATCCGTCCGCCGAGCAGGTGGGCGAGCTGCTGGCTCACGTGCAGGCCGAGCCCGCTGCCTTCCTGCGCGTGCGACTCGAGCCGCGCGAAGGGCTGGAACAGGCGGGCGCAGTCCGCCTCGGCGATGCCGATGCCGGTGTCGCGGACGCTGAAACGCGCCGCCGTCCCGGCCGCGCTGATCGTCACGTGCACCGAGCCCCGCTCGGTGAACTTGATCGCGTTGGAGGTGAGGTTGAAGAGAATCTGCGCCAGCGCGCGGGCGTCGGTGCAGATCTCCATCGGCGCCTCGGGCCCCGAGGAGGTGAGCGCGAGGCCCCGCTCCTGCGCCGCCGGCAGCAGCGCCTCCACGATCTCGGCGAGCGCGCGCTGGCAGACGATCGTTTCGGCGCGCACTTCGAGCTTGCCCGAGCCGATGCGCGCCAGATCGAGGAGATCGTTGATGAGCCCCAGCAGGTGCCGGCTGCTCCGCTGGACGATGCGGAGCTGGTCTTCCTGGGTCGTCGTGAGGGGGCCGGGCAGCCGCATGAGCATCGTCCCGGTGAAGCCGAGAATGGCGTTCAGCGGGGTCCGCAGCTCGTGGCTCATCGAGGCGAAGAAGCGGTCCTTGGCTTCGTTGGCGGCCTGCAGCTCGGCGTTCTTCTCGGCGAGCACGCGCTCCACGCGGCGGCGCTCGGTCACGTCGCGGATGGAGGCAATCACGCA
>Ga0075364_10002180_pt1 | contig 10970 bp, 8 predicted proteins | sample EndMetdeltDD1764_FD_71517 | JGI IMG/M metagenome (GOLD analysis project Ga0075364, IMG submission 71517) | Populus endosphere microbial communities from Tennessee, USA - Endosphere MetaG P. deltoides DD176-4 | ecosystem: Host-associated > Plants > Roots > Endosphere | place: USA: Tennessee...
GCGCCATCAGCTGATGGCGCACGCGCAGACTAACGAGGGGTAAAACTCAGGATGATGTTGTCATCCGGAATGTGAGTGAAGCTTTTGATCAGCTCGTGATAATCCGCCAGCGGATCAACATCTTTGAATAGCGTTGGGTAGAATCGTTTACTCAACGCTTCAATGGCGATGATGTTGTACGGATTATTGTAGAAGTGATGGTACAGCGCGCCGGTTCGGCCTTCCGCGACAGCCGGAATGCTGCTCACGCCCTGGCGCGACACCAGCGCCTTAAACGCGGCGGCGACATCGCTTTCCGGCACGTTGTAGCCAAACGGTATAATCGCCGTTCCTTTCCCCGAGCGTTTTGAACCGGTCATCAGGTAGTAATCCGGGTTCAGGGAGATAATTTTCTCCACCGAGATATTTCCGGTTGCGCCCGGCAGCAGCTGCGAGCCAATGTTCACGCCGCCTGCGGCCTCTACCAGCCCGCCCCAGCCGTTGTGCGCGTGGGTAAAGCAACAGCCGTTATTCAGGCCAGCCACTCCGGCGATCGGTTCGATAAACACCAGTGGCTTTTTCTCTGCTGTAGCCAGGCGCTGATGAATCCGATCCAGACGCTGCTGGTAGAAATCGATGTAGGCCTGCGCGCGCTCCGTCTGACCTAACACCTTGCCCAGAAGGTCGATACTCGGCAGCGTGTTCTCCACCGGATGCAGTTCGTAATCGACGAAAACCACCGGAATATGCAGGGCTTCCAGCTGAGTCAGCACGCCGCTTTGCGTCAGCGAAGGTTTCGCGCGCAGCTGGGCGATCATCAGATCCGGATGGCGCGAAATCACCGTCTCCAGATCGACATTCCCCTGATCCGAGAATTGCATATCAAGGATCTTCTCGGCTTCCGGCCATTTACGCTTCAGCACGTTCCAGGTTTCAGTGTCCTGTTTCTTCGGCAGGTTATTCCACGCCACGACTTTGGCGAAGGGATCGTCCCGCTCAAGCATCGCCAGCGTCAGGATATCGCGGCCATCCTGCAAAATGATGCGCTGCGGCTCCTTTGGAATGGTGACCGTACGGTTATCCCTGTCTTTTACGGTCACCGGCCAGTTCTGGGCCATCGCCAGCAGCGGCGAGAGCAGCAGTACCGCGGCGAATATCATCTTCTTCATCGTCTTACTTCCCCGTTTCATGATGCTTGTTATGCGGTTAAACCATCGACCACCACGTGCGGCAGTCCTTGCGAACAATATTCCACCCGGCCCCTCACTCCGTAGACCGTTGCCAGATTTGCGGGGGTGACCACTTCACCCGGAATTCCGCTGGCGACCAGGGCACCCTCTTTGAGCATCACGGCGTATTCGGCGTGGCGCAGGGCGATGTTGATGTCGTGGATAACCACCACCGTCACGATGTTACGCAGCCGCGTTTCGCGGGCGACGATATCCATGACGTGAAACTGGTAGTTGAGATCGAGGGCGCTCAGGGGTTCATCCAAAAGCAAGAGGTCGGGCTGGCGGATCAGCGACTGCGCAAGGCCAATCAGCTGTTTCTGTCCGCCGGAGAGCTGGTCGAGATAGCTCATTGCCAGATGGGCGACGCCGAGTTTTTGCAGGATATCGAACGCTTCCTGTTCAGCATTGCCGTCGGCGTAAAAACCGCTGGCGCGTCGCGCGACGATCACTGACTCCAGCGCATGCAGATGCACTCCCGCCGGGAGCGACTGCGGCAGATAGACCACTTTCTGTGCCCGGCGGGCGGAAGGTAATGTCATCAGATCTTCGCCGTTCAGCTCCAGCGTGCCTTGCGCCGGGTTCAGGTCGGCCAGTGCCCGCAACAGCGTCGATTTCCCCGAACCGTTTGGCCCAAGCAGCGCGGTAATTTTCCCGCGCGGGAGCAGGGGCGTATTCAGCCCGTCGATGATTTTCTTTTTGCGATAGCCGGTGTGCAGGCCGGTGACGATCAAGCCATCCATTACAGCGTCCCCCGATGGCGAATAATAATGCTCAGGAAGAAGGGCACGCCGACCAGCGAGGTGACGATGCCGACCGGAATAATGACGCCGGGAACGATATTTTTGGAGAGCACCGAGGCGAGGGAGAGCACCAGCGCGCCGATCAGCATACTTCCCGGCAGATAAAACCGGTGGTCTTCGCCAAACATCATACGTGAGATATGCGGCGCGACCAGACCGATAAAACCGACCGGCCCGACAAAGGCCACCGTCAGCGCCGAAATAATGCTGATGCGCAGGAGCGTCGCCAGCCGCAGTTTGCGCACGTTAATGCCAAAACTGACGGCCCTGTCTTCCCCGAGGCGCAGAGCCGTGAGCTTCCAGGCATTTTTCAACGACAGGGGAACGACAACCAGCAGCACTACCACCAGAATCGCGAGCTTATCCCAGGACGCGCGAGCCAGGCTGCCCATCGTCCAGAATACCAGCCCCTGGAGCGTATCTTCGCTGGCGACAAATTGCAGAATGGAGATCAGCGCGTTAAAGGTGAAGACCAGTGCGATGCCAAACAGCACCACGCCTGAGGTGGCGACGCGCGTCCAGCGGCTGATGCCGTCGAGCACGAAGCAGGCCATTAGCGCAAAGACAAAGGCGTTGGCGGAGATAAACCATTGATCGGGAATACCGGGGATTCCCAGCCCGAGAATTATTGCCAGCGCCGCGCCAAAAGAGGCGGCGGAAGAGACACCCAGCGTAAACGGGCTGGCGAGGGGGTTGTTCAGGATGGTTTGCATCTCTGCGCCCGCGAGGCCCAGCGCCATGCCAACCACCACCGCCATCAGCGCGAAGGGCAGGCGTAAATCCCAGACAATCACCCGTGTGCCCGCGTCGGCCGAGGCGGCATCAAACAGCGTGTGCCACAGGGTTGAGACGGAAATCCCGGAAGGGCCGAGGGTAAAATCAAGCAGCAGCGAGAAGATGATCATGAGCAGGATTACACCCGCAACGATAAAGCGGCGCATCACGACTTTTCGGTACTGTGACGCCACCGCTGACCCGTCAGGCTTCACGCTGGCGACAAGAGGGGAACTCATTGGCTTACCTTATGCAACAAAAGCAGAATCGTAGTTTATCCCGAAACGTTCCTGTCCTTAATGCTGCCTGATATCCAATATCCGGGATGCTCCCGGTGACAATATTCGGGATGATAATGCTTATCAATTAAAATAATGTGAATAGCGCAACTTGTTTAACCGTGGTTTCTGTTGTGCGCAAAAATCAACCTTCCAGACGGCGGCAGGTCATGTATGCGCCCGTCACGCAGAGGGCTACCGGCACCAGGAAGCTGTGGTCCATGCGGGTGGATTCCATGATCAGCACGATGGCGGTCAGTGGCATTTGCAGGGAGGCCGCGAGAAAACCGGCCGCACCCGTCAGAGAAAAGCTCGCCATATCGGTGCCGGGGAACCAGCGCCCCATCAGGATAAACAGCACTGAACCGAGCAGACCCCCGACGGCGAGTCCCGGCGTCAGTAACCCGCCCTGAGCACCGGCGCGCAGTACCGCCCAGATCACCATCACTTTAAGAGCGAGGATCGCGGTAGCGAGCTGTAGCGTGATAGCGCCGTTGAGGGCAAGCTGCGTCGGGCCTTTACCATTGCCAGGCAACTGCGGGAACCAGACGGATAACGCGCCGAGGGCCGTAAAGGCGATCAGGCTGAAGACCGGCATTTGCCAGTTACTGCGCACCCTACTGCGTGCGTGCTGCGTCACACGACGAAACAGAAATGCCGCCGCACCAAACAGTGGGCCAGAAAGCGCGCCCCAGAAAACAAGCGAAGTGGCGGCAATTTCGGTGGTGAAATGGTACTGATGCTCATCGCCAAGACCTAATGTGGCGATCCACGCCGCCAGCGCCGAGGTCACCAGCGCGGCGATGGCTTTCTCCCAGTTGAAACTGACCAGCAGCACTTCCAGAGTAAATATGGCCCCGGCCAGAGGAACGTTATAGACCGCCGCCAGCCCAGCTCCGGCGCCGCAGGCAATCATCAACTGGATATCCGCAGAACTCAGGTGTAAACGACGGGCGACGCCGCTGGCAAACAGTGCGCCCACTTCGCGCGGTGCGACTTCGCGGCCAAGCGGCGAACCCATCGCGACGGTGATAATCTGCAGCAGAGCGTTAATGAGCGTCGTGACGGCTGGCATTGGTGTGTCGGGATTTTTTATCGCCTCGCCGATGCTGATGCGTTTTTTGGCGCAGCGCGCAAGCGACCACCAGCCAATGCCCGCTACCAGACCCGCAGCGGTGAGGGCGAGAAAACGTCGCTGTGCGCTGGCATCCGTCACGCCCTCTAAAAATGACTGCGGGCTGATGAGGATGGTCTGGCTGTAGCCGTAAACGAGGTGCTGAACTTCATGCAGCAGCATGGCGAGCAGCATGCCGCCCAGCCCGGCCAGAATGCCGGTGAGGAGTAGCGCGGCCCAGCGTTGCAGCCAGTCAGTACGAGACGGATCGTAAGCCATCATAGCGAGCGTCTTGATAAAAAGAGGGAGCCACAGTGTCCCATAAAGCGCATGAACGAGGTATCAATCAGAAGAATTAAGGCAGGAGATTCGTGCCCGCGAGGCGGGCACGAAGGGGGATTAGTGTTTTTCACCAATCGGCAGAACGGTGCGACCAAACTGCTCGTTCAGCACTTCACCCATTGCCAGGTAAATTGCGCTTGCGCCACAGACCAGACCTACCCAGCCAGCAACGTGAACGATGCTTTCGTTTTCCGCCAGATGGCCAATCGCCAGCAGGGCGAACAGCACGGTCAGGCTCAGGAAGACGAACTGCAGAACGCGGTTAGCAACCAGCGTACCGAAGAACATGAACAGGGTGAACACGCCCCACAGACCCAGGTATACGCCCAGGAAGTGGCCGTTTGATGCATCAAAGCCCATTTGCGGCATAACCAGAATGGCGACCAGCGTCAGCCAGAAAGAACCGTAAGAGGTGAATGCGGTTAAACCGAAGGTGTTGCCTTTTTTATACTCCAGCAGGCCCGCGAAGATTTGCGCGATACCGCCGTAAAAAATGCCCATCGCCAGGATAACATTGTCCATCGGGAATAAGCCGATGTTATGCAGGTTCAGCAGAATAGTGGTCATGCCGAAACCCATCAGGCCCAGCGGAGCCGGATTAGCCAACTTAGTGTTGCCCATAAGTCCTCAAAAAATCATCATTAGTATGGTGAAATGGTTTTACCACGCCCACTCTCCCAGGCGTGGCGCGGCATAATAATCACCGCGACTCTCGGCGTCTATGATCTGAGCAGGGTGAAATTAAAAAATTTTTTATCCTTCCCCCTTGATGGATGCCGTTACGACCCCATCTTGTAGTCAACCGCAGTGAGTGAAGCTGAAAAAAATCAAATCTGGGCAGTTGAAACCGCACGTTTCGCCCTTATTACAGATTCACAACCACATGATGAACATATTTTTAGTGGAGACGTTTAGATGGGTAAAATTATTGGTATCGACCTGGGTACTACCAACTCTTGTGTAGCGATTATGGACGGCACTACCGCACGTGTGCTGGAGAACGCCGAGGGCGATCGCACCACGCCTTCTATCATTGCTTATACCCAGGATGGTGAAACTCTGGTTGGCCAGCCGGCTAAACGTCAGGCCGTCACTAACCCGCAAAACACTCTGTTTGCGATTAAACGCCTGATTGGCCGTCGCTTCCAGGACGAAGAAGTTCAGCGTGATGAAGCCATCATGCCGTACAAAATTATCGGTGCTGACAACGGTGATGCATGGATCGACGTGAAGGGCCAGAAAATGGCACCACCGCAGATCTCTGCTGAAGTGCTGAAGAAAATGAAGAAAACGGCTGAAGATTACCTGGGTGAACCGGTCACTGAAGCGGTTATCACTGTACCTGCTTACTTCAACGATGCTCAGCGTCAGGCAACCAAAGATGCCGGTCGTATCGCAGGTCTGGAAGTCAAACGTATCATCAACGAACCAACCGCAGCTGCACTGGCTTACGGTCTGGATAAAGAAGTTGGCAACCGTACTATCGCGGTTTACGACCTCGGTGGTGGTACTTTCGATATCTCGATTATCGAAATCGACGAAGTTGACGGCGAAAAAACCTTCGAAGTTCTGGCAACCAACGGTGATACCCACCTGGGTGGTGAAGACTTCGACAGCCGTATGATCAACTACCTCGTTGACGAATTTAAGAAAGATCAGGGCATTGACCTGCGTAACGATCCGCTGGCCATGCAGCGCCTGAAAGAAGCCGCAGAAAAAGCCAAAATTGAGCTGTCTTCTGCGCAGCAGACCGACGTGAACCTGCCGTACATCACTGCAGATGCGTCTGGTCCAAAACACATGAACATCAAAGTGACTCGCGCGAAACTGGAAAGCCTGGTTGAAGATCTGGTTAACCGTTCCATCGAGCCGCTGAAAGTTGCTCTGCAGGATGCTGGTCTGTCTGTCTCTGACATTCAGGACGTTATCCTGGTAGGTGGTCAGACTCGTATGCCAATGGTTCAGAAGAAAGTTGCTGAATTCTTTGGTAAAGAGCCGCGTAAAGACGTTAACCCGGACGAAGCTGTGGCAATCGGTGCAGCGGTTCAGGGCGGCGTACTGACCGGCGAAGTGAAAGACGTTCTGCTGCTGGACGTTACCCCGCTGTCGCTGGGTATCGAAACCATGGGCGGCGTGATGACTGCGCTGATCAGCAAAAACACCACTATCCCGACCAAGCACAGCCAGGTGTTCTCTACCGCTGAAGACAACCAGTCTGCGGTAACCATCCATGTGCTGCAGGGTGAGCGTAAACGTGCTGCGGATAACAAAGATCTGGGCCAGTTTAACCTCGACGGTATCAGCCCGGCACCGCGCGGTATGCCACAGATCGAAGTCACCTTCGACATCGATGCTGACGGTATCCTGCACGTTTCCGCGAAAGACAAAAACAGCGGTAAAGAGCAGAAGATCACCATCAAGGCTTCTTCTGGTCTGAACGAAGAAGAGATCGAAAAAATGGTTCGTGAAGCAGAAGCAAATGCTGAATCTGACCGTAAATTCGAAGAGCTGGTTCAGACCCGTAACCAGGGTGACCATCTGCTGCACAGCACTCGTAAGCAGGTTGAAGAAGCAGGCGAACAGCTGCCAGCTGATGACAAAACCGCTATCGAAGCTGCACTGAGTGCGCTGGAAACTTCCCTAAAAGGCGAAGACAAAGCGGACATCGAAGCGAAAATGCAGGAGCTGGCGCAGGCGTCCCAGAAGCTGATGGAAATTGCTCAGCAACAGCACGCACAGCAGCAGGCTGGCGCTGAAGCTGGTGCTTCCGCGAACAACGCGAAAGACGACGACGTTGTCGACGCTGAGTTCGAAGAAGTAAAAGACAAAAAATAATCGCCCTGATGCAGGGTAATTAATCGGCACGGGCGTAGAGGTTTCCTCTCCGCCCGTGCTCGCATGTTAAGGGGCTGAAAAAACCAATGGCAAAGCAAGACTACTACGAGATTTTAGGCGTTCCGAAAACCGCGGAAGAGCGTGAAATCAAAAAGGCGTACAAGCGCCTGGCCATGAAATTTCACCCGGACCGTAACCAGGGTGACAAAGAGGCCGAAGCCAAATTTAAAGAGATCAAAGAAGCGTATGAAATCCTGACCGACGCTCAGAAACGTGCAGCCTACGATCAGTACGGTCATGCGGCGTTTGAACAAGGCGGCATGGGCGGCGGCGGATACGGCGGTGGCTTTGGTGGCGGTGGTGCTGATTTCGGCGACATCTTTGGCGACGTTTTCGGTGATATCTTCGGCGGTGGCCGTGGTCGTCAGCGCGCAGCGCGCGGCGCGGATCTGCGCTACAACATGGATCTGACGCTGGAAGAGGCCGTACGCGGTGTCACGAAAGAGATTCGCATTCCGACACTGGAAGAGTGTGATATCTGCCATGGCAGCGGCGCGAAAGCGGGTACCAAGCCGCAGACCTGTCCAACCTGTCACGGTTCTGGTCAGGTACAGATTCGCCAGGGCTTCTTCGCGGTGCAGCAGGCCTGTCCGCACTGTCATGGTCGCGGTACGCTGATTAAAGATCCGTGCAACAAATGTCACGGTCACGGTCGTGTTGAGAAGACCAAAACCCTCTCCGTCAAAATTCCGGCAGGGGTGGATACGGGCGATCGTATTCGTCTGTCCGGTGAAGGCGAAGCAGGCGAGCACGGCGCACCCGCAGGCGATCTCTACGTTCAGGTTCAGGTGAAGCAGCACGCCATCTTTGAGCGTGAAGGCAACAACCTGTACTGTGAAGTGCCGATCAACTTCGCGATGGCGGCGCTGGGCGGCGAGATCGAAGTGCCTACGCTCGACGGGCGCGTGAACCTGAAGGTTCCGGGCGAAACCCAGACTGGCAAGCTGTTCCGCATGCGCGGCAAAGGCGTGAAATCCGTTCGCGGCGGTGCGCAGGGTGACCTGCTGTGTCGTGTGGTCGTCGAAACGCCGGTCGGTCTGAACGACAAACAGAAACAGCTGTTGAAAGAGTTGCAGGAAAGCTTCGGCGGTCCAACGGGCGAGAATAACAGCCCGCGTTCCAAAAGCTTCTTCGATGGCGTGAAAAAATTCTTCGATGATTTGACCCGCTAATCCCTTAGCGAGTGTGAATTTTTCAAAGCCCGGAAGCGATTCCGGGCTTTTTCTTTTTGTGGCGAATGACTCGGCAAAACCGAGTATATCCGCAATATTAATCTGATTTTTTCGAGCTGTTTGCCTTGGTATTATGGTTTTATCGAGGTATGGTCTTAGAGAGAGAACTAAAGTGAAACTTTTACAACGATTCTTCAGCAATGAGGCGTCCGGCGGCGTGATTTTGATTATCGCTGCACTTGCCGCCATGGTGTTGGCGAATATGGATGCGACTCAGGGCCTGTACCGTGCATTTCTGGACACGCCCGTTGAGCTGCGCGTGGGTGCATTAGAGATCAACAAGAACATGCTGCTGTGGATTAACGACGCGCTGATGGCCGTGTTCTTCCTGCTGGTGGGCCTGGAAGTAAAACGTGAGCTGGTTCTTGGGTCGCTTAACAGTCGTCAGCGGGCAGCTTTCCCGGTTATTGCTGCGTTGGGCGGTATGGTGGTGCCTGCGCTGCTCTATCTGGTGTTTAACTACCATGACCCGGTCGCTCGACACGGTTGGGCGATTCCGGCGGCAACCGATATTGCTTTTGCGCTGGGCGTGCTGGCGCTGCTGGGCAGCCGCGTGCCGGTGGCGTTAAAGATTTTCCTGATGGCGCTGGCGATTATCGACGACCTGGGCGCGATCGTGATTATCGCTCTGTTCTATACCAGCGAGCTGTCGGTGTTATCTCTGAGCGTGGCGGCGGGCGCTATCGCTGTGCTGGCGCTGCTGAATTTGTTTAACGTGCGCCGAACCGGGATCTACATTCTGGTGGGCGTGGTGCTGTGGACCGCGGTACTGAAATCGGGCGTCCATGCAACACTGGCGGGCGTTATCATCGGCTTCTTTGTGCCGCTGAAAGCGGATGAGAAGGGCAAATCCCCGGCCAAACAGCTGGAGCATGTCCTGCATCCCTGGGTCGCCTTTATGATCCTGCCGCTGTTTGCATTCGCGAATGCGGGCGTGTCGCTGCAGGGCGTCACCCTGAGCGGCCTGACGTCCATGCTGCCGATGGGCATCGTCGCTGGCCTGTTTATCGGTAAGCCGCTGGGGATCGGCCTGTTCTGCTGGCTGGCTCTTAAGCTGAAGTTCGCGTCATTGCCACAGGGGACGACCTTCCGGCAAATCGCGGCGGTCGGCGTGCTGTGCGGAATTGGCTTCACGATGTCGATTTTCATCTCGACCCTGGCCTTTGCGTCATATGACCCTCAGCTCATCGTGTGGGCAAAACTCGGGATCTTGATCGGCTCGTTACTGGCCGCGTTCACGGGATACACACTGTTGAAAGTGAAGCTGTCCGGACAGGTGCAACCGGCCTAACAGTTAAAGGGGGAGGGCAGAGGCCCTCTCCTGACAATACTCTCAGGGAGCGAAATGCTATGTCTCACATCAATTACAACCATCTGTACTATTTCTGGCACGTCTACAAAGAAGGCTCAGTGGTCGGCGCAGCAGAGGCGCTCTATCTGACGCCCCAGACCATTACCGGTCAGATAAAGGCACTCGAAGAACGCCTGCAGGGGAAGCTGTTTAAGCGTAAAGGTCGGGGTATTGAGCCGAGCGAACTGGGTGAACTGGTTTTTCGCTACGCGGATAAGATGTTCACCCTGAGCCAGGAGATGCTCGATATCGTGAACTACCGCAAAGAGTCAAACCTGTTGTTTGATGTGGGCGTTGCGGATGCGCTGTCTAAACGGCTGGTGAGCGGCGTGCTGGACGCGGCGGTGGTGGAAGATGAGCAGATCCATCTGCGCTGCTTTGAATCGACGCACGAGATGCTGCTGGAACAGCTGAGCCAGCATAAGCTGGACATCATCATCTCGGACTGCCCGATAGACTCTACTCAACAGGAAGGGCTGTTCTCGGTCAAGATTGGTGAATGCGGCGTGAGCTTCTGGTGCATCAATCCGCCGCCAGATAAACCGTTTCCCGCCTGCCTTGAGGAGCGACGCCTGCTCGTGCCGGGACGACGTTCGATGTTAGGCCGCAAGCTGCTGAACTGGTTTAACTCGCAGGGTCTGAAGGTAGAGATTCTGGGAGAGTTTGATGATGCGGCGCTCATGAAAGCCTTTGGCGAAGCGCATAACGCGATCTTCGTCGCCCCAACGCTTTACGCACACGATCTGTACACCGATGACAGGGTCACAGAGATTGGGCGGGTGGACAACGTGATGGAAGAGTATCACGCGATTTTTGCCGAAAGGATGATTCAGCATCCGGCGGTGCAGCGTATCTGTAACCGCGACTACTCGGCGCTCTTTACGCCGCCAGCGTCAAAATGAGCCAATAAAAAAACCCGCATTAAGCGGGTTCTTTATAACAAGCAACAACAAGTGGCGATTAAGCCAGTTTG
>Ga0075364_10002181_pt1 | contig 10969 bp, 9 predicted proteins | sample EndMetdeltDD1764_FD_71517 | JGI IMG/M metagenome (GOLD analysis project Ga0075364, IMG submission 71517) | Populus endosphere microbial communities from Tennessee, USA - Endosphere MetaG P. deltoides DD176-4 | ecosystem: Host-associated > Plants > Roots > Endosphere | place: USA: Tennessee...
ACGGCGATCGAGGTGACGATCGCCGACTGGATGATCGCGAACACCGTGAAGACGGCCATCTTCGCGAGCATGTACGCGGTGGTCGACAGTCCGACGGCCTGCTCGCGCAGGAAGATCGCCCGTTCGCCGATCAGCGCCCGGATGGTCAACGCGGTGCCCATGAAGATCGCGCCGACGTTGAGCATCACCAGGATCTGGCCGGGTTCGTTGGGTGCCGGTCCGCCCTTGATGGCCGGAATCGGAACGCCGAAGCCGACATCGCCGGGCACCGACAGCGACAGCACACCCATGATGAACGGCAGGAACATCAGGAAGGTGAAGTAGCCGCGGTCGGACACGATGAGCCGCACCTGGCGCCGCGCGATCGTGGAGAACTGTCTGCGCAGGCTCGTCTTCGTCGGTTCGCCGAGGTCGGACGGTTTCTCCACGGCGGGCGGCGGAGGCGGTGGTCCGTGCTGGGCGAGATACCGGGCCTTGGCGCCGTCCGGGTCACCGGCGACCGTGGCGAAGATGTCCGCCCAGTTCGTGGTGCCCATGGACGGGCCGATCTCGCTGGGTGGACCGTAGAACGCCGTCTTCCCGCCGGGCGCCAGCAGCAGCACCTGGTCGCAGACGTCGAGATAGGTGAGCGAGTGCGTCACCACCAGCACGACGCGGCCGGCGTCGGCGAGCTGGCGCAACATCGTCATGACCTGGCGGTCCAGCGCCGGATCCAGGCCCGAGGTGGGCTCGTCGAGGATGAGCAGCGACGGTCCGGTCAGCAGCTCGAGGGCGACCGAAGCACGTTTGCGCTGACCGCCGGAGAGCTTGTCGACGCGGGTCTCGAGGTGCTTGGTCATCTCGAGTTCCTCGAGGACCTGCATGACGACCTGCTCGCGGTCGGCCTTCGTGGTGTCCGGCGGCAGCCGCAGCTCGGCGGCGTACATCAGCGCCTGCCGGACCGTCAGCTGGCCGTGCACCACGTCGTCCTGCGGGACCATGCCGATCCGGGAGCGCAGCGATGCGTACTCCGCGTGGATGTTGTGACCTTCGAACGTCACCGTGCCGGTCGTCGGATGGGTGTAGCCAGCCACCAGCTTCGCGAACGTCGACTTGCCGGCGCCCGACGGACCGATCACGGCGGTCAGGGTGCCGGGGCGTGCGGCGATCGAGATGTTGTCCAGCAGCGTTTTGTTGCCCTCGATCGTCCAGGTGATCGAGTGCACTTCGAGGCCACCGGTCTGGGTGGCCGCGGCGGTTTCGGTTCTGCGGGCCAGCGTGCCGCCCGTGAACACGAGGTCGATGTTGCCGATCGTGACGGTGTCGCCCTCGCGAAGAATCGCCGAGTCCACGCGCGCGCCGTTGACGAACGTGCCGTTGATGCTGCGGTTGTCGCGGATCTCGGTTCCGCCTGCGGCAGGCACCAGGGTCGCGTGATGACGTGATGCGAGCACGTCGGGGACGACGATGTCGTTGTCGGTCGCACGGCCGATCTTGACCGCACCCGGGAGACCCGCCGCGGGCGCGGGCTTTCCCGGCCGCAGGATCTTCAGCATGCTCGTCGCGAGATTGCCCTCGGGTGTCCGCGGGGCGGCTGTCGGCCCCAACGCGGTGACCGACTCGAGTGCCGGTTGCGAGATCGGTTGCGAAACCTGAGGCTGCCGCACCGGCGCGGACGGATACCCCTGACCGCGGGCGGCGGCGGGTTGTTGTGGACCGGAGGGATAACGCGGCTGCGGCGCGGACGGATACGCGGATGGACCTTGCGGACGCGGACCGGTCGGTTGCGGCGGCTGCATGTGAGGTCGTGAAATCGGCGCCGACGGCGGCGGCGCCGGATTCGACGGCCCCTGGGTGGGCCACGAGGTGTCACCGGGGCGCTGCGTGCCGATGGGCACGGACTGAGTCGGCGGCCGGCCGACATTGCCCTGATGCCGCCCGACTTCGAACGTCAGCTGCGGACCATCGGGGTTGCCGATGTTGATGCGCTGACCGTCGTGCAGATCAACGGTGGGGACCTGCCGGTTGTTGACGTACATCCCGTTGAGGCTGCCGTTGTCGATGGCGACCCACCGGCCCTGGTCGAACCTCAGCACAAGGTGCGCGCGCGAGATCAACGGATGTGCGATACGGATGTCGGCCCGAAGGTCACGCCCGACAACGACGTCGTTGCCCGGCGCGAAAGTTCGGGTCGACCCGTCGTAGCGAACGGTCAGCGCGGGCGGGGCTGGTCGGCTCATCGCGACCAACTCTATCGGTATGACCGTGATCGCGGCGCGGGTCGGGGAGGTCGTCAGTTTGCGGTCACCGCCCCGGATGCGTCATCCGGCGATGTCAATGCTCTGATGCAACAAATAAGTGTCGGTCGCTACGGCGAGTCGGCGGTCGGCGGGGGAGTGTTCGTGGTGTCGTTGCTCATGGTGTCTTTGGCGCCTAGAAGGCTGGTGATCAGCGCCGCGGCGACCGCCGGTGCGGCGGCGACGATCCTGTCGCCGATGGCCGCAGCGCAGCCGGCGTATCCCACTGACGATCGCGGCTTCGTCGACTCGCAGATCCGCTGCGATGCGCCGCAGTCGGCGGTCGCGTTCGGCCGGACAGACCAGTCCATGGTGGCGATCTGCGTGGACGAGGCAGGTCATTACCAGTATCGCGGCGCACGGCTGGCCGATGAGAACGCGGTACTCACCGTGGTGGCCGAACCCACCGTGCCCGGCGAATTCTTCGCGCAGAAGGACGGTGTCACCTACACGGTCACCGCGAAGAACCTGGTCATCAAGACTCCGGAGTGGACGCGCACCGAGCCCGTGGTGCAGTTCGGGGCGCAGCCGCTGCTCGCGGTCGAGGTGCCGACAGTTCCTCGTTAACCGGGCGCGCCGGTCACCACGCAGTGCGTGTGGCTGTAGATCGTGGCCATGCACTTGTTGCAGTGCGTGCACAGCGATCGGATCGAGTGTGCGTCACCGTCGTCCTTGATGCGGTTGATGAGGTCGGGTTCGGCCAGCAGCGCCCGTCCCATCGCGACGAAGTCGAAACCTTCGGCCATCGCCAAGTCCATGGATTCGCGATTAGTGATGCCGCCCAACAGGATCAGCGGCATCTTGAGTTCGGCGCGGAACTGCTTGGCGTCGCGCAGCAGAAACGCTTCGCGATACGGGTAGGAGCGCAGGAACTTCTTGCCAGTCATCCGGATGCCCCAGCGCAGCGGCGGCTTGAACGCACCTGCGAACTCCTTGATCGGTGCATCGCCGCGGAACAGGTACATCGGATTGACCAGTGAGCTGCCGGCGGTGAGTTCGATGGCGTCCAGACCGCCGTCTTCTTCCAACCACTTCGCGGTCTGCAGCGACTCCTCGAGCGGGATGCCACCGCGCACCCCGTCGGCCATCGTCAACTTGGCGGTGACGGCGATCGGGGTGCCCTCTTTCTCGACGGCGCGCCGCACCGCCATCACCATGCCGCGTGCGACCTTCGCCCGGTTCTCCAGCGAGCCACCGAATTCATCGGAACGCCGATTGATCAGCGGGCTGAGGAACGAGCTGGCGAAATAGTTGTGCCCCAAGTGAATCTCGACCGCGTCGAACCCGGCCTCGATGGCCATCCGGGCCGCGTTGGCATGCGCGCCGATGATGTCGTTGATGTCGTCGCGGGTGGCCTTCTTGGCGAACCGCATCGACAACGGATTGAAGAAGCGCACCGGCGCGTATGCCGTCGCCTTCGTCGAGCGGGCATTGGCGACGGGTCCGGCATGTCCGATCTGCGCGCTGATCGCCGCACCTTCGGCGTGGACGGACTCAGTCAGCCTCTTCAGCCCGGCCATCGCCTCGGGGCGCCACCAGATGACGTTGCCCTCGGTGCGGCCGCCCTTCGACACCGCCAGATAGGCGACGGTCGTCATACCGACACCGCCTGCGGCAGGTAACCGGTGATAGGTGATCAGGTCGTCCGTGACGAGTGCGTTCGGCGAGGACGCCTCGAACGTGGCCGCCTTGATGATTCGGTTGCGCAGCGTCACCGGGCCGAGCTTGGCCGGGGTGAACACATTGGGCTGTGTGTTCATAGGCAGTGAGCATGCCAGACTGGGCTCGCGGGCGAGCGAAGCGACGGGAGAAACTTGCCTGGGCGAGCGAAGCGACGGGAGAAATCTGCGTGGGTGCGATCACTCTGGACGGTAAGGCCACACGGGACGAGATCTTCGTCGACCTCAAGGAGCGGGTGGCGGCGCTGAGCGCCGCCGGACACACACCCGGGCTAGGTACGGTCCTGGTCGGCGATGACCCCGGTTCACATGCGTATGTCCGCGGCAAGCATGCGGACTGCGCCAAGGTGGGCATCAACTCGATCCGCCGCGATCTGCCCGCCGACATCAGCCAGGCCAAGCTCGACGAGACGATCGACGAACTGAACGCCAACCCCGAATGCACCGGCTACATCGTGCAGTTGCCGCTGCCCAAGCACCTCAACGAGAACGCCGCGCTGGAGCGCGTCGACCCGGGCAAGGACGCCGACGGGTTGCATCCGACGAACCTCGGCCGGCTGGTGCTCAACGAGCCTGCCCCGCTGCCTTGCACCCCGCGCGGCATCGTGCACCTGCTGCGTCGCTACGAGGTGGAGATCGCGGGTGCCGAGATCGTGGTGATCGGCCGCGGCGTCACAGTCGGCCGACCGCTGGGTCTGCTGCTGACCCGACGTTCGGAGAATGCGACGGTCACGCTGTGCCACACCGCAACTCGGCATCTGCCACAGCACACGCGCGAGGCCGACATCATCATCGCCGCCGCCGGAGTGCCGCACATGGTGAGCGCCGAAATGGTGCGCAAGGGCGCCGCGGTCATCGACGTCGGCGTGAGCCGCGATGACGAAGGCAAGCTGGTCGGCGACGTGCATCCCGATGTCTGGGACGTCGCCGGTCACGTATCGCCCAACCCCGGCGGCGTCGGGCCGCTGACCCGGGCGTTCCTGCTCACCAATGTGGTCGAGCGGGCTGAGGTGCTGGCAGCTCGGTGACCTTGCGGGAGTTCGCGCGAAAAGTCTTCGGCGGGCAGTGGCCGATCCTGCTGCCCGGCGTGATCCTGATCGTCGCGTTCGTCCTCGTGGTTGCCGGCTACTGGCGTCGAGGGGCGCTGGTGCTGGCGATCGGGGTGGCTGTCGCCGCAGTACTGCGGCTCATGCTGCCCGAGGAGAGGGCCGGACTACTCGCGGTACGCAGCCGCGGCATCGACGTCGCGACGACGGCGAGTGTCAGCGCGACGATTCTGTACATCGCGTGGACGATCGACCCGTTGGGCACCAGCTAGCCCGTAACCCCGCCGGCGGCTCGGGCGGAATGTTGTGATTGGTCCGAAACCTGTTGAGCGGGTTCAACTTTGCCTTCACGGCTGCAATCGCTGGTAGGTCTCGCGGTCATAGGCGCGCGCGGTCGCCGACTCCGCGCTGACACGTTTGAAGCTTGATCGCAGAAGCTGCCTCTTGGGCAATTTTGCACGACGTGCAAGTTTTGGCTACCGTGAGGTCATGGCTGGATTACGGGAGCGCAAGAAGCTCGACACCCGACGTGCGCTCAGTGACGCCGCGCTGACACTCGCCCTCGACGGGGGATTCGACGCGGTCACCCGCGAGGCGATCGCCGACCTGGCGGGTGTCTCACTGCGCACCTTCAACAACTACTTCACCGGCAAGTACGAGGCGCTGGCGTACCGCCAGTCCGAGCGTCTGCGGCGCAGCATCGAAGTGCTGCGCGCGCGGCCGGCCGACGAGCCGTTGTGGACCTCGGTCACCGAGTCCGTCCTGGCGCCGCTGGAGGACGACATGGGCGACGCGGAGGGAGCGGAGAATCAGATTCCGAGCCGTGGGGAACTCGCCGAGATTCGGAAGCTGTTGATGCGGCCCGAGATTCGCGACGTGGTGTCAAAGGAGCTGTTCGATGAGTGGACGGCGGTGGTCGCCGAACGCACCGGCACCGACCCAGATATCGACATGTTTCCGCGCCTCGTCGCGGCGGTGGTGCGCGCCGTTGGTGACGCGGCCACCGAGATGTATGTACGGGCCGACCCGCCCGTCGCCATCACCGACCTGATTCGCGCGGGCTTCGCGCAGGTGGCGGCCGGACTGCCCGAGCCGAAACGACCGCGGTCATGAGCGGATCTCACGCTTCTGTCGTCATCGCGGGCGCAGGCCCCAACGGTCTGATGCTCGCGTGTGAACTCGCGCTCGCGGGGGTGCGACCGGTGGTGTTGGACCGACTGCCCGGACCGAGCGACGAACCGAAGGCCAACGGCCTTGTCGGACAGGTGATCCGGCAGTTGGACATGCGCGGGCTGTACCACGCCTTCGGCGGCGCCGAAGGACCGCCGCAACCGGCGTACGGCTGGCAGTTCGCTGGGATGCCGCTGAGCTTCTCCGAGCTCGAGGACAACCCGATGTACGCGCTACTTCTCGCGCAACCGCGTTTGGTGCGCCTACTCGCGAAGCGCGCCCGCGACCTCGGTGTCGACATCAGATGGGGCCATCAGCTGACCGCGATCGACCAGACGGTCGACACCGTCGCACTGACTGCGCAGTCCGGCGGCAAGGAGTATCGATTGGACGCCGACTACCTCGTCGGTGCCGACGGCGGCCGCAGCACCGTTCGCAAGAGTGTGGGGATCGGATTCCCCGGCCACACGTCGCCCGTCGTGAGCCGGCTCGCGCACGTCCACCTGCCCGACGACATGCTGGTTCCCGGTCGCGGTTACGACATTCCGGGCCATGGCCTGATTGCGTTCGGGCCGAACAGATTCGACGACGGCACACTCATACTGTTCCCGCTCGAGCCGGACCGCCCGCTGCTCGGCACCATCGAGTACGGCTGGACACCGGGCAGCGCGACCGACGAGATGACGCTGGACGAACTGCGCGACAGCGTCCGCCGAGTGGTCGGCGCCGACATCCCGATCCAGGCCCCGAAGAGTTCGGGCGCACATGCGCTGCGGCGGCTCGACGGGACGAATTCACGTCAGGCCGAGACATATCGGTCTGGCCGGGTGCTGCTGCTCGGCGACGCCGCGCATGTGCACTCGCCGATGGGTGGTCCGGGGTTGAACCTCGGCATGGCCGACGCCGTCAATCTCGGCTGGAAGCTCGCCGCCGTCGTCAACGGCTGGGCTCCCGGCGGCCTGCTGGACACCTACGAATCGGAGCGATACCCGGTGGGGGAGCGGGTCATGATGCACTCGAAGGCACAGCTCGCGCTCGCGGCGCCGGGCCCCGAAGTCAGCGCGCTGCGAGAGCTTTTCGGTGAGCTGGCCGCGACGACGGACGTCGCGGGCCACCTCGCCGGGTTGCTGGCGGGCTCGGACGTGCGCTACGACGTCGGCGACAGCCACCCGCTGTCCGGACTGATGGTGCCCGACCTCGTGTTCGACGACGGCGGGCGCGTCGCGGACCTGCTGCACTCGGCACGCCCGCTGGTGCTCGACCTCGCGGGCGGCACAGCCCGGGCGGGCGCCGCCGCGTGGTCGAATCGCGTCGACGTTGCGACAGCCGCCATGACTGATGCACCCGCCGCCGCGATGCTCATCAGGCCCGACGGGTATGTCGCCTGGGCCGCAGACGATCTGAGCGACGACGCCATCGACGGGTTGCGGGCCGCGCTGACCCGCTGGTTCGGCGCCGCCTAGGACAGCGTCGCGCGGGTGGACACCGTGACGTACGGCAGGGCAAGGCCGTTGGAGTTGGCCAGGGCCGGATGGGTGGCCAGCAGGTCGCGAACCCGATCGAGCGTTTGGCTGCGCACCTTCTCCGGTGACGTGATGCAGTAACTGCGCGACGCGACGAGGTCGATGAGCGCCTGCGGCGTCAGGTAACTCGTCCAGTCGACACGGTGATGCTCGATGTCGGTGAACACGTCGGGGAGCGTCGTCTTCTCGTTGAAGTGCGCATTCTCGTGACCGATGATCGTGCCGAGGTCCTTCACCCAGCCCAGACGCTCGTCGCGCGCATTCCACACCAGGCCCAGCCGACCGCCCGGTCGCAGCACCCGTGCCACCTCCTTGACCGCCCGCTCGGTGTCGAACCAATGCCAAGCCTGCGCGACGAGCACCGCGTCCACGCTGTCGTCGGGCAGCGGGATCTCCTCGGCCGTGCCGAGCAGTGCAGGTGTCTCGGGCAGCGAATTGCTCAGCAATTCCAGCATTTCCGGAATGGGGTCGACCGCCACGACATCGAGGCCCCGTTCGACCAGCCGCGTCGTCAGCTTGCCCGTGCCCGCCCCGAGGTCGAGTACGTCGCGGGCACCGGCCGGAAGCAGCCAGTCGATTGCCTCGGGCGGGTAGGACGGTCTGCCACGCTCGTATGCCGCGGCTTCCGCACCGAACGACAGGGAACGTTGCTCGTTGCCTGTCATGAGCGTGAAGCCAGCTCCAACGTCTTGCGGATCAGTTCGCCCACCGCCTCCGTCTCGACCAGGAATCCATCGTGGCCATAGATCGAGTCGACCACGTTCAACCCGCTACAACCCGGCAACAGCGCGGCCAATTCCTCCTGCAGCCGCAACGGGTACAACCGGTCCGACGTGATGCCTCCGACGACCACGGGCACCGGGCATCCGCGCAGCGCGGTCTCGATGCCTCCGCGACCGCGGCCCACGTCGTGACTGGACAAGGCTTCGGTGAGTGCCACGTACGTGCCCGCGTCGAACCGCGCCTGCAGCTTTCGGGCCTGGTACTCCAGGTAGCTCTGGATCGAGTAGCGCCCGCCGCTGGCGGGGTCCTCGGCGCCCTGCGGGTCGTTGGCGAAGCGGTCATCCAGTTCGGTCTCGCCGCGATAGGTCAGGTGTGCGAAGCGGCGTGCGATCTGCATGCCGGTGTCCGGTGTGAGGCCGGTGTCGTAGTAGTCGCCGTCAGACCAGTTCGGATCGGACTTGATCGCCGCGACCTGGGTGCTCTGGGTGCCGATCTGATCCGCGGTGGCGCGGGCGCCGACGGCCAACACCAGCGCTGCGCGCACCGTGTCGGGATGGCCGACGATCCACTCCAGAGCACGGGCGCCGCCCATCGACCCGCCGACCACCGCGGCGACCCGGGTGATGCCGAGCGCTTTGAGCGCCGCGATATCGGCTTGCACCTGATCCCTGATGGAGACGAGCGGAAACCGTGAGCCCCACGGCTTCCCGTCGGGATGCAGTGAGCTCGGGCCCGTCGATCCGCGGAAGCCGCCGAGGACGTTGGTCGCGATCGCGCACCAGCGGTTGGTGTCGATCGGTGCGCCGGGTCCTGCGACGCCTTCCCACCAGCCCTCTGTTTCGTCGCCCGGACCGGTCGGGCCGGTGACGTGCGAGTCACCGGTGAGCGCGTGCAATACGACGACGACGTTGTCGCGGTGTGGGGAAAGCTCGCCCCATCGCTGCACGGCGATGGTGACGTCGTCGATGACGGCGCCGTTTTCCAGTGTCAGAGAGCCGATGTCGACATGGCCGACCTCGCCTTCGGCAGGCAGCGTGTTCACGTCGACTTCTCCATCGAGCACCGTCATCAGAATGCCGCCGCGGTCTTGGGATCCGACGACCCCGCGGAGTTGAACGGCTTGGCCGCGGCGAAGCCCTGCTCGAGGTCGGCAACGATGTCGTCCAGACCTTCGATGCCGACCGCAAGCCGCACCAGTCCCGGTGTGACACCGGTTGCCAGCTGCTCCTCGGGCGACAGCTGCGCATGTGTGGTGGACGCCGGATGGATGACCAGCGAGCGCACGTCACCGATGTTGGCGACGTGGCTGTGCAGGGTCAGCGCATTGACGAACGCCTTGCCCGCGTCGATTCCGCCGGCCAGCTCGAACGCCAGCACCGCACCGGTTCCCTTGGGCGCCAGCTTCTTTCCGAGGTCGTACCACGGTGAGGTCGGTAGTCCCGCGTAGTTCACGGAGATGACGTCGGGGTGCCCGGCCAGATACTCCGCGACCCGTTGTGCGTTGTCGACGTGGCGCTCGATGCGCAGGCTCAATGTCTCCAGTCCCTGCGCGACCAGGAACGCGTTGAACGGCGATGCCGCCGAACCGAGATCACGCAGCAGTTGCACTCGTGCTTTCAATGCGTATGCGGGAGGGCCGAGTTCGGCGAACACCACGCCGTGGTAGCTCGGGTCCGGGGTGGTGAAGCCGGGGAATTTGCCGTTGGTCCAGTCGAAGGTGCCGCCGTCGACGATCACGCCGGCGATGGCCGCGCCGTGGCCGCCGAGGTATTTGGTGGCCGAATGCACGACGATGTCGGCGCCGTGGGCCAGAGGCTGGATCAGATACGGCGTGGCGATCGTGTTGTCGACGATCAGCGGGACGCCGTTGTCATGAGCTACCGCCGCTACCGATGGGATGTCGAGCACATCGATCTTGGGGTTGGAGATCGTCTCGCCGAAGAATGCCTTCGTGTTGGGTCGTACGGCGGCCCGCCACGAGTCCAGGTCGTCGGCGTCGTCGACGAAGCTGACCTCGATGCCGATCTTGGGCAGCGTGTAGTGGAACAGGTTGTACGTGCCGCCGTAGAGCCGCGGACTGGAGACGATGTGGTCGCCGGCGTTGGCCAGGTTGAGGATCGCGAAGTGCTCAGCGGCCTGACCCGAGGCCAGGAACAGGGCCGCGACGCCGCCCTCGAGCGCGGCGATGCGCTGCTCGACGACGTCCTGCGTCGGGTTCATGATCCGGGTGTAGATGTTTCCGGGCTCGGCGAGCCCGAACAGCGCGGCGGCGTGCTCGGTGCTGTTGAACACATACGACGTGGTCTGGTAGATCGGCAGGGCACGCGCGTTGGTCGCGGTGTCCGGGGTTTGACCCGCGTGTACCTGTTTCGTCTCGAACGTCCAGTTCTGGCTGGGGTCTTCTGGCGCGCTCATTACAACGGCCCTCCATCTGTGTCAGGGGGCCCGTCGAGCGGACCCGCGCTTGCCGGCAACCACTCGCTAGTGGCTACTCAACCTGGTCTTCACCCGGAGCACCCCACCGCGGTTGGAGGGTTGCCGGCCAGCAAGCC
>Ga0075364_10002182_pt1 | contig 10963 bp, 10 predicted proteins | sample EndMetdeltDD1764_FD_71517 | JGI IMG/M metagenome (GOLD analysis project Ga0075364, IMG submission 71517) | Populus endosphere microbial communities from Tennessee, USA - Endosphere MetaG P. deltoides DD176-4 | ecosystem: Host-associated > Plants > Roots > Endosphere | place: USA: Tennessee...
GCGAAATGGAGGCAACAAATGACACGCGCTGCGAGGCTCCTCTCGTGCGCACTGGCGGCGGTGGGGGTCGGCGCCGTTGCGTGGGCGCAGACGCCCGCGCCGGTGCAGACGCCCACGGTCGTGCGGGTCGACGGCGGTGAACTGCAGGGCGTGGTCGACGACGGCGTCGCGTCCTTCAAGGGGATCCCCTACGCGGCTCCTCCAGTAGGCGAGCTGCGGTGGCGGCCACCCCAGCCGCCGGCGCCGTGGACGGGTGTACGCCCGGCCGCGGAGTTCGGGGCGGACTGCATGCAGGGGCGCTTCGGCCCGCCTCCGGCCGCAGGTGCGCCAGGGCCGCCAGCCTCCTCGGAAGATTGCTTGTTCCTGAACGTCTGGCGCCCCGCGAGCGCCACGTCAGGGGCGAAGCTGCCCGTGATGGTATGGATTCACGGGGGCGGATTCGTGTTCGGCAGCGGTTCCTTCCCCATGACGTCGGGGGCCCAGTTCGCAAAGCACGGCGTCGTCCTCGTCAGCCTCAACTACCGCCTGGGGCGCTTCGGCTTCTTCGCGTTCCCGGCGCTCAGCCGCGAGCGCCCGGAGGAGGCCAAGGGCAACTACGCCTACATGGACCAGATCGCCGCCCTGCAGTGGGTGAAGCGCAACATCGCCACCTTCGGAGGCGATCCGGGGAATGTGACGATCTTCGGATTCTCCGCGGGCGGCGTCTCTGTGCACAGCCTCCTGGCCTCGCCCATGGCGCGGGGCCTGTTCCACAAAGCGATCGCCGAGTCCGGCGGCTCGCGCGACAGCGTGCTCACCGCGCGGCCGCTGCGCGAGGACGGTGTCGATCCCAACTATCCGGTGTCGGCCGAGACCATCGGGCTCACCTTCGCGCGCTCGATGGGGATCGAGGGCTCGGACCCAGCCGCCCTCGCCAAGTTGCGCGCTCTCAGCGCCGAGCAGGTCCTGCGAGGCGCTCCGGCTCCGGCGGGGACCAACGCGCCGTCCATCGAGACGACGCCGATTCTCGACGGCAAGCTGGTCACGGAGACGGCCGAGACCGCGTACAAGGCCCGCCGCCAGCCGAGGGTTCCGCTCCTGCTCGGCAGCAACAGCGCGGACACCGCCGGGAACCGGATCAAGGCGACGACCAAGGAGCAGCTGTTCGCCCGGTACGGGCAGTGGAGCGGCCAGGCGAAGGCGGCCTACGATCCCGACGGATCGGGAGATCTGGCCGCGCTCATCGCGAAGGCGAACGACGACTTCGGCCAGGCGGAGCCGGCCCGCTTCGCCGCGAATGCCTTCGCGGCCAACGGTTCGCCCGTCTATCTCTACCGGTTCTCCTACGTGCAAGCAGGGATGCGGGAGCAGATGCGGGCGGGGGCTCCGCACGGCGGCGAAATCGCCTACGTCTTCGACACGCTGTCGGCGGGCCGGGGAGGCGTGCCGACGCCCGAAGATCAAGCAGTCGCCCGGATGGCGCAGGGTTATTGGGTCAACTTCGCCAGGACCGGTGACCCGAATGGTCCGGGCCTGCCGCCGTGGCCGCGTCACGAGCCCAGCAAGGACGTGATCTTCGATTTCCGGGCGGATGGCTCGGCGGGTGCGGGCCCCGATCCGCGGAAGGCGCGGCTCGACGTCACTCGTTTGGCCACGGACTCGGGGAAGCGCTCCGACCCGTGAGACCGGACGACAAGGAGGACGAGCGCATGAGTCACGAGCACAAATTCGAGCTGGGGCGTCGCGGGTTTCTGGGCGCAGCGGGCAGCCTCGCAGGGGTTTCGCTGCTCGGTGCGGGTAACGCGCAAGCCTTTGCGCAAGCAACCGCGTCCGGTAGTGCCGCCGCCAAAATGACGGGGCGGCGGAAGCTGGGGCGCCTCGAAGTCTCCAGCGTCGGCCTCGGCGTCCAGAACATGAGCCGGACCTACCAGACGACGATCCCCCGCCGGCCCGAGATGCTCCACATCATTCGGACGGCCTTCGACCATGGGGTCACGTTCTTCGACGCCGCCGAGGCCTACGGGCCTCACGAAGTCGAACGCATCCTCGGTGAAGGCGTGCAGCCCTTCCGAGACAAGGTCGTGATCACTTCCAAGTTCGGTTGGAATGTCGATCTGGAGACCGGCCAGCGACGGCCGGGGCTCAACAGCCAGCCCGACCACATCAAGCTGGCGGTCGAGGGCATGCTCAAGCGTCTTCGCACGGACCACATCGATCTCCTTTATCAACACCGCGTCGACCCGCAGGTCCCGATCGAGGACGTCGCCGGCGCCGTCAAGGAGCTGATGACGCAGGGCAAGGTCCGGCACTGGGGGCTCTCGGAGATGGGACTGAAGACGCTGCGCCGCGCCCATGCGGCGCTGCCCCTCACTGCCGTTCAGAACGAGTACTCCATGCTCTGGCGCGGGCCGGAAGACGGCGTCATCGCACTCTGCGAGGAGCTCGGAATCGGCTTCGTCCCGTGGAGTCCGCTGGGCGTGGGGTTCCTCACCGGCGCCATCGACGCCCAGACGCGATTCGCCGATGGTGACATTCGCAAGATCGAGTCCCGGTTCTCGCCGGAGAACCTGCCCCACAACTTGAAGCTCGTCGAGCTGGTCAAGACCTGGGCGGAGCGGAAGACGGCCACCCCGGCCCAGATAGCGCTGGCCTGGCTGATGGCGCAGAAGCCCTGGATCGTGCCCATCCCGGGTACGACTCAGATGGCGCACATGCTCGAGAACATCGGGACGGCCGCCGTTCGATTTACACCGTCGGAGCTCGCGGAACTGAATACGTCTGTCTCGTCGATCAAGATCGAGGGTGCCCGCCTCCCGGAACAGGTGCTGGCCTTCTCGGGTGTGGAGGCCGCTCCGAAGAACTGATCGTGCGGAGCGTCGACGAGCTATCGTATCGATGGAAGGAATGCGATGAGCACGAAAGCACTCGTGCTGGCTTTGCTGTCCGCCGCACCTTGTGGTGTCGACCCCGCAGAAGCCGGCGACCGAAGCCCACGAACCGAGGCGCATCTACGCCTCGACGACAGCGTCGCCGACATGCTGGAGCATCCGGCTTTCGCGGGCTTCGGCCGTCTCCTCTTACCTTGGGGTGACCGCCGCGACGACCACTCCCTGCCCCTCAGGAGCGTGGCCTCGCTGCTCCCGTACCACGCGCATGTGGATACAGGTGTGGTGGTATCGGCGCTCAATCGAATGATCGACGACGCCAGCATCGGTCGAACGATCTTCCATGACATCTACACCCGCGCCCAGAAGGAGGCGGACCCATCGCGCAACGACACGGGCCTGTTCTTCTTCCGAGGCAAGCCAGGAGCGCCGTTCGCGATCATTGCCCCGGGTGGCGGGTTCGAATACGTGGCGTCCCTGCACGAGGGCTTCCCTTACGCCGTCGAGATCAGCAACCGGGGCTACAACGCATTCGTCCTGAAATATCGCGCGGGACAAGGGGGCGCCACCGCCACCGCGGATCTGGCGGCAGCGATTTCATATGTCTTTCGAAATGCGACCTCGCTCGGAGTGGTGACGGCCGGGTATTCGCTATGGGGCAGCTCGGCCGGCGCCAGGATGGTCGCGATGATCGGGTCCCATGGAACGGGACGCTTTGGCGGCTCTGACCTGCCCAAGCCATCGACCGTCGTGACTCTGTACACGGGCCACTCGGATCTCGCCCCAACGGAGCCTCCCACGTTCGTTGCGGTTGGTGAGGCCGATCGAATCGCGCCTCCCGCTACCATGGAACGACGGGTGGCGGCGCTGCGGCGGGCGGGAACCCACGTGGAGTATCACAAGTACCCCGCCGTCGGTCATGGCTTCGGGCTTGGCATCGGTACCCGCGCCGAAGGATGGGTCGCGGACGCGGTTCGCTTCTGGGCGGAACAGATCCAACGAGAGCGCGTCCGTGCGGAGCGCTAGCTCTCAGCGGAGGGGAAGGATGAAGCTGCTCACGGCGGTGCTCGGGGCGATCGGCCTGCTCACGCCGGGACCGACGGAGGCTCAGACGATACTCATCACGCGCGGCGGCTCTCGCGACGTCCGCCCGGGACCCGTGGAGAGCTTCACTGGTGGAGTTCGCGTGGAGATGCTGTTCGAAGCGGTCGACCCCTCCCACGCCAGTGGCGGATCCGTCGCCTTCGAGGCCGGAGCCCGCACGGCCTGGCACTCGCATCCCGGAGGCCAGATCCTGGTCGTCACCGCCGGCACCGGACGCGTCCAGCAATGGGGTGGCCCCATCCAGGAAATCCAGGCCGGAGACGTCGTAAAGATTCCCGCCGGCCAGAAGCACTGGCATGGCGCGTCACCCCATGCCTCCATGACGCACCTCGCGATCACGGAGCCGCGCGATGGCACGAGTGTGCAGTGGATGGAAAAGGTGAGCGACGAGCAGTACAGCGGTGCGCCGTCCGAGCCGCAGCCTCAACCATCGAACCGGCCGCCCGCCACCATCGGACCGTCGGGAACGCTGCAGCCGAAGATCGCCCCCGGCCTGGCGACGCTCACCGACGACGTGTTGTTCGGCGACGTGTGGAGGCGGTCCGAGCTGTCCCCACGCGACCGCAGCCTCGTGACCGTCTCCGTCTTGATCGCGACGGGAAAGCCGGCTCAGCTCGCCGGCCACCTGGGCCGGGCGCTCGACAACGGTGTCAAGCCAACCGAGGCCTCGGGCCTTCTCGCGCACCTGGCGATCTACAGCGGCTGGCCCAATGCCGTGTCCGCGCTCGACGTCTACGACCAGGTGTACACCGCCCGCAAGGTCGACACCGCCGCCCTGCGGACCCTGAGCCCGCGTCTCCCCGCGGCGGCCTCGGACGCGGCCCGGGTCCGCGCGCTGAAGGATGAATTGGGAACGATCGCGCCGAAGTTCGTGCAGCTCACCAACGACGTGGTGTTCGGCGATCTGTGGCAGCGCAGCGACCTCACGCCGCGGGATCGGAGCCTGGTCACGATCGCCGCACTTGCCTCGATGGGTTGCGACGATCAGCTCGATTTCTATCTGCGCCGCGGGCTCGAGAGCGGTCTTACCCCCGGCCAGGTCACAGAGGCCTTGACCCACCTGGGCTTCTACGCCGGCTGGACGAGGGCGACGAAGGCGATGACGGCAGCGGCGAGGACGCTCGGGAAATAGGAGCGTCCGGATACGAGGACACGGATGCGGCGCTCTCATCGGTCCACCATGCGCTGCGAGACCTCGGAATAGCGCGCGCCGTGGATCTCGATGCGCGACGTGGCCTCGTCGAGCTCGCGCAGGTCTGCGGGGTTGAGCTCCACGTCCACCGCGGCCAGGTTTTCTTCGAGGCGCGAGAGCTTGGTGGTTCCCGGAATGGGCACGAACCACGGCTTCCGGGCCAGTACCCAGGCGAGGGCGATCTGGGCTGGCGTGGCACGCTTTCGCGCCGCCACTGCGGCAACGAGATCCACGATCCCCTGGTTGGCCTTGCGGTTCTCGGGTGAGAGCCGCGGCACGGTGTTGCGGAAGTCCGTGGCGTCGAACTGCGTCGTCTCGTCGATCTTGCCGGTCAAGAACCCCTTGCCCAGGGGGCTGAAAGGCACGAAGCCGATGCCCAGCTCCTCGAGCACGGGGAGGATCTGCTCTTCCGGCTCCCGCCACCACAGCGAGTACTCGCTTTGCAGCGCGGTCACCGGCTGAACGGCGTGAGCGCGGCGGATGTTCTTCACGCCCGCCTCGGAAAGACCGAAGTGCTTCACCTTCCCCTGCTGGATCAGCTCCTTCACCGTGCCCGCGACGTCCTCCATGGGCACGCTCGGATCGACGCGGTGCTGGTAGTACAGGTCGATCACGTCCGTGCGGAGGCGTTTGAGCGAGGCATCCGTCATGCGGCGGATGTGAGCGGGCCGGCTGTCGAGCCCTGACGGCTTCCCTTCGGCGTCGAACCCGAACGCGAATTTCGTGGCGATGACCACCTGGTCGCGCACCGGAGCGAGCGCTTCCCCGACGAGCTCCTCGTTCGTGAAGGGGCCGTAGACCTGGGCGGTGTCGAAGAAGGTGACGCCGCGATCGACCGCCGCCCGCAGGAGCGCGATCATCTCCGTCTTGTCCTTCGGGGGCCCGTAGCTGAAGCTCATCCCCATGCAGCCGAGGCCGATCGCGGAGACTTCGAGCCTGCCGTTTCCGAGCGTGCGCTTCTTCATTCGCGTCCTCCCCATCGAACTTACTTCCCCTCACGGGCCGTGACTAGACGGGCATGGCCGAATAGGGCTGTGAGTGGCGCTCAACAATGCCCGAGCGAGCCAGAGAGTACGCTGAGTACGTTCAGGAGGAGTCGCAATGAGCAATGTCGTCGTCGTGATCGGCGCCGGATCGATCGGCCAGGCCATCGCCCGGCGGGTCAGCGCCGGCAAGCACGTCCTGCTGGCCGATCTGCGCCAGGACAACGCCGAGGCCGCCGCGAAAGTCCTCGGAGATGCCGGCTTCGAGGTGAGCACCGCGATCGTCGACGTCTCCTCCCGCCCGTCGGTCCATGCCCTCGTCAAAAAGGCGACGGCGGCCGGTGAGGTGACGGGCCTCATCCATGCCGCCGGGGTCTCTCCCTCGCAGGCCTCGCCGACGGTGATCCTGAAGGTCGATCTCTATGGCACGGCGCTCGTGCTCGAGGAGTTCGGCAACGTGATCGCGCGCGGCGGAGCGGGCGTGGTGATCGCCTCGCAGTCGGGCCACCGCCTCCCCGCGCTGACGCCGGAGCAGGACAAGGCGCTCGCCACCACGCCCGTCGACGAGTTGCTGGCGCTCCCCATGTTGCAGCCCGACCAGATCAAGGACCCGCTCCACGCCTACCAGGTCTCCAAGCGGGGAAACTCGCTGCGCGTCAGGGCGGAGGCGGTGCGATGGGGCAAGCGCGGCGCGCGCGTGAACACGATCAGTCCCGGCATCATCATCACCCCTCTGGCGAAGGACGAGCTGACCGGTCCGCGCGGTGAGGGCTACCGGCGCATGATCGCCTTGTCCGCCGCCGGCCGCGCCGGCACGCCCGACGAGGTGGGGACGGTCGGCGCACTCCTTCTGGGCCCGGACGGCGGCTTCATCACCGGCAGCGACTTCCTGATGGACGGCGGGGTCACCGCGGCCTATTGGTACGGCGAGCTCGCGCCGAAGTGATTCCTTCCGTCCAGCTCAGCCCAGGAAATCCGCCTTTGGTGGCAAGACTAGAGCTGGTCCAGCGCGGCACGGATGATCGCGGGAATCGGCACGGGCTGGCGAGTACCCGCATCGACGTAGACGTGCACGAATCGACCGACGGCGGACGGTTCGACATCGTCACCTCGAAACACCGCGAGCTGATAGATCACGCTGCTGTTGCCGGCCTTCTCGAGCCGAACGCCGATCTGCAACAGGTCGGGAAAGCTGATCTGCCGCAGGAAGCGACAGCTCGTCTCGGCTACGACCCCGATGGCCGGCAGCGAGCGCGTGTCCGACCCGGTCGCGTCCATGAGCCACCCATTCACGGCCGAATCGAAATAGGAGTAGTACGTCACGTTGTTGACGTGGCCGTAGTGATCGTTGTCCATCCAGCGCGTCGGCATCGGACGCAGGACGCGGAAGTCGTGGCGTTTCAGTGTCATTCGCGGTCTCCGGGCGTCGCGCAATGGCGCGGCCCGTATTGCCAGAGCCGACTGCCGGAAATACAGGGGCCGGGTACAATCGCCCGCGGTCGGAAGTCCATGCGATCCGCATCATGACTCAATCCAAGGTGTATCCGAACGCCCTGAAGGCTTCGTGCGCAACCGGATCACCATGAAGACTCGCGCCGCCGTGCTGCATGAGATGGGACTACCGCGGCCGTACGCGCAGAGTCTCCCCTTGCAGATCACCGAGATCGACCTGGATCCCCCCGGACCGGGCGAAGTGCTCGTTCGCATGCGGGCCGCCGGTCTGTGCCATTCGGATCTCTCGGTGATCAACGGCGACCGCCCGCGGCCGCTGCCGATGGCGATCGGCCACGAAGGCGCGGGCGAGGTCATGGAAACCGGCGCGGGCGCCAAGGACCTCCGAGCCGGCGATCACGTGGTCGCGGTGTTCGTGCCTTGCTGCCGGAGGTGCGAGCCCTGTACGACGGGCCGGCCGGCCTTGTGCGAGCCTGGCTTCCGGGCCAATTCCACCGGAACGCTGTTGAGCGGGTCGCGGCGCCTGCATCGAGGCGAGGAGGGCGTCTACCACCATCTCGGCGTCTCGGCGTTCGCGGACTACGCGACGATGGCGCGCGAATCGCTGGTGGAGGTCGACGACGGTCTGTCGTTCGACGAGGCCGCGGTGTTCGGATGCGCGGTCCTGACGGGCGTCGGCGCCGTGACGAACACCGTCCAGCCGGCCCCGGGATCGAGTCTGGCCGTGGTCGGCCTCGGCGGAGTGGGCCTGGCCGCATTGCTGGGCGCCCGGACGCTGCAGCCGCAGGTGCTCATCGCCTGCGACCTGAGTACCGAGAAATTGGAACTGGCGAAGGCCCTGGGTGCCACGCACACCGTCGACGCCGCCGACGGAAACGCCGTGGAGCAGATTCGCGACTTGACGCGCGGCGGCGTGCACTACGCACTCGAGATGGCCGGCTCGGTCAAGGCGCTGGAGCTGGCGTATCGGATCACGCGCCGCGGCGGCGTGACCGTCACTGCCGGATTGCCGAACCCTCAGCACCTGTTCTCGATTCCGCAGGTGGGCATCGTGGCCGAGGAGCGCACGATCAAGGGGAGCTATCTCGGAAGTTGCGATCCTGCGCGTGACATCCCGCGCTACATCGAGATGTATCGCCAAGGAAAGTTGCCGATCGACCGGTTGCTGAGCGAGCGCATCGGCCTGGACGACATCAACGCCGGCTTCGATCGCCTCGCCGAAGGCCGCACGATCCGCCAGATCGTCAGGCTTTGATCCTCGGCGGCACGATGCTTCGAGAAGGCTCTAGGCACCGCCGCGGGCGGAGAATCCCTCCTCGCGGAGCCGGGCGACGTCGCGGGTCGGTGCATTCCCGAAGAAACGTCCGTACTCCCGGCTGAACTGGGACGGGCTCAGGTAGCCCACGCGGTAGCACGCCTGGCCCGCGTCCAGGCCCTGGAACAGCATCAGCCGGCGCGCCTCGTGCAGCCGGAGGACCTTTTGATACTGCAGCGGGCTCATCGAGGTCACCGCCTTGAAGCGCTGGTGGAATGACGACGCGCTCATGTGCACCGACCCGGCCATCTCCTCGACCGTCACCGGTTGCGCGAAATGCGTACGGATCCAGGCCACCGCTTCGGCCATCCGCCGCACGCCAGACTTCGTGTGTCCGATCTGGGCGACACGCTTGCCGATGGGCGTGCGTAGCAGGCGGATCAGGATCTCGTCGACGACGAGTGATCCGAGAAGATCCGCATCTTCAGGCTGCGCCATGAGGTCGAGCAGGCGCGTGGCCGCGTCGACGATGTCATCGGTCGAGCGCCCGACATACAGTCCACGATGGTCGGACGCCTTCGGGACACCACGCGGATAGACCCGCGCCGCGAGCTCCCCCACCCGCGCGGGATCCAGATCCATGACGAAGCCGAGATAGGGTTCCTTTCGACTGGCGCGAGTCACCTGGGTGGAGACGGGCAGGTCCACGGCGAAGACGAGCAGGTGCGCGGGATCATATTCGAGCACCTCACGGCCGAGCATCACGACCTTGGCACCCTGCGCCGCGACACACAATGCGGGGCCGAGGGTGGCGTAGGCCGCCTCGGTCGTCATCCGCGAGATGCGTACGGCATACGTGCCCGGAAGCCGAAGGGGAAACGCTCCGTCGTGGGGAGCGTACGTCGCGAGCCGGCTGGCGAGCCGTCGGAGGGCCAAGGAACCGGGCATGGCCAGCGCCTCCTCGCCGGGTGCCGCCGCGGGCACCGGACGGACGTGCGTCGAAGCCGGATTCCCTCTCACTGTGGCGGCGGAGTCATCAGCCTGGTGAACGAGAGCGAGGCGAGCTTCCACGATCCGTTCATCTTCACGTACACCTCGGTGACGTTGAACGGGTTGACGGCGTCGTTGCCGCGCACCACGGCCACCAGCTGGATCTTGTTCAGGAGGATGGCGGTCGTGCCCACGAACCGCACGGATACCTCCTGGATCTGCGCCTCCTTGTACTGGATATCGCCGGTCTTGATGACCTCGAGCTCCTGGCTCTTGGTCAGGGTGCGGGTCATGTGCACGAAGACCGCCTCATCGGCGAAGAGCTTGTCGAGAGCGTCGAGGTTGCGCTCGGCCATCCAGCGCCACTTGTCCTTCGAGAGTGTGATGAGCTCCTGGTCCGCAGCCGAGGTGCTCGGCTTCACCGGGCTGGCCGGTGCGGGCTGGGCGAGCGCGGATTGCGCGGCCATCATGAAGAGGGCGGTTCCGACGATTCGCAGCGTTTCGTTCATTTCTCTTGGTCCTCTGCACGGCTGCTCCAGCCGTAGCCACTGCTGGCAATGGTACGCGCCACGGGAACGAACTCCTTGCCGAAAGCTACGAGACAACCCCCCCATCGACACGAATTCTTGGAGGAATGGGCAAGGAACAGCTGCGGTCCGTGGGTATCGTTCTCCTCTCGGCACCTCTCCCCCGTAGGAGGCTCACCATGACATCTGCAGTTCTCGGACTTTGCGCCGTACTCGCGAGTGCCACGTTGTTGGGCGCACAACAGAAGCAAGAGGCTTCGCCCGCGCCCAGCGGCGCGACAAAGGAACAGCAGGTCCTGAGCCTGTCCAAGGAGAAGTGGCGCTGGATGTCGGAGAAGAAGGTCGACTCCCTGGCCGCTCTCTTCCATGAAGAGGCGATCTTCGTGCACATGGGCGCCACGATGACCAAGACCCAGGAGCTCGACGTCATCAAGACCGGAAGGATTCACTACAAGGACGTCGAGATCCAGGAGTCGTCGGTGCGGTTTTTCGGGACGACGGCGATCGTCTTGAACAAGATCCGCCTGGTGGCGGTCGTCGGCGGCAACGAGGTCGTCAATCCCTTCCAGGTCACCGAGGTGTACGTGCAGCAAGGT
>Ga0075364_10002183_pt1 | contig 10963 bp, 9 predicted proteins | sample EndMetdeltDD1764_FD_71517 | JGI IMG/M metagenome (GOLD analysis project Ga0075364, IMG submission 71517) | Populus endosphere microbial communities from Tennessee, USA - Endosphere MetaG P. deltoides DD176-4 | ecosystem: Host-associated > Plants > Roots > Endosphere | place: USA: Tennessee...
CGGCGCAGCGTGGCCTGACGTTGCGGCGGTTTGAGCAGGTTGGCGCGGCTGGCGAGCGCCATGAGGGCCGGTGTCAGCGTCAGCGTGGCCAGGCCGACCGCGAGAATGCCTATGGAGCAAAGGATTCCGGTTGTCCCGAACATGCTGATGCGGGCGACGCTCAGAAAACCCACCGCTCCCAGCGAAATGACGACGGCCAGCGTCGAGCCCACGATCACCGGCGCCACGGCGCGGTACGCGTCGGCCAACGCTTCCGTCGGGTCGAGACCTTGTCTGAGCCGCTCGTGATAACGCCCGAGTAGGAAGATCGCGTAGCCGGTGCCGGCCCCGAGAGCCACCGCAAGACTCAGTCCCAGGGAAAATAGGGAAACCCCGATGGCGCCCTTGGCGACGAAGAACGAAACGGCCGGTTTGGCCACGGCCAAGCCCCCGAAGACCGACGCCAGGGGCACCAGCGCGGTGATCGGGGATCGATAGACAACCAACAACAGCACCAGCAGCGCCACGAATGTTGTTGCCGTGATGATTTGGATCTGCCGGTCGATGGCCGCGAACTCATCCGCGATGGTGGCGCCGGGACCGCTGACGACGACGTTCAGGCCGTCGGGCTCGTGCAGGTAATCCACGATATTGCGGGCGGCCGTGATCGAATCCTTGGCTTGTGACGTTCCGAGCATCCCCGTTAGGCGCACCATGACCGTCACGACATGCTGATCGTCGCTCAGGGCCGCGCCCGCGGTGCTCGGCATCCCCCACCAGTCGATTACCTCAATGACATGGTGGCGATCGCTGCGCAGCTCCGAGACCAGTTGGTCGGCGTAGCCCCGGTCGGCGGCGGTGAGGGGCCCGTTACGTTCCAGGACCACATATGCGACGTTGTCGCTGGGCAGTTGGGAGAATGCCGACGCCGACCGTTGCACGGCAACCGAACTGACGGTGCCGGACGGCGAGAACGGCTGGTCATAGGAGGCGACGACCTGCTCCAGTTGCGGGGCAACGCGATTGCCGACGACGCTAACGAGAATCCAGACGCCGATGATCAATAGCGCGAAACGATAGAAGAATCGACCGATCACTGCATACGCCTCAGCCGCGCCGCAGATCAGCTGTCACGACGCTGGCCAATAACGTTGAAACTGGTCCATCACCTTCGCCTCGTGTGACATCGTGCAGTACCGCCGCCCCGGTCTGGCTATTCAACCACCCCGGCCACCCGATGGGCACTGATTTCCATCCGCACGCCAGCATGCCAGCGCCTCCGGGTACGACGAAATCCTGGTTGCGTTTCTTCCCCACCCCGGGTCGTCGAGACTGCGCTCAGCGCGTTGATCGCCAAATTTTTGCGCGCTGGATACAGTCTCGGCGGACTCGCGGTTCGGCGAGGAAGCGAGGCCTGGGTTACCGTGTGCCGATTAGCTGGAAAGGAGCGCGCGTGCAATGAGGATTTCCCTGAAGGTGGTCAGCGCGGTAGCCGTAGTGAGTGTGGCGGCCGTTTCCCTGCCCGGCTGCAGCAGCAAGCCGAACTCCCCGACAACATCCTCGAAACCGGCGACCTCGGCCACCTCGGCCAGCCAGAGCGCGACGCCGCCGCCGCCGTCGCCGTCCGCCCAGCCAACCGACTACACCGGGCTATTGATCGTCGCGCCCGACATCAATGCGCCTGTCCTGTTCACGGCCACCCCACCGGTCAACAATCCGAATGGCCAAGCGGGGGCCACGACAACGTTCAGCGATGACGACCGCAGCCACGTCATCGTTGACACCATTCAGATCCTGCCCGACCCCGCCGCCGCCACGGCCGCGCTGAATCAACGAAAGGGGGCCCTGGACGGAACCGTCCACGGAGGAGCCCCCCAACCGATCGCGGTCGGCACGGGTGGCACGACCGTGTCGGGGCCTTCACCGGACGGCTCCAAGGGAGTGACGGTCGTGTTGTTCACCGAGGGCAAGGCCTTCGTCGAGTTGGAATTCGATGGCCCGGCTCAGGCGCTCCCGCCATCGGACTTCGTCCTCGACGTCGGGCAAAAGCAAGACGCGGCCATCAAGAAGGGGCTTGGCGGCTAGCGGTCAGCGCGACGCGGGCCCAGGCGTTATTGCCATATCCGCGCGGATTCCACAGCGAGGCAGCCGATTCCGGCTGCAGCGCGCCGGTGTCGTCCCAGGCGCGCGCGATAATCCGCAACGGCCCCTCCTCGACGTCCACGGTCAACGTCCACGGTCGCCATGACCATCTGCTGGGCGCGGCGTGCAGGTCGGCCTGGCGCCAGGTGAGCCCGTCGTCGAGGGATACGTCCACGCGCTCGACGCTGCGGCCGTCGCCGGCGATCCCGTAGCCGCGGATGGTCAACGCGCCCGGCGGCACCCGGTCGCCGTCGGTGGGAACCAGGACGTCGCAGTTGAGCGGCAGTGACGACAGCGAAATCCCCTCCCCGGGCGCCGCGGTGTCGGCGTCGGCCTCCGGCGGCAGGATGCGATAGTCCAGCGCCTGAAAGTAGTTCTCCGACGGTTCGGGCTGCACGTTGATCACGGTCACCCATTTGACGCTGCGGGCGCCGACGTATCCGGGTACCACCACCCGAACGGGACCGCCGTGCGCGCGTGGCAGCGGTTCGGAGTTCATCTGCCAGGCGAGGAGGACCTCCTGCGACATCGCCTTGGACAGCGGGATCGAGCTGCCGTAGGCCTGGACGGGCCGGGCCTCCTCGGCCACGTCGACGGCCTCGAAGGCGACGTGGAAGCCCTCCTCGAGGTGGACTCCGGCGGCCGCGAGGACGTCGGCCAGCCGCACCCCCCGCCATTGGGCGGTGGAGATTGCCCCGTGGGCCCAGGGTTCTTTGCCCGGGATCGGCCGCACCGCCAACAGCTCGGCGCGGCGATTACCGGCGCAGGCCAGCGTCGCCACCACGCTGTGCTGGTCGAAGTCGGTGGTCAGCTGGTCGAGAGTCAGGGTGAGCGGCCTGTCCACGCACCCGCCGACGGTCAACCGCCATTGCCTCGGTGCGATGTCGGGGATTGGTCCGTGGTTGCGGGCGTAGAACGCGTCGACCGGGGTGATGTCGTTGCTCGCCAACACCGCGGCCGGGGGTTCGGCGTTGTAGGGCAGGCGCCCGCGCACGATCATGTCGTCCCGCTTGCCCCACATCCTGGCCGTCGTCGGCATAGCGATCATTGTCACCTTGTTTCGGGGTGGTCGGGCGTTTATACATCCGATGGTTCGCTCTCCGGCGGGCTACCGGTAGTGGGCATGATCTTGTGAACTCACAAATTTGTCTTGTGCCCTATCGCCATGCCACAAACCTGGCTTGTATGCTGCGCGATGGAGGAACGCATGCCACTGCTGAGCGCCCGAATGCCCGAGCTGTCCGCGTTCGAGGTCTTCCTGGCTATCGCCCGCACCGGAAGCCTTGGTGCCGCAAGCCGAGAGTTCGGGCTGACGCAGCAGGCGGTTTCGGCCCGTTTGGCCTCGATAGAGGCGCAGACCGGCGTGGCATTGGTGGTCCGGAGCCCGCGTGGTTCGCAACTTACGCCCGCCGGTGTCGTCGTCGCCGAGTGGGCGGATCGATTGCTCGACGTCGCGCAATATGTGGACGCCGGATTAGCCTCACTGCGATCCGAACGGCGCACCCGCGTCAGGGTCGCGGCGAGCCTGACCATCGCCGAACACTTGATGCCGCGCTGGCTGGTGTCCCTGCGCGTCGCGACGCCCGGCCGCAGCGCCCCCGCGGTCATCATGACCGCGACCAATAGCGATCAGGCGACCGCCGCGGTGCGCGGGGGGACGGCCGATCTGGGATTCATCGAGACACCACACCTTCCGACCGGGTTGCGCACCCGCGTGGTCGGCCGCGACGAGCTGACGGTGATCGTTCCGGCCAACCACAAGTGGGCCCGGCGGCAGCGGCCGTTGACCGCGGCGGAGCTGAGCCAAACACCCCTTGTCACCCGCGAACCCGGATCGGGGACGCGCGATTCGTTGACGGCGGCGCTGCGCAAGGCGCTGGGCGCGTCGATGCAGCAGGCCCCGCCGGTCCTCGAATTGTCTTCTGCCGCCGCCGTGCGCGCCGCCGTCGTGGCCGGCGCGGGCCCCGCGGTGATGAGCCGGCTGGCGGTTGCCGACGACGTGAAGATCGGACGCCTGCGCGTCGTGCCGATCCCGGAATTGAACCTGAGACGCCAGCTTCGGGCCATCTGGGTAGGCGGACGCGTTCCGCCCGCCGGGGCGGTCCGAGACTTGCTCGCTCACATCACAACTCGCGCCGCCGGTTGACGAAACGGAGCCCAACGATGCACGGAACTGTTCACGGACACTGCGACGAGAGGTTCGCCGCGGTTCGGTCCGCCCTGGCCGATAACATCGCCTCGGGCGAGGAGGTCGGCGCATGCATCGCCATCGACATCGACGGCGAACTCGTCGTCGATATATGGGGCGGGTACACCGACGCCGCGCGGACCAGCGCCTGGGCCGAAGACACCATCGTCAACGTGTGGTCGTCCACCAAGACGGTCACCAGTCTGGCCGCGCTGATGCTGGTCGACCGCGGCCTCGTCGAACTGGCCGCACCGGTCGCCGAATACTGGCCCGAATTCGCGGCGAACGGCAAGCAGGACATCGAGTTTCGTCATGTGCTGGCACACACATCGGGTGTCTCGGGCTGGGAACTACCGTTCACCACCGAGGACATGTACGACTGGGACAAGTCCACCGCGGCCCTGGCCGCCCAAGCGCCGTGGTGGCAGCCGGGAACCGCGTCGGGATACCACGCGCACAACCAAGGCCACCTGATCGGCGAGGTCATGCGACGCGTCACCGGACGGTCGCTCAAGGATTTCGTTCGCGGCGAAATCGCGGCCCCGCTGGGCGCCGACTTCCAAATCGGCGCCGGCCATGAGGATTACGGCCGCATCGCCGAAATCATCCCGCCCCCTCCCCTCGAGCTGCCGTTGGATCAGCTCCCCGAAGACAGCCCGATGCGCAAGACGTTCAGCGGCCCGCCGCCCAACGCCGACGCCGCGAACACACCCGCCTGGCGCGAGGCCGACCTGGGCGCCCTCAACGGCCACGGCAACGCGCGTTCCCTGGCCGCGATCCAGTCGGCGATCTCGTTGGGCGGCACCACACGTGGGGTGCAACTGCTCAAACCCGAGACCGTCGAGCTGATCTGGGTGGAGCAAGCCAACGGCGTCGATCTCGTGCTGCCCGCGCCGATGCGGTGGGGCATCGGCTATGGGCTGGCCCCAAATCTGGCGCTCCCCTATGTTCCCGACGAGAAGATCTGCTTCTGGGGCGGGTGGGGCGGATCGATGGTCGCGATGTGTCCCGACCGCCGCACCACCATCACCTATGTCATGAACAAGATGGGACCCGGAATCCTCGGCTCGGATCGGGCGGCGACTTACGGGACGCTGATCTTCGACGCTCTGACGTAAGTGTCGTACCGTTCTCAGCAACGAAGATCGCGCGAGAGGGGGGCCGTGAGGAGGTCAGTCGCCGTCGCCGCGGCATGCGCCGCATTGCTCGCCGCGGCCGGGTGTAACGGATCCAACGGCACCCGTGCCGACGGCAATCCCGCGTCATCGCAGCCACCGCAGTCACCGACGTCGAAGCCGACCACCTCAGCCGAACCGGCGTCGGCGGGAACGATGACGCCCCGTTACGAAGACGCCCAGACGGAGCAGGCGCAGCACGGCCGCCAGCTGATGATGAACGCCAAGCTCCTGGAGACCGTCGCCCAGCAGGTCAAAGACACCTTGAACCTGCCGTTTGACGTCGGGGCGGTCGGCAAACAATGCGGCGAGGCCAACGACTACTGGGATCCCAACGTCAACGAGATCCAGCTCTGCTACGAGGACGTCCAGGAAAGCGAGGCACGGTTCGGCCGCAACGGCAACCCGGACCCCGCGACCGCTGCGGTCGACGCGGAGATCGCCGGGTTCTATCACGAGCTCGGTCACGCCACCCTGAGCATCTACCAGCTGGCGTTCACCGGGCGCGAGGAGGACGTTGCCGATCAGCTCTCCGCGTTCATGCTGCTGACCCCCGGCGCCGACGGAAAGCCCTATCCCAACGGGGTCCGCATCGCGACCGACACCGCCCAGGACTGGAAGCTCAGCGCGAAAGAGGCCGGAGACGCCAACGATCTCCCGTTCTGGGACGGGCACTCCATGGACATCACCCGCATGTACAACTGGGAGTGCTGGATCTACGGCTCGGACCCGGCGGCCAACGGCAACATCGTCAGCTCCGGAGACCTACCCGAGGACCGAGCCGGCAATTGCGAAGAGGAGTTTCAGAACATGGCCAAAGCGTGGCGTCAGTTGCTGGGCCCGCACCTGCGGAAGCCCAGCTAGCCAAGCCGGCTAGCCGCTGAGCAGGAGTTCATGAAGTGTTCAGGCACGCGTCGGGGCCATGTCGTTGACCGCACACGAGTGCCGGATGTTCTCACGGTATGCGTGTTGTGCAGGTCGCCAACTTCTATGGACCTCGCTCCGGCGGCCTGCGTACCGCTGTGGATCGGCTGGGCGCGGAATACTGCGCCTCCGGTCACGAGGTGTTTCTGATCGTCCCGGGCCCGCGCGCCGACCGCAGCCAGTTGGTTACTGGTGTCGTGCGAATCACCGTTCCCGCCAAGCTGATTCCGTTCACGGACGGTTACCGCGCGGTGATGCCGTGGCCGGTGCGGGCACTGTTGGAGGCGCTGGAACCCGACGCCTTGGAGGTATCCGATCGGCTCACCCTGCGCTCGCTGGGCCGCTGGGGCCGCGAACACGGCGCCACGACTGTGATGATCTCCCATGAGCGCCTCGATCGCCTTGCGGGCCAATTCCTTCCGCGGCGCACCGCAGAGAAGTTCGCCGACTTCGCCAACGGGCGCACCGCCGCCAACTACGACACCGTCGTGTGCACAACAGGTTTCGCGCGCGAGGAATTCAACCGCATCGGCGCGACGAACATCGTCACCGTCCCGCTGGGCGTGGACCTGGAGACCTTCAACCCGCGCCGGCGCTCTTCGCGGGTGCGCCAACAATGGGCCGCCCCATCGCAGCTCCTGCTCGTGCACTGCGGCAGGCTCTCGGTGGAAAAGCACGCCGACCGCAGCATCGACGCCGTCGCAGCGTTGTGCGACGCCGGCGTGGACGCGCGCCTGGTCGTCGCGGGAGAGGGCCCGCTGCGAGCCAGGTTGCAGCGACAGGCCGCCGGGCTGCCGATCGACTTCACCGGTTTCATATCCGATCGGCACGCCGTCGCCGGACTGCTGGCCGCGGCCGACGTCACGCTGGCGCCGGGGCCGCACGAGACCTTCGGGCTCGCCGCCCTGGAATCGCTCGCCTGCGGGACCCCCGTCGTGGTATCGCGCACGTCGGCGCTGACCGAGATCATCACTTCGGATAGCGGCGCCTCGGCCGCCAACCACCCGGGGGCCATCGCCCACGCGGTCCGTTCAATCGTCAGTCGACCCGAACGCCACCGCCGCAGCTGCGCGAGGCGCCGCGCGGAGATGTTCACCTGGGAGCGGGCGGCGGCGGGCATGCTGTCATCGCTGAGCGCCACGGCCGGCGGCTACGACGATTCCCGCGACACCGCTTAGCATTTCGCGGCTCTCGGCGCTACTCGTCATTTTTCGGCGATCACCCGCGGAATGCGCGTTCAGCAAACCGCCGAAATCAGCCGCGCGACACGCGCGTTAGCGCGACACGCCGGGCGCTCTAGTCCTTTACCGTGAGTTGAAGTGCGTGACAGGAGGCCGGACCGGTGGGCGAAAGCAAAATCGGCGGACTGTCGCGCCGTGAGTTTTTCGCTAAGGCCGCCGGGGCCGGTACCGCCGGGGCGTTGATGTCGCTGGCCGGCCCGGTGATCGAAGAGGCTTACGGCGCGGGGCCCTGTTCCGGTCACTTGACCGATATCGAGCACTTTGTCTTGTTGATGCAGGAGAACCGCTCATACGACCACTATTTCGGAACCCTTTCCGGCACTGATGGATTCAACACTGCGTCGCCGCAATTTCAGCAAAAGGGCTGGAACCCGCAAACCCAGGCGCTTGACCCCGCCGGCGTCACGATGCCGTACCGTTTCGACACCACCCGCGGTCCCCTCCTCGATGGCGAGTGCCTCAACGACCCCGACCACTCCTGGGTCGGGACGCACAGTTCGTGGAACGGCGGTGCAAACGACAACTGGCTGCCGGCGCAGGCCGCGGGCCACACGCAGGCCCACACTCCCACCACGATGGGCTACTACACCCGCAATGACATCCCGATCCACTTCCTGCTGGCCGATGCGTTCACGATCTGCGACCGGTACTTCTGCTCGGTGTTGGGCCCTACCCTGCCCAACCGCCTCTATTGGCTGAGCGCCAGCCTCGGCCCGGATGGAACTCAGGGTGGGCCGCAGCTGGAGACCCCCATCATCGGCCCGTTTCAGCAATACAGCTGGCGCACCATGCCGGAGAACCTCAGCGCTGCCGGGATCAGCTGGAAGGTGTATGGCAACAAGGCTCTTGGGCCGCTCGCGTTGACCGTCAACAACTTCGGGGGATTTGTCACGTTTTTCAAGCAATCGGCGGATCCGAGGTCGGATCTCGCCCGGTTCGGCGTCGCGCCGACCTACCCCGTGAACTTCGTCGCCGACGTCCTGGCCAACAACCTGCCGCGGGTCTCCTGGGTGATTCCCAACGTCCTCGAGTGCGAACATCCCGCATTGCCACCCGCGGCGGGCGCTTTCGCAATCGTGAGCCTGCTCAGGATTCTTCTTTCCAATCCCGCGGTCTGGGAAAAGACCGCGCTGATCGTGATGTACGACGAACACGGCGGTTTCTTCGACCACGTCGTACCGCCCACCGCGCCGGCGGGGACTCCCGGCGAGTATCTGACGGTGCCGGACGTGAACGCGGTGCCCGGTTCGGGTGGCATCCGGGGACCGATTGGTTTGGGGGTTCGCGTCCCCTGCTTCGTCATCTCGCCATACAGCCGTGGGCCGCTGATGTGCCACGACACCTTCGACCACACCTCGCAGCTGCGACTGCTCGAAACGCGGTTCGGGGTACCGGTTCCCAACCTCACCGCCTGGCGGCGAAGCGTGACCGGCGACATGACCACGGCGTTCAACTTCGCGACCCCGCCCAACCTATCGCGGCCCAACTTGGACCACCCGTTGGTTGGCTTAGCGTCGAAAGTGCCGCAGTGCGTGCCCAATGTCGCGTTGGGGACCGCGAACGTGGGAATCCCCTATCGGGTGCCCTTTCCACAGGCCATGCCCACGCAGGAATCCGCGCCGACACGTGGCATCCCCAGCGGTCCCTGTTGACGCCTGGACTAGGTGCAAGGTGTGCCGTGCGGACCGCCAACCGCCTGGCCCGGGGGCGAGTGCCACGGGCACACCCGCTGAATTTGCCCGGGCGGCACCGGATGCCAGTTCCCTTCGTCAAAATGCGGAGCCGGCGGCAGCGGCGGTATCCAGGGCACCGGATCGGCCCCCGCCCTATCCGCGCCGAGCCCGAGCGCGGCAGCGCCCAGCGCACCGACGATTGAGGCCGTCCCCGCGAGTTTCTTGAGATTCACTTTGGCCTCCTTTCGGCCCGTCCCCACTCCCTGCGAATGAGCGAAAGACGCGTTGGCGCGGGTCTAACCCGACTCAAACCCGACCAACTAGTTCGACGAGTACCCTCTCGTGCGGGCGGTAAAACCGCGCATTTCCGCAGCTAAAAGGGGCGACATGGACCGGCTGGGTATCGGTTTTCTCGGCTTGTTCGGACTCCCGCCGAGGCAGTCCGTCGATCTTGCCGCGGATCTTGGCTGCCGCTACATCTCGATCGCCCTGCGGGGGCTGCCGCTGGCGCCGCTGGGATATCCGCCGTTCTCCCTGAAAGACGATGCCGCGCTGAGGAAAGACCTGCGCGCCGCCATGAATGAGCGCGGCGTGACACTTTCGCTCGGGGACGGGGTCCTGTTGTTGCCGGACACGGAGCCGGAGGCGCTGTGCGCGGACCTCGATGTCCTGGCCGAGCTCGGCGTTCCGCGGATCAACGCCGTCAGCCTCGACCCCGACCTCGGCCGCACCTTCGACCGGTTCGCCGCGCTGACGGAGCTCGGCGCCCAGCGCCGCATCGAGACGCTGGTCGAACCGGTGCCCGGCCTCACCGTCGGCGACCTCGCGACCGCGCTTGCCGCCAGGGAGCACGTCGGACGGCCCGACTTCCGGTTGCTCATCGACACGATGCACCTGGTGCGGTCGGGATCCGGCCCCGCCGACCTCGCGGCCATCGACCCCGACCACATCGGCTATGCCCAACTCAACGACACGACGCTGCGGCCGCGCACCGATAATTACATGGAGGAAGCCATCTACGAACGCATGGTTCCCGGCGAAGGTGAACTGCCGTTGCTCGACATCCTCGCCACGCTTCCCGCCGACGTGGTGATCGAACTCGAAGTGCCGAGAAGGTCATTGGCGCTCGCCGGGGTCAGCCCCATCGACCGACTCCGTCCGTGTGTCGACGCCGCACGCCGGTTGTTGGCGGAGCTTTAACTAGCTCGGCTCGCGCAGCGGCAGGCCGGCGGCGCGGTAGATCGCGTCGATGACGGTCATGTTCTCGACCGCGTCTTGCGGCGTCGTCTTCACCGGTTCGCCGCGCAACACCGCGGCGGCGAAGGCGTCGAGCTGGTAGGAGTAGGTGGGGCGCCGGCCGAACCGCTCCACCCGTTTGCCGTTCGCCGATCGCACTGATAGCCTGTGAAAGAGTTGGGGCACAACGGGATTGAATACTCTCAGCTCGCCCCGCTCGCCAATCACCTTGGCGCTCATGTTCAGCAGATTCGACGACCACATCGAGCACCGCACCCGGCCGGTGTGCCCGCCGGGGAACCGCAATTCGGCCGTCATCGCCCGGTCGACCTGCGGGTCGCGCAGTTTCGCCTGTGCCGAAACGACTTCCGGAGTTGCGCCGCCGAACGTGCGGACCATGTGCAC
>Ga0075364_10002184_pt1 | contig 10961 bp, 10 predicted proteins | sample EndMetdeltDD1764_FD_71517 | JGI IMG/M metagenome (GOLD analysis project Ga0075364, IMG submission 71517) | Populus endosphere microbial communities from Tennessee, USA - Endosphere MetaG P. deltoides DD176-4 | ecosystem: Host-associated > Plants > Roots > Endosphere | place: USA: Tennessee...
GTCGCAGACCGCTCGTGCCCGTCCTGACGGCCACACGCTGATGATGAATGAAATCACCTCCACGGTGGTCTCCGAACTCGTACCCAATCTGACCTTCGATCCGGTCAAGGACCTGACGCCCGCCGTACTGGTGGCCGAGACGCCCTTCGTGCTGGTCATCAACAGCAGCGTCCCCGCGCAGAATCTCAAGGAATTCATCGCTTATGCACGCGCCCATCCGGGGACGATCACCTACGGTTCGGGTGGCGTGGGCAGCGGCCCGCACATTGCCGGCGAATTGTTCAAACGCGAGACCGGCAGCGACATCCTGCACGTGCCCTATCGCGGCTCCGGACCCGCCATACAGGATCTCCTGGGTGGACAGATTCAGATGCTGATCACCGCCGCACCCACCGTATCCAGTCTGATTTCAGACAAACGCCTGCGCCCACTGGCCGTGGCGGGACCGAAGCGCCTGACCGCCCTGCCTGACGTGCCCACTGGCCTGGAAGGCGGACTCAAGGACTTCCAGATCGCCAACTGGTTTGGCCTGGCCGCGCCTGCGGGCACGCCCCAGCCCGTACTGGACGCACTGAATCGCGGCGTGAACGACGCCCTGAAGAACCCGGAGTTTCTCAAGCGCCTGGATGCCGCGGGTGCCGTGCCCCTGGGCGGCACGCAGCAGGCCGCCGCGCAACGGGTCGTCGAAGAGACCCGGCGCTGGGGCGATTTGATGCGCAGCGCCGCTGCGTCGGCCAAACAGAATTGAACACAAGAGGATCGAGAGCACCATGAAAATCAAGCGCGTCACGCCGCTGCACGTCGGCCAGTTCATGTACGCCCGGGTCGAGACCGACTCCGGCCTGATCGGCATCGGCGAAGCCGGCACCTGGGGCCACCTGCAGGCCGCAGGGGCGGCCATCGAACGTTTCGCCGAATACCTAGAAGGCAAGCCGGCCTTTGACATCGAGCACCACTGGAACGTCATGCATCGGTTCAGCTACTTCCAGGGGCTGGCCATCAACGCGGCGATCTCCGCCATCGACATCGCCCTCTGGGACATCAAGGGCCAGGCGCTTGGCGTGCCCATCTACGAGTTGCTGGGTGGCGCGGTGCGCAAGAAGGCCCGCATCTACGGACACATCTACGAAAGCTCCATCGAAAAGATCCTGGTGGAATGCCAGGCGAAGATGGAGGCCGGTTTCACCGCGTTCGGCCATCTCAACCCGTTCCTGGACGAGGGCAACGATCAGGTCTACTTCAAAACGCACATCAAGAAAATGCGCGATGCGATCGAGAACGTGCATCGCATGCGCGAGGTCGTGGGTGACCGGGTCGATCTGTTGATCGAGTTGCACCGCCGACTCACGCCGCCGGAGGCGGTCACCTTCACACGCGGCATTGAAGACACCCATCCCATGTTCGTCGAGGATCCGATCCGGCCCGAAGGCCCCGATGCCATGGCGCGGGTAGCCGATAAGCTGCACGTGCCGATCGCCACCGGCGAGCGGTTCGCGACCCTCTACGAATTCCAGGCGCTGCTCTCGCGCAACGCGGTGGAGTTCGCGCGCGTGGACGTCTGCCTGTGCGGCGGCATCACCGGTGCGCGCAAAGTGGCGGCCATGGCCGAGGCGCATCACGTGCAGCTGGTCCCGCACAACCCGCTCTCGCCCATCGGCCTGGCCGCCTGCCTTCAGGTGGCCGCGGCTGTACCGAACTTCGCGATCCAGGAATATGCGACAGGCTTCGAAGCCGGCATCTTCGAATCACAACCGGTGCACCTGGGCAGCGACGTGGTGGACGAGGTGCCCTTGCCTGAGAATGGCTTCGTGACCATCCCGAACCGTCCTGGCCTGGGCATGGCGCTGCGGGCCGACGCACAGAAGATTCGTCCTCCGCTGTCCAAGCCCATCAGCATGCGGCCCCATTTCGACGGGTTCGTGGTGGACCAGTAAGGCGCCGGGCGGCGCACCGATGCGCTGCCCCCATGCTACGATTCCTGCGCGCGCCCGCCTGCTGCGGGCCGCGCCTGAATCATGTGATGGTCTTCTGTGTCTGCTGCCTTGTCTCCTTCCCGCGACGCCAACGTGTCGCGCGGCATCCTCTGTATCGTTGCCGGCATCTCCTGCCTGACCTTGAGTGACAGCCTGGCCAAGTGGCTGGCCGAATACTACGCCCCGATCCAACTGCTGTTCCTGCGCGGCCTGCTGGCCCTGCCCGTGGTCTGCCTGCTGGTGCTGGTGCAAGGAGGGCGGCGCGCGCTGCGCACACAGCATTTCGACATCCACATGATTCGCGGGGCCATCAATGTCGGCACCGCATGCTGCTTCTATTTCAGTCTGACGCTGTTACCCCTGGCCGAGGCCACCGCCATCGCGTTCTCCGCGCCCCTGTTCGTCACCGCCATCTCGGTCACGGTGCTGGGCGAACGGGTCGATGCGCGTGCATGGTTGGCCGTGCTGGCCGGATTTGCGGGCGTGCTCATCGTCGTCCGTCCGGGCATGAGCGGCTTTCAGCCGGCCGCACTGCTGCCGCTGGTGACGGCCATCGGCTATGCCGTCATGATGGTGAGCGCCCGCCGCATCGGACGGGACGAGGGCATGTTGACAACGATGTTCTACATCGCGCTGTGCCAGGTACTGGTCAGCGCGGCGGCTCAGTATTGGTACTGGCGGCCGGTGCAATGGGAGCACGCCTGGGGCATCGCCGGCATTGCCTTGTGCAGCACGATGGGGCTGGGGTTGATCACGCAAGCCTTTCGCATCGCGCCCGCTTCGGTCGTTGCCCCGTTCGACTACACCGGCCTGATCTCGGCCACGCTGCTGGGCTGGCTGATCTTTCACGAGTTGCCCGACGCCTGGGCATTCGTCGGTGCCGGCTTCATTGCCGCCAGCGGCATCTACATCGCACTCAGACAGGGGTCAGGGGCACGGGCACGCCGCGCGGCATCGTCACCGAAATGACATCGTCCTCGGACACCGCGCCCCCTTTGACCACGATGGCCATCACGCCGCACTTGCGGATGCGCTGACCGTTCGCGTCCCGATCCAGTACCGCCGCCATCAGACCAGGCTGGAACGCGTCCAGCTGCCCGCACGGATTGCGCAGCCCCGTGAGTTCGACCACGGCCTGGCGTCCCAGCCGCAGACGCGTGCCACGCGGCAGCGACAGCAGGTCCAGACCACGCGTGGTGACGTTTTCTCCGAGCATGCCCGGATCGGCGCGAAAGCCTTGTGCCCGCAAAGCATCAAGCAGCTCGGCATGTATCAGGTGCACCTGGCGCAGGTTGGGCTGGCTCGGATCAGCCTTCACGCGCGAGCGATGCTGTACGGTGATGCCGGCGTGCGCGTCATCCTGCACGCCCACGCCCTTCACGAGCTGGATGACCGGCACCGGCCACTTGGACAACTGGTGGCGCGCATGCAGACTGACCGACACCACCTGCGCCTGACTTGACGTGTCCATGCGCGCGTCCCAACGAAAGAAAAAAAACCATTCTACGGTGCGTGCAAGACATCCTGCTGCGGGTCCAGGTAGGCCACGCCCGGCTCGGTCAACCCCATCTGGCGCTTGAGTACATCGTAGACGTGGCGCGTGAGCGGATTCATGGCATCAGGACGGATCCACAGAAAATACGTGACGTCGGGCAGCGGCGGCAGGTTGTCCTTCTCACCCAGCACGCGAAAATCCGGCATCAGCAGCTCCACACTGCGAGCCGTCACCCCCAGCCGTGCGCGCAAGGCCGCCTTGATTCCAACCAGGTTCGGCGCCACGTAGTTGGTCTGCCACGGCACGCGTGACTGCTCCATCGCGTTGAGCGCGATGCGCCTGAAGATGCTGGGCTCGTCGGCCAGCACCAGCGGCACGGGCGCGGTGGGGTCGTGCACGTAATCGGCCGCGCACAGCCACACGGTCGGCGAGCGCCGCATCACCCTGCCTTCAAGGACCGGGTCGAACCGGCTCGAGATGGTCAGGTCGACCTCGCCGGCGTGCAGCGCGTCCATCAGAAACGGGCTGCGATCGACGCGGATCTCCAGCTTGATGCGCGGCGAGGCGCGCACCACGTGCGTGAGCACCGTCGGCAGGATCGAATCGGCGACATCGTGTGGCGAGCCGATGCGAACCGTGCCTTCGAGTTCTTCGCCACTCATGGTGCGAACGGCCTCGTCGTTCAGGATCAGCATCTGACGCGCGTACTGCACCAGTTGCTCGCCGTGGCGCGAGAGCGCCTTGCCGCGCCCGCGCTTTTCGAACAACGGCATCGAGACGATGGCTTCGAGTCTTTGCATCTGCTGCGTGACGGCCGACTGCGTGCGATGCAGGGCCACTGCCGCCGCCGCGAAGGTGCCGTGATGTTCGATGGCGACCAAGGTGCGAAGCAGGTCCAGATCGAGATTACGCATAAGCAACCCTAATGTTTTCTGCTTGCAGTTTAAATTGTCCAGCAGAAAGAGTGGCGATAGAGTAGTACTCAAGTCGTTATAAACACTAAGGGAAAACGCTAATGTCACGCTCCAATCCCCACGCTGCAGAGATCAACCAGTCGGTCCAAAACATTAAGAATATTTTAGAGAACCAGACACTGACCCGTGAGCGCATGGATCAGGTGTTGGACGAGGTGGTTGCCCTGGCCGCGCACCGCGACTGGTGGTCGCAAGACCTGTACGAGGCACCGGAGGACGGTGAGCAGCAGGCCCGCTATCTCATCTGCGAAGACGACGACAAGCGCTATGCGCTGTACCTGAACGTGATGCGTCCGGGCAAGAAAATCGTGCCGCACGATCACACCACCTGGGCGTGTATCGCCGCAGTTGAAGGCGTCGAACACAACTACGTCTACGAGCGACTCGACGATGGCAGCGTGCCCGGCGTCGGCACGCTCAAGCAGACCGAACTGATCGTGGTCGAACCAGGCACCGGCATCGCGCTGATGCCCGACGACATCCACGCCGTGAAGATTCTGGGCGACAGCGTCATTCGCCATCTGCACATGTATGGTCAGGCCCTGGAGACACTTGATCGCCGCACCGGCTTCGACCTGGAGGCGGGCACCTGCGCCATCATGCCGATCGGCGTGCAGACCCGTCGCTGAGATGAGTCGCGCCCTCAAACCCGCCACCCGCCTGCTGCGCGCCGGACGCCCGCACAGCGGTTGGATCAACACGCCGGTCACGCGTGCCAGCACCTACGTCTTTGACACGGTCGAGCAATGGCGCACCACCCGTGAACAGCGCGAGCAGTCCCGCATGCGGTCCTATGGCGCGCGCGGCACCGACAGTACGCATGCGCTGGAAGACGCACTGGTCGAACTCGAGGGCGGCGCGCGTGCCCAGCTGTATCCGACCGGCCAGGCAGCCATCGCCACCGTGCTGCTGGCGTGTCTGAAGCCTGGCGATCATGTGCTCATCACCGATGCAGTCTACGAACCGGTGCGCCGCTTCTGCCACGCGCACCTGAGCCGGCTGGGCATCGACTACGAGTACTACTTGCCCGACGGCAGCGATCTGGCCGCTCGCATCAGACCGGCCACGCGCATGATCTACGCCGAGTGTCCCGGCTCGCTGGTCTACGAAATGATGGACCTGCCAGCCGTTGCCGAGCTGGCCCATCGCCACGATTGCATCCTCGCGGTGGACAACACCTGGGGCGCAGGCCTGCTGTACCAGCCCCTGGCCCTGGGTGCCGACATTTCGATCATCGCCGCGACCAAATATCTTGGTGGGCACGCCGACGTGATGATGGGCGCGGCGGTCTGCACGGCCGCGATCTGGCCCGTGGTCCAGCGCGCCAGTATCGACATGGGTCAGACCGTGGGCGCGGACGATGCCTATCTGGTGCTGCGCGGCCTGCGTTCGCTTGCCCCGCGCCTGCAACAGCATGCGCGCCATGCCCTGACCGTGGCGGCCTGGTTGCAGCGCCAGCCGCTGGTCAAGACGGTGTTGTGCCCCGCCCTGCCCGGCGACCCGAATCATGCGCTGTGGCAACGCGACTGCCACGGGACCAATGGCCTGCTGTCAGTCGAGTTCGTGGCCGGCATCGACCGCGCCGCCGTCGAGCGGATCGTCGATGCCCTGCAGCTGTTCGGGCTGGGCGCCTCGTGGGGCGGCTTCGAAAGCCTGGTGGTGCCGGCCAACATGCTCAATGCACGCACCTTGACCGACTGGTCGGGGCGCGGACAGGTCGTCCGCCTGCACGTCGGCCTGGAAGACCCGCAGGATCTGATCGACGATCTCGACCAGGCATTCCGTACCGTGCCGCGCTGAGGCGCCGCACGGCTGATTCTCCCTGCCGCGTGCCGACGCGGTCCATTCGTACGGGTGTCTGCGGACACCTGCGACCACCCTTTTTTTTGCTGCGTGCCCAGATGAACCCAAACGCCTCTTCAGCAAACGATGCCCGCATCGACGCCCCGACCTTGAAAGCGTGGCTGCATGACGATTCAGAAATCGCGCTCCTGGATGTGCGCGAGCACGGCCAGTACGGCGAATCACACATCTTCCAGGCCGCGCCTGTCCCCTACAGCCGCCTGGAGATCGACATCGTCCGCCTGGCCCCCCGGCGCAGCGTGCGCGTGGTGGTGTACGACGACGGCGACGGCGTGGCCGAGCGCGCACGCGCCGCCTTGCAGCGCATCGGCTATGACTCGGTGCACACGCTGCGCGGCGGCATTCAAGGCTGGGTCGACGCCGGCTTCAATGTCTTTGCCGGCGTGAACGTGCCCAGCAAGACGTTCGGCGAACTGGCCGAGATCGCCTTTCATACCCCGCGCATCGGCGCCGCAGACCTTGCCGCGCGGCTGGAGCGCGGTGACGATCTGGTGGTGCTGGATGGGCGCCCGTTTCCGGAATACCAGAAGATGAGCATCCCGGGCGCGATCTGCTGCCCGAACGGTGAACTTGCGCTGCATGCCCAGACGCTGGCACCGGATCCCAATACCACCATCGTCATCAATTGCGCCGGCCGCACACGCAGCATCATCGGTGCGCAGACCCTGATCAACCTGGGGGTGCCCAACCCGGTACTGGCCCTGGAGAACGGCACCCAGGGCTGGTATCTGCAGGATCTGTCGCTGGAGCATGGCGCCACGCGCCGGCATGCCGGGCAGGCCTCGGCCGATACCGTGGAGTCGGCCCGCATCCGGGCGCGGGACCTGGCCGAGCGGGCCGGGGTGCAAACCATTGGTGCAGACGAGGCGCGCCGCTGGCTGGGCGAGTCGACGCGCACCACCTTTCTGTGCGACGTGCGCACGCCGGAGGAGTTCGCCACCGGCAGTCTGCCGGGTGCGCAGCACACGCCGGGCGGACAGCTCATCCAGGCTACCGATCAGTACATCGCCGTGCGCGGCGCGCGCTTGATTCTCGTGGACGATGACGGCGTACGCGCACCGGTGGTGGCCAGCTGGCTCACGCAGATGGGCTGGGAAGTGGCGGTGTTGCAAGGCGGCGTGCAGACCGCAGCCGTGGCCGCCGATGCCCCCACGGCTGCCGCATCGGACCTGCCGCAGATCGCCTGCCGGGAACTGGCCGCCGCAATGCAAACCGGTGTCCACCTGGTCGACCTGCGGCCCAGCAGCGCCTACCGCGCCCAGCACATCGAACAGGCCCGCTGGTCGATCCGTCCGCGTCTGGGAGAGCTGGCCCTGCCGCACGATGCGACCGTCGTGCTGTTGACGCCTGAGCCCGACCTCGCCATGCTGGCAGCCCGGGATCTGCGCGCCATGGGCATCGAGCGATTGTCGCTCAACACCGGCTCGCCACAGTCCTGGCGCGACGCCGGATTGGCCGTGGTGGGCACGCCGGAAAGCCCACCCGACAGCGCGTGCATCGATTTTCTGTTCTTTGTGCATGACCGCCATGACGGCAACAAACAGGCGGCGCGACAGTATCTCGCCTGGGAAACGAATCTGATCCATCAGATCGATCCGCAAGAGCGCGCGACGTTCGAGTTCACCCTCTCCGCCCATTCACACAATACTGAAGCGAGGTAATGATGAAAGCTAGAAACTGGATGTCCTGCACGGCTGCCCTCTTGCTCGGCACGGTCGGACTGGCCGGCACCGCGCACGCCGACCGACTCGCCACCATCAAGGAAAAGAACCGCCTGGTGTGCGGCACGCAGAACGCGAGCGTGCCCTATGCCTACCAGGACGCGACCACGCGCACGTTCGTGGGCTACGACGTCGAAATCTGCAAGGCGCTGGCCAAAGGCCTGGGCGTGGAGCTGGAGCACAAGCCGCTGTCGACCGAAGCGCGCATCCCCGAACTGAAGATGGGTCGCGTGGACGTGGTCGCCGGCGCGATGGCCTATCTGCCCGAGCGGGCCCAGCAGGTCGACTACAGCCTGCAGTACCTGCAGGGCAACATCAAGGTTCTGGTCAAGGACGACTCCGGCATCCAGTCGCTGGCCGACCTGAACGGCAAACGGGTCTGCGCCTCCAAGGGCTCGAGTTCGGCGGCCATCGCTGAACGCGTGCTGACCGGCAGCCGGGTGATGACCTTCCAGGACGTGGCCTCCTGCAACCTGGGCCTGCAAAGCGGCAAGGTGGAAGGATTCACCGCGGGCGAACTGGTGCTCAAACGCTTCGAGAACGAGTCCGCCCAGAGCGGCAGCCCGACCCGCTTGCTGCCCGAAGCCACCTACGTGGAACGCATCGGCGTGGTCACCGACAAGGGCAACCCCGAGCTGATCGAGGCCATCAACGGCGTGCTGCGCAAGATGGACGAAAGCGGCGAGCTCGATGCCATCTACAAGCAGTGGCTGGGCGAGGACTCCGTCTACAAGCTCAAGCGCACCTTCAAAGTCGAACCCGTCACCACGTCATAAGGCTGGAACTGCACCATGGATTTCGACTGGGGCTTTCTCGTATCCGGCAATTACGCGCAGAAGCTGGCTGAAGGTGTGCTCACCACCATCCAGTTGTTCGGCCTGTCCTGGCTGGGCGGATTCTTCATCGCGTTGCTGATCGTCGGCTTGCGGGCCATACCGTTCAAGCCACTGGATCGCGTCATGCGGCTGGTGGTGGAGTATCACCGCAACGTCCCGACCGTGGTGCAGATCATGGTCTGGTATTTCGGCATGCCCCAGTTGCTGCCCGACTCCCTGCGTCTGTGGATCAACCAGGGCCAGTCGGAGTTCCTGTTCGCAGTGGTGGCGCTGTCCCTGAACGTCAGCGCCTACTTTTCCGAGGACATCCGCTCGGGGCTGCGCGCCATACCGGCCACACAGATCGAGGCGGGCCGTGCCATCGGACTGAGCGCGACCTCGGTGATGCGCTATGTGACCCTGCCGCAGGCGTTGCGCATCAGCGTGCCGCCTCTGCTGAACCGCTCGCTCATCCTGTTCAAGGACACCAGTCTGGCGATGGTGATCGGCGTCACCGAATTGACCTACCAGGTCAAGGCAATCGAGAACCTGACCTTCCGCTCGTTCGAAGTGTTTGCGGTTTCCACCCTGATCTATCTTGGCTGCTCGCTGCTCATCATGGGCCTGGGTGCCTGGTTCGGCAAACGTTTCCCGCCTGCATTCAAAGGTTGACCGATGTTCGACATACTCTCCAACTACGGCCTGATGTTCCTGGTGGGCTCCTGGCCCAACGGTCCGATCGGCGGCTTTGCGGCAACCCTGATCCTGGCCGCGCTCGGACTGCTGCTGTCCTCGCCCCTGGCGCTGCTCATCGGCCTGGCACGCGCCGGCAGCCTGCGCCTGCCGCGCTACCTGGCCACGGTCTGGGTCTACACCTTCCGGGGCATTCCGCTGGTGATGATCATTTTCTGGGCCTACTTCATCCTGCCGCGCATGACCGGCGTCACCGTGCCGGCTTTCGTGACGGCGCTATGCGCCATCGTGGTCTATGAATCGGCCTTTCTGGGCGAGATCGTGCGTGCCGGCCTGCAGGGCCTGCCGCCGGGCCAGACCGAAGCGGCGCGCGCCGCCGGCCTGTCCTACGCCAAAACCATGTGGCATGTGATCCTGCCGCAGGCGCTGGCCAACATGGTGCCCTCACTGGTCAATCAGTTCGTCTCCACCATCAAGGCGACCTCGATCGTTTACGTCATCGGCGTGCAGGAGGTGACCTTCGCGGCGCAACAGATCAACAGCATCGAACTGAACAGCGCCCTGCAAACGTTCCTGGTGCTGGCCGGATTCTATTTCGTGGCTTGCTATTGCATCTCGTCGCTGGCCGGCAGGCTGGAGAACCGGCTGGCACGCAAGCGGCTCGGCCTGGCGTGACGCCGCGCCACAACCATCTCGGCATTCAAATCATCGAAGGGGAAAATCATGATTGAGCTGGACAACATCGACAAATGGTATGGCGACTACCACGCACTGGACCATATCAGCGGCACGGTCAACGAAGGCGAGGTGGTGGTCGTCTGCGGTCCATCGGGCTCGGGCAAGTCCACCATGATCCGCACCATCAACCGGCTCGAACCGCTGCAAGGCGGTGCCATCCGCATCAAGGGCCAGGACGTGCATGCACAGTGTCCGAATGCGCTGCGCGCCGGCATCGGCTTCGTGTTCCAGCAATTCAACCTGTTCCCGCATCTGTCGGTGCGGGAGAACATCATGCTCTCGCCGGTCAAGGTCGGCGGCATGGCGCGCAAGCAAGCCAGTGAGCTGGCCGAGAGTCTGCTGGCCAAGGTCGGGCTGGCACACAAGGTCGACGCCATGCCCGGCAATCTGTCGGGCGGTCAGCAGCAGCGGGTGGCGATCGCACGGGCGCTTGCGCAGAAACCGCCGGTGATCCTGTTCGACGAGCCCACCAGTGCGCTCGATCCGGAGATGGTGGGTGAAGTGCTCAACGTCATGAAGACGCTGGCGCACGAGGGCATGACGATGATGGTGGTCACGCACGAGATGGGTTTTGCCCGCGAGGTGGCCGACCGCATCTGGTTCATGGACGCCGGCCGCATCCTCGAAAAGGCCGAGCCGGCCGCCTTCTTCAAGAGCCCGCAGCATCCGCGCGCGCAGCGCTTCCTGTC
>Ga0075364_10002185_pt1 | contig 10960 bp, 6 predicted proteins | sample EndMetdeltDD1764_FD_71517 | JGI IMG/M metagenome (GOLD analysis project Ga0075364, IMG submission 71517) | Populus endosphere microbial communities from Tennessee, USA - Endosphere MetaG P. deltoides DD176-4 | ecosystem: Host-associated > Plants > Roots > Endosphere | place: USA: Tennessee...
AGGTCGAGCTTGGCGAAGATGGACGAGACGTGCTTCTCGACGGCGCCGTCGCTCACGACGAGCGCGGCGGCGATGGCGCCGTTGGACCGGCCCTCGGCCATGAGCTGGAGCACCTCGGTCTCGCGGGGCGTCAGCGACGCCAGCGGGTCGCGCCGGCGGGTGCGGGCGAGCAGGTGCGAGACCACCTCGGGGTCCAGCGCGGTACCGCCCTCGGCGACGCGGTGCACGGCCCGCACGAAGTCGCCGACGTCGGCGACGCGGTCCTTGAGGAGGTAGCCCACACCAGCGGTCTCGCCGGCGAGCAGCTCGGTGGCGTAGTGCTGCTCGACGTACTGCGACAGCACGAGCACCGCGATGTCGCGGTGGCGCTGGCGGATGGCGAGCGCAGCGCGGATCCCCTCGTCGGTGTGGGTGGGCGGCATGCGCACGTCCATCACGACGATGTCGGGACGGAGGTCGGCCACCGCCTGCTCGGCCGAGTCGGCGTCGCCGACCGCAGCCACCACCTCGTCGCCGTTGTCGACGAGGAGGCGGCTCAGGCCCTCGCGCAGGAGGACGGAGTCCTCGGCGATCACGATGCGCACGGCAGCTCCACTCGGATCACGGTCGGTCCCCCGATGGGACTCGACACCACGAAGCGCCCGTCGACGGAGGCGACCCGGTCGGACAGGCCCCGCAGGCCCGACCCCAGGCCGAGCTCGGCGCCGCCGATGCCGTCGTCACCGACCTCGATGACGAGCCAGCCCGCGGACTGCGTCACCCGCACCCCGGCCTGGTCGGCCTCGGCGTGCTTGGAGATGTTGGCCAGGCACTCGGACACCACGAAGTAGGCGATGCCCTCGATCGACGCGGGCGGACGGACGGGCACGTCGACCTCGACCTCGACGGGGACGGGGCACCGGCGGGCGAGGACGGGGATGGCGCCGGGCAGGCCCTGGTCCCCGAGATCGGGCGGGTGGATGCCGCGGGCGAGGTCGCGCAGCTCGGCGATGGCCGCCTTGGCGTCCACGTGGGCGGCTTCGACGAGCTCGCGGGCCCGCTCGGGGTCGCTGTCGAGCTTCTCCTTGGCCATGCCCAGCTCCATGGCGAGCGCGACGAGCCGCTGCTGGGCGCCGTCGTGCAGGTCGCGCTCGATGCGGCGGCGTTCGGCCTCGGCCACCTCGAGCGCCCACGCCCGGGTGGCCTCGAGCACGTCGACGCGCGCCTCGAGCTCGGCGGTGACGCCGCGACCGAGGAGGTTGCTGGCCATGAACACCTCGAGGGCGGCCCAGCCCCGGCTGACCCACGGCGCCAGGTAGAGCACCACGACGCCGATGCCCGCGGCGATCCACATCGGGGCACCGGGACGCACGTCGACGAACCCGAGGTGCGCGGTGCCGTCGGGCAGCACCCCGTGGTAGGCGGGCAGGAGGACGAGCGCGAAGGCGCTGCACCAGAAGGCGTAGCTGAGCACGAAGCCGATGACGGCGAGCGGGAGCGAGACGAGCCCGTAGACGAGCTCCTTCCACGCCGCGCCGCACAGCAGCCGAGCCCGCACCCGCTCCCAGAACGTGCCCGTGAACTCGGGGTACGGATCGGCGATGCGGACGTCGAGCACGGCGCGGTAGCGGGCCCGCTCGAAGATCCCGATGACCCGCATCATGATGAACGTGAGCCAGCCGATCGCCGGGATCGTCACGACGAAGCAGGCGAGGCCGGCCAGCACCGACAAGGCCACGATCACCGCGGTGAACACGACGATGCCGACGAACAGGTCGAGCGTCAGGTGGATCTGGGCGGCCCACGTCGACGGGAGGAACGGCGCGAGCAGCACGCGCAGCGGCGCGGGCAACCGCCGCCGGCGCCGCACCTCCGCGGGAGCGCGCAGGGCGGCCGTGAGATCCGGGGGCGGATCGGCGAACGACCGGGGCGCGGGCGACACCGGAGCAGGCGTCACAGGGGTGGGAGGCACGCCGGTCACGCTACGGACCACCGCGCGTCGGGACCACCCGGTCACCCGGCGAACGCGACCGGGGGCTACCCCCACCTCGTGACGGGGGCCCACCGGCGATCCGATTGGCCGGCGGGCCGGATGGGCGCGAGCGGTGATCTCGCAGATCGTCAGAGCACCGCTGGATCGCCGGTGCTCGTGGGGCGCCGGCCCACCTCGCAAAGGAACAGATGGCCATGACCGCAACGGATCTCTCCGATTCCCGGCGCTCGGCTCCCCGGCCCTCCGCCGTGCAGGCTCCGACCTCCGCGCCCTCCCTCGCCGTCGCCCGGACGATCGACGCCGTCAAGGTGTACGGCAAGGGCGACACCGCCGTGCGCGCGCTCGACGGCGTCACCGTCGAGTTCCCGCACGCCCGCTTCACCGCCATCATGGGCCCGTCGGGCTCGGGCAAGTCGACGCTGATGCACTGCCTCGCCGGGCTCGACACCCTCTCGTCCGGTCGCGTGCAGATCGCCGGCACGGACCTCGGCACGATGTCGGACAAGCACCTGACCAAGCTGCGTCGCGATCGCCTGGGCTTCGTCTTCCAGGCGTTCAACCTCGTGCCGACGCTCACCGCGCTCGAGAACATCACGCTCCCGATGGACCTCGGCGGCCGCAAGCCCGACAAGCAGTGGCTCGACACGGTCATCGACACCGTCGGCCTGCGCACCCGCCTGTCGCACCGTCCCTCCGAGCTCTCCGGTGGCCAGCAGCAGCGCGTGGCGGTGGCGCGCGCGCTGGCCAGCCAGCCCGAGCTCATCTTCGCCGACGAGCCCACCGGCAACCTCGACTCGCGCACGGGCGCCGAGCTGCTGGCCTTCCTGCAGCACGCCGTGCGCGACCTCGGCCAGACCATCGTGATGGTGACCCACGACGCGACGGCGGCGAGCTACGCCGACCGGGTGCTGTTCCTCTCGGACGGCCAGGTGGTCGCGCTGGTCCACGATCCGTCGGCCGACGAGATCATCGATCGCATGAAGGTCATCGGCGACGCGTCGGCGGCCCGCACGACCGATCAGCAGCGCACGGGGTCGGTCCGATGATGCGCCTCGCCGTCCACCAGCTGCGCGCCCATCGCCGGCGCCTCGTCTCCACCCTCATGGCGGTCACCCTCGGCGTGTCGTTCCTCGTGGGCACGCTCGTGCTCAGCGACACGACGCACGCCGCGTTCGACAGCCTCTTCGCGGGCGTCTACGCCCGCACCGACGCGGTCGTCGATCCCAAGCCCGTCGGCAACCTCGTCGAGGACGGCGCCGGTGCCGGCTCCCTCATGGACGCGGCGGTCGTGCCGCGCGTCGCGTCCGTCGACGGCGTGGACGCCGCGCTGCCCAAGATCCAGGGCTACGGCGCGATCGTCGGCGCCGACGGCAAGCCGGTGGGCGGCATGGGCCCACCGACGTTCGCCGGCAACTGGATCGACGACGTCCGCCTCAACCCGTATCGCGTGACCGACGGCCGGACGCCGCAGGCCGACGACGAGGTCGTCGTGAACGTGGGCGCGGCCGACAGCGGCAAGCTCCACCTCGGCGACACCGCCACCGTCCTCACCCCCGAACCGGTGACGGTGAAGATCGTCGGCCTCTCGAAGTTCGGCGAGTTCGACAGCGCGGGCGGCAGCACGTTCGTCGGGTTCACGATGGCGGGGGCCGAGCGCTTCATCACCCACCAGCCGGGCCGGATCAGCGAGGTCGCGATCGCCGGACGGCCGGGCGTGTCGCAGGAGCAGCTGGCGAGCCGCATCTCGTCGGTGCTCGGGCCCGACGAGCGCGTGCGCACGGGTGCCGAGCTCGTGGCCGACGCCAAGCAGGGCATCAACGACGACTTCCTCGGCTTCCTCGACAAGTTCCTGCTGGCGTTCGCGCTGATCGCCCTGATCGTCGCCACGTTCAGCATCGCCAACACGTTCTCGATCATCGTCGCCCAGCGGACGCGGGAGTCGGCGCTGCTGCGGGCGATCGGTGCCAGTCGCGGCCAGGTCCTGCGGTCGACGTTGCTCGAGACCTTCGTGATCGGCGTGGTGGCCTCGGCGCTCGGCATCGCCGGCGGGTTCGTCGTCGCCCTCGGGCTCAAGGGCCTGTTCGCGCTGATCGGCGCGGCGCTGCCCACGACGGGCATGGTGCTGAGCGGCGGGACGGTCATCGCGGGCATGGTCGTCGGGACCACGCTGACGGTCGTGGCCGGGGTCCTGCCGGCCCGACGGGCGTCTCGCACGGCCCCGCTGGCGGCGCTGCGCGAGGTGTCCATCGACCGAACCGCGACCTCGGGCCTCCGCATGGTCGTCGGCTCGGTCGCCGCCGCAGCCGGTGCGGGCCTCGTGCTCAGCGCGGCCCTGGCGTCCGGGGACGGCATGATGGGCCGTGCGCTCATCGGTGCCGTCGTGCTCCTCGTCGGCGCCGTCGTCATCGGGCCGGTGCTCGCCGTCCCGGTGGCCCGGCTGCTCGGGTGGCCGCTGACGCACGGCCGCAGCGCTCGCCGCGTGTCGGGTCAGCTCGCCCGCGAGAACGCGGTGCGCAACCCGCGCCGGACGTCGGGCACCGCCGCCGCGCTCATGATCGGCGTCGCCGTCGTCACCCTGTTCACCGTGGTGGCCTCGTCGTTGAAGGTCTCGGTCAACGACTCCGTGGGTCGATCCTTCGCCGGCGACCTCGTCGTCAGCGGGGGCATGTCCGGTCCCGGGTTCTCGCCGCAGCTGGCCGAGGACATCGCCGCGGTGCCCGAGGTCCGCACCGCGGTCGGTCTCGCAGCGGGCGCCGCCGAGGTCGATGGCGCCCGCAAGGGGGTCAACGGCGTCGATCCCGCGGCGTTGGCCGACGTCTTGGACCTGAAGGTCAGCGCCGGCTCACTCGCCGACCTCGCCCCCGGGCAGCTCGCCGTCGCCACGAAGTACGCCGACACGAAGCACTGGACGGTGGGCACCTCCGTGCCCGTGCGGTTCGCCGACGGCCAGCAGCAGACGTTCACCGTCGGCGCCCTGTACGGCGAGAGCGACGTCATGGGCGACCTGATCATCAACCGCACCGACTGGGCGCCGCACGCGACGCAGGACCTCGACGTGGTCGCCCTCGTCGGGCTCCAGCCGAGTGCGGACAAGGCTGCCGCGCAGCAGTCGATCCAGCAGCTGGCCTCCCGGTTCCCCGGCACGCAGGTCGAGACGCGTGACCAGTACGTCGAGGAGGTCGGCGCCAGCATCAACCAGATGCTGGTGATGATCTACGCCATGCTCGTGCTGGCGATCGTCATCGCCCTCATGGGCATCGGCAACACGTTGGCGCTGTCGATCCACGAGCGGACCCGCGAGCTCGGCCTGCTGCGAGCGGTGGGCCAGACGACCGGGCAGCTGCGCTCGATGATCCGCCGCGAGTCGATCATCGTCTCGCTGTACGGCACCGGCATGGGCATCGGCCTCGGGGTGTTCCTCGGGTGGGCGCTCGTGCGGTCGGCGGCGTCGGAGGGCATCGGCTCGTTCAGCGCCGCTCCCGCCCAGTTGGCCGTCGTCGTGGTGGTCGGGGCCCTGGCCGGTGTCCTCGCCGCCCGCCGCCCGGCCCGCCGGGCCGCCCGGCTCGACGTGCTCGGCGCCATCGCGACCGACTGAGGCCGTCCTCCCCGCACCCTCGGTCGCAACGCAGCCGCCTGCACGGGCGGAGGTCTCGACGGGTCACACCCGTCGAGACCTCCGCGCGTGGGGCCCGACCGCGCACTCCGGACGAGCAACCCCGACGTGCCAACCCCCGACGAGCCGAGCGGCCCCTGTACCTTGTGCGGCCGTGCCGTCGATCCTCGCCTGCGTCGACTTCTCGGACGCCACCGATGCCGTCGCCCGTGAGGCCGCCCGCCAGGCGGGGCCCGCGGGCACGCTCCACCTCCTGCACGTCGCCGCTGCCGAACCCGCGCTGGTCGGCTACGACCGCGACGAGCTGCCCGGCGCCGCCGCCGAGCAGCACACGCGCGAGGCTCGGGCGGCCGAGCTGACCGACGAGCACCAGCGCCTGCGGGCGATGGCCGACCAGCTCGCCGCGGCCGCCGACGCCGAGGACCGGGGCCCCCTGACGGTCACCCCGCTCGTCGTGATGGCCGAGGACGACAGCGTCGTCGGGACGATCATCCACGAGGCCGACCGCCTCGACGTCGACACGATCGTGGCGGGCTCGCACGGCCACGGCGTCCTCCACCGCATCGCCCTCGGGAGCACGAGCGCCGCGCTCGGCCACCACGCGTCCCGACCCGTCCTCCTGGTGCCCGTGGGCCAACGGTGAGCACCACCGCAGCTCCGCGGACGGGCCTGTCCGCCGGTGAGGTCGAGCAGCGCCGGGCCGCCGGCCAGACCAACGACGTCCCCGACCCGACGAGCCGCACGTACGGCCAGATCGTCCGGGCCAACGTCTTCACCCGGTTCAACGCGCTCCTGGGTGCGCTGCTCGTCGCCATCCTCGCCGTCGGCGAGTACCGCGACGCGCTCTTCGGGATCGTGCTCGTGCTCAACACGCTCATCGGCATCGTGCAGGAGTCGCGGTCCAAGCAGACGCTCGACCGCCTCACCGTGCTCAGCGCGCCCAAGGCGACGGTGCGCCGCGACGGCCGGTCGGTCGAGGTGCCCGTGAGCCAGCTGGTGCTCGACGACGTGATCGAGCTGGCGCCCGGGGACCAGGTGAGCGTCGACGGCGAGGTCATCGAGGCGCTCGGCCTCGAGATCGACGAGTCGCTCCTCACCGGTGAGGCCGATGCCATCGCCAAGGAACCCGGCGCCGACGTGAAGTCGGGCAGCTTCGTCTCGGCCGGCAGCGGCACGATCGTGGCCACCAAGGTCGGCGTCGACTCGTACGCCTACAAGCTGCGCGAGGACGCCAGCCGGTTCACGCTCGTGAAGTCCGAGCTCCGCTCGGGCGTCGACACGATCCTCAAGTTCGTCACGTACCTGATGATCCCGACGGCGCTGCTGCTCGTCACCGCGCAGTTCCGCTACGAGCACGCCGAGCAGGCGTCGATGTCGCTGCGCGAGCGCATCACCGAGGCGGTGCAGGGATCGGTCGCCGGCCTCGTGGCCATGGTGCCCGAGGGCCTCGTGCTGCTCACCAGCCTGGCCTTCGCGCTCGGCGTCATCCGCCTCGGCCGCAAGAACGTGCTCACGCAGGAGCTGGCGGCCATCGAGGGCCTGGCGCGCGTCGACGTCATCTGCCTGGACAAGACGGGCACGCTCACCGAAGGCGACCTGCAGCTCGACGACGTGGACCACCTGGGCGACACCCACGGCGACACCGCCGACGCCCTCGCCGCGCTGGCCCACGCCGACCCCACGCCCAACGCCAGCCTCCAGGCCATCGGCGTGCGCTTCCCCCACCCACCCGACTGGTCGCGCGCCGAGCTGGTGCCGTTCTCCTCGGCCCGCAAGTGGGCGGCGGCCTCCTTCGCCGGCCACGGCTCGTTCGTGCTCGGCGCGCCCGACATCGTGCTCGCCGCCATCGGCGAGAGCGCCGAGAAGGACGCGGCGACGGCCCGGGTGCGGGGCTACGCCGAGCGGGGCCGTCGGGTCATCCTCCTGGCCCGCACCGACCACGAGCTCACCGGCGAGGTGCTGCCGCCGGACCTGCGTCCCGAGGCCCTGGTCGTGCTCGAGGAGAAGGTGCGCGGCGACGCGCCCGACACCATCCGGTACTTCCTCGAGCAGGGCGTGCAGGTGCGCGTGATCTCGGGCGACAGCCCCGTGACCGTCGGCGCCGTGGCCCGGCGGGTGGGGGTGCCCGGCGCCGAGCACCCGTTCGACGCCCGCGAGCTGCCGCCCATCGACGAGGACGGCTCGATCGGGCGCATCGCCGAGATCCTCGAGCACCACACCGTGTTCGGTCGGGTCACACCCCAGCAGAAGCGAGCCATGGTCCACGCGCTCCAGTCGAAGGGCCACGAGGTGGCCATGACGGGCGACGGGGTGAACGACACGTTGGCGCTCAAGGACGCCGAGATCGGGGTGGCCATGGGCAGCGGGTCGCCCGCCGCCCGTTCGGTGGCCCGCTTCGTGCTGCTCGACAACTCGTTCGCGGTGTTCCCCTCGGTCGTGGCGGAGGGCCGGCGGGTGATCGCCAACGTCGAGCGCGTGGCCAACCTGTTCCTCACCAAGACCTTCTACTCGATGGCGATGGCGATCGTGGTGGGGGTGTTCGGGCTGGCGTTCCCGTTCGTGCCCCGGCACCTCACGATCATCTCCACGCTGACCATCGGCGTCCCCGGCTTCTTCCTCGCCCTGGCTCCCAACGCCCGCCGGGCCCACCCCGGCTTCCTCCCGCGGGTCCTGCGCTTCGCCATCCCCGCCGGCGCCATCGCGGCGACGGCCACGCTCGCCGGCTACCTCGTGGCCCACGGGTCGGACGGCAACCTCGACGAGGCCCGCACCATGGCCACGATCGTCCTCTACATCGTCGCGACGTGGGTCCTCACGATCCTCGCTCGACCTTTGAACTGGTGGCGCACCCTCATGATCGGCGCGCTCATCGGGTCGTTCGTGTTCGTGCTGCTCGTGCCGCCGTTCGCTCGGTACTTCGCGCTCGAGCTGCCCGACACCGAGACGCTGCTCGCCGGCGTCGGCGTCGCGACGATCGCCTGCCTGGCCCTCGAGCTGGGCTGGCGCCTCTTCGGGTGGGTCCAACCCGAGCCCGAGCCCGAGCCCGCCGACGCCGGGTAGTCCCGGTCGCCTGCCGCGACGCCGGGCGCGGTCGCGCGCTGGTCCGAGCGGACCCCGATGACGCCGCTGACCACGGACGCGACGCAGCGCCGGTCCTGGAACCGGCGCTTCCGCTCGACGGTCGTGATCTCAGGCGCGACGGCTCGTGACCAGCGGCAGGTCGGCCACACCCACCACACCGGGGGCGGCCCGGCAGACGGGCCCGATGGCGTTGACCGCCGGCAGGGCGGTCCCCGCGCCGACGTCGAAGTCGTCGAGGTCGGCCGGCACGAACGAGAGCCTGACCTTCACGTTCGGGTCGCCGTCGATGTCGACGCGGTAGCCGTAGAGCAGCGGCCAGTCGGGGGTGTCGGTGTACCCGAACAGGGCGCCGAGCTTCCACGTCGTGCGCAGCTCGACGAACGGCGTGCCCTCGACGAGTCCGATCCACCGGGCGTCGATGCCCGAGACCGTGCCCGTCGGGATCGAGATGAACCCCAGGTCGCGGTCCTCGTTCGCCGTCGCGAGGTCGACCTCGAGCTCGTGGCCGTCGAGGGTGGCGCCGAGCGCACCGGCGAGCTGATCGAGCGCCTCGAGGTAGTCGGGCTCGGCGTCGAGCAGCTCGGCCCGGATGCGATCGGGCTCGGGGGCGGTGCCGAAGCCGTAGGCCTCCCACGTGCCGGTGCCGCCGTACACACCGCAGTCCACCGACTCGAGGATGCGGACGTGCCGCACGCGTGCGCACATGCCCGTGGCGGCCAGCGCGACCGAGGGGACGAACATGGGGTTCATCCCGGTGCCCAGGAGCGTGGCGCCCCCGTCACGGGCGGCCGCGACCAGGCGATCGCCGGCACCGGCGGGGTAGTGGCGGCCGTCGACCAGGCGGGCCGTGGTCACCACGTTCACCCCGGCGCGCAGGATCCGCTCGAGCTCGTCGATCACGGGCCACTGCGGCATGTAGACCACGCAGTCGGGACGCGCCGCCAGCAGCGCGTCGGCGTCGCTGGTGGCGACCACGCCCACCGGATCGCGCCCGGCGATCGTGCCTGCGTCGACCCCGACCTTCCCGGCGCTGTGCGCGTACACCCCGACGAGCTCGAGGCGGGGGTCGTCGATGATCGCCCGGAGCGCGGCGCCTCCGACGATGCCTGTCGTCCACTGCACCACGCGCCACGGGCGCGCCCGCCCGCCGTCACCATCGGTCATCGATCCCTCCACGGGTCTCGTCCACGGGTGTCGTCCCCGGGCGCCTGTTCACCACACGACGTGCAGGCGCGGCACCGAGCGCATGATCGTCCCGGCGACCACGGGCTCCTCGTGCGCGGGGTCGAGCCCGATCGTGGGCAGTCGGTCGAGCAACACGTCGACCACGGCGACCGCTTCCATGCGCGCCAGGTGCATGCCGAGGCAGGTGTGGACGCCGTAGCCGAACCCGACGCTGCCCTTGCGGGGCCGGGTGAGGTCGAAGCGGTCGGGGTCGTCGTAGCGGCCCGGATCGTGGTTGGCGGCGCCGAGGTTGCACGTCACGTTCGCGCCGGCCGGGATCCGGACGCCCGCCAGCTCGGTGTCGACGGTCGCGACACGGGGCACGAACTGGAGCGGGGCCTCCCACCGCACGGCCTCGTCGACGGCGACCGGCAGGAGCGCCCGATCGGCCCGCACCAGCTCGAGCTGCTCGCGGTCGCAGAGGAGCGCGCCGATGAGGCTCGACGAGACGCGGTACGTCGTCTCGGCGCCCGCCGGCAGCAGCAGGCGGAGGAAGGCGAACACGTCCTCGTCTGTCAGCCGGCGGCCGTCCGCCTCGGCGTGGGCGAGGACCGAGATCATGTCCCGCTGCGGGTCGCGCCGGCGCTGGGCGAGCACCTCGGCGAAGTAGTCGCGCAGCTGCTCGGACGCGGCGATGGCGCGGTCCCAGTCGATGCTGACCGCGATGAGCTCGATGGCGAGCCGCTGGAACAGCGCGTGGTCCTCGGGCGGCAGCCCCAGCAGCGCGGCGATGGCCGCGACCGGGAACGGAAGGCAGAGCTCGCGCACGAGCTCGGCCCGCCGCTCGGGTCGGGAGGCGAAGTCGTCGACGGTGCGCTCGACCAGCGGACGGACCACGTCGGTCTCCCACCGGCGCATCTCGGGTCGGGAGAAGGCCTGCTGCAGGACCTGCCGGTACGACCGGTGCTCGGGCTCGTCCATCTCGAGCAGCGACCGACCCATGACGTCGCGCACGAGGTCGGCGTAGGCGACCGAGCTGTAGGTCTCGTGGTCGGCGAGGATCGCCCCCACGGCCTCGAAGCTGTAGGCGCTGAACGTCGGCGGCGCCCCCGGGACCGAGCCGGTGATGC
>Ga0075364_10002186_pt1 | contig 10959 bp, 8 predicted proteins | sample EndMetdeltDD1764_FD_71517 | JGI IMG/M metagenome (GOLD analysis project Ga0075364, IMG submission 71517) | Populus endosphere microbial communities from Tennessee, USA - Endosphere MetaG P. deltoides DD176-4 | ecosystem: Host-associated > Plants > Roots > Endosphere | place: USA: Tennessee...
GGCGCGAGCATGGGCACGTTGAGCGCGCGGCTGGAGGCGGAGCGGGCCCGGCCGCGCCAGGGGTGGACCGTTCGTGTCGAGGCCTTCCGCAACAACTTCGTCCGCTCGAGCACGACCCGCGGCATCTGGCTCCTCTTCGGCGCCGTCGTCTTCGTGCTGCTCATCGCGTGCGCGAACGTCGCGAACCTGCTGCTGGCGCGCGGCACCGCGCGCCGGCGCGAGCTGGCGGTCCGCCTGGCGATCGGGGCGACGCGCAGGGCCATCGTCCGGCAGCTGCTCGTCGAGAGCGTGATCCTCTCCCTCGCCGGCGGAGTGCTCGGCGTGGCGCTGGCGTCGACGGTGATCGAGGCGATCGCGGCGCTGATGCCGCCGTTCACGCTGCCGTCCGAGGCCGAGATCACGCTGAGCGTGCCGGTGCTGGCGTTCGCGTGGGCCGTGTGCGCGGCGGCGGGCGTGATCGCCGGACTCGCGCCCGCGTGGCAGGCCTCGCGGACGAGCGCGGCCGAGACGATGAAGGAGGGAGGGCGCACCATCGGCGACCGCCGCTTCGGTCTTCGGCGCGGGCTCGTCGTCCTCGAGTTCGCGCTGGCGCTGACGCTGCTCGCCGGCGGCGGGATGGCGGTGCAGGCGCTCGTCCGGACGATGACCGTCGATCTCGGGTTCCGGGCCGACCATCTCACGACCTTCACGGTCCCCGTCCCGCGGGGCCGGCTCCAAACGCCCGAGCAGGTGCGCGCGTTCTACGACTCGCTGGCGGAGCGCATCGGGGCGCTGCCTGGCGTGGAGGCCTCGTCGGTGTCGACGGGCATGCCGGTGTCGGGCACCATCTTCCGCCGCCAGTTCGAGATCGCCGGCGCGCGCGCGGCGGATCCGGGGGCGCGGCCGTGGGCCGGCGTCAATATCGTCACGCCGTCCTATCACGCGGCCTTCGGAGTGCCGATCCGGCGCGGCCGCGCCTTCACGGCCTCCGACCGTGACGGCGCCCAGCCCGTCGTCATCGTCAACGAGACGTTCGCCGCGCGGTTCCTCGCGGGGCGCGATCCGATCGGACAGCATCTGCTGCTGCCGGTGGTCGCGTTCGACAGACCACCCGGATCGGCGGCGTCGTCGCTCGACCGGGAGATCGTCGGCGTGCAGGCGGACGCCGTGAACGACGGTCCGGGACATCCCGTGCAGCCCGAGATCGTCCTGCCGTTCGCGCAGAATCCGGAGCCGAGCGCGCTCGTCGCCGTGCGCACCGCCGGCGGCGCCCTGCCGCAGACGGCGATCGCCGACATCGTGCGCTCGCTGGATCCGACGCTGCCGCTCGCCAGGGTGCGGACGATCGAGGAGACGCTGCGCGAATCGACGGCGTCCGATCGCTTCTACACGGTGTTCTTCGTCTCGTTTGCCGGCGTCGCGCTCGTCCTGGCGGCCGTGGGGATCTACGGCGTGATGTCGTGTGCCGTGGCGCAGCGGACGCACGAGATCGGCCTGCGCATGGCGCTCGGCGGCGGCCGGCGGCAGGTGCTGGGAGAGATCCTGCGCGACGGCATGGCGACGGCGCTGGCCGGCACGGTGCTCGGCACGATCGGCGCGGCGCTCATCGGCCGGATGCTCGAGGGCGCGATTGACGGTGTCGAGCCGTCGAACCCGCTGCCCTTCCTCGCCGTCGCCGTCATCCTGCTGGTGGCCGCGCTCGTCGCCTGCTTCGTGCCCGCGCGCCGCGCGTCCTCAGTGGATCCGATGTCGGCGCTGCGTCAGTAGCCCTTCGTGGTGATCCAGAAGCTCTCCGCCCACGAACCACCCGGCGGGATGCTCTGAAGCTCCTTGTAGACGCCCTTGTGCGCGAGGTTGAGCGCGTTGGTGATCGCCGCCATCGGCTCGAACGCGATGAAGCCCTTGCTGGCGGGCGCGGGCGATCCGTCCGCGCGCGGAACGGCCGGCGGTGCGACTTTCACGCCCTGCGCCGGATCGACCGGGAACGGACCCGATGGCGCCGGGGCAGGGGCCTGGCCGCCGCCCGCTCCCCGGCCGCCGCCAGCGCCGCGGCCACCGCCGCCACCGCCGCCCGACGGCAGCGGCGTCGACCACGCCAGCACGGTCCGGTAGTTGGGCCCGAGGATGGTGTGCAGCTCCTTGCCGTTGAACATCAGCTTCATCGTCGCGCGGCCGTTCGCGTCGCGCACGAGATCGGTGAACACGTCGTCGACGAGCGCGTACTTCTTCAGCTGAATCGACGTGCGATCGGATCCGAAGAAGCTCTCGATCGGCTGTGTCTCGCCGGTCGGCAGGCGCTGCGGGATCTCGATCCAGTGCGTCTTGGCGTCGAGCGACACCGTCCAGTCGTCGCGGTTCCCGTCGGGCAGCTCGAAGATCGGATGGAATCCGATGACGACCGGCATCGGCTCGGTGCTCAGGTTGTCGATCTTCGTGCGGACCTCGAGCGCGCCGTCCGAGACGCGATAGGTCATCGTGATCGTGTGCGCGAAGGGGAACTGCGCCATGAACTGCGGGTTCTTGTAGAAGTCCAGGCGGCAGGTCACCCACGCGCTCTTCCGATCCGCCTTGGCCTCGACGAGCTGCCAGTCCTTCGTCCCGTTCACGTAGCCGGTCTGCGGAACCGGACCGCGCACGTTGCCGAGCTCGAGGTCGAAGTTGTACTTCTTGCCGTTGGCGTAGAAGGCGGTTTCGTCGAGGCGGTTGGCGAACGGGGCGAGGAACGGCATGCCGTTGAAGCCGGGGCGCGCCTGGAACTCCGCCAGCGTCGCCGACGTGCGCACCAGGTCCTTGCCCTTGACCTGGATCTTCCAGGCGTTGCTCATGCTCCAGACGACCGAGACGGTCATCTGCGTGTCGGCGTCGGCGAGCTCGACGAGGTCGCCGTTCTGTTTCGCGGTATAGCGCTGGGCGGCCGCCGGCACCGCCGATGTCGCGGCGATCGTCACGGTCAGCACCAGCCATCGCATCAATCTCATGGCAGGAGCATACTACCGCGGCGCCCGGCACGGCTGCCGGACACGGGACGGTCCCGGGCGCTTACGAGGGTACCGTGCCGTTTCGATCCAGCCAGTCGAGCAGCTGGGTGACGCTGCCGGTCGCCAGGGCCACGCTGGTGTCCGCCGCGCCGTAATAGAGGTTGATCGTGTCGCCGTCGCGCCCGAGCGTGTAGCCGCACGGGAAGGTCACGTAGCCGACGTCTCCTTCGCGTTCGTAGGGCGCCTCGGGCCCGAAGATCCACGAATCGCCGCGCAGGATGCAGTGATCGGCGGTCTCCAGATCCAGCAGCGCCACACCCAGCCGGTAGAGGCAGCCGGCGGCGGTGCGCCGGACGCCGTGGTACAGCATGATCCAGCCGCGCGGCGTCTCGATCAGCGGCGGCGACAGTCCCACGCGATTCGCGTCCCACCAGGATCCGCGCCTGGCCGGCAGCACGAGCTTGTGCGCACCCCAGTTGCGCAGATCCGGCGAGAACGAGATCCAGACGTGCGCGCCCGAATCCGCCAGCGGACGGTGGAGCAGGGCGAAGTTGCCGTTGATGCGGCGGGGCAGCAGGGCGGCGTCCTTGTCGTCGGGCTGCATGACGAGACCGAGGCGCTCGAAGGTGCGGAAGTCCTCGGTGAGCGCGATCGCCACGCCTGGTCCGCCGCGGCTGAACGCGGTGTAGGCGACGGCGTAGCGCCCGAGCTCCTCGACGAACGTGATGCGGGGATCTTCGATGCCCCACAGCTCCTCCGGGTAGCGATCGGGATCCGGCTGCAGCGTCGGCTCCGGATCGATCACCCAGTTGTCGACGCCGTTCGCCGATCGGGCGGCACAGAGATGCGAATGACCGCGGCGGTCTTCGACGCGGCAGAGCAGCAGCGTCGTGCCGTCCTGGAGCAGTGTCGCGCCGGCGTTGAACACCGTGTGCGCGGGATAGGGCCAGCCGGCCGCCGTCAGGATCGGATTGCCGGCGTGACGGCGGAACAGCGTTTCGTAGTGGTGGGGAGCAGTCATCATACCAGGTGGAGCGCGCGCTCAGGGACGCCGTGGCCGTCGAAGACGGTCACGGTTCGGAGCTCGTGCAACGCGAGCAGGAACGAGAGCGTCGCCTCGGCGCCCTGGTTCAGGTTCGCGCGATCGACGTGCAGCCCGTCGCGGCACCCGCCGGTGGACGGGTCGAACAGCCAGTGCTGCAGGTGGTTCTCGCCGAGGAACCAGTTGAACGTCCACCGCGCCCGAGTCAGCCACTCCCTGTCGCGGTGCACGCGGTAGGCGTCGAGGCAGGCCGAGACCATCGCGGAGGCCTCGACCGGCTGCTGATCGAACGTGGCCGGGGACGCGCCGCGCTGATAGAACCCGCTGGAGCCGATGGCGGCGAACTGCTTGTCCGGCGACGATTGGAGTGAGACGAGCCACTCGAGCGAGCGGGTGCCCGCCTCCACCATGTCGGGCCGCCGCATCCGTTCCCCGGAGACGATCAGCGCCTGCGAGAGACGGCCGTTGCAGTAGGTGACCGACTCCTCGAACCACGGCCAGTCGGGCCGGCTGACGCGCTGGAACAGGTCGTACAGCCGGTTGGCGAGCGCCGAACGCTGCGCTTCGGCCGCGCTGTCGCCCTGGAACGCGCGGAGGTACTCGTCGATCCCGAGCAGGGCGTAGGCCCAGGCGCGCGGGCTGCTGAAGCCGTTCACCGCGGGAGCGGCGTCGTGGAACAGCTCGCGGGCCAGGCTCGTGCGGCCGGCATCGCTGGATCGTCCGACGAGCGCGCCGAGCGCCCACAGCGCCCGCCCGTGGCTGTCCTCCGAGCCCTCGGGCTCCAGCCACTGCCGCGAGTACGACAGGAAGTTGCGGAAGCGTCCGGTCTGCCGATCGAAGGCATGCGCGACAAACGCGAGATACCGCGCGGTGAGCCGGCGTACGAGCGGCGGATCCTCCCAGCCGGCATCGTCGAGCAGCACCATCAGCAGCAGGGCGCGCGCGTTGTCGTCGAGGCAGTAGCCGTCGCCGTAGCGCGGGACGGTGAAGACGGCATGCTGCAGCATGCCGGTGTCGTCGCTCATGGCCCACACGTGCTTGAGCGTGATCTCGGGCAGGCCGACCGATCGTACCGCCAGCGTGCGGGCGCGGAACCGGGTCCGCCGCCGCCGCGCGTGTTCGGTGCCCGCGCGCGCGAAGCTCTCCAGGTACTGCTGGGCCACTTCCGGCCAGGTCATCCCGACGCCGTAGGCCGCCGCTCGCGCGCACATCGCGCGACGTCGCGTGTCGTCGCTCAAGAGCGCGATGACCTCCGTGGCGATCGCGGGCGCGTCGCGCCACGGCACGAGCACGCCCCGATCGTCGGCGAGCAGCTCTCGCGCATAGATGTACGGCGTCGAGATCACCGCCTTCCCGGCCCCGACGGTGTACGCCAGCGTGCCCGACGTGATCTGCTCCGGCTGGAGGTACGGCGTGATGTAGATGTCGGTCGCCGACAGGAACTCCGTCAGCTCGTCCTGGCTGGCGAACCGGTTGTGGAAGATCAGGTGCTCGGCGACGCCCAGCTGCTGCGCCCGGGTCTCCAGCATCAGGCGGTACGCTTCCCCCTCGTGCTCCATCACGTGCGGATGCGTGGCCCCGAGGACGATGTAGACGGTGTCGGGGTGGACGGCGAGGATCGCGGGCAGCGCGTCGATGACGTATTCGATCCCCTTGTCGCGGGACAGCAGCCCGAAGGTCAGGATCACGTTCTTGCCGTCGACGCCCAGGCGGTCCTTGCTCGCCGGGTCGACGGGCACGACGGGAATGCCGTGCGGAACGAGATCGATCTGATCGCCCGGGATGGCGTGGACCTGCATCAGCAGCTCCCTCCCCGACTCGCTCATGACGACGAGGCGATCCGAGAGCTCGGCGAGCTCGTCCATCACCGCGCGCTGCGCGGGATTGGGCGACGAGAGCACGGTGTGGAGGGTCGTGACGATCGGCATCCGCAGATCGCGGAGGAGTCCGAGGACGTGCGCGCCCGCCTTGCCGCCGAAGATCCCGTACTCGTGCTGGACCGAGAGGACGTCGACGTGATTGACGTTGAGGAAATCGGCGGCGCGGCGGTACGAGGCGGGATCGCCTTCGGCGATCTCGAAGCGCACGCGCGGCGGATACGCGTGCCGGCGCCCCGCGTCGTTCATCGCGATGACGAACGCGTCGCCGCCGGGCATCGTGGCCGCCAGCGCGTCGGCGAGGTGGGTCGTGAACGTCGCGATGCCGCAGTGCCGCGGCAGATGGTTGCCGAGGATGGCGACGCGCTTCATTCGGGAGCCGGGGCGACCTGGCCGGCGGCGATCTCCTCGAGGCGCGCCTTGGCTCTCGCCCGCAGCGCCGCCGCTTCACGCGCAATGGCGGCTTCGCCCGCCAGCTGGACGCGCGGCACCCGGCGATCCAGCGCCGCGATCAGCTCCTCGAGCTCGCGCACGAGGAGGGACGTACTCACCGCCATGACTGCCGCTCCTCCGGCGCGAACCGGCGTCGCGCACCGTTCCAGACTTCGCCGCAGGCGGCGCACCGCCACTCCGCATGCCGACTGGGAACGCGGGCCGTGCTCGAGATCGACGGCGACCGGCATTCGGGGCAGACGCCGCGCGGCGCGTCCGGCGCGGACTGCGACGGACGATCGACGAACACGGCGTGGGGAAGTCGGCGTGCCATGCGCCCTCACGAAAAGACTTTGGTGAGGGCTGGGCCGGAATGGCCTAGGGCTCAGAAAAGCAGAAGCTTGGAGTATACCCCGATTCCCCGGCGGGCCTGGCCGCGCGGCCGCGCGACGCCTTACACCGGCTCGTGCGGATCGACGGCCGTGACGAGCCGGTACAGATAGTCGGTCAGCTCGCGCAGCCGCACGCCCGCCGAGTCCGGTACGCCTCGACCGTCGGACGGCAGCGCCGGCACCTCGACCGCGCCCCTGACGATCAACGCGGCCGCGATGATCGCCTTGGCCTGTGCTTCCAGTGGATCCATCGGTGCACCTCGTGGCTGCGGTCCGAGCCGCGCGTCGAAGACGTCGTCGAGACGATTGGCCGATTGCCACGATCGTGGCGACAGATCGATCGGTCTGATGAGAGGACTCGTGGCCGGGATTATGTCATGGCGTGGCGGGCGGCTCGAACGCGTGTCCCGGCGGGAGTCATCTCGCGCAGCTCGTCCGTTCGCCCGTGTCGAACTTAACAGCCGGTGTTAAGGATTTGATCTTGCCAGCGGCGCGCACGGCGGGCTATCACCTCTGAGCGTCGGCGCGCGTCGCCGCGCGGTTCGACGACAAGGAGTGGGCCGTGCACATGACATCCGAATCCGTGCTGGATGCGGCCACGAGCGAGCGAAGAGACGCGGCGGCGCCGAGTGCGTTCGCCATGTTCAGCGGCAATCTCGATCAGGAAGGGCTGTCGCGCATCTTCCACCTGGTCTCGAAGCTGAGCAACGACGGCGTCCGGGACGTGCACCTGCTGCTCCAGTCCGCCGGCGGCGTCGTCGGCAACGGCGTGTGCCTCTACAACTGGTTCCGCGCGCTCCCGCTGCGGCTCAACATCTACAACAGCGGAAGCGTGCGCTCCAGCGCGGTGCTGGCCTACCTCGGTGCGGCGCATCGGCGCGCGAGTCCGCACGCGACCTTCACCCTGCATCCCTGCAACATGAGCCCGCGCGCCGCGTCGGCCGGCATGCTCACGGCGCTGGCCCGCAGCGTGTGGACCGAAGCCGAGGGGCACGAGCGGATCCTGCGCGAGCACCTGGACCTGACGATCGAGGAGTGGCGCGCGGCACAGGAAACGGAGCTGACGCTCTCCGCCGACCGCGCGGCCGCCGTCGGTCTGGTCCACGAGTTGATCGAGTTCACGCCTCCCGCCGGGGCGCGGCTCCATGCGATCTGAGCGCCGCCCGGGGATCGGCCGGATCCTGCCGCTGCTGAAACCGCGGTGGCGTGACTTCGCGTGGATGTTCGTCATCGGCGGCGTCATTCAGGCCCTCAACGTCCTCACGCCCTACCTGTCGCGCCTCCTGATCGACCGCGCCTATCCCGCGCACGACGTCTCCCTGATGCACGTCCTGGTGGGCGCCACGGTCGCGATGACCGGGTCGTCGGTGCTGGTGGCGAACGGGCATGCCTATTTCGGGCGCCTCGTCCAGTCGGATCTGTACCTCGATCTCGCCGCGCGGCTGTACGCGCATGTCGTCGATCTGCCGATCGAGTTCTTTCAGAACCGGCGGTCCGGGGAGATCAGCAGCCGCTTTCACATCATCCGGTCGTCGATGATGACGGTCGTCGTGCTCATCCAGGTGGTGGCGCGAAACTACGGCTTCCTCATCGTCGTGCCGCTGCTGCTGGTCGGTCTCGATCCGGTGCTCGGCCTGGTGGCGATCTCGGTCATCCCGCCGATTGCCTATCTCACGTTCCGCGAAGCCCGCTGCGTGAATCGCGACACCCAGGAGCACCTCGCGCGCATCGCCGAGCTCGACAGCTTTCAGGCGGAGACGTGCGCGAAGATGCGTTCCCTGAAAGGCCTGCACCTCGAAGGCTTCTGCCGGGATCGCTTCCGTGCGCTCGCCGGCGACGCCGCCGTGGTCCAGCGCAAGAAGCTCAAGACCCACGCGTCCTACAACACCGCCGCCAACGCATTGAGAGGGGCGAGCCTGTGCGCCTGTCTCTGGCTCGGGTGGGAATCCATCCTCGCCGGCACGCTCAGCCTCGGCGAGTTCATCGCGTTCATGGCGTACTTCAACTATCTCAGCAACCCGCTGCGCGAAGTCGTGGACTCGCTCGGCAGTTCCATCGAGGCGGCCGGCCTGCTCGGCGCCGTCACCGACGTCCTGGAGCGTCCCTCTGAAGCGTCGGTGTGGCTCCGTGACGCGCCCGCGTCGGTCCCCTCGGGGAGCGAGCTGGCCTGCCATGGCGTCACGTTCGCGTACGATTCGAGTCCCGCCGTCTTTTCGGATCTGGACGTCGCCTTCCCCGCGCGTACGGTGACGGCGATCGTCGGCCTGAGCGGCGCCGGGAAGACCACGCTGCTGCAGCTGCTGGTTGGATTCAGCGCACCGCAGGCAGGCCGGATCACCCTCGGCGGCACGGACATCCGCACGATCCCGCTCGACGCCTTGCGATCGCGCATCGGCGTCGTCTGGCAGGACGACGCGCTGCTGTCGGCTTCGCTGTGGGAGAACCTCACCGTCGGCGCGGCGGTGCCGCGGGCGCGAGTCGATCGTGTCGTCGAGTTGTGCCAGCTGACCGACGTCGTACGGGCCTTGCCTGACGGCTACGCCACGCGGGTGGGGGACAAAGGCGTGCGGCTCTCCGCCGGGCAGCGGCAGCGCGTGGCCCTTGCGCGGGCGATCGTCCGACAGACACCGGTCGTGCTGCTCGACGAGGTGACCGCCAACGTCGACCTCTTTCACGAGGCGAGCCTCCTGACCGCGGTCGCCCGTGAATGCCGGGATCGCGTCCTGGTGCTCGTCACGCACCGGGCCACCACGGCCATGCTGGCGGACCGCGTCCTCCACTGCGCCCGTGGCACGTTGTGCGACGTGACGGACGACATCAAAGGGATCGCGCAGGACCGCCGGCAGGAGAGCGTGGAGGTGGCGATGCGGGCGATCCTCGGTCGCGCGGCGTCGCCGGCCGGAATCGCAGGCACCGCGCGGGCGCGCGCGTTCCGGTCCGCGGTGCATTCGCCGGCGGTGTCCTGAATGCGCATCATCGCCTACCGCGCCAGCAAGAACCCGTTCTGCCTCCGTCCGGCGTCTCCGCGGCGCGAGTGGATGGACCGTACGTCGCTCAAGTTCGCGTACCGGTGCCTGCCGCTCACCATCGCGAACCAGCATGGATGGGAGCTGCTCAATCCGTTCGCATTCGAAGCGCTGTGGAACGGCGGCGCCGTGCCGCGGTCGGTGGCCGTGCGCGCGCTCGAACCGGTCGAAGACGAGGCGCGCGACTTCGTCACGTGTCACTTCGGCCACGGCGTCCTCACGTGGCGGCCGGGTTATCTCTTCCAGACCGACAGCCCGTACGACCTCTATGTCACCGGGCCGCCCAACTGTGCGAAGGACGGCATCGTCGCTCTCACCGGCCTGGTGGAGACCGAGTGGCTGCCGTTCCCCTTCACGATGAACTGGATGTTCACGCGGCCGGGCGTTCCGATCCGGTTCGAGAAGGACGAGCCGATCTGTCACCTGTTCCCGGTGGATCGCGATTCCATCGAGCGGGTCGAGCCGGAGATCAGAGACCTGGAGAGCCGTCCGGAGCTGTGCGAGCAATTCAACGAGTGGCGAAGCGGCCGCACGGCGTTCATCGAAGAGATGCACGCCGAAGGCACCGACGCCAGGGCGCAGGGCTGGCAGCGCTTCTATACGGAGGGGCGCTACCCGGGCGGCTCCCGCGGACCGGCCCGGCACAGGACACGTCTTCACGTGAAACCGTTTGCCAACGTCTCGACGGGGCAGCCATGAGCACCATCACCGAAACGACCACGGCGTCCGAGCGCGCGGAACTGGAATCCGAGTTCCTGATGATCAATCCCTCGCTGCGTGTCCTCAGCAGCGGGCCCGACCACGTGGTCGTGATCGTGCCCGGAGCTCCGTCCTCGTTCCAGCTGGGACGCGCGCTCTACGACCTCCTGCAGCAGTTCCGGACGCCGAACCGCGTCGCCGATCTCCCCATCGGCGACACGCGGCGCGCGGCGCTGCTGCGCAGCGTACGACGCCTGCACGCGAGTCGCGTGATGGTCGCGCCGGCATCGATCGGGATCGCGTTCACCGAAGCCGACCGCGGGGTGGCGGTGCAGGAATGCCCATTTACCGACGCGCGCCAGCCGCGCCGCGTTCGGCAGCTCACGACATCGCTGGCACTGCCAGGCACGGGCGAATGGGTCTTGAATCCCGAGGCGGCGCTGCGGCTGGTCAGCGACAGAGGGCAGCCTGTCATTCGAGCGACGTGTCCGGTGCCCGGCACGGGCCTGCGATCCTCGGCGATCGCGCTCGACG
>Ga0075364_10002187_pt1 | contig 10958 bp, 6 predicted proteins | sample EndMetdeltDD1764_FD_71517 | JGI IMG/M metagenome (GOLD analysis project Ga0075364, IMG submission 71517) | Populus endosphere microbial communities from Tennessee, USA - Endosphere MetaG P. deltoides DD176-4 | ecosystem: Host-associated > Plants > Roots > Endosphere | place: USA: Tennessee...
TGACGCGGTAGGTGCCCGGCGCAAGGGTCAGGCTCTGCAGGGGTGGGCTTACCCCACGCGATGCACCGTTGATGAACACCTCGCCCCATGGTTGCACCGACACCGACACGGGCATGTTCCTCACAGCGGGTGCCTCGGGTTCGGAAGCGGACGGGGTGTCGGTCGACGATGCCGTGGCAGTCGTCGCGCGCTCGCCCGTCGCGCCCTGGCTGGCAACGGGCGCTGGATCGGCAGCAGACCGCGTTTCCGAAGCCGTGGTCGAACCCGTGGCACCGGACGACACCCCCGCAACGCTGTCCGGTGCGCCGGTGGCAGGCGCATCGGTCTGCCCCGAAGAGGACGCCTCGGCAGCACTGCTTGCGGCTGTTTCTTCGGGGGCATTCGCCGGGCTGGATGACGTGCCTGCGGTGGCATCGGGCAGGGTCGTCGTCGCAGGCGATGTCGTTGTGGCAGACGATGTTGTCGCAGGCGATGGCGGTGGCGGTGGCGGTGCCGTTGTCGCGGGCGATGGCGGTGCCGTTGTCGCAGGCGATGCCGCCGTCGGTGCAGACGGCCCATAGCCGGGTAGCGCGGGCGGTTCGGGAACGGTGTCGGGAACTGGCGTTGGCGTGGCAGGCGAAGCCGATGTCCCGCCCGAGAGCGGCGTGCGATTGTTCGAACCCGACCCGGCAGTGGCCGCCGCCTGTTGTGACGGCCCCTGCGGCGAGGCCGCTTCACGGTTGAACCACCACAGTGCGCCTGCAATCACGAAAAGCAACGCGATCGCCACCATCCCGGTCAACGGCATACGGTTGGAGGGTGTGTCGGGCGCGTGCGCTCGGTCAGGTGGCGCTGGCTGCAAAGCTGCTTTGGCGGACGCTGGCGCGGGTACCCCAACAACCTCTGCTTCAACGGGTGCCCCGGCGGCGTCCGGTCCAACCGGTGCCCGGGCGGTCTCGGCTTGAACAGCCGCCCCGGCGGTTGCCGCGGCAATGGATACCGGGGCGGCCATGGCCTGAACAGCCGCCCTGGCGGGTTTTGTATCAATGGGCGCCTGGGCGGCTATGGCTGGAACGGCCGACCCGGCGGGCTCCGCCTCGGCTAGCGGCAGAGGCACCGGCACCGGCGGCAAGGCACTCAGCGGCCATCCCGCGTCGTGCAGAAACTGCATGACGTTTTGCGTACGCACAGCGGGCACCAGTTCCAGCGCATGGATGATGGCCCGGCCCAACGGGGTCTCGCTCATCGTCGCATCGCTGAACACCCGACGCCCGGGTTGCCGTTGCCGGGCGATCGCAGGTGCCGGCGGGTAGCCCAGCATCAAGGCATGGCCGATCGCGCCCAGCGCATACATATCGGTCCAGGTGCCGATAGGCCAGGCGGGATCGTCTGCATAGCATTCGAACGCGGCATAGCCATCCTGCCGGGATTCGCCGCCACCCAGGCGCTGCACCGCGCCGTCTTCATCCAGCACGACGGCAGCCGGGCTCAGCCCGCCATGCACGCGTGCGACCGCATGCTGCGCGTGAAGCGCTGCGCACAGGCCCAGCAAAATGCGCTTGACCTCGGTGTCGGGCAACGGCCCCGTAATGTTCAGCGTATGCGACATGCTCTTTACCTCGGGGTCCATGCATCACGGCGCACACCGGCCGCCGGAACGAACAAGGTCGAAAACAGGGAGGCGGTAAGCGCCCCGCCATGCACATAGGTTCGCAAGGCAGCACCATCGACCTGATTGGTCCACCAATAACTCGTGTGAGAGTGCGGGTTGAAGCACAGCGGCAGGTCGGGCCAGGCCAACCGGTCCGGCGGCGTAAGCCCGGTACCCTGCGGACTGAGAATCGACATGATGTCGCCCCCGGCATCGTGGCCTGCAGTCTGCGCGGGCGCCAGGCCCTGGCTGGCGGCCACCACCGCCTGTTCGAGCTGGTCGGCACCGTACCCATTGCGCACGGCCCCCATCAGCGCCATACCCAACTGCCGGAAAAAGCCTGCCCCGCCCTCAAGCAACTGCGGCTCATAGCGTTCGGCATCGACATCGAGCATGGCGCACACCGGATAGCGTCGGCCCACACGATCGTGACTGGCAGCGATGCATCCCATCTGCACCACGCCGGGCCCCGAGCCTCGAGGAATCACGAAGTTCCACATGGGTGCCTGGGCATAGGCGCGACGCATGCCGTCAGCCTGCGCCCAATGACCGCTCAGGCTCAATTGCAGCCACTTGTCCCACCAGGCGATGATCTCGCGCGACACGTTTCTGTGGACGAAGTCGCCAGCGGCGGGAATCTTGCCGTACCAGCCCACTTTCGTCAGCGAAGCGCCCGCTGTGTCTTGCCGCGCCATCATGGTTTGGCTCTCCCTTGTTCAGTCATGATCGGCCCGGGCAGGAAAAGCCCTGCATCTCTGGCAACCGCAGCGGGTTCTTCACGCTCATCGCACTCACCTCGAGCGTCACCTTGCGCCCGCCCAGATCAAAGGTGGCCAGCATGTTCTCTGCGGTGCTGCCCCGGGTAATGGTGGCCCGATCCAGCATGCGATGCAGCGCCCAGGGGCCCGCCGTGCTTAACCCCGATCCGGTTTGCGGCGTGGCATCCAGACGAACCTGATTGCCTGCGCGCGGGCCAGGCCACGTGACGGCGGTGCCCATCTGGGGACCATGCGCGTAGCGCACCGGCGTGCCGTCCACATCGAGCACCATCTGGGAAATCTCGGCATCCATTTCCACCGGCCTGACCATGACCGAGAAGGTCGGCTTGCTGTCCACGCCGAAGAAGGCATCGCGAATCACGGCGGCACGCTGGAAGGCCACGAGGAACGCCGGACTGGCGCCCTCCTCACCGGCAATCCCGGGTTTGAATCGCCAGCGTGTGCCACTCATATCCAAATGCCCGACCAGGTGCTGCTGAAAAAAAGTGTCCATCATTCCGCCAGGTGCAAACATGCGCGCCATGTCGCCCGGGGCCACATCACGATTCGAGCCTCTGGCAAACGGGTAGCGCCCCGCGATTGCCTGACGGCAGAACACGCCGATGCTGGCGTCGATCTGCTCCCCGAGATTGTTGCGCTGGATGGTGGACACCTCACCCATCGCGCCGGCGGACAGACTGTCGAGCACCTCGCGCAGCAACGCCGGCAGGCGCCCCGATTCGGCCCTGAGCTTGGAAACAATGGCGCCATCAGGTGCCGGGCTGGCCGTTCTCAAGGCCGCGTCGGCCGCCGTCAGATAGGTGTAGAGTTCATCGATCAGCGCGGTGGTCGCCGAAATAGGCGGCGGCCCTCCGTTCTCGCTGGTCGCCAGGCGATGGTAGGGCTCGAAGTGCCGATCCACGATCAGTTCCAGCCTGCCCTCGGACAAATCGCCCCGCTGGGTGGCGCCCGGCCGGGCCGTGCCGAACATCTGTTCCAGTGCACCGCGTGTGCCATCCACGCGCTCACGCGCCTGATCGACCAATGACCGTTCGTCCTTGCCGCTCTCGCGCACCAGCGTCGTTTGCTGGGCCACGCCGCGCACCAATCGAACCATGGGCGAATCCGGCGCCGACAACGTGCGCGCGACCTGAATATTCTTCAGCAGCGACTGGCTGGTCACCAGCTTGATATCGGCCAGGTACTCATCCCACTGCTGCACATAATCGTTCAGATACATGCGCCGGATATCGCTCTGCAACTGGGCCTGCCCTGCAGTGTCCAGAGCCGGTGGGTTCGCCACGCCCAACACCCACACGTCGTCTCGACGCAATTGCGCCGACACGGGATCGATGCGTTTGCTGAATACGTCCCAATAGCCGCGATAGCTGTACAAGCCACTGATACCGTCGGTCAGCGGCTTGCCGCTGGTGCGCACGAAAACCGATGCTGCCTGCGGTCCGGCCAGGCTCACCACCGTGCTGGCTTCCAGGTCCTCGCTTGCCAGAATGCGTTTCAGACGGCTGTATGCCCGCGCGGCCAGCGAATGACCGGCCAATCGCTCCCTGGCCTGGCGCACCAGTTCATCGTCCTTCGGAAAGGGCGAGGCCACGACGCGGCCATCGGTCAGCGCATGCAGGTGACGGGACAGATTGTCGTAATCCTGGCGGGTGTAGCCAGGGGCCAGCGCCGTCTGCATGTCGGCCAGCAGCCAGGCATGCATGAATCCGCCGTCATAGCGGCTGGCATCGTGCAACATCAGATAGGCGCGCAGCGCCTCGTATGAATACTCCAGGTCGTCTGCTGGCGCGCGCCGCAGCGCGGTCTCCACGCGGCGCGCAACCTGGGGCAACAGCACCTGCTCCAGCGTATTGCGATAGATGCCCTGCGCAGCAGCCTGCAATTTCTCGCCTTGATAGAGGCCCAACCGGTAGCTCCAGGGTGGCGCCTCCAGATCGAAGCGTTCACTGCGCGGCAACGCCCACAGGCTGTCCAGGAAAGGCATCAGCCCCAGCACATCGCCAGCCGCCGTGATCTTGATGTCCCGGCCCTGCTGGGCAATCGCGGGCACGCGAGCAGCCACCTCATCGATATAACGGCTGTTGTTGCGGTAGCTGTTCAGCCATCCCAGCACCAGCGCCACCAGCAGCACGACGGCCACCGTGTACCCTGCCCAGTGCAAGCGGCGATAGCGCGCTTCCCACCGGTGGTTGCGGCCTGCCAGCCCCGACTCTTTGAAAATGACATCCTGCAGCAGGTTCTTCAGGAAGTAGCTTCGTCCGGTATCCTGCTGCGCGCTGCCCTCTACAGGCGCGGCCGGCCCATTGGGCGAAATGCGCAGGAATCGTCGCAAGCGGCCCGTGACCTGATCGAACGGCTCGCCCACCTGGGCACCGCTGGTGAAATACACCCCACGCGGACACAGGTCTGCCTCGAAGCGCGACGACGCGAACACATCGGTCAGGAAATGGCCGAGCATCGCTTTCATACCCGCGAACTGCTGCGGCAGCAGGTAGGCCAGTGCACGGCGAGCCGGGTCCGGCTGTTCGGCCAGCACATCGGGCAAGGCCTCGTTCAGGCGCGCATGCAACAAGTCATATTCGGTGGTGAACGAGTCGTGCAGATCGAAGTCGCTGTCCTGCGTGCGCGCAAAGGGGAAGGTGAAGCCCCAGACCTGTGCGAGGTCGTCACGCGAAAAATTACCGAAATACTCTTCGAATCCCGACAGCAGATCGACCTTGGTCACCAGCACGTAGATCGGAAACTGAATGCCCAACTGTTCGCGCAGGTCCTGCAGGCGGCGACGCAATACGGCTGCGTGACGCGCACGCTCGGCATCGTTGGCCGCCAGGAGGTCCGCCACGCTGATGGTCAGAATCGCACCGTTGATCGGCTGGCGCCCACGGAATCGTGTCAGCAGTCCCAGAAAGCCCTTCCACTCCTGCTCATCGCCCGTGGGATCGCTTTCATGCGTGGTATAGCGCCCAGCCGTATCAAGCAGCACGGCCTCGTCGGTGAACCACCAGTCGCAGTTGCGTGTACCGCCCACCCCGCGCAATGCCACTTTGCCAAAGCGATCAGCCAGCGGGAAGTTCAGGCCAGCGTTGACCAGCGCCGTGGTCTTGCCCGATCCGGGCGCGCCAATGAACACATACCAGGGCAACTGATACAGATACTGCTTGGAGAAGCGCGCCATCCAGTGCGGACGGCCGGACGCCTCGAAACGCGTCTTGCGCAGCAGTGACACCGCTTCGTCAAAGCGCGCACCCAATGCCTGCACTTCCTCGTTCACGGGCTTGGCATCGGCCTTGTTCGACGGCTTCGCCGGGCGGCGCAATTGCCCGAGCAACTGCGCATTGAGGCGCCCCTCGCGCCACTTGCGCCAAATGATGCGTACCAGCCAGATCAAGAACAGAATGGCAATCGTCGCCGCCCGCGAAGATTCGCTCTCCAGCGGTCGCACCGCGCCGATCGCAAGCAATGGCCCTGCGATCCAGATCAGCAGCGACAGCGCCACCAGGCCGAAGAAATTCCACAGCCCGCGACTGAACACCATGCTCAACAGCGATCTCATGGCCGACCTCCTTGCGACACCGGGGGACGCGCGGTAGCCGCGGCATCTTCCGCCACCTGGCGACGCCCTGCCGCCTCGCTGGCGGAAGCGCCCACGGGAGAAACCAGCAACGTGATTTCGACCCGCCGGTTGCGTGCGCGGTTGGCGGGTGTGTCGTTCGGTGCGACCGGGTCGGCCTCACCCCGGCCTTCTGCCCTCACGCGTGCCGGAACCGTCAGGCGTGTATCGAGAATGGCTTTCACGGCGTCGGCCCGCTCCTGCGACAGGTGCCAGTTCGAGGGGAAGCGCACGGTCCGGATGGGTATGTCATCGGAATAGCCGCGAACCAGAATGCTGCCCTGCGTGCCGTTCAACGCATCGGCGATCCGCGTGATGACCGGTACATAGCGGTCACGCACAGAAGTCGCGCCACTGTCGAACAGGCCATCGCCGCGCAGCACGACCACACTGCGATCGGCTTCGTCGCGCACGGTGACCAGGCCTTCGCGAATTTCGGGGGCCAGGAAGGCTGCCAGCCTGGGTTTTTCCGCAGGCTGCGGCGCGGGCCGGGATGCCGCGATCTGCACCGTAGGCGGTCGCAGATCCGACACCGCCGCATAGACCGCGTCCGACTGCCCGCCCAGGCGCCAGTTCAGGGCGAAATAGCACAGCATACCGATCATGGCAGCCAGCGCCGCGCACACCCACAGCGGGACGGGCAGGCGCCGTGTCTGGACCTGAGCCGGCACATCGCGCCAGTGCGGCGACAGGGCTTCGTCATAGTCGCCACTGGCGCGCCGCAGGATCTGCAGCAGACGCAGGCGCAGTGTTTCAAGCTGGGTGCGTCCGTTGTCCACGACCCGGAAGCGGCCTTCGAACCCCAGCGCCAGGCAGAAGTACAGCAGCGTGAGCAAATCCCGATGCGGCACCGGGTTCTGCGATAGCTTGGCCAGCAGCTGGAAGAATTTCTCGCCGCCCCAGGTCTCGTTGTGAAACGTGACCAGCAGGCTGTGCGCCGACCACACCCCCGCGCCGCCCCAAGGCGACAGGGCCGCAGCCTCGTCCAGTGCGGTGCATAGGCAATAGCGGGCACCCAGGATGGTCTCGGTGCCGATGCCCGCCTGCTGGGCACGCTGCTCGAAGCGCCTGATCTCGTCGACCAAGTGCTCTCGCAGCATGGCCGGTGAAGGGTGACCCGGCGTGGCACGAATCTGGGGAATCAGATCCAGCAGCGGGTTGGCTGCGGCCACCAACGGGTTGGCACCGCTGACCACTTCCTCTTCGGAGCCGGGCATGTGTGCGCCGCCCCCGAAATGGGTCGCGTCGTCGTCAGGAAAAGCCGGAAAATCGGCGGTGTGGTTGGACATGCTCTGCCTTTACGCCCGTATGGCCCAGAATTCGATCGCCAGCCCGGGGAAATCCCCCGCCAAGTGCAGCGCCAGTGCACCGCTTCGTTCCAGTTGCGACCAGAAATCGCCCGTTTTTTCGAGCTCGAAATACGTGTAGCCGGAGTGATAGGGAATCTGTCGCGGCACCGAAGGCATTGCACGCACCGTCACGCCGGGCAACTGCAGATGCACCAGATCGCGGATGCGTTCCACCGGCCCGATCTTCACCTGGGTCGGGAAACGCGTGCGCACCGTCTCGCCCGGCATATCGGCATGCACGGCCAGCACGAAGCCGGCTGTGCGCAGCAGTTGCACGTCCGGAATCTGGGCCACGCGCACACCCTGACCGCGATCGATCAACGCAATCTGCATCGCGCTCTGATCCAGCACCACCGAGAGCGAGCGACGCAGCTCCAGCATCAGCGCCATGAACGCGGGTGCCATGTCATCGTGGCGATACTCGGGCCACACATGCGGCCGGCGATCGGGCGAGGTGTAGGTCGCCAGGTCGCACGCCAGCTTCAGCCAGTCATGAAAGAGCGACTGCGGGTGGCTATCCGGAAACTGGCGCGCATGCCACAGCGTCCCCATGTAGCGGTTGATCAGCGCCAGCAGCAGGAAGTCGGAAACTTCACTGACACCGCCGCGGGCCGGCTCGCTCAAGCGTGCGGCCAACGCCTCGGCGCGCGCCTGCAGCAGCCCTTCGAGCTCGTTGACCCATCGCATCAGCACGGGCTGGTGACCGATCGACAGCGCAGGCGCAATGTCGTTCTCGTCGAGCACCACGCGGTGGTCCCCCGCCCGCTCGACGACGCGGGCCACCCGCAGCGCCACCCATTCGTCGTTCAATTCGCTGGCGAGCATCAGACGCAGGCGCAGCCGGCCCACCTGCAGCTCGGCAGGGCCGAAGGCCACGGCCCCGCTGTCCTGCACTTCGCAATCCTGGGCAATAAACCGTGCGAGGGGAGATCCCCCCATTTCTTCGAAGATGATCTCTTCGCCACCTGAGCGCCGACGCGGCAAGGCCAGCACCACATCGGTGTTGCGCACCTGGTCGCCGATCTCCAGTGCGGGCGGTGCCTCATCCACATTCGCAAACGAGAATGGCGTGCCATCGGGCATCACGCCTTGCGCGGATTCGATCACCACTTTGCCGATCGCCAATGCCGCGCTATCCAGGGTCAGCTTGCGGAATCCCCAGAAGCCACCCTGCCCTTGCCCCACGCGCAGTTGCACATAATTTTCGAGATAACGTTCGAACTGCTGGAAATGCTGCGGCCGCAGGAACATGCCCTCGGTCCAGACTACCTTTGATGTCGACATCTACGATACTCACGAAAAATTGACGGTCCGACTACCACCAGCTGCGCTTGCTTTCTCCGACCTCCAGCGCCTGTGCGCCCAGCCTGACCCTGAGCTGCTCTTCCCCGGGCGAGAATTGCCAGACCTTGTAGACGTTGGTGTTTTGTGGGTTTGGAAGCTTGATCGTCGTGCGCCAGCGACTGGCATCGAGGTTGCGATAGGCCGCCGTCACGCCCAGCACACGCGCCTGCAGGTTGCCGGGGCGTTCAATCACATGCGTCTGGCCGGGCCGCAGAATGACCTGCTCCACCGCTACCAGTTCGTCTCCCAGCGCCGCCCGCGCATTGCCCTGCAGGGTGAAGTAGTCCACCGATTCGAAATTCGTCGGCGCGGACAATTCATACACCGTGACCTGCAAGGGCGAGGGCCGGCCTTGCGCATCGGGGTTGAGCATTTTGTCGGCCACCAGTTCCAGGCGATAAGGGTGTGGCTTCTGGCTGGAGGTGGACGAACACGCCGTCAGTCCCATCACGGCGAACGCCAGCACGACCAGGCAGATCAGCCGGGCCAGATGGCCTTCTGCGCCTTCACTGCGTGGCACGGGCCCTTGGGACGCGATGTCTCGCGACTGCTGCGTCGCGCGTATTGTTCTCGGTATGGGGCGCATGCTCAGGGTTCTCCTCTCCGAAGCCTCTCATCACAAGGCATTGACAAGACTGTTTTGTTAAACACAGGCGCTGTTACGCCGGTTACCTTCGCGACACAAAAAAAAGTGTCGATAGCAGGTCGTTGCCCTCTACGCTGACGCATCATTGTCATCACCCTTACGTAATCTGCCTGTTGGCGACTGCACCTGGAGAACGCACGATGCACCTCACGCTTACATCCCCCGCTGCGCCCCATTCGACAGACCCGCATACCATCGCCGTCAGCGCGCCCGGCATCACCATCGGCAGCGATCCGAATAACGACTGGATTCCGGATCGCGACCCGCGCAATCTGTGTGCCGTGCAGGCAGCCATTCGGGTGGAAAACGGCGTATACACCCTGGTGAACCTGGCGTCGCGCCTGCCCGTTACCGTCAATGGCGCCACGCTTGCATGCCAGTCCAGCGCACGATTGCAGCCCGGCGACGACATCTCGCTGGGTGCCTGCCGGGTCACCACGCAAGCCGCTCCGGACACCGCGCCCTCGCAGCCGGTCGCAGCCGAGGCTGCACCATATTCAACGCAGTCGGACGCCGCAGAAAAATCAACCCCGACATCCGTCGCGGCAGCCACTGCCGTGCTGCCAGCCGTCGTAGCGGGTTCAAGTGCCCCGGCGGCACATGCTGTGTCAGTGTCGGCCCCGCTCGCGGAAACAGCCCTGCGGCAAGCCGAGCCTGCACCGCTCGCCGACCTGCCTGCGCCAAGTACCGAAGCGGTCACGCCGGATGCCACGCCAGCAGCCGCCGCAGCAGACGCGGATCCCTTCGCCGACCTGCTGGGGCCCGGCACCCTGCCGCTGGGTGCCGCACCGTCACTGGACACCACCCACCCCTTCGACATGGCGAGCGCCGCGCCGCGCAATGCGGCCGACCCGCTTGCTGGGTGGGAAAAGCGCCCCGATGAGGCGCAGACTTCACGCGCGCGTGATCCGCTCGACCTGTTCGAGGCCAACGCATCTGAAGAAGTGCCCGATGTCTTCACCGACCATACCCCCTCGGTGCTGGATCGCGAATCACGCAAGCGTTCTTAGGCGAATACATAGTCGAACTCTCCATTGACCACCTGCAGGGCCACGCGCTGCAGGGGTTGCCCATTGATCGATGAAGTCAGCCACTGTCGGCTGATGGCGGGCAGCACACTGGCTGTCAGAATGGCACCCACATTGCGCGCCCCGGATGCCGTCTCGGTGCAGCGCGCCCGTATCAGGTCGATCGCTGCCTCGCTCCAGGTCATCTCTACACCGTGGTTGTCCAGCATGCGCTGGCGAATGCGATCCACCTGCAGGGTGACGATGCCCGACAGCGTGGCATCGTCCAGCGGCAGATAGGGCACCACCGTCATGCGACCGAGCAACGCGGGCGGGAACACTTTGAGCAATGGCACACGCAGTGCCGGGGCAAGTCCTTCGTAAGCCGGTGCCAGGTCCGGATCGCGAAACAGATCGGCAAGCAGATCGGTGCCCACGTTGGACGTCAGCAGGATCAGCGTGTTGCGAAAGTCGATATAACGGCCTTCGCCGTCCTCCATCCAGCCCTTGTCGAACACCTGGAAAAAGAGTTCGTGCACATCCGGGTGCGCTTTTTCGATTTCATCGAGCAGCACCACGCTGTACGGGCGGCG
>Ga0075364_10002188_pt1 | contig 10956 bp, 8 predicted proteins | sample EndMetdeltDD1764_FD_71517 | JGI IMG/M metagenome (GOLD analysis project Ga0075364, IMG submission 71517) | Populus endosphere microbial communities from Tennessee, USA - Endosphere MetaG P. deltoides DD176-4 | ecosystem: Host-associated > Plants > Roots > Endosphere | place: USA: Tennessee...
GAGGAGCACAAGCTGCTCATCGCGATCCAGGAATATCTGGTACAACAGCTAGGCATCCCATACAGATTACTCCAGAAGTGTACTGCGGATATCGGGCGCCCCAATGCTCGGGGTGTGGATATTGATTGCTGGTTCCCGGGGCAGGGCAAGTATCGCGAAACACATACCGCAGATTACATGACCGATTACCAAACCCGAGATTTAAAGACGCGTATTCGTCGGGCAGACGGGAGCGTTGACTTTGCGCATACTAATGACGCAACTGCTTTTGCGCTGACGCGAACCCTGGCGGCAATTACCGAAAATTTCCAGACCGCCGATGGCCACATTGTTATTCCGGAAGTGCTACGTCCATACATGGGCGGGCAGGCTCAAATCTAACTCCAAAGGAGGGGATATGATCAAACGGCTCGATATTAGTGGGGTCCATATGGATGTGGGCACCGACTTGCAGCGGTATGTCGCTAAAAAGATTGGTCGTTTGGACCGCTTCATACCCAAGGCAGCCCGAGAGTCAGTGTATGTTGATGTCAAACTCAAAGAGGGCAAGGCCAAAGATAAGAATGAGCGCACCTGTGAAATACTGGTGCAACTGCCTCACGAAACCCTGACGGTCAAGGAAACGACTATAAATGTCTATGCGGCGATTGATATCGCCGAGACAAAATTGCGTCAGCAGCTCAAGAAATACAAGGATTTACACGCCAGCCCGAAGCTGCACCAGCGGGTGCTATCCAGGTTGAAGCACCGGCCGGTGTAGTAGGTTTACTGGTCCATAGTCCCGCGCACATTGTTGATGGCCTGTAGTAAGGCATCGGTATCAGCTGCAGGCTGTTCACTGGGGGCGGTCCTATCTTGGGCCTGAGGAATAGCACCGTGGCCTGACCGATTCTCGCCCATGTATTGCTGAGCTAGGGCGGGCAACTGCGTCGGTGGGATGGCGCCTTCCTTAAGGCCGGCGCTCCAGCCTTCCATCACCCGTGCGTTTTGCTGTTGCAGTGCGGGGTCGCCAGCTTGCCAGCTTTCTGGGAACTTGTAATTGCTGTAGAACCAGCCGCTGCCGCCAATGTGCACGCCTAATGCCTCGCGAAGCGTCATCTGCTGAGGGCCATCCGGTGTTTGCTTGATGACCGGGAAGTTCGGGTTTTCTTCGATGAGTCGCAAGCCATCTTCTGTAGTGTTGATGCGTACTGGTTGCGCACCGTCGGGCAGGTCGGCGTTGATCTGATCAATCAGCCGGCTCAGCGGTTTATCGTAGCCAGCCCCAACTCTGGTGAGATCTTCCACAGCAAGTCTGACAGTACTTAGCGGACCATCTATGCGGCGCATCGCAGACATATCCATGGCCGCGCCGTTTTCCTGTTCTGCGAGGTGGCCTCGCTCCGAATCGATATCCTGAGCTTTGCGTGCCTCATTAAAGGTTGTGACGATAACGGTTTGGTAGCTGCCATTTAGCAATTGTTCGTCAGTTACGCCTGCTCCCTCGAGCTGCCGCACCACCAATTCTGCCGACTGACGCTCGTCGTGCGCCTCCGGGTTTGCTGACCGGCGGCCATGCCCCAGAATGGCATCGTGGCTCGTGAAGGCAAGGGCGCTGAGCCGCTGGTTGTCACTATAGCGTCGTCCAGAGCCACCTCCTTGCTGCCAGGCCTGGTCACCCCTATCCATGCTTTGCTGCCCATCCTGTGCGCCCAGTGCGCTGTGTTCCCATGCGTGATAGGTAGCGGGTACGGCGCTCTGCTCGACCGATCCAGTGTAGTTGCGCACCGTTTCACCTTCATTGCCAAATATCGTGCGCACAATGTAGAGGCCGTTTGCTGCAACATGTACAGCGGAGTGCCCCTTAAGATGTTCCGGGACTATGCCTTGTACGAAATCAAAATCTTTGCCCAGCACTTCCTTGGGTAATGGCCGGTCACCGTACAGTCGTTCCCGGATAAGTTTGAGGTCTGGCCCGTCCTTTTCGAAGCCGCGCGTTTCCTTATTGCGGTAGACGTCGGGCAGTCCGGCAAAGGCAATACCTTGGTGTGTAAAGCCTCCGTCGCGCAGTTGTTCTACGTTTTTGCCGTTCCAGGAAGTCGAGACATCCAGATTCTCGCCTACTAAGTGCCGAAACCCGTCGTTCGGGTTGACCGCTTCCTCAATATTGTGTAATTCACGTAATTGGCGATATACATCTGGCGTTACGACTGCGTCGATATCTTGGGCGCGGCGGATGCCGAGCATCTCCATGGTGCTGCTGCCGACAATCACGGCTGACTCCAGGGGTAGGCCGCTGTTTTGAATGCGATCCGGGAGATCAGTTCGGGCAAATTCAGACATAAATTAATACACCTCCTAAGTGCATTAGGTTTCGTAGTTCTGATGAACGTACGGCAACCTTACCGTGCCCTTAGAAAGGTTTAAATCTGTGGTGCAGAAAAGTGCACAGTTGTAAAAGCCCGCAAAGTCCGTTTACAATTCCGGCTATGCCAAAAAATTCCGCAGTGCACAACTATCTGGCGAAACTAGGTCTTGAAGCCGAGGTGGCTGACCTATATGTTGCGCTGCATACCCATGGACCGCAGCATATTAGTAGTCTGGCCCGGTTGGCTAACGTGGAGCGTACACGGGTGTACCGGCTTCTCGATAAGTTAACGAAGGCCAACCTAATCGAAACGGAGACGCACAATAAGCGCATTATCCTGCGGGCTGCACCCATAACGAATCTGCAGATCCTTCTGAGCGAACGCGAACAGGAAGTGCGTAATTTGCAGGAAGAATTGCTCGAAATCCACCAGAATATGAACGAGTTGGCTACCAAACCGCACTTTACACGGGTGCAATTTTATCGGGGAGCCGAAGGCAATAAGCAGATGTTTTGGAATCAGACTAAAGCCAAAGGTGAGAATTTAGCCATTTTGTATGACACTATGCAGACCAGGACCAGCAAGGTTTTCTTTGAGCGATGGGTCAGGGTGTGTAACGAGCGTGAGCTACAATTCCGGGGTATCGTGGGAAACCATTTCCTGCAGGACTTACAACAGTGGTACTCTAAAAACAGCAACGAACGCCTGCAAGACTGGGACTCGCGTTACGTGTCTCCTGACATATTTCCCATAAATCACTCGACGGTTATATATGACGACGTAACCTCGCACTACAACTGGAAAGGCGGGGAAGTGTTCGGCATCGAGATCTACAATCAGGAAATTGCTGACGCGCAGCGCCGTGTTTTTGAGATTATCTGGCAGCACGGTGTGGTGATCACAAACGATTTACTCTGGAAACCGTGGATGGAAAACGAAAAGTAGGGATACGCCCTACAGCGTGTCTTGAATTCTTTTGATAGCTGCGATTATTTCATCGTCGACTACTACGTCAGGTGCAGTGAGGTCCTGAGTTCTGGGCTCTGAGCCCATCCAGCCCCAGCCTTCATCATCATTTTGAGGGAGCTGGACTTCTTCTTGTCCCGACCAAATGGCTCCGATTTGCTCTTCGACACCGAGTTGCTGCAGATATTCTTGGATTTCTTCCGGCCGGCCGCCAAGCACCTTTGGTAGTCCCGGGGCGAGTTTGTCGGGCGGCAGAAATTGTTGCCACGTCCCATCCCACAAGCGGCCATCGGTGGTTCGCTCAAAACGGTGTATGCCTCCCCCTTGAAAGCGCACAATGTGTTCGGTGCACTCAATGCCCGCCGCGGCAAGTGCATCTCTGAACAAAGGCTCAACATAGCCACAGTAGGGGTTGCGGTGTATGGTGGCGGCATCTGTTTCGAAGCGTGCAGCGATCCTTTGATAGAGCGCTTCGGCGACTCCGTTTATCCTATCACGCAATTCGTCAGCTTGAGTTTCGTTAGTGGGTTCGTGAGGTGCAAAATCTGGATTACTCATGGCAGAACACTATGACATATCTTCTATCCAGAGACAATCACTATGATGTAATTACGGTATACCCGAAAATTACTCGCGTATATGGGGTGATTGGGTTACAATAGTTCGTAACGCCGAAACACACGAGAGGGAGTTCGTAGATATGTTGATGAATAACGTTTTTAAGAAGGTTTTGGGTGATCCGCAGGCGCGTACAGTCAAGCGGTTGCGGAAGCGTGTCCGGGAGGTCAATGATCTTGCCGATACGTATAAAAAACTCTCTGATAAAGACCTAAAGGCTGTCACTGAAAAACTCAAGAAGCGGCTCAAAAAAGAGTCACTGGATAAAATTCTGCCCGATGCATTCGCGGCCGTCCGCGAAGCAGCTCATCGGACTATCGGCTTGCGCCATTTCGACGTACAGCTGATCGGTGGTATGGTCCTCCACGAAGGCAATGTCTCCGAGATGAAGACCGGTGAAGGTAAGACGTTGGTTGCTACGCTGCCAGTGTATTTAAACGCTCTGACCGGCAAGGGTGCCCACGTAGTGACCGTCAACGAATACCTGGCACAGCGTGACGCTGGCTGGATGGCCAATGTCTACAGCTTTTTGGGTATGACCGTTGGGGTGATTGTTTCAGACCACTCGTATGTTTACGATCCTAATTTTACTAACACCGAGCATGATGACGAGCGATTCCGCCATTTGAAGCCATGTTCCCGCCGTGAAGCGTACGCCGCCGACATCACTTATGGCACCAACAACGAATTCGGTTTCGACTATTTGCGTGACAACATGGTTCGCGACGTCGAGCAGCTGCGCCAGCGAGAACTTCATTTTGCTATCGTTGACGAAGCTGACTCCATCCTTATCGACGAAGCGCGCACGCCTTTGATTATCTCTGCGCCGAGCGTCACCAGTGGTAGCGCGTACCAGCAGTTCGCAAAAGTCGTTCGCCAGCTCGAAAAAGAGAAGCATTATTTAGTGGACGAAAAGCGCAAGACAGTTATCTTGACCGATGAGGGCACGGACAAAATCGAGAAGGCACTGGGGCTTTCCAATCTGTACGCAACCGAGAATATCCGTACGATTTACCACCTGGAGCAAGCTTTGCGTGCCCAGGCGCTATTTAAGCGTGACAAGGATTACGTAACTACCAACGACGGGGAAATTGTTATCGTTGACGAATTCACCGGGCGTTTATTACCAGGCCGCCGCTATAACGAAGGCTTGCACCAGGCTATTGAGGCTAAAGAAGGTGTTGAAGTCCAGCAGGAATCAATGACGCTGGCAACCATTTCATTCCAGAATTACTTCCGTCTGTACGATAAGCTGGCGGGTATGACCGGTACCGCTCAGACAGAGGCCGAGGAATTCCACATGATCTACAAGCTTGATGTCGTGGAAGTGCCAGCCAATCGCAAGCTCGCGCGTGTTGACCGCTCTGACCGTATTTATAGGAACGAAGAGGGTAAGTTCAAGGCTATTATCAACGAGGTCCGTATGCTACACACGAAGGGACAGCCAGTTTTGATTGGTACTGTTTCCATCGAGAAGAACGAATTGCTTGGTCACTTGCTTGATAAGGCCAACATTCCACACCAGGTGTTGAACGCAAAGAACAACGAAAAAGAAGCAGCTATTGTGGCAAAGGCCGGAGAAAAGGGTGCCGTAACGCTGGCAACCAACATCGCAGGCCGTGGTACGGACATTATCCTGGGTGAAGGCGTGAAGGAGCTCGGCGGTTTGTTTGTCCTGGGTAGCGAGCGCCACGAATCCCGCCGTATCGACAACCAGTTGCGCGGACGCGCCGGCCGTCAGGGCGATCCCGGCGTTACGCAGTTCTTCGTGAGTACCGAAGACGACCTGATGCGCATCTTTGGCGGCGACCGTATTGGTACGCTGATGAACCGTCTTAGCGTCGATGAAGAAACACCGATCGAGAACCGTCTGATTTCGAAGAGCCTCGAGAATGCCCAGAAGAAGGTGGAAGGGTTCCACTTTGACCAACGTAAAAACGTGGTCAAGTACGACGACGTTATGAACCGCCACCGTCGTGCGACGTATGCGATGCGCAAAGAGATCCTCAAGAGCGACGATATCAGCAAGCGTATCCGTGCCTTTATCGAAGAAGAGGTAAATGCCTTAGCAAACTCCCCAGTGCTAGTGACCGACCAGTTCGAGCCCATGGTGCGTGAAGTGTTCCCATTCGAAGAAGCCACGTTGGACCGCCTGTTTGACGCCCCCGCCGATAAATTCGGCAAGGTATTGCTGACTGAAGCAAAAGAGATATACGCCGCACGTGAGGCTGCCTTTACGCCGGAGATCATGCGGAAGGTAGAGCGAGACGTCTACCTGCAGCTGCTTGATAACCTATGGATGCAACACTTAGAGAACATGGATCATTTGCGCGAGGGTATTCACTGGATGAGCGTAGGGCAGCGTGATCCGCTGGTTGAGTATCGCCGCCAAGCCCAGCGCATTTTCGAGGAGATGCAGGAAATGCTGCGGCATGAGGTTGTCCGTGCGCTCTTCCACGCACAGCCGATTGATCCAGAAGATCTTGAAGAACCCACGGAGACCGAATTAACACGTGCTGCTCGCCAGTCGATCAGTAACGCTGACCAGATTCAGGACGATGACGCAGAATTCCGTGAAGCAGATTTCAATGCCAAGAAACAATCACAGCCCAAAAAGCAGGCAACCACGACTCGTAAGAAGGTCCGCAAAGCCGAACGCCAGCGTAAAGCCCAAGCCCGCAAGCACAAGTAAGCCCACATGAAACATACAGTCAGCGAACTCATCCTCAAAAACGGTGCCAAAGGCCTCTTAATACATATCCCTGACGCCAGTGTCGTCAGCTTTGAATTGAATTTCAGAGCAGGGGAATATCTGGTTGACGAAAAAAAATGGGAGACCCCGCATCTTATGGAGCATATTCTGCTCGGTGCGAACGAACTGTTCCCAAAGGCGCGGCTTTTCCAGGCTGAGATAGAAAAAAATGGCGCCTACAGCAATGCCTCCACGGGCGTGTACGATATCACCTACGAAGCCGAGTGTGCGGACTTTGAGTGGGATCGCATTCTCGACCTTCTGATGGTGGCCATTACGAAGCCGCTCTTTCTGCAGGACGAGTTTGACGCCGAGTTCGGTAATGTCCGCGAAGAGCTGGCTGCACGGTCTAACAACCACTTCCGCCACTTGAGCCTGGCACTGCGCAAGCACTATGGATTTATCGCTAAGACAGACCAGGAGCGCCTCAAACTTATGGATAAGGTAACGCTGGAAGATGTCCGCGACCATTATAAAAAGACGCATACCTCCCGCAACCTGCGATTTATTGTGGCAGGCAATATCACACCGCGCCGGCATGATGCGATTGTTGAAACACTCGAAAATCTGGGCCTGCCAATGGGCCATGGCCGACTAACCCTGCCTAACGAGCGGCCTGTTACCCTCGAGAAGCCGCTTTTCATTCACAACAAGACAGTTAAGAATGTCTATTTTTACGCAGATAGCTTTATGAACCGCCGATTGGATGAGCCTGAGGCCGATGCACTGGGACTGGTCAATACGATGCTGACTGAAACCCTGTATTCCAAAATTTTGGGCACGGCACGCGAACGTGGACTGGTATACGGCATGAGTTCTGGCTTCGGCCAGTCCAAACAGTCCAGTAACTGGTGGTTTGGCGCGCAGGTCTCCCAAAAGAATGCCCCGGCGTTATTCGATATTATGATTTCTGAATTGGAGAGCGTGTTTTCCGGCCAAATCGCCAGCGAGGATATTGAAGCAGCCAAGGCATACAGTCTCGGCCGCTTCCAGCGCAGCGCCCAAACGGTCGGCGGGACGGCAGGTGGCTACAGCAATCGTTATTTCTTTGATGAAGTCATCGAAGATTATTATCAGGTTCCCAAGCGCATCAAGTCAGTCACCAAGACTTCGATCGTGGATGTTTCTAAGGCGATGTTCGCCGACGATATCTGGGGGCTTGGTATGCTCAGCAACTGCGACAAAGAGTTTGCAGGTTCGCTCTACGAACGACTGGCCAATTTATGGGAGACAAAGGGTTAGGGGCTTGAATGCATGAGCTCGAATCCGGCATTAGCCAGTTGCATCAGGAGCTTTCCGAAGCGCTCGCGCGATTGCATTTCGATGAGTTGGTAGCGCATAAAGCTACGTTGGACGCGCAGGTAAGCGCCCCGGATTTCTGGAACGATGCCCAGCGTGCCCAGGAGATTGTTAAAAAGCAGGCAAAATTAGAACGCCGTATTGCACCCTGGCGTGAGGTTGTGCAAAATGTGGCAGACCTGCGGGAACTTATTGGCCTCGGTGACGATTCTATGCAGGATGACCTAGCCCAGCAGCTAGTACAGGTGAACAGGGAATTCACTGACCTTAAAGATGAATTAAAATTAGCTGGCACGTATGACGATTATGATGCCATCGTGAGTATTTATGCTGGTGCGGGCGGCACTGATGCCCAGGATTGGGCACAAATGCTGCTTCGCATGTACATTAGATGGGCAGAGAAGCAGGGCATGGCCATCAAAACAATTGATGAGTCTGCCGGCGATGAGGCGGGGATCAAAAGCGCTACCTTTGAAATTTCCGGCAGCTTTACATATGGAAAACTCAAAGGCGAGCACGGTGTACACCGTTTGGTGCGCCTAAGTCCGTTTAACTCCGACAATCTGCGCCAGACAAGTTTCGCTAAAGTGGACATTTTGCCCAAGGTAGACAATCCCGAGAGTCTGGAAATTGACGATAAGGATCTTCGCATTGATGTGTACCGTTCCGGCGGGCATGGCGGGCAATCCGTTAATACCACCGACTCAGCAGTGCGTGTGACCCACCTTCCGACAGGTATCGCGGTAGCGATTCAAAATGAACGTTCACAATTACAGAATAAGGAAGTGGCGCTTACTATTTTGCGCTCGCGGCTCATCCAGCTGCAAATGGAGCAGCACAAAGAGCACCTTGCAGAGCTTAAAGGCCCCAACCAATCGGCGGAGTGGGGGAATCAAATTCGTTCCTATGTGCTCCACCCCTATAAACAGGTTAAGGATCTACGCACACGCTATGAAACCAGCGACGCCGAAGGTGTACTCGACGGCAATCTGGACGCGTTCATTGACGCGTATCTTGACCACTCATTGGGCAACGAGGCTTAGATACATAATTGCGCCGGGATTAAGCCCGAAGAGGGGCTAGGCGCTTTAAAGCGGCCTAGCCCTGTAGTTTTCACGGCCAAGTTGATCCGTGACTGGGTCGAGCATGAAGATACGATGGTTGCTGGGTAGCTCTTCGTAAGGTGGCTTAACGCGATTGCTGCGGCGACCGCCCTCACGGGCAGCACCTTGCTCCCATACTTCCCGAGAAATTCCACCGGCATTCAAGACGATCTGTTCGGCAACAGCTCGCACTGACGCAGGGTCGCTCTGTGTTTGCTGCTGGAGGTCCCTAGCTACTGATTCAGGCAGAACGGTACTGACGATCAGATTGTTGCCGCCACGGTTGCCGTCGCATTCGCGGTAGCGAGGATAGCCTAGGTCTTCGGCCTGTAGGTTTTCTCCGGAAAGGTTAGGGTTGTAGGCGTAGTCAAAACGGACACCGCGCTCAACCTGCCCTGTGGCTGGGTTCATTACCATTACCGGTTGACTCCCAGTCCTAACGCGTGCGGGCGCTTGCTGGGGCTCGTTACCACCGAATAGCCGTCCGAAGCCTCTGCGTTGCTGGGGTTGTGGAGCGGGTACGTTTGCGTACACATCTTCCTGGGCAGGGGTGAATGAAACAACTTCTACCAGGTTTTGAGCATATGCGCTGTCACTGTTTTCGGCGAGAATAGGGTTGCGGGATCCAACCGTTTGATACAGATGCGTAGGTATATCTTCAGGACGACCTCCGCTAGGGCCGAAAGTATTTTGACCCGAAATAGAGTGATTGCCTCCCTGGCCCCGTCGGTTGATTGGCGTGCCGCCAGGCAAATTGGTATTGATCACGGCATTACCAGTAGCTACTCGGGTTACTGTTTCGGTTGTCTGGCGCTGGTCGGGAGCGGCCGCACGTTCAGGAGCTGCTTGCCGGCCGTCAGGCTGGCCGCCCCGGTTTGCTGGGCCAGCTTGACCCGCCCCGGTTTGCTGGGGGCGTGCTTGCGCCGGGCTGCCAGGAGTTTGGTTCTGTGGTGTGCCGGCTGTTGCTGTGCCACCATTTTGAGGACGTGGACGTGGCCTGTTGTCAGCGGTACCTGGAGCTTGCCCAGTTTGCTGTTGGCGTTGCCGTGTGGTGCTTTGTGTAATCCTGGCCCTCATGTCATCCGGATTCTGACTGCGCTGTTCAATTATGCCTCTAATATTCTGGAGTTCGGCAAATTCTTGTGGACTCAGCTGATCCTCTAGCCCGTAGTGGGCCACGCCTGCATCGAGGGCTGCTAAAACATCCGCTGCATTGCTTTCCGGTCCAATATGCCCTGCGCTGCGGTATCGGCGCAGAACATAGTCAATCGCATCGTATGCCATATTAAGAGCTTCGCGGCGCCGTGGGTCGATCTGGAGATTAGGGTCTGCTGCTCTTCGGCGGAGTATGGCCAAGTAGTCGTTTACATCTGCACCATTAGCTGGCCCTTGGCGTTCCTCTGCAGGACGGGGACGCTGCTGTTCACCCTGTCCTGCGGGTTGACCTGCGCCTCGCGGCCTGTCAGCGCCAGGCCTCTGCTGTCCGTCACCGGGTTGCCCGCGTCGAGGACCTGGCTGCGGCCGGTCGCCTTGGGGTCGTCGTTGTTCTCCTGCGCCTGCCTGTTCGCCAGGGCGTGGCCCCGGCTGAGGCCGTGCTTGAGCTGGCCGTTGCTGGTCACCGCCCGGAGTATTTGCTGGCCTGTCAGTAGTGCGAGGCTGTTCTGCCGTGCCTGGACCTGCCGTCTGTCCTGCTTGAGGCGGGCGATCGCCTGGATCACGGCGCTCTTGGCCCGGCTGGGCTGCTGCAGGCTGTGCACTTTGGGGCCTTGGCCTCTGATCATCCGGTCGGGGCTGTCCGGGTCGTCGTTGTTCTCCTGCGCCTGCCTGTTCGCCAGGGCGTGGCCCCGGCTGAGGCCGTGCTTGAGCTGGC
>Ga0075364_10002189_pt1 | contig 10954 bp, 11 predicted proteins | sample EndMetdeltDD1764_FD_71517 | JGI IMG/M metagenome (GOLD analysis project Ga0075364, IMG submission 71517) | Populus endosphere microbial communities from Tennessee, USA - Endosphere MetaG P. deltoides DD176-4 | ecosystem: Host-associated > Plants > Roots > Endosphere | place: USA: Tennessee...
GCACCGCGTCGCGGAAGAAGGGATCGCGGCGCACTGGAAGTACAAGGAGGGACGGCACGGCGCCGGCCGCGACGAGCAGTACTTCATCTGGCTGCGGCAGCTCCTCGAGTTCCAGCAGGAGGTGCGCGATCCGCAGGAGTTCCTGCAGAACCTCAAGATCGAGCTCTACCCGGAAGAGGTCTACATCTTCACGCCGGCCGGCGAGGTGAAGGCGCTGCCGCGCGACGCGAGCCCGATCGATTTCGCCTACGCCATCCACACCGACGTCGGCCATCAGTGCGTCGGCGCGCGGGTCAACGGCAAGATGGTGCCGCTCCGCACGCGGCTCCGCAACGGCGACATCGTGCAGGTGATGACCGCGCCGGGACATCATCCGAGCCGCGACTGGCTCAACTTCGTCGTCACGTCGCGCGCGCGCAACAAGATCAAGCACTACATCCACGCCGAGGAGAAGGCGCGCAGCCTCGACCTCGGGAAGAAGGTCTTCGAGAAAGAGGCGCGCCGCTACGGGCTGAACATCAAGTCGCTGCTGGACGGCGAGGCGTTCGCCAAGGCGCTCGCCGAGTACGGCTACTCGAAGGCGGAGGAACTGTTCGTCGCGCTCGGGTACGGCAAGCTCGCCGTGAAGACGGTGCTCGCGAAGCTGGTCCCGCAGGAGCAGCTCAAGGAGGCGCCCGAGGCGGCCGGACCGATGGCGCAGGTCGCCAACGCCGTGCGGCGCGTGCTGGGGCCCGCCGAGGAAAAGATCAAGGTCCGCGGCTTCGACGATCTGATGGTGTTCCGCGCGCGCTGCTGCAACCCGATCCGCGGCGAGAAGATCGTCGGCTACATCACGCGCGGCAAAGGCGTGTCGGTGCACTCCGCCGCGTGCCCGAACGTGATGAACCTGCTCTACGATCCCGACCGGAGGATCGACGTCGAGTGGGACAAGGGGACCGACGTGTCGCCCTACACCGTGCGCCTGAGCCTCCACGTCGAGGATCGCAAGGGCATCCTGGCCGACGTCACGTCGAAGATCGCCGGGATCAACACCAACATCCGCAACGTCGAAGCGACCTCCGACGCCGATCAGCGCGGACGGATCGACATGACCGTCGAGATCAGCGACGTGAAGCACCTGCAGAAAGTCATCAAGTCGCTGCGCAGCGTCGACGGCGTGGTCGACGTCGAGCGGGCGAGCCGCTAGCGCATCCGGATTCTGGACGGGAGTCTGTGAGCCGGACGGTTTCTAGAGAACCGCGGTGACCTGGATTTCGACCCGGCAGTCGCGCGGCAGGCGGGCGACCTGCACGGTCGCGCGCGCGGGCGCCGGCGAGGAAAAGTAGGTCGCGTAGATCTCGTTCACCTTCGCGAACTCGTTCAGGTCGGCGAGAAACACGCTGGCGCTGACGACGTTGTCGAACGTCGCGCCGGCGGCCTTGAGAATCTCCCCGATGTTGTGAAAGACCTGGCGCGTCTGCGCCTCGATCCCGCCCTCGACGATCTGGCCGGTCGCGGCATCCAGCGGGATCTGCCCGCTCAGGAACAGCAGGTTGCCCGCCTTGATGGCCTGGGAGTACGGACCGATGGCGGCAGGGGCCGCGTCGGTGGAGACAGCCTGGCGCGCCACGTCGCGCCTAGGCGGCCTTGACGACCTTGCCCGAACGCAGGCAGCGCGTGCAGACGCGCAGGCGGCGCACGCCGCCGTTGACCATCGCGCGGACCCGCTGCAGGTTCGGTTCGAACCGCCGCGGCGTCACGTTGTGCGCGTGGCTGATGTTGCGGCCGACGACCGGCCCTTTCTGACAGACTTCGCAGCGCTTCGCCATGGATACGTACTCCAGAACAAACGGAAACCCTCATTCTAGCACGGGCTTAGGTCGAAACTGTCATCGGCATGTTGCAAATGATCACCAGACCTCTATAATCCAGCGAAAATCCGCGTGATTTCGCGGTGTCCCACGAGGAATGTGCTTTGCTGTCCGTGCTTTCGAAGGAGGCACGATGGACGATCCGCTCCTCCAGGAGCAGACGCCGGCGGAGTTCTTCAAAGATCACATCGAATCCGCGCTGGCGCGTCAGCACCTCTACGCCACGGGCCTGACCTCGTACTACCTCGTCGACCTCCTGTGCCGCTTCACGCGGCCGGACTCGCGTATCCCGTTCAACGACGATCAGAGCGAGCCGCTCGTGGTCCGGCTCCACCGTGCGCTCGACGCCGGCGGGATGGAGCAGCGCGCCCGTTTACGGAACCTGGCAGATTTTTCCTTGTTCATGTCGGGCTTCTATTCCGACAGCCTGCGCCGGGGCGCCGTGGACGTCGACTATTACGTCTCGATGGGCGAGTACGCGTATTCGTGGCTGGCCCGCCGGGATCGTGATGCGTTCGGCGAGGTTTACGCGGAGCTCGGCCGGCGATTCGTGCCGTTCATGGACGTCCTGAGCGACATCAGCGAGCGGACGGCGCAGACCTCGGCGCGCGACGTCCTGCGTCTCTACGAGAAGTGGCTGCGAACGGGCAGCAGCCGCGTGGGGCAGCAACTCGTGGAAAAGGGCATCGCCCCTAACTCGTCCATCGGCAACCGCTTCCTCCAATAACCAGACTCGCGTCCGCTTTTCCGGACGTTTCCGAGAACCGAAAGCCCCCATCCGGGCGTCTAAATCCCCAACGGACACGTGGCGGAGTTGCCACAGGACACCAAAACGCGCTAAAATGCCGGGCTTCATAACTGGCTTATTCGTTGCATAGAGGGCCCCAACTTGAAGTGGGGCGAAAGCGGAGAGAGGGAAAGGAGTCGGAATCATATGAGCGGTCATAACGCGGCCCAGGGCAGACAGGCGATGGACCCCAGCCGGTACGACGAGCTGAAGGGCATTCTCGAGGAGCGCCGCCGCGAGATCATGAGCGAAGTGCAGGGGCGGATGCGCGACGTGCGCGCGGAGGGTGCGAGCAGCGCCGTCCAGGGCGTGCTCGACGCGGCCGAGAGCTCCGAGCTGGATATTCAGGACGAGATCGAGTTCGCGCTCATCCAGATGAAGGCGGAGACGCTGAACAAGATCGACGAAGCGCTTCGGCGCCTCGAAGATGGCACCTACGGCTACTGCTTCGAGTGCGGAGACGAGATCAGCGAGAAGCGGCTGCGCGCGCTGCCGTTCGCGGTCCGTTGCAAGGACTGCGAGGAGGCGCGCGAGGTGAAGCAGCAGCGCGACCGCCTGATGGCGCAGCGCCGCGGTGCGGCCTCGCTCTTTATCGACATGCAGGGCTGAATCGGATCGGGTAATGTGAGCATCGGGTAATCGGGTATTCGATTGCCCGGTTACCGATTTCGAGATTACCCGATATGAGCGACTCTGATCAGGAGCGGCCCGCGGACGCGTCGGTTGACGAGTCCGAGCGGCCGCTCCAGGTTCCTCCGGAGATGGCCGTCCTGCCGCTCCGCGACACCGTTCTCTTTCCCAATTCGTTCATGCCGCTCGCCGTCGCGCGGGAGGCATCGGTTCGTCTCGTCGAAGAAGCCAACACGGCCGGCCGGCTGATTGGCGTCTTCACGCAGCGCGAAGCCGCGCTCGACGAGCCGTTGCAGGACGATCTCTACCCGGTCGGCACCGTCACCCACATCCACAAGATGTTCAAGCTGCCCGACGGCAGCCTGCGGCTGATCGTGCAGGGCCTTGCCCGCGTCACGCTCGACACGGTCGTCCAGACGCGGCCGTATCTGCGCGCGGCGGTCGTCCTCGCCGACGATCAGCTGCGCGACGAGGATCACCTCGAGATCGACGCGCTGCAGCGCAACATCAAGAGCAACTTCCAGCAGGTCGTCTCGCTGTCGCCGCTGCTGTCCGATGATCTGCAGACGCTCGCGGCCAACATCACCGATCCCGGCAAGCTCGCCGACTTCATCGCCTCCAGCCTGGCCACGATCGGCACGGCCATCAAGCAGGAAATCCTCTCGACGCTCGACGTGCGCGCCCGCATGGACGCGCTCAACCGCATCCTCATCAAGGAGCTCGAGGTCCTCGAGCTCGGATCGAAAATCCAGTCGCAGGTGCAGTCGGAAGTCGGCAAGAACCAGCGCGAATACTTCCTGCGCGAGCAGATGAAGGCGATCCAGAAGGAGCTGGGGGAAGGCGACGAGCAGGCGAAGGAGACCGAGGAGCTGCGCGCGAAGATCGAGGCCGCCGGCATGCCCGACGGCGTCAAGAAGGAAGCGCTGCGCGAGCTGGATCGCCTCTCGAAGATGCCCGTGGCCGCCGCGGAGTACACGGTATCGCGCACGTATGTCGACTGGCTCGTCGCGCTGCCGTGGGCGAAGCGGACCGAGGATTCGATCGACCTGAAGCACACCAAGCAGGTGCTCGACGCCGACCATTCGGGCCTCGAGAAGGTCAAGGATCGCGTGCTCGAGTACCTCGCGGTGCGCAAGCTGAATCCCGACGTGAAGGGGCCGATCCTCTGCTTCCTCGGGCCTCCAGGCGTCGGCAAGACCTCGCTCGCGCGCTCCATCGCGAACGCCATCGGACGCAAGTTCGTGCGCGTGTCGCTCGGCGGGATGCGCGACGAAGCCGAGATCCGCGGCCACCGCCGGACCTACATCGGGGCGCTGCCCGGCCAGATCATCCAGGGTGTCCGCCGCGCGGAGTCCAAGAACCCCGTCTTCATCCTCGACGAGATCGACAAGCTCGGCTCAGACTTTCGCGGCGATCCGGCGTCGGCGCTGCTCGAGGTGCTCGATCCCGAGCAGAACAACACGTTCCGCGATCACTACCTCGACGTGCCGTTCGATCTCTCCGAGGTCCTGTTCCTGACGACCGCCAACGTGATCGATCCGGTCCCGGCGGCGCTGCGCGACCGCATGGAAGTGCTCGAGCTCGCGGGCTACACCGAAGAGGAAAAGCTCGCCATCGCCTTCGAGCACCTGATCGCGAAACAGGTGAAGAATCACGGCCTGACGCCGGAGTCGGTCGAGTTCACCCGCGAGGCGATTGCCGGCGTCATCCGTGGCTATACGCGCGAGGCCGGTGTCCGCAATCTCGAGCGCGAGATCGGCGCGCTCTGCCGCAAGGTCGCGCGGCGGCGCGCGGAAGGCGACGAAACCAAGGTCGTCATCACGCCCGACGTCGTCGTCGACTTGCTTGGCGCGCCGACGTTTCTCGACGAGGAAGTCGAGAACCGTACGAAGGATCCCGGCGTGGCGGTCGGGCTCGCGTGGACGCCCGCGGGCGGCGAGGTGCTCTTCGTCGAGGCCTCGCGGATGCAGGGCGGCGGAACGCTGACGCTGACGGGGCATCTCGGCGACGTCATGAAGGAATCCGCGCGCACGGCGCTGTCGTGGTTCCGCGCCAACGCGCAGCACTACGGTGTGGATCCCTCTTTCTACAAGGACTCGGAGATCCACCTCCACGTGCCCTCCGGCGCCGTCCCGAAGGACGGCCCGTCGGCGGGTGTGACGATGGTGAGCGCGCTGGCGTCGCAGCTGACCGGCCGTCCCGTTCGCGGCGACATCGCGATGACCGGAGAGATCTCGCTCGCGGGCCGCGTGCTGCCGGTCGGCGGCGTCAAGGAAAAGGTGCTGGCGGCGCGGCGTCATGGCATCACCGAGCTGATCCTGCCGCGGCAGAACGAGAAGAACGTCAAGGAAGACCTGACCGCCGAGCTGCGCAGCGAGCTCACGATCCATTTCGTGAGCGAGATCGCGGAAGCCGTCGCCATCGCGCTGCAGCCTCGCTCCGAGCAGACGCGGGTGGCGATGCCCGTCGGTTCCGACGCGCAGCCGGTCGTGTGAAGGTCGTCTACTCACCGCGCTACGAGGTCGCGCTTCCGGGTCACATCTGGCCCACGTCGAAGTACCGGCTGATTGCCGACCGGCTCCGCTCGGAGCCGGCGTGCACGTTCGTGGATCCGCCCGTCGCATCGTGGGACAATTTGGCGCTCGTCCACACACCGGAGTACCTGGACAAGCTTCGTCACGACACGCTGTCGCCGCAGGAGATCGCGACGCTCGAACTTCCGTGGGCGCCGGCGCTCGCCGACGCGTTCAGGCTGATGACGGGTGGAACCATCGCCGCCGCGGCCGCGGCCCTCGAGGACGGCGCCGCGGCGCATCTCGGCGGCGGCCTGCATCACGCGTTCGCCAACCACGGCGAGGGATTCTGCCCGCTCAACGACGTGGCCGTCGCGGTGCGGTCGGTTCCCATCCGGCGCGCGGCCATCGTCGATCTCGACGTGCATCATGGCAACGGCACCGCGATGATCTTCGAGCGCGACGAGCGCGTCTTCACGTTCTCGATGCATCAGCAGCACAACTACCCGGCCTTCAAGCCGCGCAGCGATCTGGACGTCGGCCTCGAGGACGGCGTCCGCGACGATCGATATCTGTCGTTGCTGGTGGATGCGCTGCCGGCGGTCATGGCGAGCGCGCCGGATCTGGTCGTCTACCTGGCGGGCGCCGATCCCTTCGAGGGCGATCGTCTCGGCGGTCTGCGGCTGACCAAGGCGGGGCTGGCGGAGCGCGATCGGCTCGTCATCGCCGCCGCGCGCGGCGCGGGCGTGCCGATCGTGACGGTGCTGGCCGGCGGCTACGCGGCGGACGTGGACGACACGGTGGACATCCACGTGGCGACGATCCGCGCGATGCTCCCGTAGCGCTGCACGCTCACAACAGCGTCAGCGCGACGACGGTTTTCATGTCGACGATCTCGCCGCGGCGCACCATCTCCCGCGCGTCGCGCAGCTCGAACGTCTTCGCTTCGATGTCTTCGTCTTCGTCGGCGTGCGCCTGCTCGGTCGGCTGCTCGAGCCCTGATGCGCGGAAAAAGATCATCTCTTCGTCGCAGTAGCCCGGCGTCGGAAAGAGTGCGGTCAGCCTGATCACGGTGGCGGGCACCAGGCCGATTTCCTCGTGACACTCGCGCCGCGCGGCGTCTTCCGGCGTTTCCCCTTCGTCGACACTGCCGGCGGGGAGCTCCCAGAGGAATCTGTTGACCGGGTGACGGTATTGCCTGATGAGCACGATTTTTCCCGGCTCGGGAACCGGAACGATCACCACGGACTTGGTATGGCGGACGACGTCGACGATCACCGTGCGCCCGTTGGGCATCTCCACCGTATCGCGGTCGATCGTGAACACCTTGCCGGTGAATACGCGTTCGGAGTGCAGCCGTTCTGCGTCACCCATCCGCCGATCATACCGTTGCCTCGGGTGTACTGGGCCTGGTTTCCCGAAACGCCTAGAGCTCCACGCTGCTGTCGCTCTGACGCTCCCGGATCTCGTCGATCACCGACTGCAGGTCGGCCGGCAGCGGTGACGAGAACTCCATCCGCCGGTCTTCCGACGGATGCGTGAAGACGAGCCGCGCGGCGTGCAGGAACGGACGTTCCAGCCGCTGCACGGCTCGCACGTCGTTGGCGACGCGGCGGTGCACGCCGCCGTAGGTGGAATCGCCGACGATCGGATGGCCGATCGCGCTCAGGTGTACGCGGATCTGATGCGTACGGCCGGTCGCAATCGCGACGTGCAGCAGCGACACGCCGTGTAGATGCTCGGCCTTCGCCACGCGCGTGACCGCGCTGCGCGCGCGCCGCGCGCGCGTCGACATCTTCTGCCGATCGCCAGGATCGCGGCCGATCGGCGCGTCGATCCGCCGTCCCTGCTGGACGAGCCCCCAGACGAGCGCGATGTACTCCTTCTCGACCTCGCGGTCGTGGAACTGGCGGGCGAGCTCCTGGTGCGACGCGTCGTGCTTGGCGACGACCATCACGCCCGACGTCCCGCGATCGAGCCGATGCACGATCCCCGGGCGGAGCTCGCCGCCGACGCCGCTGAGATCGTCGACGTGATGGAGCAGCGCGTTCACGACCGTGCCGCTGCTGTGGCCGGCGGCGGGGTGCACGACCATCCCCGCCGCCTTGTCGATGACGACGAGGTCGGCGTCCTCGTAGAGGATCGACAACGGAAGATCTTCCGCGGCGGCTCGCGCCTCCACCGGCGCGGGCGCGTCGACGTCGAACGTCTGGCCGGCTTTGACGGCCGCGCCCGGCCGGACCGCCTTGAGTGGTCCGGTGACGTGCCCGTCTTTGATCAGCTTCTGGATCTGCGAGCGCGATCGATCCGGCAGCGCGCTCGTGAGGAACGTGTCGAGCCTCGCGCCGTCCTGATCGGGAGGGACGTCGATCTTCATGCTGCCACGCGCTGCGCCGCCGCGTGCTCCGTCGGACCGGTGCGCCGGCCGAGCAGCACGAGCATCACGATCGCCAGCGGCACGACGATGATCGAGACGAACTGTGACGTCGAGATCGCGTCGAACACCAGCCCGCGATTGTCGCCGCGGTAGAACTCGATCGCGAACCGCGAGGCGCCGTAGAGGAGCATGTAGGTCCAGAACGTCCGCCCGGGAAACGGGCGCCCTCGCCGTTCGAGCACGAGCAGGATCGCGAGGATCAGCGCTTCGGCGCCGGCTTCGTACAGTTGCGTCGGATGCAGCGGCACGCCGAGCGGCGTCCCGACGTTGGCCGCGGCCGCGGGATCGCGGAACGTGATCGCCCACGGTACCGACGTGGGCCGCCCGAAGCAGCAGCCCGCCATCAGGCAGCCCAGGCGGCCGACGACGTGGCCCAGCGCGATCCCCGGCGCGAACACGTCGGTCGTCGTCCACAGCGGCATGCGATGGCGCCGCATGTACCACAGCGCGACGCCGACGCCCGCGATCAGGCCGCCGTAGAAGACGCCGCCCGAGCGCACGAGGCCGAAGAACTCGCGCGGATTCGCCGTGAACTGCCGGAAGTCGACGACGAGGAGCAACAGCTTCGCGCCCACCAGCGCGCTGACGATGATCCAGATGCCCAGATCCATCACGCGCTGCGGGTCGAGGCCGCGGCGGCGCGCCCGCGTCAGCGCGAGCTGCAGCCCCAGCAGATACGCCGCGGCCAGCAGGACGCCATACGAGTAGATGGTGAAGCGTCCGAAATCAAACAGGATGGGATGCATGGCGGCGGCCGACGCCGATCATCTCGAACAGCACCAGGACGGCGCCGATCGTGATGGCCGCGTCGGCGACGTTGAAGGCCCAGAAATGCGCGTCGCCCCAGTAGACGTCGACGAAGTCGACGACGTAGCTCACGAGGGCGCGATCGATGAGGTTGCCGAAGGCGCCGCCGAGAATGAGCGCGAGGCCGTAGCGCGACAGCTTTTCGTGCGAGCCCAGTTGCCGCGCGTAGAGCGAGATCGCCACCAGCGCGAGCGCCGCGATGCCGATCATCAACGCCGACTTGTAGGGAAAGTTCGCCGCGTTGAGGATGCCGAAGGCGGCGCCGGTGTTCTGCACGTGCGTGAAGTCGAGCAGCCCAGGGATGATCACCTTCTTCTCGTACAGCGGAAGCCTCCAGCGCACCAGCGCCTTGCTCAGCTGATCGACGGCGACGATCGTGCCGATGACGACGAGCTCCGTCGATCGCATCAACGGCGGACGCTGCGGCAGCTCGAGCGCCGGGGCGCGATCCTCGGACGGTGGGATCATCGGGTCGATTGTACAGAAAAAGGGCCGGGTCCCTGTAGACCCGGCCCTTTCGGCTGTTCCGGCGGCCGTTATCGGATGACCACCTGGTAGTTACCGCGGTTGTCGCCGAACCCGTCGTCGTTGACGCCGAGGTAGAGGATGCCGGTCGCGGGCGCCACGATCATCGGCATGTTGCCGATGGCGAACGGCTGGCCGTTGGGCCCGATCCGCCCGATCAGCGCGCCGGCGAGCACGGTCCGCATCTGCGCGTTGGTGGCATACCGGGCGTTCTTCGATCCGTCGGGATTCGCGATGTCGTTGGCGTCATCGCTCAGCTGAACCTCGCCGGTGGTCGTGAAGTTGAGCCGCTGTCCCTTACGGACGTTGATGCCGGTCGTCGTCCAGGGCTGGTTGGCCGCGACCGTGATGGCGCCCGGCACGGCAGGCGTATTGGCGACCCCAGGCGCGGCCGTGTTGCCGGACGTGCCCACGACGTTGTCGGGCTTCGCGACGATGATGCGCGCGACTTCCGTCGACGCCATCTCGCGATCGCCGTCGCTCGTGCGGATCGTGAGCTTCAGCGGCGACGCGCCGCCGATGTCATAGAGCGATCCGTTGACCGTCTGGCCGTTGCGCAGCACGACGACCGACGGCCCGGTGAACTTCGCCCAGTCGGCGTCGCTCATCGTGCCGCCTGTGAAATCGATGACGGCGACGTCGTTTTGGGGAATCTGGCGCTCCGATCCGCTCACCCGAATCGTATAGCCGACGCCACCGAGATCGACGAGCTGTCCGCTCACCTTCTCGCCGGAACGCAGCGTGAGAGTTGCGCTGTCCTGCGCGTAGGCGACGCCCGCGACGAGCATGGCCGTTGCGCAAACCGCGCTGAGAACCGTCCGCTTCAGCATGTCAGTAGCCTCCATACAGCACGAAACACGTTGCTGGACTTGGACTGCAAGCCGCGGGCCAGCCGGGCTGCTTCATATTGCCTCATATAATGAGGAATAGTGCGTACGGCCTACCTCGACAACGGTCTCAAGGTCCTCATAAAAGAACTACACACGGCGCCTCTGGTGTCGGTGTGGTGCTGGTACCGCGTCGGCTCGGGCGACGAGCTGCCGGGGCGAACCGGCGTCTCGCACTGGGTCGAGCACATGAATTTCAAGGGGACGCTGAACATCCCGCGCGACGAAATGAAGGGCATCGTCGAGCGCTTCGGCGGCAGCTGGAACGGGTACACCTGGATCGATCAGACCGCGTATCTCGAGACGGCGGGAAAGGATGCGCTCGACACGCTCCTCTTCATCGAAGCGGAGCGCATGAACAACGGGCTCTACGATCCTGCTGAATGCGAATCGGAGCGAACGGTCATCATCTCGGAGCTCCAGGGCGGCGAGAACGATCCGGAGCAGCTGCTCGACGCGGAAGTGACGGCGTCGGCGTTCCGCGCGCATCCGTACCGGCATCCGACCATCGGGTGGAT
>Ga0075364_10002192_pt1 | contig 10949 bp, 9 predicted proteins | sample EndMetdeltDD1764_FD_71517 | JGI IMG/M metagenome (GOLD analysis project Ga0075364, IMG submission 71517) | Populus endosphere microbial communities from Tennessee, USA - Endosphere MetaG P. deltoides DD176-4 | ecosystem: Host-associated > Plants > Roots > Endosphere | place: USA: Tennessee...
TGCGTGCTGGCCAACGAGTTGCTCGATGCCATGCCGGTTCGCGCGTTTGCCTGGGATGACCAGGGCAACGTGATGGAGCGCGGTGTGGCGGTCGATGATGCGGGCGCTTTCGTCTGGGCGTTTCGACCGGCCGATCCCGCGCTTGCGCAGCTCGTGGGCGAGCGCATGCCGCCCATGGCGGGCTACGCGTCGGAAGTGAACCTGCAGGCCGAGGCCTGGATGGCCAGCCTGGCGACCTGGCTGACCCGCGGCGCCGCCATTCTGATCGATTACGGCTTTCCACAGTCGGAGTTCTATCATCCGCAACGTGCCGGTGGCACGTTGATGGCGCACATCAATCATCACGCCCATGCCGAGGTGCTGGCAGCACCGGGCATTCAGGACATCACTGCGCACGTCGATTTCACGGCAATGGCGCAAGCCGCGCTGGACGGTGGCCTGGATCTGCTGGGCTACATTTCACAGGGCCGTTTCCTGATGAATGCGGGCCTGGGCACTCACCTGGAAACGGGGGGCGATATCCGGCGCCAGACGCACATGCTGGCCGCGGTCAACACCCTGACTTCGGAAGCCGAAATGGGCGAGCTGTTCAAGGTCATGGCCGTGGGTCGAGGCATTGATGTGGCGCTGTCCGGGTTCAGCCTGCGCGACCGGCGTCACATGCTCTAGGCCACCACGTCACGCACGGCCTGCACACGCGCTGCGCGCAGTGCAGGCTTGATGCGTGACACATCGCCTTGGCAGGACCGGGCGATGGCACCGCCATCGAGGTCCAGAATGGCCTGCACCCAGGCGCGCCATCGATGCATGTCAACCTCACCTTCTATCATTGACGCGGCCGCGCGCAACAGCACGAGCAAGCGCTCCGGCTGACGTTTGGCGTCATTTTTCTCCAGAATATCCACTACGGCCTCGGCTTGGGCGGTCGCAGCCGTCGTGTCAGCGGCTGGCCACGCGTACGCTGCTGTGGGGGCTGCCGTGGGCACCGGATGCGCTGACGCTGCCGAATCGTGTGGCGGTGCAGTCGCTGCCGGATCGCGTGACAGTGAGGGCGCCTGCCGTGAGCACAGGCCCTGCAGTTGCGTCAGCGCATGAATGTCCTGCACCAGCGCCGGCAGCAGACGGGCATGATCCGCACACGCTGTGGGCACGCGCCAGCGCCGCGACAACGCATCGCGCGACGGGCTGGCGACGGTGAGCAGCGCATAACGCGCGGCCAGCGGCAAATCGGCCTGATGTGCCGCATCGATTCGATCGCCCAGACCGGGATCGTCCACCAGATCGGGAGCGATACGGGCCAGGGCGCCGCATTCGCGCAACACATCGAACATGCGGGAAGGACGCTGCGCCATCAGGCCACGCGAAAGCTCTTTCCACACGCGTTCTGCCACCAGTGCGTCAACCTCGCCGCTGTCCACCATCTGACGGCACAGCGCCATGGTTTCAGCGGCAACGGAAAAATCCACGAAACGCGCGGCGAACCGGGCAAGCCGCAGAATGCGCACCGGGTCTTCAGCAAACGCCTCACCTACGTGACGAAACACGCGCGCGTGCAGATCGCGCACGCCGCCCAGGGGATCGCACAGCACACCCTCGCTGTCGCGGGCAATCGCATTCACGGTCAAGTCACGCCGACGCAAATCGTCTGCCAGCGTGACCTCCGGTCCGGTATAGAAAGCAAAACCCTGATAACCGCGAGAGGTCTTGCGCTCGGTGCGGGCCAGCGCATATTCCTCGTGCGTGACCGGATGCAGGAAAACGGGGAAATCGCCCCCGACAGGCGTGAAACCTCGCTGCGTCATGCGTTCCGGCGTGGCACCCACGACCACCCAATCACGATCGCCTGCGGGCAGGCCCAGCAGACCATCGCGCACGGCACCGCCCACGACATAGACCTGCAGGCCCTGCGTGACGGCATCAGTCATGCTTGCGTTCAAGGCAGGTCCGTCGTCTCGAGGCCACGCGGCACGATCATGCCCAACCGCGTCTTCAGCGACTGCGGCTGGCCGGTGAACAACCCGGAATAATAGGTCGCGTTGGACATCACGTGCTTGACGTAGAGCCGCGTTTCGGTGAACGGGATGGTTTCTGCGAAGATCGCCCCTTCCACCGGATGGCTGAGCGTGCCGCGCCAAGTATGGGGCCGCCGGGGGCCGGCGTTGTAGCCGGCGGTGGCCAGAACCTGCGACCCACCCAGATCGTCGAGCACCATCTTCAAATAATTGGTGCCCAGGATCGTGTTGGTGTCGAAATCATTGACGCTGTCGGGCGTGAAATCGGCCATTCCGATCTTGCGGGCCACGAATTTCGCCGTGCCGGGCATCAACTGCATCAGCCCCGACGCACCCACCTGCGAGCGTGCATTCATGACGAATCGCGACTCCTGGCGGATGAGTCCATAGATCCATGCGGGATCCAGCCCGATCTGCCGGGCCTGAGCCGAGACACGGCCTTCGAACGGTGCGACATAGCGTTGCGTGAAATCCATTTCGCGACGGGTGCGTTCCGAAGTGTTGACCACGCGGTCGTACAGGCCTTCGGCGCGCGCCAGCTCGGCGGCCGCGATCAGTTCGCGGTCATCCATCTCGCGCAGGGCAAAATTCCATTCCGGCACCGCTTCGGCGCGCCACCCCAGCCGGAACAACGCGATGGCCCGCTGCAAGGCCGGATTGCGGTGCGCGGCATCGATCTCCCGCGCCGTCAGCGGCTTGGGCCGCGGTGGCGGAGAAATCTGCTCACCCAGTTCTTCCCGAGCGAGCTGCCCGTAGAAGTCGTGTTTGTCGGCGATGCGCGCGTAGGCGGTGCGGGCCGAATCCTGGCGACCCAGGGCAGCCTGGGCACGGGCACGCCAATACACCCACACCGTTTCTTCCTGCTGCGAGGCCGGCATGTGATCGATCGACGCGGTCACCCATTTCCAGTCGATGACAGGCTGGCGCAGCGCCGAGCGTACCTTCCAGGCCTGGCTATATTCCGTCATCGGAATATGACCCGCTTCAACGTACCAGGCATGTGCCCGTTCATCCAGATTCAGTGCCGCAATGATGGCGAACTGGCTGCGCACCCATGAGAGATAGGAGGCCGGCAGTTGGCCGGCCCACTCGCGACGAATGTAGCTGTCGCCGATTTCACGATCGGTGCGGGCGAGTCGGGCCAGCGCGACCGACACCAGTTCCTGCGAGACACGATCGCGCGGTGCCTTGGGCTGGCGCACGACCCAGCGCATGGGGTCCTTGTAGACCTGGTCGAATGTCTTGCGCTGATCCGGGCCCAGCAGATAGCCGGCAAAGCGGCTGGCTTCGGAAGGCTTGTTTTGCTCGACCGCATCACGCATCAGGAACTGGATGTGATCCGGCGTGACGACCTGGCCGGCCGTCAGTCTCTCCAGCATCGACCAACAGGCATTGTTCGGCTCGAACGCCGCCAGGGCCTCCTCGGCGCTCACACGTCGCCCGGTCGCCTGGCGTGCCTCGGTCTGTGCGCAGGTGATGTGCGCATTGGGCGCCTGCACCTCACCGAGCTTAACTGCCGTGGCGTAATCGCCGTTGCGCACGGCGGCCAGCAGCCAGTCCCCCCTGAGCTTGTCGGCCAGATAGGTCCCGCGCCAGGTCGACATGAAACGGTCGAAGGCCGAGGTCGGCCAGGCCGTGGCCGGGGTATTCCACAGCTGGTAGCGCAGCATCCAGTATTGGGGATACATCGCCAGGATATCTTCGTCGGCCTGCGGCACCAGCGAACCAAGCACTGACCACTGACGCCGATTCATGGCCTCGCGTGCCGCCACGACGGCCTGCAGGGTGGGCGCAGTGACCAGGGGGGCCAGCGTGGCGGCGGCTGCCGGCAGCGAACCCGTGGCAACCTGCTGTGCAGGCGCCTGTGCCGACCCGCTTTGCCGGGCCGCTTCCTGGCGCGCGTCCACCGAAGAACACGAGGTCAACCACACCGCGAAAAGCGGCACGGCCAGCACGAGTTGCCGGTTGAGCAGCGCGCGGGACACCGTGGGCATTGGCGCTTCGGTGCCTGCACATAACGCATCCGCTGAATTCTGATACCTTGAGGGTTCCCGCCAAAACTTCATTGCTCACCCAACTCGAATGACGACACTAAAACCAGAGGATAACGCACCGCAATGGAGAACCCGATTGAAGGCGGCGCGCGCCGGCCTTTCCGAGGCTGATCGCAGCCGGGGTGGCCTGCTGATTCGTGCACGGTTGTTCACCTGGCTGGGCAATCATCGCCAGGCGTTGCACGCCAATGGCCAGGCGTCAGGTGCCGCCCCGGCACCGGGCTGTGTGGCAGCATTCTGGCCCATGGCCCACGAGCCGGACCTGCGCCCGCTGATGACGCAATGGGCGCAGGAGCATGGTCTGACCCTGGCACTTCCGGTCATCGAGGGCGCCGACCTGCCCCTAAGCTTCCAGCGCTGGGAGCCCGATGCGCCCATGGTCACCGGCGCCTACGGCATCGAGATTCCCGCGGCACGCGACCCGGTCACACCCGATGTCGTGCTGGTGCCCACCCTGGGATTCACGCAGCAGGCGGATCGTCTGGGGTATGGCGCCGGTTACTACGATCGCACCCTGGCAGAGCTGCGCCGCTCGGGGCGCCCGCTGGTGGCCATCGGCATTGCCTGGGCCTGCGGCGAAATGGACGACGGCTATGAACCCGCTGCGCACGACCAGCCCCTGGATGCCATTCTGACCGAAGAAGGCTGGACGCCGAGCGCGCCCGGCACCCAGCCCGGCCCTCGCACCACATCGCTGTATTCCGTGCGCCTGTGAGGCTGGCGTCGGGATAACCCCGAGTTGCAGAAGTGCGGCGCGCGCGTCATGCTCCTAACCAAGCAATTGGCACAACATTTGCTTTGAATGTATTGCGGTCTGCCCGTAGCCAACGTCACAACAGCTAGTGGACGCAAGCGTACCCGAGCGCTGCGTCCGGCAAGAGGAGCCGCCCCATGAAGGACAACCCGTCATTACCTGTGCCCGCTTATAACGAAATGATCGATGAGCGCGGCCAGGTTCGAGCGCATTACGAAGGTTTCGACAAATGGTTGTCAGAACAGTCGGCCGAGTCGATGGTCACCCGTCGCCTGGAGGCCGACCTCAATTTCCGGCGCGTCGGCATCACGTTCTCGGTCGTGGGCGATGAGGCCGGAACCGAACGCCTGATCCCCTTTGATCTCATTCCGCGAGTCATCCCGGCTTCGGAATGGCGTGTGCTGGATGCCGGCCTGAAACAGCGCGTGTCGGCGCTGAACAAGTTCATTCACGATATCTATCACGATCACGACATCGTGCGGGCGGGCAAAGTGTCGGCCCAGCAGATCTTCACCAATTCGCAGTACCGGCCCGAGATGCAGGACATCGATGTGGCCGAGGACATCTATTGCCACATTGCCGGTATCGATGTGGTGCGCGCCGGTGCCGGGCAGTTCTACGTGCTGGAAGACAACCTGCGTGTGCCCTCGGGCGTGTCCTACATGCTGGAGAATCGCAAGATGTCGATGCGGCTCATGCCTGAAGCGTTCAGCCGCATCAAGGTCGAGCCTGTCGCCCACTACCCTGACCTGCTGCTCGATAACCTGCGCGAATCAGCGCCGCGGGGTAACGACGATCCGGTGGTCGTCGTGCTCACTCCGGGCATGTACAACTCGGCTTACTTCGAACATGCCTTTCTGGCCCAGCAAATGGGCGTGGAACTGGTCGAAGGGCGCGACCTGTTCGTGGAACGCAACACGGTCTACATGCGCACCACGCGCGGCCCCAAACGGGTGGACGTGATCTACCGGCGGCTCGACGACGACTTCCTCGACCCGCTGGCGTTCCGGGGCGATTCGGTTCTGGGCGTACCCGGGTTGCTGTCGGTCTACCGCGCTGGCCGGGTCACGCTGGCCAATGCCATCGGCACCGGCATCGCCGACGACAAGTCGATCTACCTGAGCGTGCCGGACATGATCCGCTTTTATTTGGGTGAAGAGCCCATTCTGAACAACGTGCCCACCTGGCAGTGTTCACGCGCCGATGAACTCTCGCATGTTCTGGCCAACATGCACGAGCTGGTGATCAAGGAAGTGCATGGTGCAGGCGGCTACGGCATGCTGGTCGGCCCGGCCAGCACGCGCGCCGAAATCGAATCCTTCAAGGACCGGGTCCGGGCCAACCCCGCGAATTACATTGCTCAGCCCACGCTTGCCCTGTCGACCGTGCCGACCTATGTGGAAGCCGGCATTGCGCCTCGCCATGTGGATCTGCGCCCCTATGTCCTGTGCGGCAAGGAAATCCGCACCGTGCCCGGCGGCCTGTGCCGTGTGGCGTTGCGCGAGGGCTCGCTGGTGGTCAACAGCAGCCAGGGCGGTGGCACCAAGGACACCTGGGTATTGGAGGATGAATCATGCTGAGCCGCACTGCCGATAACCTGTTCTGGATGTGCCGGTACCTGGAGCGCGCCGAGAACACCGCCCGCATGCTCGAGGTGAACCTGCAGATGTCGCTGCTGCCCCAGGACGCGCAGACCCGCGACGGATCGTGGCGCGCCATCCTGCGCATCTCCGAGCTCGAAGCGGCATTTGACGCCGCCTATGGTTCGACCACGCCGCATGATGTCCTGCACTTCATGGTGCGTGACCCGGACAACCCCTCTTCCATCTATGCGTGCCTGCGCGCCGCACGCGAAAATGCCCGATCCGTGCGGGGCAGCCTGACCACAGACCTGTGGGAAACCTACAACTTCACGTGGCTGGAACTGCAGCGATTGCTGCGCGAAGGCAAGCCTGAGCGCAATCCGGGCGAGTTTTTCGAGTGGGTGAAATTTCGCTCGCAGGTGGCCCGCGGCGTCACCGTGGGCACCATGATGGCCGACGAATCCCTGTGTTTCCAACGTCTGGGCATTCATCTTGAACGGGCGGACAACACGGCACGTCTGCTGGATGTGAAATTCCACGAGCAGACCGATGGCGAATCGCCCGTGGCCGAGCCCCCACGCCCGGCATCCACCCACAGCGAGTTCTATCGCTGGTCCGCCATTCTGGGTTCGGTGTCGGCGCTGGAAACCTATCGCAAGGTCTATCGCGATGTGATCACTGCCGACCGTGTCGCCGAACTGCTCATTCTGCGCGGCGACATGCCACGCTCGTTACTGGCGTCGGTTCATGCGGTGTCGGTGGATCTGGCCCAGATTTCCAATGGCAACTCGGCCGAAACGGAACGTCGCGCCGGCATGCTCGCCGCCGAGCTGCAATACGGTCGTATCGAAACCATTCTGCACGACGGCCTGCATACGTTCCTGGATCGATTTCTGGGACAGATCAATGATTTGGGCAACCGCATCAGCCAGGATTTCCTGGTGCCTTTGAGCGCTTAGGAGAGCCCATGAAACACACCATCAAGCACACGACGCATTACCAATACACCCAGCCGGTGAACTACAGCATTCAGCTGCTGCGGTTGACCCCGCGCCAGGATGCCCATCAGCGCGCCCTGAAATGGACCATCGATGCGCCAGGCGAACTGGAAGCCTATGTGGACGCGTACGGCAACATCTCCCACACGCTCACGCTGAACCACCCGCACAACGAGATCTCGCTGAAAGTCACCGGGCAGGTCGATATCCAGCCCCTGCAAGACGGTCGCATTACCGGTGAGGACAGCCGGCTGCCGGTGGCCGCCTTCTGCGTGCCGACCAGCCTGACACAGAGCGACGAATCGATACGGACCTTCTGCGCAGAAGCCGTACCGCAAGGCCTGCGCACGCCGGGCGACGTGCTGGCGCTGGCGCAGGCGATTCAAAGCCGGGTGGCCTATGTGCCGGGCACCACCGACGTGACCACGGCGGCGGCTGAAGTATTGCATCAGGGACGCGGGGTGTGCCAGGATCATTCGCACCTGTTCCTGGCCTGCGCGCACAGCCTGGGGCTGCCTGCACGCTATGTGAGCGGCTACCTCTACACCACGACCGAGCACGCAGCCAGCCATGCCTGGTGCGATGTGTGGGTGGACGATCAGGGCTGGGTCAGTGTGGATGTCACCAACGGGCAATTCGCCTCGGATTGCCACTGCCGGCTGGCGGTAGCGCGCGACTACGATTCCGCCTCGCCGGTTCGAGGGGTACGAAGTGGTGGTGGCGTGGAATCCATGACGGTGTCGGTGAGGGTGCAGGCGGTCGGCCAGTAGCCGCGGGCGCCCATCGCGTCAGGCGGGTGCTCGCCTGGTCGGCCGGCAGGCGATGACACCGACCGCGCAATCCGCAAATTTTTGTTTACCTCGCATACAATTCAGCTTCCCGAGAGCCAAAGCAAAATTCATGACCTACTGTGTTGCCGCCCGTCTCAACGCCGGCCTGGTTTTTCTGTCCGATTCCCGCACCAATGCGGGTGTCGACCAGATCGGTACGTTTCGCAAGATGAACGTGTTCGAAAGGCCAGGCGAGCGAGTCATGGTGCTGATGACCTCAGGCAATCTCGCCATCAGCCAGGCGGTGATCAATCTGCTGGCCCAGCACGACGAAAGCAGCCCGGATTCCATCTGGCGCGCGAACAATATGTACACGGCGGCGCGCCTGGTGGGTGATGCGGTGCGTCAGGTCCACCAGCGCGATGGCCAGGCGCTGCTGGAACAGGGCGTCGATTTCAATGTTTCGCTGATCATCGGCGGCCAGATCGGCAAAGAGCGCCCTCGCCTCTTTCAGGTCTATGCCGCCGGCAATTTCATCGAAACCCATGGTGACTGCACCTACTTCCAGATCGGCGAGTCGAAGTACGGCAAACCCATCCTCGATCGGGTGCTCTCGCCCGAAACGTCGCTGGACGAAGCGGCAAAATGCGCTTTGATTTCAATGGACTCGACCTTGAAATCGAATATTTCAGTGGGCATGCCCCTGGATTTGATGGTGTATGAAAGCGACAGCCTGCGGGTCACGCACTTCGCCAATATCGACGAACACAATGCCTATTTCCAGATGATCCGCTCGACCTGGGGCGAACGTCTGAAGCAGGTATTCGCGGAAATTTCGGACCCCATGTGGAGCAACCCCAAGGCAGAAAAAAGCCTGGTGCCTCCCGGCCGCATTCACCAGCCCGTGCGCGTGATGCCCAATGGCGCGGCACCGCCTGAAGATGTTTCGGTGCCGCAGGTGCTTGCCCAGAACGGATCAACGCGCCAGAGCCACTGAGGCTGGCGCGTGGCCAGGGATCTTCCCGCAGGCCTCAAATATCCCTGACGGACAAGCCCACGGCCAGGGCCAGCATCACGCAGGCAACCCCTGCGTCGAGCAGCCGCCATGCGCCAGGGCGGGTAAACAGCGGCGCGAGCAACCTCGAACCCAGGCCCAGCACCGACAGCCACACGGCACTTGCCGTTGCCGCACCGAAGGCAAATGCCAAACGAGCATCGGTGAAGCTTTGAGCAATCGAGCCGACCACCACGATATCGAGCCAGAAGTGCGGATTGAGCAGCGTGAAGCCCAACGCGCCGGCAATCGCCGCGCCACGCCCAGGCCGAACCTGCGCGGCGTCCTTGCCTGCAGGCTGCGGCCAGATGGCACGCCGCGCCGACTGCAGGCCGTACCAGAGCAGGAACAGCACCCCTGCCCAGCGTATGAACGAGGTCAGCCCCGGCAACCAGGCCACCAGTGCCTGCAGCACCATCACGCTGGCGAAGATCATGATGAAGTCGGTAACCGCGCACACGGCCAGCACCGGCATGAGATGCGTGCGCATCACGCCCTGCTTGAGAATGAATGCGCTTTGCGCGCCCACCACCATGAACAGTCCCAACCCCGTGGCAATGCCACTGAACCAGGCGGAGAGCAGAAGCGAAGGGGTGAAGGTTGCCAGCATGACGAGTCTCGTTAAAAGCGCAGGAAGAGGTGAGAGCCGCCATTGTCCGATTCGGACGCGCTAAAATAAAACTAATTATTCTTCATCAAGTTAAGTCTGGCTAATCCATGTCCATCGACCAGTCGCAGTTGCGGGCCCTGGCGGCCATCGTGCGCGAAGGCAGCTTCGAGCGCGCCGCGCTTGCCCTGCACGTCACACCCTCTGCCGTGTCGCAGCGGATCCGTGCACTGGAAGACCGTATCGGCAGACTGCTGGTGCAGCGGACCAATCCCGCGCGCGCCACGGCAGAGGGCCAGGTGCTGGTGCAACTGGCCGAGCAGACCGCGCTGCTGGAGCAGGACGCCTGGCGGCGCATGGGCCTGGCAGATGCCCAGGGCACTCGCAGCCTGAGCGTAGCGGTCAACCACGACAGTCTGGAAACCTGGTTCGTCGACGTCGCGGATCGCTTCGCCCAGGACGATGCGCACATCACCCTGGACGTTCAATCCGATGACCAGGATCACACGGCGGCGCTGCTGCGCTCGGGCACCGTGCTTGGCGCGGTCACTGCGTCGGCCGAGACGGTGCAGGGCTGCAGCCGTCACCCCCTGGGCAGCATGCGTTACGCCGCGACCTGCAGCCCTGCGTTTCACGCGAAGTATTTCTCCCGCGGGGTCAATGCGCAGACCATGGCACATGCGCCGGTGCTGGTGTTCAATGCCAAAGATGCCTTGCAGGCCCGATTCGCTGCACGCATCATGAAGCAAGCGCCGTGGCGTCCGCCCACCTGGGGTCTGCCGTCCTCACGCGTGTTCATCGATGCCACCCTGCGCGGCGTAGGATGGACCATGAACCCGCTGCCCATGGTGCGCGACCATCTGCAGGCGGGTCGCCTGGTGCTGCTGCGCGCGCGTGCCTGGGAAGATGTGCCCCTGTTCTGGCAGCACTGGCGCATGGAGGCCGACATCATGGCACGGCTGACGAGATGCGTGATCGAGGCGGCGCGCAAGGACCTCATCAAGCCCCGCCCCGTTGCTGCCCAGGTTTGCGCCACCCCCGATCAGCGTGCCATGCAGCGCGCGGAAACAGGCGGCCAGGCGCCCCCACCCCCGTAGCAACCGACCCGATCGGCAGG
>Ga0075364_10002194_pt1 | contig 10946 bp, 15 predicted proteins | sample EndMetdeltDD1764_FD_71517 | JGI IMG/M metagenome (GOLD analysis project Ga0075364, IMG submission 71517) | Populus endosphere microbial communities from Tennessee, USA - Endosphere MetaG P. deltoides DD176-4 | ecosystem: Host-associated > Plants > Roots > Endosphere | place: USA: Tennessee...
GTCGTCCCGGCGCAGCACTATACTTGCGGCGGCATCATCATCGACCTTGCCGGGCGGACCGATCTGCCGGGGCTCTACGCGATCGGCGAATGCACCGACAGCGGCCTCCACGGCGCCAATCGGCTGGCGTCCAATTCGCTGCTAGAATGCTTCGTCTTCGGCGAAGCGGCGGCGGGTGACATCCTCGACCACTGGGACGCCTTCGACGAGCCTCCCGCGGTGCGCGCCTGGGATGAAAGCCGCGTCACCAATTCCGACGAAGAAGTCATAATTAAGCAGAACTGGACAGAAATCCGCCGCTTCATGTGGAACTATGTCGGCATCGTCCGCACCACCAAGCGGCTCGAACGGGCGCAGCACCGGATCAAGATGCTGACCGACGAAGTGGGAGACTACTATGGCCATTTCCGCGTGACCACCGACCTGATCGAACTGCGCAACCTGCTGCAGACCGCCGAGCTGATCGTCGCTTCGGCGCTGAGGCGCCGGGAAAGCCGCGGGCTGCACTACACGCTCGACTATCCCGCCATGCTGCCCGAGGCGCACGACACGGTGCTGGTGCCGTGAGCCGCCGCAATGCGCTCGTCACCGGTTCCTCGCAAGGGATCGGCGCCGCCACCGCCAAGGCGCTCGCCGCCGACGGCTTTCACGTCATCGTCCACTACGGATCGCGCGCCGAAAGCGCCGGGAAGGTCGCCGCGGCGATCCGCGCGGGCGGCGGCAGCGCCGACGTGGTCCAAGCCGACCTTGCCGATGCTTCCGCGCCGCAGCAGCTTGCAGGGGAAGTCGCGCGGCTCTGCGGCGGACAGCTCCATGCGCTGGTGCTCAACGCGGCGGTGATGCCCGTCTCGGACCTCGCCGGCTGCACGCCCGAGACCTTCGACCGGATCTTCACCGTCAACTTGCGCGCGCCGTTCTTCGTGCTGCAGGGCCTGTCCGCGTCGCTGGTCGAGGGAGCCAGCGTGACGATGCTGTCCTCGCTCACCGCGCGCCGGGTGGTCGGGCACCTTGCCGGCTACGGATCGATGAAGGCCGCGATCGAATCGATGGTCAAGCAGCTCGCGCAGGAGCTGGGACCGCGATGGATACGGGTCAACGCGGTAGCCCCGGCCACGACCGAGAGCGAGACCGTCGCGCCTTACACGCAAAGCGAGGCCGGACGCGAGCGGACGCTGGCGATGCAGGCGTTGAAGCGCATCGCCCAGCCCGAGGACGTCGCCGACGTCATCGCTTTCCTGGCCTCGGACAAGGCGCGCTGGGTGAACGGCGCGGTGATCCCGGTCGACGGCGGATCGATGCTGTAACGCCTCGCCTACCAGCCGACGAGATGGCCGATGAAGATCAGCGCCATCGCGCCGAGGACCGAGGCGAGGCAGCCGGCGCGGTTGAAGTCGCTGGAGCCGCGGCTGGTGACGAGGCCTGCGGCGAGCGAGCCGCCGATGCCGAGCAGGATCGTCGCGATCCAGCCCATCTCTACCGCGCCCGGATAGAAGAAGCGCGCCAGAGCGCCGATGACGAGGCCGCTGACGATGGCGCCGATGATGTTGAGCATATTGGTTGGCTCCTCCTGCCGGCTGCGACCTTCGCGCCGACCCCGGTTATGGCAATGATCCTGCGCAGGAGAAATGCGAAAAGACGAGGCGGGTTGCACGGGATTCAAACCGATCGCCATGCCATCGCCGCCTGCTGCGATGTCGCAAGCGCGCATGGGCTTGCGCCTGCGCCTGTGCCAATGACTTGCCTGCGGCACTGGCCGTTCGTCGCCAGCGCGCCTGTCGTGCCGGACAAGGACGCGGGACTTGGCGAGAAACTGGGTGCGAGGGGGCTTTCGCTTCGCAAGGAAGTCGTGCAGGCGATCAGCGTGGTCAACGACGCGAATCCCAATCCAAAGTAATGACGGTGAGAGCATGAATTTCGGCCTGAATGACGATCAGCAGATGCTTCGCGACACTTTCGCGCGGTTCCTCGACAGCGAAAGCAGCACGGTGCGGGTGCGTGCGGCGCAGGACGCCGGCGGCTTCGACCGCGCGCTGTGGCAGGGCCTGGCCGAACTCGGCACGTTCGGCATGCGCGCGCCCGAGGAAGCCGGCGGACTCGGCATGGGCACGCTCGACGCTGCGCTGGTGATGGAGGAAGTGGGCCGCACGCTGGCGTCCGGCCCGATCGCGGAAGCACTCATGGCGGCGCGGCTGCTCGGGCTGCTCGGCGGGGACGAAGCCCTGTTCGGCGGCGTGGTCGACGGCAGCAAGGTCGCGACGATCGCCTTCCGCGACGTCGCCGTGCAGCCGGTGCAGTGGCTCTCGGGCGGGGCGCATGCCGACGTCGTGATCGCGCGCAAGGGCGATGACGTGATCGCCGTCACGCTGGACAACGCCGACCGCAAGGCCGAGGAGAACCTCGCCTCGAACGGCATCGGCGAAGTCGATCTCGGCAAGGCCCGGCAGACGGTCATCGCCAGCGGCAAGGATGCAGTCGATGCCTTCCTCGGCGCGGTCGAGGAGTGGAAGCTCCTGACCGCGATCGCGCTCAACGGCCTGGCGCGCGAGGCGATCCGTCTCGCCGCCGCCTATGCCGGCGAGCGCGTCGCGTTCGGCCAGCTGATCGGCACCTTCCAGGCGATCTCGCATCCGCTGGCCAATCTCATCACCGACGTCGAGGCGGGCAAGATGCTGACCTGGCGGGTCATCCACGACATCTCGGTCGCCGAGCCGGGTGTCGCCGCCAGCGTGCCGCTGGTGCTGTGGTGGAACGCCAAGACCGCGGCGACCGCGGGCATCCAGGCGACGCGCACCTTCGGCGGCTACGGCCTCAGCACCGAATACGACATCCACTTGTACAACTTGCGTGCCAAGGCCTGGCCGCTGATCCTGGGTGATCCGGCGCGCATGCTCGAGGAAGCCGCGCGGCGCACTTATGCGGGCGAAGCGGCGATGCTGCCCGATGTCGGCCCGGTCTCGATCGACCTCGACCTGGGCGAGGCCGCGCGCGAGCTTGCGCGCGAGGTCGATGAATTCTTCACCGCGACGCTGACCCCCGAGCTCAAGAAGCACGCCCACTTCAGCTGGGATGGGCATCATCCCGAAGTCAGCAGGAAGCTGGCCCAGGCCCGGCTGCTCTACCCCGAATTGCCGCCCGAAAAGGGCGGGCGCAGCGCCTCCCCCTATGCCAGCTATGCGGCTTCGACGATGTGGGAAAAGCACCACTGGAGCGGCCACGCCAAGAGCACGACGATGATGGTCGCGGCGATGATCGACAGGTTCGGCAGCCCCGAGCTGAAGAAGGACGTGCTCGAGCCGATCCTGGCGGGCGAGGCGATCACCAGCCTGGGATATTCGGAGCCGGGCTCGGGCTCGGACGTCTTCGCCGTGCAGACTAAGGCGACTCGCGAAGGCGATGGTTGGCGCATCGACGGCACCAAGATGTTCACCAGCGGCGCCAACATCGCCGACTATGTGCTGATGCTGGTGCGGACCAACTTCGAGGTGCCCAAGCACAAGGGCCTCACCATGTTCGTCGTGCCGCTCAAGGCCGAGGGCGTGACGATCCAGCCGGTCTACACCTTCATCGACGAGCGGACCAACATCACCTTCTACGACGGGGTGAAGATCCCCGACAGCTACCGCCTCGGCGATGTTGACGGCGGCGTGCGCACGATGAGCGCAGCGCTGGAACTCGAACACGGCGGCAGCGGCACCACCAAGGTCCACCAGTCGCTCGTCCGCTCGGCCGAGGAGCTTGCCCGCGAGATCGACTACGCGGGCAGGCCGCTGATCGAGGATCGCGCCGCCCAGGTCCGGCTGATGCAGGCGCGGGCGCACTCGCTGCTGTCCGAAGCGCTCGTCCTGCGCGGGCTGTGGAGCGCCGAGACGAAGCAGAACCTCGCCGCCGCCGGCCCGATGGCGAAGCTGTTCTCGACCGAGCGGTTCCTCCAGGACGGCAGCGACCTGCTCGACCTCACCGCGCCGCTCTCGCTGTCGAAGCGCGAGGGGCCGGCGTTCTTCGTCAACCAGTCGTACCGCCACGCGCACGGCACGACGATCTACGCGGGCACCAGCGAAGTCCATCGCAGCATGATCGCCGAACGCGCTCTGGGAATGCCGAGAAGCCGCGGGTAGCACCGGATGGAACCCCGCCCAGGTTGACACGGTGTTGACAGGGTTGACACAGTCCAGAGCAAGAAAAGCCGCCCTTTCCTGATCCTCCCCCGTTGGGGGAGGGGGACCGCGACGCGAAGCGGCGTGGTGGAGGGTGTCTGCCCTCTCGATAGGTTCGACACCCCTCCATCAGCGCTTCGCGCTGCCATCTCCCCCGCAGGGGGGAGGAACTGCGGCAGGCACGGCAGATCGCCCGCCGGCGAGCGCGGGGTTACGCCAAGGGAAGAACGCATGCGGCGGGGCGGCCGGCGCTTGGGGTGCTGCGGCTCTGACCTCGCAGCGAGAGGTTCGGGCGCTGTTCGTCGCGAATGTCCGGCGGAGAAAGCATCCCGAGGATACCGCCGGCTCGCCCCTGTCTCCCTGTCGGCGCAAGCACGGCCGCGGGGTCGCGGGCAAGCCGTGCTGTGCCTCGCAGGGTCGCTAGTCCCGCGAAGCTTGCTGCGAGAGGGTGTCAGGCTCTCGCCGCGCAATAGGGATGAGACGAGCATTCCAGCCCATGGAACGCCGGCCGCAGTGCGGGAGGGGAGAGCGATGCGCTGTCACGCTCCCGCCCCGCCGTGGGAAACGTATATCCCAAATGGCACTAAATGTCAATAAAATTCGCCTGTTCAGCGCGAATAGCTCGCCAGGTACAAGTATGTTGGATCGAAGCCGGCAAAGTTCTTCAGGGCATCGACATCGTGAATCGATACGGTGCCGCCCCTGAACTGGACAAGGCCGCGTTCGCGCAGTTCCTTCAGCACGCGGTTGGTATGGACGACCGTCAGCCCAAGGCATTCGCCCAGTTCGGTCTGGTTGAGCGGCAGCTCGAAATCGTGCTCGCGCACCAGGCCGACGATCTCCAGCCGCGTATAGAGCTCGCAAATCAGATGCGCTGCCTTCGCCGGGCCGCTGCGCTGTCCCAGCGAGAGCTCCCATTCGCGGTGGATGGCGGCGTCGAGATTGGTCGAGAACCAAAGCAGCCGGGTAAGGTGCGGATAGCTCTCGGTCAGCCGGGTCAGCCGCTCGTGCGATGCATAAGCGACCCGCGACGGGCTCAGCGACATGACGTCGTGGTCGAGATGCTTGAGCGTGAAGCCGTGCAGGTCGAGGAAGTCGCCTGCGACATGCAGCGCGGTGATCTGGCGCCGGCCATTGCGCAAGTCCTTGTAACGACACATTAATCCATCGATAAGCAGGACCGAGCGATTCAATGCCTCGCCGCGCTTGATCACCGTCTGCTTCGCCGGCACGTCCTCGACTTCGGCGATGGTGTCGACAAGGGCCCGTTCTTCCTCGCGCGAAATCTCGTCCCGCTTTCGCAACTTGAGCAGCAGTTTCTCGATCATGGCCGGTACGGTTCCTGTCGATCCGGCAGATGCAGCTGGAAGGCTTCGGTGAATTCGACGCCAACGAGCACATTCTCCGCCCCGTCCTCGACATCGATCCGGGCGGCGAGATCGATCACGCCGCGGCGGGCGTCTTCGGACACCATCGAACGAATGCTGTCGATGGCGAGGTTTCGTGCCGCCGACTGGTCGGGCAGATCGGTGCCGACGTCGTCGGGCGTATCGCCATGGCCATTATGGATATGGAAAAAGAAGCGGGGCATGGGCGACCTGACGGAAATGGGTGATCGTTCAACAACGTAGCTGTTTCGCGTCGGTTCCCATGAAGGCATGTCGGCCACTGTGCATGTTCCGCGTACCAGGGTGAATAACACAGGTTAATGCCCTACCAGGTTGCCCGTTGTACCGATCGGCGGCAATTGGATACAAGGAATGCGATGAAGGACCGGATTACAGCGTTGCAGGGTCTGCGCGTACTCGTAGTGGAAGACGAACACCTCGTCGCGCTGGCCCTGACCGGCGATCTGGAAGATGCCGGCGCTATCGTGATCGGCCCGGCCTCGTCGATCGAAAGCGCGTTCGAACTGATCGGCCGACACGAGATCGCTGCGGCCGTGCTCGATATCCAGCTGCATTCGCAGATGGTGTTCCCCGTGGCGGAAGCGCTTTCGGGCAAGGGAGTGCCGTTCCTCTTCACCACCGGCTTCGATGCGGGCGTCATCCCCGACGAATATGCCCACGTGCCGAAATGCGCGAAGCCGGCGAGCGGCGACACCGTTCTCGAAATGCTGGTCGAGCTCGCGGCGAACGGCGGCTAGCGTTCGTCGTCGAGATCGGGACGCTGCAGCAGCCGCCAGAACATCAGCAGCAGCAGCCCGTGCGTCAGTGCCAGCGCGAAAATGTCGATCATGCGCGGGTTCCTAGCAGGCGGCGGGTTTAGGGCGGGTTAAGCGCGTGTGCCGATCACCGCGCGGTCACCCGACGCCGTCGGGCAGGAAGCCCTTTGCCTGGACCGGATCGCCCATCCACAGGTACTCGGTGAAGTGCCCCAGCCGCCCGCGCGTGTCGACATAGCAGAAGGCGGATTTGTCGTCGGGCTTCAGTTCGACCGGATAGCGGATCGCCAGCGGGTCGCCGCTCGCGGCGATATCGTCCTGCAGATTATGCCAGTTCTCGATATCGCCGCGCACCGCGACCGAGACGTGGTGAAAGTTGATAATGTGCTTCGAAAGATCGAGCGTCTCGGTGTAAAGCTCGATCGCGCCCGAGATCGGTTGGACGAGTTCGAACTGGCGAGAGCCGATATTGGCCATCGCGGCGATGACGCGCATCGGCCGGACCTCGCCGTAGGACAGCACTTCGATACTGCTTTCGCCCCCGAAGAAGTTGTCGATGCCCAGCATCTCGCGGCAATGCTTTTTCGCCGCGTCCATGTCGCGGGTGATGTAGCCCATCTGGTAGATGTCGCCGTAGCGCGCTCCGAACGTCATGCTTCGCTCTCCCATGGCCGGGCCTGGCGCCGGCTCTCGATATTCAGGTCGCGGCCAGGGCGCGCGCCAGGGCCTTGCGCATCAGCGCATAGCCCTCGGCGACTTGCGGCGCGTCGCGCACCATGCGGTAGCCGTGATAGGCGCCGGGAATGACGTGCAGCTCGGCCGGGACCCCGGCCCGCGTCAGCCGGCGAACGTATTCCAGGCTTTCCTCGAGGAACAAGTCGAGCGCACCGATGACGAGGCAGGCCGGCGGCAGGTCCGAGAGATCGGCAACTCGCGCGGGGACGGCGGCGGGCGGCACGTCGGGTCCGCCCGGCTCCATGCCCAGCAGCGATCGCCAGCCAAGCCGGTTCAGCTCGCGCGTCCAGATGAAATGGCCGGTATAGGGATGCGGGTCGGCGGTGCTGCCCGACCGGTCGTCGAGCATCGGCGAATCGAGCAGCTGGAAGCATATCCGCGGCGCGCCCGCATCCTGCCGCGCCTTGTCGCGGGCATGGATTGCCAATGCCGCCGCGTGGCCGCCGCCCGCGCTTTCGCCCGCGATCGCCATGCGTGCCGGATCGATGCCGAGCTGGGCGGCATTGCCGTGCATCCAGCACAGTACGGCGTAGCAATCCTCCAGCGCGCCGGGCCACGCCGTCTCGGGCGCGAGCCGGTAGGCGACCGACACGAGCGTCACGCCCAGCGCGGCGACGGTCGCGCGGTTGTGGATGTCGTAGGTTTCGGGCGCGCCCAGGATGTAGCCGCCGCCGTGGATGTGCAGGATGGCCGGGCGCGGCGCGGTGCCCGCGTCCGCAGGTGCGTAATGGAGCACGCGCACATCGGGAGAGCCCGCGGTGCCCGGAACGAAGCGTTCGCTGGCATCTATCCCCTGCAGTTCGGGCGGAAGCGGCGCGGGGGGAATCCGATCTATCGCATCCCTGACCGGCTGGATGCCCCGGCTGAAATCCAGGCCCGGATAGACATCCAGCATCGGCGCGAGTTCGCGTGCGACGAGCGACCGGGGGTCGGAGGGCATCCGCTCTTCCTGATTGTTATCGTTCGCCCCTGACTGGACGGACGCGCGCGGGCCGTCAACTCGCTTTGTCCATCACTCGCTTTAATTGGCAGGCCGCCTATTCGACCAGCGATGCCTCGATGGCGACGCGGATCGCTTCGGAAGTGTGATGGGCGCCGATCTTGGTCAGCATGTTGGCGCGGTGGATCTCGACGGTACGATGGCTGATCGCCAGCTTCTCGCCGATCATCCGGCTGGAAAGGCCGTTTGCGACGCAGCTCAGCACTTCGCGCTCGCGGCGGGTCAGCCGGTCGACGCGGCTGCGCGCGCGCGCCTCGCGCAGCTTGACGTTGCCCGCGCCATCGGCGCGTTCGCTCGCGGTCTTCAGCGTTTCGGCGAGTTCGGCGTCGTCGAAGGGCCAGGCAAGGTAATCCACGGCGCCGGCCAGGATCGCATCGACGATCCGCTTCGGGTTCGGGTGCGCAGCGAAACCGATGACGGGCAGCCAGTCGCCCCGGCCGCCCATGTGCTCGATCAGCGCGGGAATGGCCCGGCCGTCGTCGTAGGCGAGAATGAGGCCCGAGCGGGGCCAGTGGTCGATCAGTTCGGCGATGCTTTCGAAAGGCTCGACATGGATGCCGCGCGATGACAGCGCATGGCTGATTGCAGCACGGCGAAGCGTATCACCATCTATCAGTGCGAGGAAATTCAAACTGAACACAAGCCGTCCCCCTATAGATTTATGCCTAGGGAGTTATGCGCATTGACGTCGGCAATGCTCGCATTGTTGGGTCCAATTTCAGGTAACGCAGTTTCGGATTTTCGACAAGCTATTGAAAATAAAAGATATTATGCGATCCAAACTTGACGCATTTACCGGCTGCGAGGCATGATTCGGTCTGTTCTTCAAGGACTTGCAAGGCGTTGTTAAATGATTTCTCGGCGAACCTTGTAGAGGTTTTGCTTGGACGAATAGAGCCAGTCGGACAGCATCTTTCGCATGTTCTCGTAACCTGCCGAGGTCATCTGCACCGCGGTCAGCCGGTGGTCGTCGGGCGGTGTCCACCGCCTGACCAGGCCCTTGCCTTCCAAAATGCTGATCCAGCGCAGCGCCGTCGATACGGGAACGTCCGCCGCTGAGCACAGACTCTTGGTGGAGACCCGCTTTCCCGCAACGGTATCGACGAACAGATCGAGCAGCATGTCCCAGCCGGGCTCGGCGAACAGGTCGTCGGCGAGGTAGGCCTTGCGCCGCCGCCGCAGCAAGTAGACCGCCCGGGCGACCACCGCGAGATGAACGTCGTCGTATTCGCCCTTGGCCTCCGCCTCGCTGTCTTTCCAGAGATAGCTACCGAAAGGATCGAGCGCATCGGCGAGTTCGAGGAGCGCACCGCCGATGCGCCGCAGTTCCTGCGGATTGCTGAGGTTGACGTGGCCCAGGCTTTCCACCGCTTCGGCGATAGGTTTGCCTGTAGAATCGAATACCTTGTTAAGCGATCTATCCATCACTCTCGCCCCGTTTTGTATTATATTCTTGATTTAGAAATATTTTTTATGGGTGTCTTAGGTGTAAGCTTGTGAATCTTTTTGAATGGATTTGTGCAATGCGAATCAGTAAGAGGAGCCGCTTTTCGTAAGGGCCAAAGAGATGACCGATATCTCCCAACCAGGGAGCATCGCTGATGACTGCTTGGCCGAGATCATTGCGGTCTTGCGCGCGAACCTTTGCGCGCTGGACAACGTCGGATTTGACGTTGCGGCCGCATATCTGAGCCTGGCCATCGAAAATCTCGAAGCCCAGCGAAAATAATCCCCGACAAAAGATTCTCTATATTGAGAACTGCATTTCTGAAGCAGTCGTTCGCCCCGTCGATCGCATTTCCGGCGATCATGATCCGAACGAACAAGAGAGAGCTTCGTCACGCGAGCATCCACCGTTCCGTCCTGCAATTCACACGGATAGTCTCATAATTACCAGCAGGATCAAGTCCCAATCGGACCGCAGGCTGAAACCCGGCTTGAATCGCCCCTGATGCGCCGTTTTCTATGTCCGATCGGCATTTTCTAATTTCCTTTCCAATAATCATCATCGCACATCACAGGTTATGGATCGTTTAAAGACAGTTCAAATCGCCTAACTTATTGCATCGCTGCTATTGCAATTACTCGCGTGGCTGTCCGAGCCGTCCGCGGCGGACCCGGCGTTTGAGCGATTTCACTTTTCACAATGATCTTCTGAGGAAAATCTGGACCTCTCGAACAGGATATGGAAGGTGGCCCCCGGAGCGAGGCAACGGGGGGCGAATGAGCGAGGGACCGATATCAGGGGCGGACGACGAACCTGGGCCGGCAGAGGCCCGATTGCGTTCGACAGATGCCGTCCGCCTGGGTTTTCTCGTATGGGATGTCGCCCGATTATGGCGCGTCGCGCTGGACCGCGCATTGAAGCCGCTCGACGTCACGCGCTCGCAGTATTCGGTGATCGCTTTCCTCGCGCGCCGCGACGGCATGACCCAAAGCGCGCTCGCTTCCGACCTCGAACTGACCAAGGTGGCGGTTGGTGGCCTTCTCGAGCGCATGGAGGCGGTGGGCCTGGTCGAGCGCCGGGCAGACGGAGCCGACGCGCGTGTGCGCCGCGTATATCTGACGCGAAAGGGCATGCGCATCACTCAGAAGATCCGAGAACTCGCCGAGCCTATCGAGACCAGGATGCTGTCACCGGTAAGCGACGACGACCTTGCCGCCACGATCCGATCGCTGGCGCTCATCAAGGGCAAGTTCGTCGAGTTCGATCAGCCAGGTGCCGTCGATGCGCACAAGCTGCCGCGAACGATGCGGCGGCGGGGCAGGAAGACGGTCCCCTGACCCTGCCGGCGTGCGCTGATCGGGAGGGGGCCCGCGGTCACGCCGCGGTTTCATGCGTGGCCACCGGCCGTTGCGTTGCCTGAGCCGGCACGCGGGCCAGGGTCAGGAT
>Ga0075364_10002195_pt1 | contig 10946 bp, 9 predicted proteins | sample EndMetdeltDD1764_FD_71517 | JGI IMG/M metagenome (GOLD analysis project Ga0075364, IMG submission 71517) | Populus endosphere microbial communities from Tennessee, USA - Endosphere MetaG P. deltoides DD176-4 | ecosystem: Host-associated > Plants > Roots > Endosphere | place: USA: Tennessee...
CGTGGCCCGGTAGACCTGCCCGATCGACGCCGCGGCGATGGGCTCCCACTCGAAGTCGGCGAAGACGGTGGTGACCTCGGAGCCGAGCTCCTCCTCGATCAGCTCACGCATGACGGCCGGGTCCTCCGGCGCCACCTGGCTCTGCAGCGCCGCCAGGGTGGCGACCACGTTCGGGGGCAGCACGTCGGACCGGGTGGACGCCACCTGGCCGAGCTTCACGAACATCCCGCCGCACTCCTCGAGCGTGCGCCGCAACCGCACGTCGGTGGGCAGGCGGTCGATGGCCTCGCGCTTGCGCTTGCGCGACCGGATCCCGACCGCGGGCGCGAACCCGTTGGCCGAGATGATGCCGAGGATCTCCCGGAACCGCCGCCACTCGTCGATCGCCTCGCGGGCGTCGCGGATGGGTCGGGGGACCACGAACAGGCCGGCCTTCTCGCCCTTGGCGAGCGAGCCCGGCCGGGCGAGCAGGTCGGCGCCGACCACGGCGAGCATGGTGCAGACGAACGACAGCGCGACCGTCGCCCGGATGAAGCCGGGGGCGTCGACGTCGTTGCCGACCGCGACGTAGGCGATGGTGCCGCCGGCGACGATGCCGACCGCCACCGAGATCGACGTGGCCAGCCACGAGCGCCGCACGCCGAGCAGGCGCGTCGCGGCGTAGGCGACCACGAGCAGGAACGGGAAGAGGATCGCGATGCGGACCAGGCTCGACAGCGCGTCACCCACGGGTCAGCCCACCTCGTCGGCCGCGGCGAGGAGGTCGGCCCGGACGTCGGGGTGCGCGATCTCGGCCAGGGCGACCGCTCGCTGGCGGACGGTCTTGCCCCGCAGCTCGGCCACGCCGTGCTCGGTGATGACGACGTCGAGCTGGTGCCGCGGCGTCGTGATGATGGTGCCCGCGGGGTGCGTCGCCACCAGGCGCGACACCGCCGGCCCGCCGCCCGGGCTCACGGTCGACGACAGGCAGATCAGCGAGCGGTCCTCGAGCTCGAGGCCCGACGGCATCGTGAAGTCCTCGTGGCCGCCGATGCCCGAGTACTGGCGCAGCTGCACCGTGTCGGCGACGACCTGGCCGGCGAGGTCGATGCTGACCGCGCCGTTGATCATCACCATCTGGCTGTTGCGGGCGATGACCTCCGGCGAGTTGACCACCTCGACCGGCAGGAAGCGGACCGACTGCTCGCCGTCGAGCCACTGGTACAGCTCCGGGACGCCGGCGGCGAAGGTGGTGATGGAGAAGCCGTCGAAGATGCCCTTGCGGGCGTTGCTGACCTTGCCCGCCTGGTGCAGGCGCATGAGCCCGGTGGTGAACATCTCCGAGTGGACGCCGTAGTCGCCGCCGTCGCCGGCCGCGAGGAGGGAGGCCACCGCGCTCGGGATCCCGCCGATGCCCGTCTGCAGGGTGACGCCGTCGCGCACGAACGTGCTGGCGAACTCGGCGATGGCCCGCTCGACCTCGGTGGTGGGTGCGTCCGCGAGGTTGATCGGGTCGCGGTCGCTGGTGACGAGGACGTCGACCTCGTCGAGGTGCAGGCGGTGGAGGTGGTCCGGACCGATGCCGAACGTGCGCGGGAACTTGGCGTTGGCCTCGACGATCAGCACCCGATCGGGATCGGCACCGCAGCGGTGCAGCTCGGCAACCGTCGCGCCGGCGTGGACCGAGAGGCTGAGGTAGCCGTCGGCGTCGGGCGGCGACGCGACGGTCGCCATCACCCGGGGGGCGATCGCCTCGACGATCGGCTCGAAGCGGCGGAAGTCGGCGGGGACGAACTGGACGTCGGCCCCGGCGTCGCGGAGGAAGCGCTCGGCCGGACCGAAGAAGCCGCTCAGGTAGTGGACGTTCGGCTTGAGGAACACCTCGTACAGGTCGACGAGCAGCGCGCCGAACACCTGGAGGTCCTCCCAGTCGTCGCGCGCCGCCAGCGCGTGCAGGAAGCCGCCGGGTTGCCCGGGACCGAGCGGGACCGCCAGGGAGTCCGAGGGCCGGACCAGCGCGACCGCGTCTTCGAGAGCCAGCTCTTCGGGCATCGGGACAGACTACGGGCCGTGGCATCACCGGGACTTTCTGACGACTCGTCAGATACCATGCTGCGGTGACTGCCACCGAGCTCGTGCTGGTCGATCGACCGCAACCGCACACGACCGTCGTGACGCTGAACCGACCCGACCGGCTCAACGCGATGTCGATCGACCTCGTGATCGCCCTCCACGACGTGCTCCAGGAGGTGAGCGACGACAACGACTGCTACGTCGTGGTCCTCACCGGCGCCGGTCGGGCCTTCTGCTCGGGCCTCGACCTCAAGGACTACGGGATCATCCCCAACATCGACGGCCTCCAGGTCGGCCGCATCGCCCAGCGCTCGATGCGCTACTACTCCCGCCTGATCCCGCTGATGCGGCGGATGCACCAGCCGATCATCGCCGCGGTGAACGGCCCCTCGTACGGTGGCGGCATGTGCCTGACGCTCGGAGCCGAGATCCGCTTCGCCTCGACGTCGGCGACCTTCAACTCCACCGGGATCGTCAACGGCCTCACCAGCACCGAGCTCGGCGTCAGCTGGCTGCTCCCTCGCCTGGTGGGCGCCGCGCACAGCAACGACATCCTCCTCACCGGCCGCACCATCGACGCCGACGAGGCGCTGCGGATGGGGCTCGTCTCGCGCGTGCTCCCCGACGGCGAGCTGCTCGACGCCGCCCTCGAGACCGCGGCGCGCATGTGCGAGTTCAGCCCGTACGGCCTCGCGATGACCAAGGACATCGTGTGGGTGAACCTCGAGAACCCCAGCCTCGAGGCGGCCATCGAGATCGAGGACCGCAACCAGCTCATGCTGGGGTTCACGGAGAACCTGCCCGAGGCCATCCGGGCCTTCGACCAGGGCCGGGCGCCCGTGTACACCGACGAACCACGCCGGGACCTGTTCACCCCGCCGCCGGCAGCCGACGCCGCCCCGACCGGGGACGACGGGTCGTGAGCACGGCCGACGAACCGACGGTGCGCACGCGCGGCGCGCGCCTGACGCGCGACGAACGTCGGGCCCACTTCCTGGACATGGCCGCCGAGATCATCACCGAGCAGGGCGCCGACTCGGTGACGATGGAGGGCGTGGCGGCGCGCGCCGGCGTGAGCAAGGCGCTCGGCTACCGCTACTTCAGCAACCGGGACGACCTGCTGATCGCGCTGTTCGACCGCGAAATGGCCATCCTCGACCAGCGCATCAGCGACGCGGTCGCCACCGCCGACAACTTCGACGACGGGCTTCGCGCCATCGTCATCGCGTGGATCGACCTCATCATCGAGCGCGGTCGGCTGCTCGGGTCGCTGCAGCAGTCGAAGCTCATCGAGGGGCCGGTCGAGCAGCGCCGCATCGACCGCCAGGACGGCATCGACAAGTTCTTCGCCCACCTGATCACGAGCGAGTACGACGTCGACCCGGACGACGCGGTGCTCGTCGCGGCCACGCTCGTGTCGGGGTCGGAGGGCGCGATGCGCATCTGGCTCAGCCGCGGCTGGTCGCGGGAGAAGATCGCCGATCGCTACGTGCGCCTGTGCCTCGGCGCCATCCGCGCCCTCGCCCTCGACGGGTCGACCCCGCGCTCGTCCGCCCGCACCTGACCGACGCCCGCTCGTGGCCGGCCGCCCACGCGCGACCATGACCGGGTGACCGAGCCCCCACCGACGCTCGACCGCTACGAGACCGACGTCGTCCTCTCCGACGGCGGCACCGTCCACGTCCGTCCGATCCGGCCCGACGACGCCGAGCGGCTGGTGCGGTTCTTCAACGGCCTGTCGAGCGAGACGGTGTACTACCGGTTCTTCTCGCCCAAGCGCTCGCTCTCCGACGCCGAGGTCACGTACTTCACGGTCCTCGACTACATCGACCGGTTCGCCCTCGTCGCCCTGCTCGACCACGAGCTGGTCGGCGTCGCCCGCTACGACCGCCTCGACCCGGGTGACCTGGCCGAGGTCGCGTTCGTGATCGACGACGCGCAGCAGGGCCGCGGCCTGGGCAGCGTGCTCCTCGAGCACCTGGCCCAGGTCGGGCACGACGCGTCGATCGCCCGGTTCACCGCCAGCGTCCTGCCCGACAACTCGCGGATGCTGCGCGTGTTCCGCGACGCCGGGTGGAAGGTGGCCCGGCGGTTCGAGGACGGCGTCATCCAGGTCGAGTTCCCCATCGCCCACACGGCCGACACGCTCGCGGTGATGGACGCCCGCGAGCGCTGGGCCGAGGCCCGGTCGATCGAGCGCATCCTGGCCCCCGACTCCGTGGCCGTCATCGGCGCCAGCGACCGCGCCGGCACGGTCGGCCACGCCGTGTTCACCAACATCACCACCGGCGGCTTCGCCGGCGAGGTCTACGCGGTCAACGACCACGCGGCCCAGATCGGCGGTCGCCCGGCCTACCGCTCGGTCACCGACATCGCCGGAGCGGTCGACCTCGCCGTGATCGCGGTGCCCGCAGCCGCGGTGCCCGCCGTCGTCGCCGAGTGCGCGGCGAAGGACGTCAAGGGCGTCGTCGTCCTCAGCGCCGGGTTCGGCGAGGTCAGCGCCGACGGCAGCGCGCTGGAGGCGCTGACCCTCGAGACCGTGCGGGCCCACGGGATGCGCATGGTCGGGCCGAACGGCATCGGGGTGCTCAACACCGCCGTGGGCCTCAACGCGACCTTCATCCCCGGCCGTCCCGTGCCCGGCCGGGTCGCGTTCCAATCGCAGTCGGGCGGCCTCGGCATCGCCCTCATCGACTGGAGCAACGAGCTCGAGCTCGGCATCTCGTCGTTCGTGTCGGTGGGCAACAAGGCCGACATCAGCGGCAACGACCTGCTGCAGTACTGGGAGCAGGACGACGACACCGACGTGATCCTCCTGTACCTCGAGAGCTTCGGCAACCCGCGCAAGTTCGCCCGCATCGCCCGGCGGGTCGGGCAGGTCAAGCCGATCGTCGCGGTGAAGTCCGGCCGCTCGAGCGCCGGTTCGCGGGCCGCCGAGTCGCACACCGCCGCCGCCGCCACCTCCGACGTCGTCGTCGACGCGCTCTTCCGCCAGGCCGGGGTCACGCGCGTGAACACGCTGGAGGAGCTGCTGGACACCGCCCACGTGCTGGCCAGCCAACCGCTGCCGGCCGGCAACCGCGTCGCCATCGTCGGCAACTCGGGCGGCCCGGGCGTGCTCGCCGCCGACGCGTGCGAGGGCGCCGGCCTCGAGGTCGCCCGGCTCTCGGCTCGCACCGCGTCGCAGCTGCGCTCGATGCTCGGACCGAACGCGGCGGTCGCCAACCCGATCGACATGGTCGCGTCGGCGACGGCCGACCAGTACGAGACGGTGGTCCGCATGGTGCTCGAGGACGCGCAGATCGACTCGGTGATCGTCATCTACACCCCACCGATGGTCAGCGCGCCCGAACCCGTCGCCGAGGCGGTCGCGCGTGCCGTCGCCGACAGCGACAAGCCGGTCGTCGCCAACTTCCTCGCCTCGCGCCGTGCCCCCATCGCCCTCCTCGGTCGCGACGGCGGTCGGCGCATCCCGTCGTTCCCGTCGCCGGAGCCGGCCGCCATGGCCCTCGGCCGGCTCACCGAGTACGCGGCCTGGCGGCGGCGCGACCCGGGCACGGTCCCCGAGCGCACCGGCATCGACCGCGACGCCGGCCGGGCCATCGTCACCGCCGCGCTCGCGAGCGGCCGCGACGGCGAGGGCGCGATCCGCCTCGATCCGGACCAGACCCGAGCGCTGCTCGAGGCGTACGGCATCGCGGTCGCGTCGGGACCGCGTCCCGACGGCGCCGGTCGCGCCGCCGTGGACGCGGTGGCCGGCGTCGTGCAGGACCCCGCGTTCGGCCCGCTCGTGATGTTCGGCATCGGCGACATCCCCACCGAGCTGGTGGCGGACCGGGCCTTCCGCATCCTCCCGCTCACCGACCGCGACGCGAGCGAGCTGGTGCGTTCGCTCCAGGGCTCGCCGCTGCTGTTCGGCTACCGGGGCGCGCCGGCGACCCGCACCGACCTGGTCGAGGACCTGCTCCAGCGGGTGGCGGCGCTGGCCGAGGACCTGCCCGAGGTCGTGGAGCTCGACCTCAACCCCGTCGAGGTGTCGCCCGACGGGGTGCGAACGGTCGGCGCGACGGTGGCCGTCCGCCCGGTCACACCGGGTCGACCCACCTTGATCCGCTCGCTGGACTGATCACGGCGACGGCCGCGTCGCCGATGGCGCGGTCAGTCGATCTGGGGGAACGCGTAGTGCTGGCGCTCCAGCAGCTCCTCGAGGTCCGGCTCCGGCTGCTCGTCCAGGTCCATGACCGGCGCGGCCCGCTCGGGCTGCTCGTCGTCGAAGTAGCAGACCGGCCGCTCGTCGGGGACGTCGTCGTTCATCTCGCCGGTCAGGTCCGACCAGTGCGACGGGTCCCGCTCGTCGCCGTCCGGCTCCAGGTGCATCGCGATCTCTTCCGCGGCGTCGTCCTCCACGACCTCTGCGGTCTCGAGATCCTCTCCGTCCCAGGCATCGAAGGGGGCTTCCTTGACCATGGGCCGTCCTCTCGTGGAGTCGGTGGCTGGCGCCGAACCGAAGGGTAGGGCGGCCTGCGCACGGGCGCTGGGGTTGACAGCGTCAGCGAACGCCTGTTCGATGACGGGACCCGGTCCCCCAGGAGGTCCCCATGGGCACGATGGCCATCCCCGACCACACCGGCCACACCTCGGTGGCGTGGCGAGCCGACGACCCGGCGTCGGTGCGCGTCGCCGAGCGCACGTTCGCGACGCTCGCCGAGCGTCGCCTCGTCGCGTTCGCGCGGCGGACCGAGCGCGACGAGTTCACCCAGCTCCGCCGGTTCGACGCGGCCGTCGACGAGATCCTGTGGGTCCGGCCGCTGCAGGGCGGCTGAGGCGCAGGCCCGCACCGTGACCGCGGCTGACGCGCGGGCCGGCGCGCTGCTGCAGTCGCTGCTCCGGCCGAGCGAGCACGAGCAGTGGCGGCGGACGGGTTCGTTCTGGGTCCACACCGAGCCGGGGTGGTTCCGCTTCGGCGTCCTGTACGACATCCGGTTCCGGGCCGCGCGCTGGCCCTGGGTCGAGCGGTCGATCTGCGTCGTCACCGAGGGCTTCGAGCAGCGCCCGCTGGCCGACCTCTGGTCCGAGCTGGCCGTCACCGCGCGCGCCGACCCCGCCGCGCTCACCGGCGTCGCCAACTTCCGCGCCGAGGCGCCGGCCCGCCTCCCGGGTGCAGGTGATCCGCTCCTGCTCCGACGCGCGGTCGACGCCCTGCGGGCCAAGCACCGGGCGCTCGTGCGCGGCGGGCAGGACCTCGATGCCGCCTACCTGGCCTTCGACACGGGACGCCGCCTGGCCCGCACGTGCCGGCCGCGGTGGGCGGCGCCGTTCCAGCAGGCGGCGGCCGACGGCATCCGCGCGTTCGCCGCCCGCCACCCCGCCGAGCGCGAGCGGCTCGAGGCCGCCCACGCCGCGATCCTCGATCCGTCGCCGGTGGCCGCCGGTCCGTCGATCGTCAGCTCATCATCTCGGTGAGCTGGCGGTTCATCGTCTCCAGGTCGAAGTAGTCGCGCCAGAGGACGATCAGACCGTCGTCGCCGACCTCGAAGATGCCGGCCACCGGCAGGTCCATCCACTTGTCGCCGACCCGGAAGCGATCGGTGCGCTCGTTCATGACCACGTTGCCGGTCGCGGTCTGGCGATGGGTGACGAACTGGACCTCGTCGAGGCTGTCGACCATCGGACCGAGGAACGCCTTGATCCCCTCGGGTCCGATGTTCTTGCCCATCGGCACGTTGTCGTACTCGACGTCGGCGGCGACCAGCTCGCAGGCGCCGTCGAGGTCCTTGCCCACCACGCGGGCGATGAACTCGTTGACCGTCTCTTCGGGAGTCATGGCGACAGCCTCGCGCGCGTCGGTCGAGGTCGGCGTCGGCGCTGGGTGCGGGCGCGGTCGCCCGCCTCAGAGGCTGGCGTTGACGAGCTCGGTGTAGAAGGCGGCGCCCTCGGGTCGCAGGTGCATGCCGTCGTCGTAGAAGAGCTCGGGTCGGTCGATGCTGGCGGTGCGCCAGTCCAGCAGCACGGCGTTGGGCATGCCCGTGACGCCGGCGGTGATGGTCTGGTTGACGCCCTCCTCCCACATCCGTGGGACCTTGACCGTGAGGAAGATCACCTTCGGCACCCCGGCCAGGATCTCCTGCATCTGGGCGAACTGCTCGGGCGTGAACGTGCCGTTGTTGCCGAGGTGGACGACCACGACGTCGCCGAGCCGGCCGGAGTCCTTCCAGGCCTGGAGGATGCCGATGCCCACGCTGACCTGGCGGCCGACCGCGGCGTCGACGAACGTCTCGCCGTTCAGGTCGTTGGTGAGGTTGGCGGCCGCGCCGAGCATGACCGAGTCGCCGATGGCGGTGATGTTGCGCACACCGTCGGGCGCGGTGATGCCACTGGACGGTGCGGTGGTCGGTGGGGGTGCCTCGGTGGATGGTGGCGTCTCGCCCGGCGCGACCGTGGTCGTGGTGGTGGTCGTGGACCCGCCGAGGCGCTCGGCGACGGCGGGGATCGAGAACCCGGCCGTGCCCACGGCCTGGTCGACGCCTGCGGCCGACTCGGTGTCGTTCGGGGGCGGCAGCTCGCCGGCGGCCGGGGGCAGCGCACCGTCTGCGGTGCTCGTCACCTGGAGGTACTCGGGCACGACGGGTTGCGCCCGCACGACGGTGACCACGAGCAGCGCCACGCAACCGACCATCGCGGCGGCGCCGAGCGTCCCGCCGAAGCCGTTGATGCGACGCCGGGCCGGTGGTTGGGCCCGCCACTGCTGCCAGCGCCGCGAGAGCGCGCCGGTGCGGATCGGCGTCTCGACGAAGCGGTAGGACAGCTCCGCCAACGTGAAGGTGATGGCGAGGCGCAACGCGAGCAGCGGCACGCCCGTGAGGGCGATGTCGAGGCCCGGCCGGGTCAGCTGGTAGACGGGCCAGTGCCACAGGTACAGGCCGTAGGAGCGCAGGCCGATCCAGCGCAGCGGGCGGCAACCGAGGACCTTCGAGAGGTGGGCGGCCGGGTGCACCGCCACGGCGATGACCACGACGGTCACCAGCGCGACGCGGGCGAACCCGCCGCGGTACAGGGAGTCGGCGTCGCGGTACTGGTCGGTGGTCCACAGCAGCCAGATCAACGCCGCGAGGGCGAGGCCGCCGACCAGGTCGAGCAGGATCGGCGCGAAGCGCCCCACCTGCGCCCGCAACCGGTTCGGGCCCCAGAAGAAGGCCAGCGCGGCGCCGAACAGCAGGCCGCCGGCCCGGGTGTCGGTGCCGTAGTAGACGCGGGACGCGTCGACCCCGGGCTGGTACAGCGCCGCCATCAGCAGCGTCGACGCCACCGCGCCGGCGACGACGGCGAGGAACAGCTTGGTGCGCCCGAGCAGCTTCATGCCCCCGACGAAGAGCAGGGGCCAGATCAGGTAGAACTGCTCTTCCACCGCGAGCGACCACAGGTGCTGAACGAGCGACGGGCGGCCGGCGAACTCGAAGTACGACTTGTCGCCGAAGATGAAGAACCAGTTGGTGACGTACGTGAGCGCGGACGCGACGTCGCCCCGCAGGGTGGCGACCTCCTCGGGCAGGAAGAGCACCGCCACGACCGTCGTGGCCGCCAGGACGGCGAGCAGCGCGGGCAGGAGCCGCCGGGCGCGGCGGATGTAGAAGGTCTTGAGGTCGTTGTGGTGCGTCGCGGTCCGCTCGGTGAGCAGGATCGAGGTGATCAGGTAGCCGCTGATCACGAAGAAGACCTCGACGCCCATGAAGCCGCCGACCCACCACCCGGCGAGCTCGGCGTGGTAGAGGAGCACGGCCAGGACGGCCAGCGCCCGCAGGCCGTCGAGGCCCGGTAGGTAGCGCAGGTGGGCCGCCGACTTCACCGCCGGATGGGCGAGCGAACGGCGGCGCGCGACGTCGCCCGACGACCGGGGTACCGGTGCGGAAGCGCGCTTCGCCAGATCGATCGTGTCGACCACGGCCGCCATTGTCCCGCGTCCGGAGCCAAAAGCGGTACATGGGCACCCCGACCGCGCGGGGTGGCGACGGCGCCCGGCTCGGACGTACGCCGTAAGCACCCGGTGCCTACACTCGCCCCATGGCCGTCACCGAACCCGACACCACCACCGACGCCCGCCCGGCGTACGACCTGCTCGACCCGGCGTTCTACGTCGGCGACCAGCACGCCGCGTACCGGTGGATGCGCGCCAACGAGCCGGTGTACCGCGACGACGCCAACGCGATGTGGGGCATCACCCGCCACGCCGACCTCCACGAGGTCGAACGCCGCAACGACGTGTTCGTGAGCGGCCAGGGCTACCGGTCGTTCCACTCCCCCGGCGAGAGCAACATGATCGCCCAGGACGACCCCCGCCACGCCGACCAGCGCGCGCTGGTGTCCCGCCGCTTCACCCCGAAGGCCGTCCGCCAGCACGAGGCCTGGTTGCGGTCCACGATCGATGCGCTGCTCGACGACTTCGGCGACGACCAGGTCGAGGTCGTCGACGCCGTGGCGGCCCAACTCCCGTCGCGGTTCACGGCCAAGCTCCTCGGTTGGGACGAGTCGCGGTGGCCCGACGTGAAGCGCTGGTCCGAGCGGCTGATGCGCCTCGACGGCATCGGCCGCGACCCGCAGCTGGCGATGGACGTCATGATGACGATCCTCGAGTTCAACGGGGACCTCACGGAGATGCTGGCGGCCAGCAAGGGCTGCCCGGTGCACGACGCCCCGGACCTCGTCACCGTGTGGGCCAACGCGGAGATCGACGGTGCCACCCTCGACCCCGAGTCGGTGATGCACGAGACGGGGCTGTTCATCAGCGGTGGCGCGGAGACGACGCGAACCGTCATCGCCCGCGCCCTGCGCACGTTCTGCGACCACCCCGACCAGTGGGAGGCGATGGCGGCCGACCCGAGCACCGTCCCGACGGCCGT
>Ga0075364_10002196_pt1 | contig 10945 bp, 10 predicted proteins | sample EndMetdeltDD1764_FD_71517 | JGI IMG/M metagenome (GOLD analysis project Ga0075364, IMG submission 71517) | Populus endosphere microbial communities from Tennessee, USA - Endosphere MetaG P. deltoides DD176-4 | ecosystem: Host-associated > Plants > Roots > Endosphere | place: USA: Tennessee...
ATCATGTTCGCCCCGCGCGCCGCCGCGTAGCGACCCGGCGTGCCGCAGCCGCCGGGTCGCGTGCCGGCGTGCCGCAGCCGCCGGGTCGCGTGCCGGCGAGTCGATCAGACGGGCGCCTTCTTGGCGTTCGACCGGCGCACGAGCCAGACGATGGCGAGGATGACCGACAGCAGGAAGAGCAGGCCACCGATGGCGAAGGCGGCCACGACCTTGCCCACCACGTTGGTCACGTCGACGTGCGTGATGTAGAGGCTCAGGCCCGGCCGGCCCATGTCCTCGCTCTCGATGGTGTAGGTACCGGTGGTCTTGGCGTCGAAGTCACCGATGAGGCGGAAGTCGCTGTCGCCGCTCGACCCGCTCGCCGACGTCGTGCCCCTCGAGAAGGGCACGACGTTGCCGCTGGGATCGGTCACCGTGACGTCGGGGTCGAGGATCGGCAGGGACGTGCTCGTGCTGTCGAGGTTGCCGAAGAAGACGAACGTCTCGCCGGTCTGGGTGATGTTCACCGTGCTCGTCTGGCCGACCGGCACCGACGGGGCGTCCTTGAGGGTGGTGACGATGCCGGCGATCGCCCAGACGAAGATGCCGACGAAGGCGATGATCGACAGGACGAAGATGCCGATGCTGGTCAGGCACCCGCCGGGGCCGACCTTCTTGCCGCCCTGGGGCGGTCCCCCTTGGTACTGGCCTGGGTACCCCGGGCCCGGTTGCTGGTACTGCGGCTGCTGGTACTGGGGCGGCTGCTGCCCGTAGGGCTGCGGCGGCTGGTTCGGGCCCTGTGGTTGCACCATGTGGGACCTTTTACCGCGTCTCGCCGCCGCGTGCCGCGGATCCTCGCGCGTGGTGGGTCGCGGGATCAGGCGTAGCGGTGCAGGGCCCGCTCGACCCGGGCCACCTCGGCGCGGTAGCGCTGGGCCTTGCTGATCTGGGAGAAGCCCGCCAGCACCGGCCCGAAGCTCACGATGAAGAAGCCGCCCGGGGCGATGATGAACGTCCCGACGGTGATGGCGATGCCCAGCAGGATCAGGCCCAGTCCGCTGAGCATCGCGGTGCTGGCGGCGCTGCGGCTGCGCTGGAGCCGGCCCCACAGCTGGGGATCGATGTCGGGGGCGCCCGGTCGGCCCGGGCCGTTCGCCGGCTGCGGGCTCGCCCAGTGGCCGGCAGGCGGGCCGGCCCCCGTTGGTGGCGCGTGCGGTGCGGGCGAGGCCGTCGGTTGCGGCGTGGCCCAGGCGGGGCCGGTCGCCCCGCTCGCCCCGGTCGCCCCGGTCGCGCCGGTGGGGCCGGGGGCCGGGTTCGGTCCGGCAGGTCCGGCAGGTGCGGCGGGGACCGCCCACGCGGGTCCCGCTGCGGCGGGCGCGGCGGGCGCGGTGGGCGTCGGGGTCCCGGCGATGGGCACCGCCCAGGCCGGTCCGGTGGGCGCGGTCGCCGGCGCGCCGTGGCGCGCCGCGATGCGGAACCGCTCGACGTCCTGCGGCCCGAGCACCGTGGCGCCCGACTCGGCGTGCACGCCGGCCTGGTCGCACACGGCGAGCGCCACCGACGACGACATCGCGAACTCGTCGGCCAACAGGTAGACGGGCATGCTGCCGTCCCGGCCCGTCGCCGATCCGCCGATCGGCGTCCGCTCATCGGTGCTGAAGTCCACCCGAACACCCCTCGCGCTCGTCACCTCACCAAGAGAGGTGTCACCGACACGGATGATGACGGAAGGTGCAGGTACCGTCAACCGCCGTCGTTCGGTCGCCACCCGGTTGGGTGAGCTCATGCCCGGTGGACTCGCCTCACACGGGGTGGGTTCGGCACCGGGCGCGATGTCGCAGCCCCTGCGCTCGTGCCACGCGCTCGGAGGCCGCCTCGTCGATCACGTCGATCATCTGGTGAGCGCCTGGAGGACGAGCATCAGCAGGAGGGGACCCCCGAACCAGATGAGCACCAGCGCGAGGGCGATGCGGGACAGCAGGTTCCTCCTCCGCAGCGCGAGAGATCGATGGGGCCGCTCGAGCGCTTGAGCCTGGCGCTCACCGAGCTGGGCGCCGTTCTCGGTCTGACTGCGCAGGTCACCGGCGGTAAGGTCTCTGCCTTCTGCGGGTGTAGTTCAGAGGCAGAACATCAGCTTCCCAAGCTGAGAACGCGGGTTCGATTCCCGTCACCCGCTCTCCAGAAACCCGCAGGTCAGAGCGCACTTGGAGCCACTCGGGCCTTGCGGGTTTCGTCGTCTCCGGGTCCAGACGTGGCCCGGCCAGGCCGGGTCGCGGCTCGATCGAGGGTCCCGGGCGCGACGATCATCGTCCCGCTGGCAGCGCGAGACGGGCGCCGCTCGTCGACTCGCGGGTGCCTTCACCGCCGACACGGCGCTCGATGATCCGAACGTCCGGGTCTGGGCTCCCGACCTCGGCGCGGATGCACATGTCGAGAACCGCAGCTCGACTCCGACCGTCGGGGACGGGCGGCCATGAGGCCGCCGCCAGGAGAGGAGCCCACATGACCAAGGTGACCGCCCAGATGTCGGTATCGCTCGACGGCTTCTACACGGGGCCGCGAGATCCGGCGAACCCGAACGACATGCGCGGCTGGATGCGGGGGCCGGAGGCTCCCGGCTTCTTCCGCGTCACCCGCTGGGCCGTCGACGCCGCGTCCTGGCGCGAGCGGCAGGGCTTCGCCGGCGGCGAGCACTCGGTGAACTCGGAGATCGTCGAGGAGACCTTCGCGGCCGCCGGCGCCTACGTCATGGGTCGGCGCATGTTCGACGCCGGCGAGGTCCCCTGGGGCGACGAGCCGCCGTTCCACGCACCCGCGTTCGTCGTCACCCATCGTCATCGGGACGTGCTCGAGCGCCAGGGCGGCACGTCGTTCACGTTCGTCACCGACGGCGTCGAGCGGGCCATCGAGCTGGCCCGCGCTGCGGCCGGTGACAAGGACGTGGCGGTGTCCGGCGGCGGGGAGCTCCTGCGCCAGGTGATCGCCGCGGGCCTGCTCGACCAGCTCGACCTGCACATCGCACCGGTGCTGCTGGGCGACGGGCAGCGCCTGTTCGACCCGAGCCTCGGGCTCGGTGTCGACGAAGGCATCGAGCTGATCCCGACCCGGGTCGTCGAGTCGCCGGACGTCACGCACCTCCGCTTCACGGTCAGCGGGAGGTCACCGCTCGTGCTCGACGATCGCGGCGCCAGCGGCGAGCTCGTCGGGCAGGCCCAGCCGGAGGGCTGAGGAGCGCAGCGCCTCGGTACCGGTCGAGGCGCCTCACTCCTTGGCGAGGAGCACGGTGGCCAGCTCGATGGCGGCCGCGGGGCTGGCGAAGAAGTGCTGGCTGCCAGCGTGGAGGTCGCGGAACCCCCGTTGGATCGGCCCCTCGCGCAGCGCTCGGGTGCCTGCGAGCAGGTACGCCTGGCGTGCGATGTCCGCGCCCTCCTGGTTCACGTGCCGGCACGCCTCGCGCAGCAGGCCGGCCGTGAGCGCCGACACCGCGCCGTCGCGCGTCGCCTCGGCCTCGGCGGCCACGCACGCCTCGCGCACCCAGGCCCGGCCGGCCCGGAACCGGCCCTCGAGCGCACCGAGCTCGAAGAGGAAGCGCTCGTTCGTCGCCAGCGACGATGCCGCGCCCAGCCGGGTGGTCGACGACGCGATCGCCGCCACCTCGTCCAGCACCCGCCGCGTGACGCCGAGGGCCCAGCCGGCGTGGCCCGCGGCGGTGAGCGGGAGGACCCCGAGCGCGTACCGCGGCCCACCGCGGTGCACGATCGGCGCGAAGAAGTCGAACGCCCGGGCGCGCGGCACGTGGACGCCTCGCAGCCGGTAGTCGTAGCTCGCCGTCGCCTGCAGCCCGAGCACGTCCCAGTTGCCCAGCAGCTCCGCCTGCTCGACCGGCAGGCATGCGAACAGGTACTCGGACGCCTCGCCCTCCTCGACCGTGGTGAGCACCCCCGCACCGGCCCAGGAGGCGTGGGCGATGCCGCTGCCGAACTGGTAGTCGCCGTCGATGACGAGCTCGTCGCCGGACCGCGACGCGGTGCCGTTGGGCGCGAACTGCCCCGCCATCACCGGCACGCCGTCGGCGAACACCTCATCGGCGCCGGCGTCGGCGAGGTAGGCGCCGAAGTAGGCCGCCGTGCAATCGGCCGCGAAGTAGCACCACCCCGTCGAACCGTCGGCGCGGGCCACCTCCTCGTACACGTCGACGATGTCGGCGAGCGCGAGCTCGGTCCCACCGACGGCGCGCGGGACCATCAGGCCGAGCAGATCGGCGTCGATCAACAGGTCGAGCGACGCGCGGTCCATGGTCTCGCCGGGCGCGATCGCGGCGGCGTTCGCGTCGAGCTGGGCGTACAGGTCGCGGGCGGCGTCGAGCTGGGCGGTCACGGGTGCTCCTGACGGTCGGTCCGGACGTCCCCCTGGCCCGGCGAGCCTCAGGTTGCCATGGCGAACCGCGGCGCGCCCCTGGTGGCCCTCCGCACGCTCCGGCCGCCGGTGGTAGAACGCCTCCCGTGCTGGGGGAGCTCGACGGACGGGTGGCGGTCGTGACCGGCGCGGGCAGCGGCATCGGGCGCAGCCTCGTGGTCGCGCTCGTGGCCGAAGGCATGCGCGTGGTCGCCGCCGACATCGAGGCCGCTGCGCTGGACGGGACCGCGGCGCTCGCCGGCGTGGGTGCACCCGATCGCGTCGTGACGAGCGTGACCGACGTGCGCGACCAGGCCGCGGTGGATGCGCTGGCCGACCGCGCCTACGACGCGTTCGGGGCGGTCCACCTGCTGTGCAACAACGCCGGCGTCTTCCAGGGCGGCGTACTGTGGGAACGCACCGACGACGAGCTCGAGTGGGTCCTCGGCGTCAACCTCTGGGGCATCCTCAACGGCGTCCGCTCGTTCATCCCCCGCATGCTCGCGGGCGGCGAGGACGGCCACATCGTCAACACGTCGTCGATGGCCGGACTCGTCTCGCTGCCGTTCTCGGGTCCTTACGTCGTCTCGAAGTTCGCCGCGCTCGCGGCGAGCGAGTCGATCGGTCACGACCTCGCGCTCACGGGCGCGCCGATCGGCGTGTCCGTGCTGTGCCCGAGCCTCGTCGCCACCGGCATCGCCGCATCGCACCGCAACGCGCCACCGGGTCTGCGCGACCGCGCACGGGGTGAGGACGTCCAGCTCGTCGAGCAGGCGCTGACGGACTCGACGACGCAGGACGGCATGGACCCCGACGCGGTGGCCCGCCTCGTGATCGACGCGGTGCGCGCCGGCGACTTCTACATCGGGACGAAGCCGAGCTTCGACGACCAGGTCCGCCAGCGCACCGACGCGCTGCTCGCCCGGCACCTCCCGCCGATGCCCGACATCGACTGAACGACCTCCGCCCCGGCAACGCACGGGCGAGTCTCGCCGGGCGCGGTTGGCTTCGAAGGGCCCGAGGCGACGATCGCTTGGTCCGGCGCTCGTTCGGCGACGCCGACGAGTCCTTGGAGGTCGTCGACGCGGCGATGCGGGTCCTGTGCTCGGGCTTCATCGCCGACGCCGCGATCGACCGGGTGACCTTCGGCCCTACCCCGCTCGTCGTCGTGGCCCGATCGTGAGCGGGCACCCCACGGAGGTCCGGCTGATGCACGGTCGAGCGACACCGGTCCGAACGACGCAGGACCGGACGCAGAACCCGACGTCGAAGGTCGCCACGCGGGGCCCGTCGCCGGGATCGGGGCGCGCCGGCCATCGTCGGTCGGCCGTGACCACGCCGTCCCTCACGGCCGTCCGCCCCGGGACCACGCGCACGGTCGCAACGGTGGCGAGCGCCATCCTCGCCGCGCTGATGCTGGTCGAGTCGGCGCTCGGCCTCGCCGTCGACGGCCTCTACCCGGAGGCGCCCTGGGCGGTCGCCGCGCTGGGGGGCAACGACCTGGTGAGCCTCGTCCTCGCACCGGTCCTGGCGACGGCGATCGTGCTCGGACGGCGCGACGATCGCTGGGCGCTCGTGTGGCTGAGCGGGCTGCTCTACGGCACCTACAACTACGCCTACTACGCGTTCGGCACGGCGTTCAACGACGTGTTCCTCCTGCACGTCGCCAGCCTGACCTCGGCGGTCGTGGGGCTCGTGGGGCTCGCGGCGTCGTTCGACGTCCACGCCGTCGGTCGGCGCGTCGGGCCCGTCGCCGGGCGTCGGGTGATCGCGGGCTTCATGGTGGTGGTCGGTGGCGCCCTCGTCGTCGCCTGGGGCGGGTTCTCGCTCCGCTTCGCCCTGATCGGCGCGTTGCCCGACGACGTCATGCCGCCCAGCGCCGTGCACCTCGTGTACGCCCTCGATCTGTCGCTGCTCGCGCCGGCGTTCATCGCCGGCGGGATCCTCCTGTGGCGGCGCACCGACTGGGGCCACGTCCTCGGCGTGGCGGTCAACCTGTTCGGCGCGGCGTACCTCGTCGTGCTCGAGCTGGTCGGTGGCTTCGAGGCGCAGGCCGGCATTCCCGGCACGACGTGGGCGTCGCCGCCGGCGCTCGCCGGCGCGGCGCTGTGCGCGCTGGCGGCTGCGCACCTCCTGCGGTCGGTCGGGCGAGCGTCCTCGTCCCCGTCGACCTCGTGAGGTTCCGGAGCCGTCCCTGCGGCGTCGAGCGAGGGTGCGAGCGGTCACACCCGACCGATGCCACGCCTCCGGCACGGAAGATCGGGGCGATCGCTGGGTAGCGTGCCCGGATGCAACCGCTCTACACCGCCATGGCCACCGCCGACGGGGGACGTGAAGGCAACGTCCGCACCTCCGATGGCAACCTCGCCGTCTCGCTGACCCTCCCCAAGGGCCTCGGGGGACCGGAGACGCCGGGAACCACGAACCCCGAGCAGCTCTTCGCCGCCGGCTACGCCGCCTGCTTCCACAGCGCGCTCAAGCTGGTCGCCGGCGGGGCCAACGTCGACACCAGCCGCTCGACGGTGACCGCGGTCGTGGGCATCGGCCCCGACGACCGCGGCGGGTTCGAGCTGGCGGTCGAGCTCGAGGTCAACCTGCCGGGCCTCGATCACGACCAGGCCGTCGACCTCACCAACCAGGCCCATGCGGTGTGCCCGTACTCCAACGCGACACGCGGCAACATCCCCGTCGACCTGACGGTGAGCGAGGACGGCTGAGCTCGCGCACGCGCCCGTTCGAGGCGCGCGGTGGGCGCGGTGGGTCCGGTCGGCCGGTCGCGCCGGTCAGCCGGCGCGGCGGGCCTTGATGCTCACGTAGAAGCTGGCCTTGCCCAGCGGGACCAGGTCGTCGGCCAGGTACACCGCGAAGTGCAGCGGGAAGATGGCGTGGTACAGCGCCTGGCTGCGCAGGATGCCCTTGCAGACGATCAGCCCGAAGAGGTGCACCAGCTCGGCCAGACCGAGCCCGGTGAGCTCGACCTTCTCGATCACGAACTCGGGCTCGAGCAGGGCCCGCAGCTCGTCCACGCTGAAGTGCAGATGCCGGCCGCTCGCGGCCCCGTCGGCTTCGTCGAGCGGCGGCCACTTGGTGAACCGCTTGCACAGCGCGGGATAGAGGTTGAGCGAGTCGAACCGCTCGAGCAGGCCCTTGTGAGGTGTCGTCAGCACGAGGACGCCGCCCGGTCGCAGGACGCGGTGGATCTCCTTGACCACGTCGGCCGGCTCGGCGACGTGCTCGATCACGTCGAGCAGCGCGACGGCGTCGACGCTCTGGTCATCGCCGGGCAGGCGCTCGGCCCAGCCCCGCAGCACGGGCACCCACGGGTAGCGCTGCTGCGCGGCGACGAGGTGCTCGTCGTCGCACTCGATCCCGACGACGCGACGCCGGTCGCCCACGTGACCGGTGAGCGCGGCCGTGCCGTAGCCGAAGGCCGAGCCGACGTCGTAGATGCGCTCGGCGTCGCGGGGCAGCCAACGCCGCGCTCGGCCCCACCGCCCGACGTACGACAGCAGGCGCTTGCGATCGGGGACCGGGTGGTCCCACGCATCGGGCGGCAGCTCGTCAGCGAGCGGAGCCTCGGGCTGGTCCGTGGCGTCGAGCACGGGCGCGCTCACCGGTGCGCTCCGGCCTGCACGGCCGGCGAAGCCAACTCGTTCTCGTCGTGCCCCAACATCACAAAGACTTCCCTCCGTGCCCCGCTCGGAGCACCCACCGATCCGGCCCGGTCCTCGCCTCGCTCAGTGCCAGATCACCTCGGCCGGCGCGTCGAACGGGTCGACCGACCACACCGTCCCTCTCCTGTCCGCAGATTGTCACAGCGTGCGGCCGGTCACGTCAATGGCGTCACGCTCCGTGTTGGGACCACGGCCGCCGGGAGCGGGTTCGCATCAGGCGCTGTCACGCGCTTCACTGCCGGGCAGCACGCGCATCCAAGGGGGGCCAGCGGTGAGCACGACGGTCGAGTGGGGCCAGATCCAGGGACGCCCGATCACCTTCCCGATGGAGGTCGAGGCGTTCAACTCGGTGACGATGGGGTTCACGGTGCCCGAGGGCGCGGCCGCCGCGCTGCTGCCCGGCGACGCCTTCGAGCTCGTCGAGACCGGCGACGGCCTGGCGCAGCTGATCATCAGCATCTGCGACTACCGATCGAACCCGTGGGGTGACTACAACGAGGTCAACATCGGCTTCCTCGCCCGTCCCGCGGGTGCGCCGGGCGACGTCATCGGGTCGTTCGTCTACCGGATGCCGGTCGACCAGGCGTTCACCTGCCAGGCGGGCAACGACGTCATGGGCTTCCCCAAGGTGGTCGAGCGCATCGACGCCGAGTACGACGACGCCACCGTGACCTTCCGGCTGTTCACCGGTGACGACCCGGCGCTCACCGTGACCGTGCCCCGCGCCGCGAGCGCCGGACCGGCGGACCGCATCGAGGCCGTCAGCTACTCGTACCTCGACGGCACGCCCTACGGCACCCCGCTGGCGATGGACCTCGCGACGGGCGTGGTCGATCCCGCGGACGTCGCCCTCGAGCTCGGCGCGGGCCCGGTCGCCGCCGAGCTGCGCTCGCTGGGGCTGCCCACGGCCCCCGACTTCTGCACCTACGGCGAGGACCTCTCGGCGACCTTCCAGCTCGGCACCGCCGTCTGACCCCCGCCTGAGATTCCCGCCGATCGCTCGATCGTGCCGGCCGCCCGCCGATGGAGACGGGGCCCATCGGGCTCCTCCGTCCTCCACGAACGAGGTGCCCGCACGATGCCTTCGCCTGATCTTTCGGCGATCCCCCGATCCACCGACTCCCGGATCGTCTCGCGTCGCCGCCTCCTCGGCGGCGCGCTGGCCGGCGCCGGTTCCGTGGCCGTCCTCGCGGCGTGCTCGTCGACGCCGGCGAGCCCGGGTGGATCGACGGGAACCGGACCCGGGGCCACGGCCACGAGCGGCACGCTCGACCTGCCGGGTGGCGCGAGCGCGCTCGGGGCCGGCAGCTTCTCGCTCTTCAGCGACCCCGACCTGAACTTCCAGGCTCTGTTCGCACTCGGCGGCGCCGGGGTGAACAGCGAGGTGGGCGAGGTGATCACCGCCGTCGACCAGGCCAACGCGGCGCCTGGCGGTGCGACCTACCAGAGCTTCTACGACGCGTTCGTCGCCATGGGCAACGCGCTCGACGAGAAGGCGACGGCCTCGGCGAAGGCGGGCCACGTGGTCAGCGCCCGCGCCCAGTACCTGCGGGCGGCGCAGTACTTCAACCAGGCGCTGTTCTTCGTGTTGGGCACCAGCACGCCCGACGCCGAGGAGCAGGTGTACACGACGATGAACGGCGCCTTCGTCGAAGCGGCGCGGCTCATGGACCCCGTGTGGGAACCGGTGGAGATCCCGTACCAGGGGACGACGTTGCCCGGGTACTTCCTCGCCGCCCGCGGTGGCTCGGGCCGGCGCCCGACGGTCATCGTCAACAACGGCAGCGACGCCCAGCTCGCCGACCTCTGGGCCTACGGCGGGTACGCCGCCGTCGAGCGGGGCTGGAACGCGCTGATCTTCGAGGGCCCGGGGCAGGGCGCCAACCTCTTCGTCAAGCAGATGCCGTTCACCCCGGCGTGGAACGAGGTCATCACGCCCGTCGTCGACTTCCTGATCGCCCGCCCCGACGTCGACGCGTCGAAGATCGCGCTCACCGGCTGGAGCTTCGGTGGTGCGCTCGTGGCCCGTGCCGCGGCCGTCGAGAAGCGCCTCGCCGCGGTCGTGAGCGACCCGGGCTTCATGAGCGCGTTCCGGTCGTACCCGACGTTCCTGCAGAAGTTGGCGCAGGACGGCGATCAGCAGCAGGTCAACGCCGCGTGGGGGGCGACGGTGGTCGAGGGCGCGACGCCCGCGCAGCACTTCCTGCTGCAGAAGCGGCTCGAGATCTACACGAAGGACGCGCTCCTCGAAGCCCGGCAGGGCAAGATCCCCAGCGACTGGTACACGATCTCCCGGGCCATCGAGTCCTTCGACCTCGAGCCGGTCGTGAAGGACATCTCGACCACCTACCTGGTCGTGCAATACGAGGGCGACACGTCGTTCCCCGGCGCCGCGCAGTCGCTGTTCGACGCGCTCCCCGGCAAGAACAAGACGTTCGTGAACTTCACCGCCGCGGAGGGCGCGCAGTTCCACGACGCGCCCATGGCCCCGCAGTACCGCAACGAGGTCATCTTCGACTGGCTCGACGAGACCGTGGGCGCGTAGATCGGGCGCCTCAGGGCTTCGGGACCATCCCGTAGGCCCGCGTGGGCCGGAGGCGCACCACGACCCGGCGGTCCTCGACCATCGACGCCCGGTAGTCGTCCCAATCCGGGTGCTCGCCGAGCATGGCCCGGTAGACCTCGATGAGCTCCTCGACCGCCGCGTCGTCGGGCGCCGCCGCGATGGCCGACAGCTCGACGTCGCCTTCGATCACCGCGTAGGCGTAGAAGTCCTCGCGTGTGATGTGGAGCGCGGCCCACGGGTCGCGGACGAGGTTCTTGTACTTCGCCCGGTCGACCGGGCGAAGTACAAGAACCTCGTCCGCGACCCGTGGGCCGCGCTCCACATCACACGC
>Ga0075364_10002198_pt1 | contig 10938 bp, 7 predicted proteins | sample EndMetdeltDD1764_FD_71517 | JGI IMG/M metagenome (GOLD analysis project Ga0075364, IMG submission 71517) | Populus endosphere microbial communities from Tennessee, USA - Endosphere MetaG P. deltoides DD176-4 | ecosystem: Host-associated > Plants > Roots > Endosphere | place: USA: Tennessee...
GATTATATGAATGCGATTGATTTGCATCTTTCAATCTCGGGTGGAGTTCAAGGGATACGAGCGTGCAGCGTGTCTCGAAGCGCCCTGGCAGCGGCCCGCACAAGGTGTCATGAAAGTTTCATGGAGACGTCATGGCGTGGTCATGGCGCCTTCCTACGCTCCGACGGTTTGCTCCAACTACACACCACGAGGACTCCATGATCGATCCCGATGACACCGGCTACAACCCCACCAACAACCCGTCGTTCTCGACCCTGGTCGAGTCGCGCCTGTCCCGCCGCAACCTGCTGCGCAGCAGCGCTGCAACGGCTGGTGGGGCCATGCTGGGCAGCATCTCGCTGGCGGCCTGCGGCGGCAGCGGCAGCGACGATCCGGTCCCCGCGCCTGCCCCCGCGCCAACGCCCGCTGGCGTCAAGCTGAGCTTCAATCCCGTCGCCAAGAGCCTGGCCGACGCCGTCGTCGTGCCTGCCGGCTACACCGCCAGCGTGCTGTACCGCCTGGGCGACCCCATCGCCGCCAACGTGGCCGCCTACAAGAACGACGGCACGGACGATCCGGCTTCGTACGACCGCCGCGCCGGTGACCACCACGACGGCATGACCTGGTTCGGCGCCAGCGCCACCGGCCAGTGGGACGCCAAGGCCGGCAGCCGCGGCCTGCTGGTGATGAACCACGAATCGCTGACCCCCGTGTTCCTGCACCCCGCTGGACGCACGGTCGTGGGCGGCGTGCGCACGGTCGCCAGCGAAGTGCAGCGCGAGTTCTACCTGCACGGCGTGAGCGTGATCGAGACCATCAAGGGCAGCGATGGCAAGTGGAGCTACAAGCAGGATTCGAACTTCAACCGCCGCGTGCACACCCTGACGCCCATGGAGCTGTCCGGCCCCGTGCGCGGCACCGACTACGTGAAGACCAAGTTCTCGCCCGCCGGCACGGCCACGCGCGGCACGGTCAACAACTGCGCCAACGGCACCACGCCATGGGGCACGTACCTCACCTGCGAAGAGAATTGGTACGGCTACTTCTCGCGCACGGCGGCCACGGACGATGCCCAGCGCTCGGTCAAGGAACTGGCCGCCATCAAGCGCTACGGCGTGGGCCCGCAGGCGTTCTACGGTCTGTGGGGCACCACGCAAGGTGCGGCCAGCCCCACCGAGCAGGACAGCTACGACCGCTGGAACCTCGATGTGATCGGCGCTGCCGCTGTGAACGACTACCGCAACGCCCACAACACCTACGGCTGGGTGGTGGAGATCGATCCCTTCAACCCTACCAGCACGCCACGCAAGCGCACGGCGCTGGGCCGCTGCGGCCACGAGGGCGCCTGCCTGGGCACCGTCGAAGCCGGCAAGCCACTGGTCTGGTACATGGGCGACGACGCCCGCAACGAGTACATCTACAAGTTCGTGTCCAACAAGAACTGGGACGCAGCCGACGCCACCGGCGGCCTGGCTGCCGGCGACAAGTACATGGACGACGGCAAGCTGTACGTGGCCAAGTTCAAGGCCGACGGCACGGGCGAATGGGTGGAACTGGCCTTCGGCAAGAACGGCATCACGGCATCGGCCACCGGCTACGCGTTCGCCGACCAGGCCGACGTGCTGATCCACGCTCGCCTGGCTGCCGACGTGGTGGGCGCCACCAAGATGGACCGGCCCGAGTGGACCGCTGTCAACCCCAAGACCGGCGAGGTGTATGTCACGCTGACCAACACCAACGCGGGTTCGCGCCCCATCGACAAGACCGATGCAGCCAACCCGCGCTTCTACAACGACCCGAAGGGCACGGGCCAGACCGCACAGCTTGGCAACCCGAACGGCCACATCGTGCGTTTTGCGGACAGCGGCGGTAATGCCGGCACCACGCTGGCCTGGGACGTGTACCTGTTCGGCGCGCGATCCTCGGCGTCTGCTGATATCAACATCTCGGGCCTGACCGCCGACAACGACTTCTCCAGCCCCGACGGCCTGTGGTTCAGCCACGCCACGCCGGGCCTGGCGTGGCTGGAGACCGATGACGGCGCCTACACCGATGTGACCAACTGCATGCTGCTGGCTGCCGTGCCGGGCAAGGTGGGCGATGGGGCCAAGAAGACCATTACCAACGTGAGCGGCGTCACCACGCGCACGCAGGAGACCATCGTGGGCGCCAAGCCGGGCGAGAAGGACACGCAACTGCAGCGCTTCCTGGTGGGGCCGAAGGGCTGCGAGATCACCGGCATCGCCGAATCAGGCGACGGCCGCGCGGTGTTCGTCAACATCCAGCACCCCGGCGAAGACACGAAGGACGCGGACATCGGCGATCCGTCGAAGTACCAAAGCCACTGGCCTGACGGTGGCACGTCGCGGCCCCGATCTGCGACGGTGGTGATCACCCGCAACGACGGGGGCTTGGTCGGCGTCTGACTACCGGCACCCATGTAAAAAGGGCGGCTTCAAGCCGCCCTTTTTTTGTTTGTGCCGGATGTCTGCAGGCGTGGATGCCGTGGCATCCGAGCGGTGTGTGGGGTCAGTCCTGCGCGGCTTCCACGGCAGGTGCGTCCACCGGACGGGTGGCTGAGGGCGACTCAGGGGGCTCGAAGCTGTCGCGGAACGTGAAGACCACGGAGGTGAAGAACATGGCAGCCAACATCAGGGCGGTAGCGACCAGGATGCCGCTGGTCGCGGTACTGCCGAGCCCGACCAGCGTCAGCAGCGTCATCAGCACGCTGACGGCAATGCCGGCACCCAGGAACACGCCCATCCACGACAGCCCATACACCGTGAACGCACCGAAGTTGCGCAGGCAAGCCACGATGCTGAAGAACAAGGCCTTGACCGGAGGCACGTTGTGCCAATGCACCAGCCCTGGCGCATGCCAGAACAGCAGCGACAGCGGCAGGTACAGCGCCAGGGCCAGCCACATGGCGGCCTGGAATTCCGCCGTGCCTGCCAGCTCCGGTGTGAGCGGCGCGCCGCCCAGGTACACACGGGCGAACTGCCCGTCATCCACCAGGGCCGACAGTGCCATCACCCCCAGGAAGCCCACGGCGTAGAGCGCACCCAGCGTCAGCATGGCGCGCAGGCGCTGCTGGCCGGTGCGGAACGCCACCAACAGCAGGGCCGGCGTCGGGAAGCGCCCCTGAGTTGTTTCTGCCGCCGCCACCATCATCGCCAGCGTTGCAGAGGGGAGCAACGCCAGCGCGACCGCAGGCCCGACGAGTGGCACCAGGGAGGCCAGTGACATGGCGGTCATGGTCATGAAGAACAGCGCAGCCAATGCCAGCGGCTGGCGCCAGAAGGCGCGAATGCCCAGGCGAACCCATGCGAGGCCCGTGCGTGCGGGAACGATGTGCAGTTTCATGAGGAGGTGATCGTGAAGCGCATCCCGGCAGGGCGCAGGGACGATGCGTGGTCGGTGAATTTACCGCAGTGGCCGCAGAACGCCGTGACGCAGGGCCTTTGATGGCGGATCAGGCGTGCACCGGGTGGGCCAGGCGCTCGCGCAGCACGCGCTCGAAATGCGTCGGGTCGTGGGGTGTCAGCATGGCGGCTTCGCGCGGTAGGTGGAAGTCCCACAGGCGGGAGATCCAGAAGCGCAGCGCACCCGCGCGCAGCATGGCAGGCAGTAGGGTGCGCTCGTCGGCCGTGAGAGGGCGTACGGCCTGGTAGGCGTCCAGCAGCGCGGTGGCACGTGCGGCGTTGTGGGCGCCGGTGGGCAGGTCGATGCACCAGTCGTTCAGACACACGGCCAGATCGAACAGCCAAGTGTCCACGCCGGCGAAGTAGAAGTCGAAGAAGCCCGTGAGCTCCTCGCCGTCGAACATAGCGTTGTCGCGGAACAGGTCGGCGTGCACCGGCCCGCGCGGCAGTGCCGCGTAGGCGGACGAGGCCGCCACATGGTTCTGGTAGGCCAACTCGGACTGCAGCAAGGCGGCCTGAGACCCGTCCACGTGCGGCACCACCACGGGCACCGTCTCGTTCCACCAATCGAGCCCGCGCAGATTGTGCTGCTGGCGCTCGTAGCCGCGCCCGGCCAGGTGCATGCGTGCCAGCATGGCGCCCAGCGCCGCGCAGTGCACGGCCTCGGGGGCCAGTTGGCTCTTGCCGCGCAGCTTGTTGACGACGGCTGCGGGTTTGCCGGCCACCGCGTGCAGGATATCGCCAGCTTGGTCGGCCTGCGGGTCGGGCACGGGAATGCCCGCGTGCGCCAGATGCTTCATGAGGTGCAGGTAGAACGGCAGCTGTTCGGCGGACAGGCGCTCGAACAGCGTGAGCACGTACTCACCCTGGTCGCTGGTCAGGAAATAGTTGGTGTTCTCGATGCCGCCTTCGATGCCGCGCAGGGCGGTCAACGAGCCAAGTTGCAGGCGGCGCAGCAGGTCGCTGGCCTCGGTGGGGGAGACTTCAGTGAAAACGGCCATCGATCGGTCAGCGAGAAACAGTCAGCGGAGCGGCTGGAGCAAGAGAGAGACGGGCGGCGCTGCGGCCAGCCAGCGGCGAAAGGATCAGAACCGGCCGAGATTCCAGACGCGCGGGCCGGTCACGGTTTCGGCGCCGCTGCGGCTGCCGGCGCGCGAACGGGCGCCATCGGAGGATTGCACTTCGTATTCAGGCATCGAGCCGACCTTGGGTTGCACGGTGATGCTCCGGGTCTGGCCACCTACGCGCAATTCGTTCACGCGGCTGCCTTCGTCTTCCACCTGGATGCGCTCCACGCGCTGGTTCTGGCGGTCACCCGGTTGCTCCTGTTCCAGGAGCTGTTGACGCTCACTGGTATTGGCCTGGGGGCTTTTTTGGCTGATGTTTTGGGCCAGAGCCGGGCCAGTAGCCAGGGCCAGAAGAAGGAGGGTGTGGGCGGCGCGCATGGCGGGATTGTAGGCCGCGCCCGGCCCGTCGATCCGTAGGACGACGCACGGCCGCCATGAAAGCCGGCGTGCACAATTGGCGGCATGAGCAAACCCAAGACCCTGGTGCTGGTAGACGGCTCCAGCTACCTCTACCGCGCCTTCCACGCCATGCCGGACCTGCGCGCCGTGCCGGGCGACCCCACGAGCGCCGCCACGGGCGCCATTCGCGGCATGATCAACATGATGCAGGCGCTGAAGCGGGAAGTGCCTGCCGACTACGCCGCCTGTGTGTTCGACGCCAGTGGCCCCACCTTCCGCGATGCGATCTATCCCGAATACAAGGCCCAGCGCGCGCCCATGCCCGACGACCTGCGTGCGCAGATCGAGCCCATCCACGAGGTGGTGCGCCTGCTGGGCTGGCCGGTGGTCTGCGTGCCGGGCGTGGAGGCCGACGATGTGATCGGTACGCTGGCGGCCTGCGCAGCGGCCCAGGGCATCGAAGTCATCGTCTCCAGCGGAGACAAGGATCTGTCGCAGCTGGTGAACGAACACATCACCATCATCGACACCATGAGCGGCAAGCGCCGTGACGTGGCCGGCGTGACCGCCGAGTTCGGCGTGCCGCCCTCGCTGATGGTCGACTATCAGACGCTGGTGGGCGACACGGTGGACAACGTGCCCGGCGTGCCCAAGGTAGGCCCCAAGACGGCCGCCAAGTGGCTCAATGAATATGGCTCGCTCGACAACCTGCTGGCCCGCGCGGGCGAGATCAAGGGCGTGGCGGGCGAGAACCTGCGTGGCGCGGTGGGCTGGCTGCCCACGGGCCGGCAGCTCGTCACCATCAAGACGGACTGCGATCTTGTGGGTCACGTTGAAGGCATGCCTGCTATCGAATCAATAGCTATTGGCGAAGAGCAGACAAGCGCACTGGCCGACTTTTATCAAAAGTTTGGCTTCAAGGGCCTGGCCCGCGCGCTGGAAGCTCCGGCGCCCGCCCAGGCCGGCAAAGCCACGGCATCGCAACCTGGCGCAAGCGGTGACCTGTTCGCATCGCCCGAGGCCACCTTCGTGGCCGAGGCCTCGCAGGGCCGCGATGTAGCGTACGAAACCGTCCTCACCTGGGAAGAGTTCGACCGCTGGCTGGCGAAGTTGCAGAGCGCCGAACTGGCGGCCATCGACACGGAAACGACCTCGCTTGACGAATTGCGTGCCGAGATCGTGGGCTTGAGCTTCAGCGTCGAGCCCGGTGCCGCAGCCTACGTTCCGCTGCGGCATTCCGGCCCTGACGCGCCCGAGCAGCTGCCGATCGACCAGGTGCTGGCCAAGCTCAAGCCCTGGCTGGAAGATGCCGACCGGCCCAAGCTGGGCCAGCACATCAAATACGACCGCCATGTGTTCGCCAACCACGGCATCGACGTGCGGGGCTATGCGCACGACACCATGCTGCAAAGCTACGTGCTCGAAGTGCATAAGCCGCACGGCCTCGCCAGCCTGGCGGAGCGCCACACGGGACGTACCGGCATCAGCTACGAAGACCTGTGCGGCAAGGGTGCGCACCAGATTCCGTTCGCCCAGGTGGCGGTGGACAAGGCTGCAGCCTATTCGTGTGAAGACTCCGATCAGACACTGGATGTGCATCGCGTGCTGTGGCCGCTGTTGCAGGCCGACGAGAAGCTGCGAGGCATCTACGAACTGGAGCTGGCCAGCAGCGAGACGCTGTTTCGCATCGAGCGCAACGGTGTACTGATCGACGCGGCCACGCTGGCCAACCAGAGCCATGAGCTGGGCCAGCGCATCTTGAAGCTGGAGCAGGACGCCTACGAGATCGCGGGCCAGCCGTTCAACCTGGGTTCACCCAAGCAGCTGGGTGAAATCTTCTTCGACAAGTTGGGCATGCCCGTGGTGAAGAAGACCGCGACGGGTGCGCGCAGCACCGACGAAGAGGTGCTGGAGAAGCTGGCAGAGGATTACCCGCTGCCCGCCAAGCTGCTGGAGCACCGCAGCCTGTCCAAGCTCAAGGGCACTTACACCGACAAGCTGGCTCAGCTGGCCAACCCACGCACGGGCCGCGTTCACACGCACTACGCGCAGGCCGTGGCGGTGACGGGACGGCTGTCCAGCAACGACCCCAATCTGCAGAACATTCCGATCCGCACGGCCGAAGGCCGCCGCGTGCGCGAGGCCTTCGTGGCGCCGCCCGGCCGGGTGATCGCCAGCGCCGATTACAGCCAGATCGAGCTGCGCATCATGGCCCACCTGAGCGGCGACGCGTCGCTGCTGCACGCCTTCAGCAACGGCCTGGACGTGCACCGTGCCACGGCGGCCGAAGTCTTCGGCGTCGATGTGAGCCAGGTCAGCAGCGAGCAGCGCCGCTACGCCAAGGTCATCAACTTCGGGCTGATCTACGGCATGAGCAGCTTCGGGCTGGCCAAGAACTTGGGGATAGAGACCAAGGTGGCTGCCGCCTATATCGATAGCTACTTCCAGCAGTACCCGGGCGTGAAGCGCTACATGGACGATACCAAGGCCGCAGCGAAGGCGAGCGGTTACGTGGAAACGGTGTTCGGCCGGCGCCTGTATCTTCCCGAGATCAACTCGCCCAACGGCCCGCGCCGCAGCGGTGCCGAGCGCGCGGCCATCAACGCCCCCATGCAGGGTACGGCGGCCGACCTGATCAAGAAGGCCATGGTGAAGGTGCAGGAGGTGCTGGACGCCGAGAAGCCTGGCATCCTGATGATCATGCAGGTGCACGATGAACTGGTGTTCGAGCTGCCCGAGTCCGAAGTGGATTGGGTGCGCACCGAAGTGCCCCGCCTGATGGCTGGTGTGGCTGATCTCAAGGTACCGCTGCTGGCCGAAGTGGGCGTGGGCCCGAACTGGGACAAGGCGCATTGAAGGGATGACCCGGCAGCGCCAGCGCCTTCCATCCGCGGCAGGCTGGCGCGCTCATTGCAAGATAGCGCCATGCGTCTGCGCCACATCGAAGTCTTCAACGCCGTGATGCTCACCGGCAGCGTGAGCGCTGCCGCACGGCTCATCAACGTCACCCAGCCGGCGGTCAGCCGCATCCTGGCGCACGCTGAACTGCAGCTGGGCTTCGCGCTTTTCCACCGCCACAAGGGCCGCCTGGTGCCCACGCGCGAGGCGCAGACGCTGTACCCGCACATCGAGCGGCTCTTCAACCAGCTGGATGAAGTGCAGCGGCTGGCCGCCGGGCTGCGCGGGCAGCAGCGCGAGGGCGAGTTGCACATCCTGAGCGTGCTGGCGCTGAGCTACGAAGTCCTGCCCCGTGCGCTGAAAGCCTTTCGCGCGTTGCATCCTGGCGTAGAGGTCACCATTGATGGCCTGCATTCGCCGCAGATCGTCTCGGCGCTGGTGTTGCAGGAGGCCGACCTGGGCTTTGCCTTCAGCGCACCGACACACCCCGCGCTGGCGCAGCAGACGCTGAGCGAAGGCCGCATGGTCTGCGTTGCGCCCAAGGGGCTGCTAGGCGCTGCGCTGGTGGACGCGGGAGCTGTCCATCTGTCCGATCTGGCGCAGACGCCGGTTGTGCGGCTGGGCGTGAACGACCCGTTGGGCTCTATGGTGAACCTGGCCTGCCGCGAGGCCGATGTCGCGCTGCAGGCCGCTTTTACCGTGCAGACCTACCACGCGGCCCTGGCGCTGGCGCACCACGGGTTGGGTGTGGCCTTGGTGGATGTGTGCACGGCCGCGTCCGCCGATCGGTCCAAGGTCGACGTGCTGGAACTCGCGCCGCGCATGCCGGTGCCCGTGAGCGTGCTGCGCATGGCCAACCGGCCCGCGTCGCTGCTGGCCGACGCCATGGCGCGCTGCATGCAGGACGCGGTGCGGCAGACGCTGGCCGACTGCGGGCTGTCGGAGCCCGCCTGAAGCCGGGCATAGGAGATCAGCCAGCGGCAGCAGCGATCTGGGACGCAACGGTACCTGCGGTGCCGAACGCGAGCGTGAAGCCGAGCGCGCCGTGCCCGGTGTTGATCCACAGGTTGTGCGGCCCATCTGATGGCTGTCCGAAGATCGGAAGCCCGGTCGGTGTCGCCGGGCGCATGCCGGTCCAGGATTGCACGTCCTGGCCGTTTGCCGAATGGCCGAACACCGCTTGGACGCTGGCACGCAGGCTTTCGATGCGCCGGGACGGAATGCGCCCGTCGTGGCCCACCAGCTCGGCCATGCCCGCCACGCGCAGCCGGTTGCCCAATCGTGCGAAGACCACTTTGCGGGCCGCGTGCGTCACGCTCACGCGCGGTGCCCAGGGGCTGTCTGCGGGGGCCTCCAGCGTGATGCTGTAGCCCTTCAGCGGGTAGACCGGCAGGTGCAGCCCCAGGTTGCGTGCCATGGCCGCGCTGCCGCTACCCAGTGCCAGCACGAAGGCATTGGCCTCGACGTCTCCGGTCGCCGTTCGTGCGGCGGTGATGCGTTCGCCGGACTGTGTCAGCCCGAGCAGCGGCGTGTCGAGAAGAAAGCGCACTCCGCGCGCGGCCAGCAGCGCCTGCAGGCCGTCGCATACCTTTTGGCAGTCGGCTGCGCATTCGCTGGCGGTATGGATGGCGCCGGCGATGTGGGGGGCGTAGTGGGCCAGCGCGGGCTCCAGCTCCACGCAGCGCTGCGCCGATACCGCCTCCTGCACGCTGCCCCAGCCGCGTTGCAGATCCATCTGCCGCTGCGCGGCAGCGAATGCGGGCGGGGTCTCGTAGACCACGAGCTTGCCGGTGCAGGAGAGGTCGCAGGGCAGCGATTCCACGGCAAGCATGCGCTCGAAGCCGGCACGGCTTTGCGCCGCCAGTGCGAGTAGTGCTTCGGTGCTGCGGCGTGACGTGGCTCCGTTGCAGGCGCGTAAGAAGTCGAGCGCCCATCGCCACTGCTGCGGATCCCACTGGGGGCGCAGCTTCAGTGGAGACCGGGGCGAGAGCAGCAGCGATGGCAATTGGGCCCAGATGCTCGCGTCTGCCAGCGGCTGCACGTAGCTGTAGCTCAACTGTCCGCCATTGCCGCCGCTGGCACCGCTGCCGGGCTGCGCCTGGTCCAGTACGGTGACTTGCAGGCCCCGCTGCTGCAGTTCATAGGCGGTCGCCAGGCCGACGATGCCCGCTCCCAGAACACACACATGCATGGCTTTTCCGTCCTCCTGATCAATGGCTTGAAACTGTAGGCGGGTCGGCACAGGGCGAACAATGCCGATTGACGCAGGGGGCATTCCGCCAGGTTATGGGGTGGCTCCGAAATGGTGCAGGCCCGGTGCTTGCATGCACGGCCCGTCCGGGTAAATGCTGGCATAACTTTTCGTTATGCATGACCCTGTGGAATGAATTGTTCAAGGAGGCTGGGGCTTCCTACAGTGCGGTCTGGCCGTTCGTTGCAGCCTGTTCAACCACCCCCACTGAAGGAGTCGTCATGAAGTTCCCTGTGCCCCTCGCAGCCCTGGCCTGCGGCCTGTTGGCTTGTACCGGCGCCAGCGCCGACACGCTGAAGAAAATTGCTGACAGCGGCAAGATCACGCTCGCCTACCGCGAGTCGTCGGTGCCGTTCAGCTACCTGGCTGGGGCGGGTGAGCCCATCGGGTTTTCGGTGGACATCTCCAACGCGGTGGTGGACGCGGTCAAGAAGCAATTGGGCCGCAATGACATCAGGGTGGATCTGCAGGCCGTCACCTCGCAAAACCGCATTCCGTTGGTGACCAACGGCACGGTGGATCTGGAGTGCGGCTCCACGACCAACAACACCGCGCGCGCAAAGGACGTGCAGTTCGCCGTCAACTATTTCTATACCGGTACGCGCCTGCTGGTGAAGAAAGCGGACGGCATCAAGAACTACGCCGACCTGGCGAAGAAGACCGTGGCTAGCACCACGGGCACTACGAATGCGCAGGTCATTCGCAAGTACAACCGCGACAACGACTTGGGCATGGATCTCGTTCTGGGCAAGGACCACAACGACTCCATGCTGCTGGTGGAATCCGGCCGAGCAGCCGCCTTCGCGATGGATGACATCCTGTTGTTCGGCCTCAAGGCCAACGCCTCCAAACCGGCTGACTGGGATGTCGTGGGAGACGCGCTGCAGGTCGAGCCCTATGCCTGCATGCTGCGCAAGGACGA
>Ga0075364_10002199_pt1 | contig 10935 bp, 6 predicted proteins | sample EndMetdeltDD1764_FD_71517 | JGI IMG/M metagenome (GOLD analysis project Ga0075364, IMG submission 71517) | Populus endosphere microbial communities from Tennessee, USA - Endosphere MetaG P. deltoides DD176-4 | ecosystem: Host-associated > Plants > Roots > Endosphere | place: USA: Tennessee...
CGTCGGGTCCTCCACCGCCGCCATCACCGGCGGGACGGTACCGCCACGATCGGCGCGGACGCCGGTCGAGCGGCGTCAGGATCCGAGGGTTGCCTCGATGTGGGCCTTGACCGCGGCCTCGTCGTTGGGGAGCGTCACGAAGCGCTCGTCGCGCTCGAACAGGTCGGCCAGGCGCGGTGGGAGTGGCGGGCGGACGCCGATGGCGGCCTCGACCGCGTCGGGGAACTTGGCGGGATGGGCGGTGGCCAGCGACACCATCGGCACGGCGGGATCGCCCCGGTTGGCCTTGGCCGCGCCGAGCCCGACCGCCGTGTGGGGATCGACGATCACGCCGGTCCGCTCGTACACGTCGGCGATGATCCGCGTGGTGCGCTCGTCGTCGACCTTGGCGCCCGACCACTGCTCGCGCAACGGACCCATGAGATCGGCCTCGACCGAGTACCGGCCATCGGACCGGAACCTGGCCATCGCCTCGACGACGGCGTCGCCGTCACGGCCGTGGAGCTCGAACAGCAGGCGCTCGAAGTTCGACGAGATCTGGATGTCCATGCTCGGGCTGAGCGTGGGCTCGACGCCGGTCATGTGCATCTCGCCGGTGGCCAGGAAGCGCACGAGGATGTCGTTGACGTTGGCACCGATGACGAACTGGCTGACGGGCACACCCATGCGCTGCGCGCCGTAGCCGGCGAACACGTTGCCGAAGTTGCCGGTGGGCACGGAGTAGGCGACCGGCGACGCGCCGCCGGTGAGCCGCGCCGAGCCGACGACGTAGTAGACGATCTGCGCCAGCACCCGTGCCCAGTTGATCGAGTTCACGGCGCTCAACCGGCGCCGATCGCGCAGCTCGGTGTCCGCGAAGAGCACCTTCACGAGGTCCTGGCAGTCGTCGAAGGTGCCCTCGATGGCGATGTTGTGCACGTTGGGCGACAGCACCGTCGTCATCTGTCGCCGTTGCACCTCGGACACGCGCCCGGCCGGATGCATGATGAAGACGTCGATGGCGTCGCGGTCCCGGCACGCCTCGATGGCCGCCGACCCGGTGTCGCCTGACGTTGCGCCCACGATGGTGACCCGCTCGCCCCGCTTCTCGAGCTCGTGGTCGAAGAGGCGGCCGACGAGCTGCAGCGCCACGTCCTTGAAGGCGAGGGTCGGGCCGTGGAAGAGCTCCATGAGCCAAAGACCGGGCTCGAGGACGGCCAGGTCGCGCAGCGGCACCACGGCGTCGTCGTCGAACGTCGAATAGGCGTCGACCACGAGGGCGCCGAGCTCGTCACGGGTGAGCGTGCCCTCGACGAAGGGCCACATCACCTCGGTGGCGATGTCGGCGTAGGCCGCGTCGGCGAAGCGGCCCAGCGCGTCGGGGGCCAGCGCAGGCCACGACTCGGGCACGTACAGGCCGCCGTCACGGGCGAGACCGGCGAGCAGGACGTCGCCGAACTCGAGCACGGGCGCGGTGCCCCGGGTGCTGACGTACTTCATGGCCGGGCCGTCACGGGACGGATCCCGCTTCGGTGCCGAGCACTCGGATCACGCTGCCCACGTGGCGGACGTCGGGCAGGTCGCGCAGCTCGGCCAGCGTGGCCCGCAGCGCCCGCTCGAGCGCGCCGTGGGTCACGAAGATGAGGCGGGCCTCGTCGTCCAGGCCCTCCTGCTCCATCGAGCTGATCGAGACCGAGTGGTTCCCGAACACGCCGGCGACAGCCGCGAGGACCCCGGGACGGTCGGTCACGTCGAGGTTGATGTAGTACTCGCTGCGCAGGTCGTCGATCGACGCGATCTGGGCGCGGCCCAGTGCGCCGAGGTGCGCGCTCGAGCCCTGCCGGCGGTTGACCGCGGCGTCGATCACGTCGCCCAGGACTGCGCTCGCCGTCGGCTGACCGCCGGCACCACGCCCGTAGAACATGAGGTCGCCCACCGCCCCGCCCTCGACGAACACGGCGTTGAAGCTCTCGCGCACGGCCGCCAGCGGGTGGGTCGACGGCAGCAGGACGGGGTGGACCCGCACCGCGATCGGCGCGCCCGCGACCGGCGCGTGCTCGGCGATCGCCAGCAGCTTGATGACGTAGCCCTTGCGGGTGGCGTACGCGATGTCGTCGGCCGTCAGCCCGCTGATGCCCTCGAGGTGCACGTCGTCGGCGGTCACCTCGACCCCGAAGGCGATGCTGGCGAGGATGGCGATCTTGGCGCCGGCGTCGTGGCCCTCGACGTCGGCTGTGGGGTCGGCCTCGGCGTAGCCCAGCTCCTGGGCCTCGGCCAGCGCCTCGGCGTAGCTCGCGCCGGCCTCGGTCATGCGGGTGAGGATGTAGTTGGTCGTCCCGTTGACGATGCCCATGATCCGGCGGATGGGTTCGCCCAGCAGCGACTCGCGCAGGGGGCGCACGAGCGGGATGCCACCGGCCACCGCGGCTTCGAAGAGCAGGTCGACACCACCCGCCTCGGCCGCCGCGAACAGCTCGGCGCCGGCCTTGGCCACGAGCTCCTTGTTGGCCGTGACGACCGGCTTGCCGTTCTTCAGCGCGTCGAGGATCAGGGTGCGGGCAGGGTCGACGCCACCCATCACCTCGACCACGAGATCGACGTCGGGGTCGCTCACCACGCTCATCGCGTCGGTGGTGAAGGCAGCGGCCGGGAGGTTGCCGGCGCGGGCCCGATCGGGGTTGCGGACGGCGACCTTGGTGACCGCCAGCTGGAGGCCGGTGCGGGCGGCGATGACGTCGGCCTCGGCGGCGATGAGCTCGACCAGCGAGCCGCCGACCGTGCCGCAGCCGAGCAGCCCGATGCGTACGGGGGAACCTTGCATGAGGGGGTCAGCCTAGTGGGGCGGTTCCTCGCCGGCGGCCGGGGGCCGGCGAGCCAGCTCGCCGGTGTCGGCCTCGCCCACGAGGTAGGGCCGCAGGCGCCAGCGCCACGCGTGGGTCCCGCCGGGGACGCGGTAGCGGGGCAGGACGTCGGGCCCGCAGCTGCCCGTGCCGGTCCCCCGCTGCGCGACGTCGAGGTGGACGACGACCTGCTCCCGGTGCATCAGCTCGGTCCAGTCGCGCGCCCGCCACAGGTCGTCGGTCGTGTGGTGCGTGACCGTGGCGTGCAGGTCGGCGGCCTCGTCGGCCACGAACAGGACCCCCAGCGGCGGCGCGGCATCGTCCCCCGCCCCCGACGCGGGACCGGCGGCCGGCTCCTCGAGCGCCACCCAGCGGATGCCGCCGTGCATGCTGTGGTCCTGCGGGAGCAGGTAGGGCAGGCGCTGGTCCTCGACGGTCGACTCCCAGCGGGCCACCACCGCCGACGACCGCCGGTCGCGCAGGTTCTCGTGGGGGCCGTAACCGAACCACGTCAGCCGCTCGAACGTGCCCGGCAGCTCGAACGAGATCCCGACGCGGGGCAGGTCGTCCCACGGCTCGGGCAGCGTGACGAGCTCGTCGAACGTGACGTCCCCCGTCAGGTGCACCGTCGTCGTCCACTGGTGGGTGACGACGTGCGCCGCGTCGTGGCCCCAGACCTTGGCCCGGGCAGCGACGACGACGCGGTCGGGGTGCTCGGTGAGCGTGGCGGAGACCGGCGCCCGGTGCAGGTCGTCGAGGCCCCACTCGAGCCAGCGGGCCAGCGGCGTGTGGCGCTGGTCGCGCCAGGTCCCGTGGTGCTCGGTGCCGAGGAAGAGCTTGCGGCCGTCGTTGTCGAGCGCGGCACGGAAGAGCTCGACGCGCGGCGGGCGCACGAACAGGTCACGCCCGTCCCAGGCCATGCGGCGGATCGTGCCCGAGGCCTCGTCGACGACGAGGGCGAGGGCGCCGGCGGTGATGGTCGCCAGGCCGTTGCCGTCGCGGTGCACGGGCACGGCCCGGGCGCTGGCCCGGGCCAGCTCGCTCACCACGACGAGGGGGCGGCCCCCGCCGGGAACGTCCAGCGGCAGGTGGCCCTCGTCGGCCGGGAAGGCCGTCACCGGCTCGGTCGCGGCATCGGTCGCATCCTCGCGCGCACCCCCGGGCTCGTCCGTCGTCGGCAGCGCCACGGGTCGGGTCGGGCGCGGCGCCACCGGGATCGCCACCTGGTCCCAGCCCACCTCGTGACCGAGGTCGGCCCACGCGGTGGCTTCGCCGGTGGCGGTGCGCACCACGAGGTGCAGCTCCTGGCCGGCCTCGAGCGTCGGCCGTTGGAACGGCACCGTGACGAGCTTGGACTTGCGGGGCGCCACGTCGGGCAACGCCAGCGCGCCCTGCTGGACGATCACGCCGTCGACGAGCAGCTCCCACGTCGCCGTCAGCCAGTCGAGCCCGCGGAACCACTGGGCGTTGTGCACCCGCACCCGCTTGCGCTTGAGGTCCGCCTCGGTCGCGGTCACCCGGGCCGGGCGCCCGATCCACTGGAGCTCCCAGATGGCGGGGTGGGGGTCGAGGTCCGGGCCCATGATCCCGTCGGCGATGAAGTTGGCGTCGTGGGGCACGTCGCCGAACTGCCCGCCGTAGGCGTAGAAGACCGCGCCGTCGCGCTCGGCGAGGATCCCGTGGTCCTTCCACTCCCACACGAAGCCGCCCTGCAGCCCCTCGTGGGACTCGATGGCGTCCCAGTAGTCGGTGAGGCTGCCGTTGCTGTTGCCCATCGCGTGGCTGTACTCGCACAGCAGCAAGGGCCGGTCCGGCCGATGGCCGGCGGCCTTCGCCTTCGCGACGGCGGTGGTCGACCACAGCGTGATCGCCTCGATGGGCGCGTACATCGCCGAGACCACGTCCGAGCAGGGGCCCTCGGCGAACAGGTCGCGCATGAACGGGCCCTCGTAGTGGATGGGCCTCGTCGGGTCGACGCGTCGGATCCAGGCGGCGAGCGCGTCGTGCACCGGGCCGTAACCGCTCTCGTTGCCGAGCGACCACAGGACGATGCTCGGGTGGTTCTTGTCGCGCTCGACCATGCGGGCGCCCCGTTCGAGCAGCGCGGCGCGGTAGCGGGAGTCGAAGGCGAGCTCGCCGATCGCGGCGTGGCTCTCGATGTCCGCCTCGTCGAGGACGTACAGGCCGAGCTCGTCGCACAGGTCGTAGAAGCGGGGGTCGTTCGGGTAGTGCGCCGTGCGGACCGCGTTGACGTTGGCCTGCTTCATGCGCACGAGGTCGGCCCGCAGGTCGTCCGCGGTGACGGTCGACCCGGTGCGGGGGTTGTGGTCGTGACGGTTGACGCCGTGGATCAGCACGGGCTGACCGTTGACGAGGAGCGCGCGGTCGCGCACCTCGACCGAGCGGAACCCCACGCGCAGGGCGACGGCCTCGCGCACGGCACCCTCGGGGTCGACCAGCTCGACGACGAGCGGGTGCAGCACCGGCTCCTCGGCCGACCAGCACCGCACCGCGTCGACGGTCGCGTCGAGCTTGACGCGGTGGCCACCGAAGCCGAGCCGCTCGACGTCGTGGGGCACGGTCCCGCTCACGGGCTCGACCAGCGGTTCGACGCTCGAACGTTCGATTATCGAACGTTCCACTGTCGAACCATCCTCGTCGGTGGCGACCGGGCCGCCGCCTGCCTGACCGAGGGTGGCCCGCACCTGCCACCCGGCATCGAGCGTGGTGCCCGGGGCCACGCCGACGCGGGTCCGCACCGTCAGCGCGCCGACCGGCGCGTCCCGACCCTTGGGCACGGGCAGCTGGGGGGCCGCCCGCACCGCCACGTCGGCCAGGTGCACCGGACCGGTGCTGTACAGGTAGACCTCCCGGTGGAGCCCGGCCATCCACCAGCGGTCCTGGTCCTCGACGTGGGTGGCGTCGGACCACCGCACGACCACGCACGTGAGCTGGTTGCGCCGGCCGGCCCGGACGGCGGACGTGATGTCGAACTCGGACTCGAGTCGCGAGTCCTTGCCCATCCCGACGGCGCGCCCGTTGACGAACACGTAGACGACGCTCTCGGCCCCGCCGAGGTGGAGCACGACCCGACGGCCGTCCCAGTCGGCGGGCAGGTCGAACGTCGTGCGGTACACCCCCGTGGGGTTGGCGTCCGGAACCGTGCCCGGGCCGCCGGGGAACGGCAGCTCGATGTTGGTGTAGTGGGGGCGGTCCCACCCCTGCATCGTCCAGTTGCCGGGCACCGAGATCTCGTCCCACGGCTGGTCGTCGTGCCGGGGGTCGACGAGCTCGGGGGTCACCAGCTCGGGTCGGTCGACGAGCAGGAACCGCCAGCGGCCGTCGAGCGATCGGAACCACGGCGAGTCGCTCCGTTCCCCACCCGCGGCCGACGCGGCGTCGGGGAAGGGCACCAGCGCGGGCCGCATGGGCAGGCGGTTGAGGGCGGGCAGATCGGGCATCGCCCACGTGCGCTCCCCTGCCGCGCCGAACCACTGCATCCCAACCCTCCTCGCTGCCCGGTCGCGCTCGTTCCGTCCTGCGGCCACCCGCCCCGCAGGAGCGCCCATGGTGGCAGATCGATCGGGCGGCCGAGCGGAGGACGCGGCGTCGATGCGGCTCCGATCGGGCGGCTTCGGAATACCACCTACCGGCGGTTCGTTCGCCGACCTCGTGCCCTCTTCTTCGAACTCGGTCCCGCTCTCCATCCTCGACCTGGCCATCGTGAGCCAGGGCGGCACGGTCAAGGAGGCGCTCGACGGCAGCGTCGCCCTGGCCCGGGCGGCCGAGCGCCTCGGCTACGAGCGGGTCTGGTACGCCGAGCACCACAACATGTCGACGATCGCCTCGTCGGCCACGAGCGTGCTCATCGCCCACGTGGCCGCCAACACCGACACGATCCGCCTCGGCTCGGGCGGGATCATGCTGCCCAACCACTCGCCGCTGGTGATCGCCGAGCAGTTCGGCACGCTGGCCACGCTCCATCCCGGCCGCATCGACCTGGGTCTGGGCCGGGCGCCGGGCAGCGATCAGGCCACCTTCAAGGCGCTGCGCCGCCACCCGTTCGACGCCGACCGGTTCCCGCAGGACGTGCTCGAGCTGCAGGCGTTCCTGAAGGGCGACAGCGTGATCGAGGGCGTCGAGGCCACGCCCGGCGGGGGCACGAACGTCCCGCTGTACATCCTCGGGTCGTCGCTGTTCGGCGCGCAGCTGGCCGCCCTGCTCGGGCTCCCCTACGGGTTCGCCTCCCACTTCGCCCCGGGCGCGCTGCGCGAGGCCGTCGCCCTCTACCGCAACGAGTTCAAGCCGTCCGAGCAGCTGGCCGAGCCGTACGTCATCGCCGGCGTGAACGTGATCGCCGCGGCGACCGACGCCGAGGCCGACGAGCAGCGCACCCGGGTGATGCGCAGCCGCATCGCCAACTTCCTCGTGCGGGACAAGGAGCGGAAGCTGACCGACGACGAGATGGACGCCATCGTGCGGTCGCCGCAGGGCCAGCAGATCGCCGGGATGATGAAGTACACGGCCTCGGGCACGCCCGAGATGGTGCGCGAGTACCTGGGCGAGTTCACCAAGCTGGCCGACGCCGACGAGCTCATCGTCGTGCCGGCCTCCCCCTCGCTCGAGGCGCGCCTGACGTCGATCGAGCTGCTGGCCGACGCCGTCGGGCTGGCGGCGGCCGCCGCCGTCTGACTGCGCCGAACGCCTCGTTCTCGCACCCCTCGACCACACCGGCGGTCGTCGACGGGTGGGAGAACCCCCTCGGCCGACCGAATCCGCCTACTCGACGTCCAACCGCAGCAGGTCGTCGAAGGTCTCGCGGCGCACGACCACGCGGGCGTCGCCCTCGCGCACGAAGACCACCGCCGGCCGCGTGACCTTGTTGTAGTTGTTGGCCATCGAGTGCCCGTAGGCGCCGGTGACGGGCGTGGCCAGCACGTCGCCCACCTCGATGTCGGCCGGCACCCGGCCGTCGCGCACGAGCAGGTCGCCGGACTCGCAGTGCTTGCCGACGAGGCGGATGGCCCGGGTCCGGTCGGCCGTGACGTCGCGCGGGAGGAACGCCTCGTAGCCGCTGTCGTAGAGCACCGGGCGGGGGTTGTCGCTCATGCCGCCGTCGACCGAGACGTACTCACGGATCCCGGGGATGTCCTTGATGGTGCCCACGGTGTAGAGCGTGACGCCCGCCTGCGCGGCGATGGCGCGGCCGGGCTCGGCCGAGATGGCGGCGTCGATGCCGGCGGCGCGGCAGGCGGCGCGCACGACGTCGGCCCACTCGGTGATGGTCGGTGCCTGCTCGCCCTCGACGTAGGCCACACCGATGCCGCCGCCCACCGAGAGCTCGGGCAGCGCGTGCTCGCGGAACCAGCGGGCGAGCACGCCGATGGCCTTCTCGAAGAACGAGGCCTCGAAGATCTGGCTGCCGATGTGGGTGTGCAGCCCGACGAGCTCCATGCCCGTCGAGGCCTGGGCCCGCTCGAACGCCGCCTGCGCGGCGCCGGTGTGCACGCCGAAGCCGAACTTGGAGTCGTCCTGGCCGGTCTGCACGAACTCGTGGGTGTGGGCCTCGATGCCGGGCGTGAGGCGCAGCAGGACCTTGGGCGGCTGCCTGCCGTCGCGCACGAGCGCCTCGATGCGGTCCATCTCGTCGAACGAGTCGACCACGATGCGGCCGACGCCCTCGTCGAGCGCACGGCGCAGCTCGTCGTCGTCCTTGTTGTTGCCGTGGAGCACGAGGTCGCTCGCCGGGACGCCTGCGGCGCGGGCCACGTGGTACTCGCCGCCGGTGGCGACGTCGAGGTGCATGCCCTCGTCGTGCACGAGCTCGGCCATCGCGGTGCACAGGAAGGCCTTGGTCGCGTAGTGCGCGCCATCGCCGAACGCGGCGACGGCTTCCCGGGCGCGGGCCCGGAGGTGGGCCTCGTCGTAGACGAACAGCGGGGTGCCGAACTCGCGGGCGACGTCGAGCAGGTCGCAGCCACCGATCGATAGGCGGCCGTCGCCGGACACCGTGGCGGTGTCGGGCAGGAGGGACAGCGGGAGCGCGCTCATCGGATCGTCCTCGGCTGTTCCGTGCTCACATCGACTCGGGCGCCGACACGCCGAGGAGGTCGAGGCCGATGGCCAGGCCGATCTCGGCGGCCTCGACCAGCCACAGGCGGGCCTGCGTGAGCTCGGGCGGCGTCTGGTCGGAGATCACGTAGCAGTCGTGGTAGAAGCCGTGAAAGGCACCGGCCAGCTCGCGCACCCAGGTGGTGATGCGGTGGGGGGCGCGGTCGTTGGCGGCGACGAGCACGGTGTCGGGCAGCTCGGACAGCGCCCGCAGGATGTCGAGCTCGCGATCCTCGACCAGCAGCGACAGGTCGGCCTGCTCGCGATCGACGCGGGTCACGCCGAGCTCGTCGGCCTTGCGCTTGATCGACCGGATCCGGGCGTACGCCATCTGCACGTAGAAGACGGGGTTCTCCATCGCCTGGCTCTTGACCACGTCGATGTCGAACGTCTGGCTCGTGTCGATGGACTGGAGGAGGAAGGTGAGCCGGGCGGCGTCGGCACCGACCTCGTCGATGAGCTCGCGCAGCTCGATGATGTCGCCGGCCCGCTTGGAGAGCTTCACCTCCTCGCCACTGCGCACCAGCTTGACCAGCTGGGTCAGCTCGACCTGGAACGTGCCCGGATCGTGACCGAGCGCCTCGACGGCGGCCTTCATGCGGGGCACGTAGCCGTGGTGGTCCGCGCCCCACACGTCGATGAGCAGGTCGAAGCCCCGCTCGTACTTGTCGCGGTGGTACGCGATGTCCGGGAGCATGTAGGTGAACTCGCCGTCGGACTTGATGAGGACGCGGTCCTTGTCGTCGCCGAAGGTCGTGGTGCGGAACCAGGTGGCGCCGTCCTGCTCGTACGCCATGTGGCGGGCCCGCAGGTCCTCGAGCGCCGCTTCGACGGCGCCGCTGTCGACCAGCGAGCGCTCGCTGAACCAGACGTCGAACGTGATGTGCATGGCCGACAGGACCTGGCGGTGGTCCTCGATGGCCCGGGCCTCGCCCCATTCGAGGGGGTCGGCGTCGTCGGGCAGCTCCTTGGCCCAGTCGATGATGTACTGGCCGTGGTAGCCGTCCTCCGGGGGCTCCTCGCCCTGCTTGCGAGCGAGGAGCGAGGATACGTAGTTCTGCATCTGCGTGCCGCGGTCGTTGAGGTAGAACTCCCGCGTCACGGTGTGGCCGATGCGCTCGAGCAACCGGACCACCGAGTCGCCGTAGCTGGCGTTGCGGCCGTGGCCGACGTGGAGCGGCCCGGTGGGGTTGGCGCTCACCCACTCGACGTTGACGCTGGTGCCCTCGCCGGTGGCGTGGCGGGCGTAGCCGTCGACACCTTGTGACACGACCTGTGTCAGAACCTCGTGGAGCCACGAGTCGTGGAGCCGGAAGTTGACGAATCCCGGACCGGCGATCTCGACCGACGCGACGTGCGTGGGCGGGTCGGCGTTGAGCGCGTCGGCGAGCTGCTGGGCGAGCTCGCGCGGGTTGCGGCCGGCCTTCTTGGCGGTGGCCAGTGCGACGTTGGAGGACCAGTCGCCGTGCTCACGTCGTGCGGGCCGCTCGAGGTTGATCGTCTCGGGGAGCGGCTCGACCTCGAGGGCCACGAGCGTGGCCCGGACGGCGTCGACGAGCTGGTCACGGATCACAGAGTGCCTTTCGATCGCCTTCGGCGGGGTCAGGCGATCGTATCGACCCCCGGTTCGTGATCACGAAGTCGTTGGTGGCCCGCCCGACGGGGCCCGCGAGCGTGGGCTCAGGCCGACTGGGCGGCGCAGCGGGCGGCACCCGCGGTGATGGCGTCGGCGTAGGCCTGGGCGCCGGGGAGGAGACCGGCCGTCGAGTTCACGTCGGCACCGAAGTGGAGGCTGTCGGGGACGAACCAGTCGCCGCTGTGGCCGCTCGACGTGGCGGCCCAGTCGACCACGACGACCCGGGGGTGCTCGGCGGCGACCGCAGCCAGGTCCTCGTTGAGCAGCGGCACCTGGCCCGGGAAGTACATGGCGTTGACGTCGGCCCGGGCGTTGACGACGACGACGCAGCGACCCTCGAACCGGCTGATGGCCTCGTTCAGGAGCGTG
>Ga0075364_10002200_pt1 | contig 10932 bp, 10 predicted proteins | sample EndMetdeltDD1764_FD_71517 | JGI IMG/M metagenome (GOLD analysis project Ga0075364, IMG submission 71517) | Populus endosphere microbial communities from Tennessee, USA - Endosphere MetaG P. deltoides DD176-4 | ecosystem: Host-associated > Plants > Roots > Endosphere | place: USA: Tennessee...
GCCATCGACAGCCCCGTGGTCGGGGCGATCAGGATGCCGGCGAGAGCAGCGAGCCCTGCCCCGATCGCCCAGTTCGTTGCCCCCAGTCGGTCGACGTTCACTCCTCGCACCGCGGCGACCGTCTGGTCCTCGGCGACCGCTGTGGCCGCCAGTCCGTAGCGGAGGCGGTGGTGGGACACGGTCAGGATGGCGCACGCAACCACAGCAACCGCAACCAGGAGCAGCCGATCAAGTCCGATGCGGATGTCGCCTGGAAGTGTGACTGGTTGACTGGGCAACGGGGACTCGACGAGCCTCAGATCGGCGCCCCAGACCGTGGCCACGACTCCCTGGATGATCACAAGGAGTCCCAGCGAGGCCACCATGCCCACGATCGGGCTCGACCCCTTCAGCGGCCGCATGATCAGGAGGTGGGTGAACGCCCCCATGAGGCCAAGAGCTGTCACTGCGACTGCCATGGCCAAGGGCGTCGACCACCCTTGTGTGTCACGCAGGTCGTAGAAGATGTAGGCACCGAGCAGGGCGAACGCACCCTGCGCGAAGTTGAGGACTCGGGAGCCCCGATGGACCAGAACCAGGCCGTACGCGATCAACGCGTAGATTGCGCCGGTTCCGAGCCCAAGGAGAGCGAAGCGAACGACGTCGACCACGTTCAGCCGGCGGGAGCCGTGAACGGGTCCACGAACCCGTCAGTGATCTGGACGGCCTTGCCGTCCTCGATCTGAAGGTAGGTCAGCTGCGTCGAGAAGAGTCGCGTCGCGTCGGGGATGAGCTCCTTCGGGGTCTGGAACTGGATCGGGGGTGCGAGCACCAGATCCAGTCCGTCGACCTCGTTGAGGCCCGCGACGAGGCTTGCACTGTCGATCGAGGCTGCGCCGTCGAGCACACTCGCGATGAGTTGGACGCCGAGGTAGTCGTTGATGGCCAGATCACCCTTGACGGCCGAGTCGTCGATGGCGTCCATGTTGGAGACGAAGGTCTTCATCTCCGGGCTCCCGTCTGTGATCGGGCGGAAACTGCTGACCAGGAGCACGCCTTCGGCAGCGTCTCCCAGCACGCCGATCCCGTCGGCTCGCATGGACTGCGTGTTGGAGGCGATCATGACGTCCTCGTCTGCCTCACGCAGCGCCTTGACCAGGCGAGGCGTGTCCTGTGGGTCGGTGGCCAGTGCAACGCCGTCCGTTCCGTCGCCGAGCGCGGCGGCCGCCTGGGTAGAGAAGTCCGCGGCTCCCGGCGGGATGGGAGTGGTGCCGTTGAGAGTCAACCCTCGCGCCTGGAGACCCATACCGGCGAAGGCGCTGGCGGCGTCTGCGAGACCTCCCACATCGGCAATCGCGAAGTTGATCTTCTCACCGCCCTGGTCGGCGATGATCGTGGCCGCTCCCGCGACGAAGGGGAAGAAGCCGCCCATGATGGGGAAGGAGAGCTCGCTCGAGAGCTCCATCGGCGAGACGAGTGCGTTCGCCACGGAGGGAATGCCGGCGGGCTCGAGGATGGGCATGATCGTGTCGCCGAACGCTCCGAGCTGGATGACGGCGATGACCTCGTCCTTGACGGCTGTGCGTGCGCAGTCGGCCGCGATGTTCGCGTCCTGCTTAGTGTCGCAACGAATGATCTGAATCGGTCGACCGTCGATGCCGCCGGCGTCGTTGATGGTCTTGGCGCCGGCCTCAGCTCCGACGAAGCTCTGCTCGTCGGTGTCGCCGGGAGTAGTGGCGTCGTCGATCGCCATGATCTTGATCGGGTCGCCCTCGAGCGTCGGCGATGGCGTCGCTGCGGACGGCCCCTCGTCATCGTCGCCGCAGGCTGTCAGGGTCAGGGCCGCAACGGTGGCCAAAACGCAGATGGAGACTGCAGCCCTCTTCGAGCGAGTCGTGAACGTCACCACTGAACCTCTTTCCGTGCCGATCGAGGCTGAACTAGAGCCTCTCTTGTTTACGGAATGAGAGTATCTCTAGTTCAGGTTCGTGTCTACCATCACAGGCCGAGGGACGCGTAAGTGGCGTCGATGAGACGGGCGGCGCGGGGGTCGGTCGCGGGGTGCCGCTGCATCTTGTTCGTGACGTAGCCGAACGCCAGGCCCACTGCGGGGTCGGCCAATCCGGTTGAGCCACCCGCGCCGGGATGACCAAAGCTCGAGGCTCGGCCCCCCATCGGCTCCTTTGGACTCGGGCGCATGTAGCCGAGGCTGAAAGCGGAGTCCACGAGCAGGATGCAATCGCGCCCGACCGCCTGCGGCTCGGTGGCCAGTGCGAGCGAGTCCGTGGAAAGTAGGCGAACTCCGCCCACATCTCCGATCAACGCCGCGTAGAGCTTGGCCAAAGCTCTCGCGGTCATGATCCCGTTGCTTGAGGGCACCTCTGCCTGGCGGATGAGCGCGGTGTTGTGGTCGAGGGGATAGATGGGCGGGTTGAGAAAGGCCCGGCCTGTCAGTGTCGTGGGATCGAAGACGCTTCGCATGAAATCGTCGAGCTGCGACGGATCGGCCGGTGGCGGCGGGATGAGGTCTGCGACCGGGCGCGCATGGTCACCGGGCAGTCCGATCCACATCTCCAGCCCCAGCGGCCCTGCGATCTCAGCCTCAAGGAAGGCCCCGATCGATTTCCCCGAGACTCGACGAACGAGCTCGCCCACAAGCCATCCGAAGCTGACGCCGTGATACCCGTGCGCGGTACCTGGCTCCCAGTTGGGCTCCTGCGACTCGATGGCCGCGATCACCGGCTGCCATGCGGCCGCCTCCTCGATCGTCATGGGGATGTCGAGGGCGGCGAGCCCTGCCTGGTGGCTGAGCAACTGACGCACAGTGATTGTTCGCTTGCCTCCCGACCCGAAGGCAGGCCAGTAGGCGGACACGTGCGCATCGATGTCGATGGCGCCGCGCTGGACCAGCAGATGTGCGCAGGTCGCCACCAAGGCCTTGGTCACTGAGAACACGTTGGTCGCCGTCTCCTCGACCCAGGGCTCGCCACTGTCAACCCGCGCTGTTCCACCCCAGAGATCAACGATCGGCTGACCGTGGTGGTACACCGCGAAGGCACCGCCCACTTCATCCAGGTCTGCGAAGTTTTCTGCGAAGGCGTCTCGCACCGCATCCAACCCAGGTGCTACCCGACCGTGGACCTGTGACATGTATGAACTCCTCTGGCGCCGGCTGGTTTCATCTGCTCGCCATGCATGCAGTCCGAGAAAGAGTTACTCTAACTCAAAGTTCTGCGCAACCCGTTGCATCGCATCCGCCGAGTGCACTTCAGTCCAGGAGGTGGCGACGCATGGCAAGGTCCGTTGATCCAACAGGCGCGCGGCCAGAGAGTCAGCCCCTCGCCCGTCGTCTAGGCTCCGTGCAATGACGGCCGACGACGACAAGGACTGGCGCCTCCGCGCGGCCGCTACCCGCCGTCAGCGCTCGGAGGCGCGGATCCTGGCAGCAGCCAACGAGCTCTTCGAGGAGATCGGATACCAGGCCACCACGGTCGAGATGATCGCAACTAAGGCCCAGGTCGGGCCGGCCACGGTCTACAACCGCTTCGGCACCAAGGCCGCCATTGTGTCCACGACGATCGCTGCGGCCGCCGAGCCCCTGTTGGAGGCCGCACGACTTGACATCTCCAAGGGCGTCGAAACCCGTCGTGCGATCGCCGCACACTTCGACCGAACGGCGTCCTTGCTCGCCGACCATCGCGTCATGGCACACGCGATCCTGTACGCGCTCGCGGACGAGACGAATCCAGAGGTAACGCGGGATCCCTCCCATATCTGCCTCACTCCGGTCCTCCAGGAACCGTTGGAGGAACTCGTTGCGGCCGGCCAGGAGCGCGGCGAGTTGCGGGCGGTGCCACGGCCACCGGAGGCCGCGATGTTGGCGACGAACATGCTCCTTCTGCGGATGATGTCGGTACAGGAGGAGGAACCCCTGCACGCGGCACGCGGGGTGACTCGGTTCGTCATGGATGGGCTAGTAGCCGACGACGCCCCCACGGCCCCGGTCCGCGCGAAGGCTCGCCGCGCCACGAAGGCATCGGTAAAGGCCTAGACCGCCAGCCCTAGTCGCGCCGGGGCAGTAGTTCCATCATGTTCGCCATGCCGCCATCGACCACAATGGTCTGGCCGGTCACGTAGCGAGAGGCGTCCGAAGCAAGGAAGCCCACGACATCGGCGATGTCGCCAGGGGTGCCCCAACGTCGCAGCGCGACCGCCGCCTCGAGGCGATCAACCAACCCGGGAATCGTGCGACCCCTGGCCCACATGTCGGTTTCGATGAGACCCGGCGCGACCGCGTTGACTCGGATCCCGAGTGGGCCGAGTTCGCAGGCCGCCGAGCGCGTGAAGGACTCGACGGCCGCCTTGGTCGCCCCATAGACCGACATGTACGGCGTGCCCGTTCCAGCGGCAACGGTTGAGATGTTGATGATCGAGCCGCCCGTCGCGGTCGCCATCATCACCTCAGCAGTCGAGGCCGTGAGCACCAGAACTGCCTTCAGATTGATGTCGACGACATCTTGGAAGGCCTCGAGGTCGAACTCCTGGACGGGACGAGTGTGCGAGATCCCGGCGTTGTTGACCAGGACGTCTACTCGCCCGAACTGATCGCGAGCCGCAGCGACCAGTGCTCGCGCCGAATCCGGGCTCGTCAGGTCACAGGCAACTGCCGTGGCGTTCCCGCCCAAGTCGCCAGCGAGCTTGTCCAGATCCGCCACAGACCTCGCGGCGAGGACGATGTGGGCCCCGGCCTCGGCGAGCACCCGAGCGCACTGCTCCCCGATCCCCCTGCTGGCACCGGTGACGATCGCGACCCGGTCGGCGAGAGCTGGTTGTGACATGAGCTTCCTTTCGAGGACGTGCGTGGTGGTCAGAGTTCGATACGCTTGCGCGCTCGCAAAGGGAGAAGGCCCGCAAACCAGGCGGCGAGAATCACGACCGTGCCGACCACGATGAGCACTGGGTGATGCCACCAGGCTCCGGCCAGCGCGAGGAAGAAGCCTCCGAAACGCACAGCCTCGACAGGCTTGGTCATGTGCCACTTCAGGTAGCGGCCGGCTCGAGAGTCGGCCAGCCAGGTCAGGTCGAGCCAACCCTTGATCATCGCGACAGACAGAACAATCGACGGAACGAAGGCGACGACCAGGCCCACGAGGAGCTCATGGCGCCAGAAGAGCACCAAGGTGGCCGCCGCTGTCAGCCAGTCCACGGCGAGCTTCATGGGGTGGAGCTGGTGAAACAGCGCACGGTCCTGAGAGCTCATCGGCGGACGAGGGGCTACCTGTGATCGCGGCATGGCGGGAATGCTAGAGCCCAATGAGAGAGACTACAAGTCAGAGTCGTAGACTGTGTCAGCAGCATCGGACGGCCGGCGTGATTCACAGACAGGAACCTCGACATGACTGACGAGCTCTTCGACCTCGAAGGCCGCACGGCCCTCGTCACTGGAGGATCGCGTGGGATCGGATTGATGGTCGCGGAGGCCTACGTACGTCGCGGCGTGCGGGTCTACGTCTCGTCCCGCAAGGAGGACGCGTGCCGCGAGGTCGCTGAGCGTCTCTCGTCGTTCGGTTCGTGTGTCGCCCTGCCCGCCGACGTGTCGACCGACGACGGCTGCCGCAGCGTGGTCTCTGATCTGTCCACCCACGAGTCGACATTGGACATCCTGGTCAACAATGCCGGGGCCACGTGGGGAGCACCCCTCGAGGAGCACGACGAACAGGCTTGGGAACGAGTGATGGCCTTGAACGTGAAAGGTCTGTTCCATCTCACGCGGCACGCGCTACCGATGCTTCGTTCCGCGGCAACACCCGATCATCCGGCCCGCGTCATCAACATCGGCTCGATCGACGGGCTGAGAGTCCCCGCGACACCGACGTACGCGTACTCGGCGAGCAAGGCGGCGGTACACCAGTTGACTCGGCACCTCGCGGTGGAGCTCGCGCCGGCGATCACTGTCAACGCGATCGCGCCCGGTCCCTTCGAGTCAAAGATGATGGCCGCCACCTTGCGCGAGCATGGCGATGCCATCGTGGCCATGGCTCCGATGCAGCGAATCGGTCGCCCCGAGGACATCGCCGGGCTGGCCATCTTTCTCGCCTCACGCGGGGCGTCATATCTGACGGGAACGGTGCTGCCAGTTGACGGAGGAATCTCCATCCGACCTTGACCTCAAGCCGGCGTGGAGGCCACCCAATCGAGGATGCTTTCGGCGAGCTCCGGCCCCGCGTCCTCTTGAAGGAAGTGTCCGGCGTCGAGCACCAGATCGTGAGGTTGACCTTGCGCCCCTGGGATGGATGCTCGCATCCGAGCATCGCTCCCGGCAGTGATCGCATCCTTCTCTCCGAAGCGACACACAAACGGCTTGTCGAACCTCTCCAGGGCGCTCCAGGCCCTTCTGTTCGCATCACTGGCGGGATCATCCGGCCTCGTCGGCACGAGGACGGGAAAGTGTCTGGCTCCTGCCTTGAAGGCGTCATCCGGGAACGGTGCGTCGTAAGCAGCCACGACCTCGGCGCTCACCGGCCTGGCGCACCCACCCTGAACGATTCTTCCAATGTTGAAGGTCGGGGATTCCTGGCTGTAGCTCTGCCATCCGTAGAAGGCATCGGACATCGCGTCGTCGCCTGTTGGTAGGGCCGTGTTGGCGGCGACCACAGCGGCAAAGCGCTCTGGATGCTCGGCGACGAGACGCAACCCGAGGAGACCTCCCCAGTCCTGGCAGATCAGCAGGATCTCCGTGAGGTTGAGCTGGTCGAAGAGGCCCTCACGCAGCCAGTCCACGTGGCGCTGATAGGTGTAGTCCCCCCTCTCGGCCGGCTTGTCGCTGCGACCGAAGCCGATCAGATCCGGGGCGATGCACCGGTACCCGGCTTCGGCGAGGACGGGGATCATCGTGCGGTAGAGGTAGGACCACGACGGCTCGCCGTGCAGCAGAAGAGCCACGCCCTTGTCCCCTGGACCGTGGTCGACGTAGTGCATCCGTAGGGTGTCGCAAGTGCCGTCTTGGGCATCGACACTCACGTATGACGGCGGGTATGGGAAGTCGGTGAGCTGCTCGAAGCGCTCGTCCGGCGTACGTAGGAAATGCATCGTTTTCTCCGTCTGCTAGTTGGGCTTGGCTCGGCCATCGGAGCTCGGGTCGGACGCACGCTCCGCTGGGCACAGGTAAAACCAGTCGTCGCGCGCGGCTCCAGCACTGCGGAGCCGATCTTGGGCACGACCCAGCACGGCTCCGAGTTCGGTCGTCTCGTAGATCCACTTGTCGACGGCCTTGGGGCCGGCGCCCGGTTGCACGAGCTCGGTGGCTGCCTCCTCGTAGTACCACCGGACATCGGCGGCCAGGGCCGCGAGATCGTTCCCCGGCACGTGGACGGACGCGAGTGGATCACCATTTGCCAGTTGGACCAGCACGGCGACCGCCGCAGGGATCCCTTCGGCTCTCACAACTCGACCGACGTGCGTGGATCCTCGGCGATCAACGCAGCGTTTGTAGGCCGGCAGCAGGCCGACGGCCTCATCGACCGCCGGGGGGATCGTGTGGTCGAAGCGCGGAGGCATCTCACAGACCGCCGCTTCGACATTCTCCTCGTCGAGACGGTCCGGAAAGACCTCCAGCACCGGGCCGGCTTCTCTATCCAACAGCTCTAGAGCCGAACCCAGTACGCGGTGTTGGAAGGCAGGATCATTCGGTCGACCGAGCGGACGACCGAACGGAAAGTCGCAATGGAGCACCCTCGGAGCGCGGGCCCTCTCGGACTGACCCTTGACCAACGAGATCGCGGCCGTGGCGATGCCGGCCTCCTCGAACACGTGCGCCAGAGTCAGGACAGCCCGCGTGCAGTAGGGACACACGGGTGTCAGCACAACGACGTCAACGCCGTCCTCCTTGAGGAGACGAGCTGCTGCCGGACCCGTGTCGAGCCTCATCGTGGCCAGCGTGTGATCAGGCTGTGCGCCCATGAAAGCGACGTGCCTTGAGGCGACCGACCCGATCGTGCCCTCCTCTTCGCGTTCCCGGAGTCGATCAAGGGGGAAGACCACGTTGGGGTCAGCGAGAAACCCGGATCTGTCGATGTTGGGACTGAAGTGGGTAAGGGCCGTCTTCGTGTTGGCGGCGTCGAGAGTCACGAAGCCTTGATCGCCCAGGCGCCAGTTTCGCTCCTCGTCCTGACGAAGGCCGGCCGTGGTGACGATCGCGACCATTGCGTCAGCAAGCGCCGGGGGGCGCACGAACGGAGTGGAGGCGAAGTCAGGGATCGGCAGATCCTCGACCCTTCGACGAATCTCGCTGTCGCTCACCTGGAGGTCCCCAATCTGGTCACCGACGCGTTACCGGCACGCGACGAAGGTCTGAATGACAGTCACTCTATTTTAGAGTTACTCTAGTCCAGACCTGTTACCCAGCACCAGGAGTTTCTGTGGTTCGCGTTTTCGAGAGCATCGACGCCTTCAAGGCCGTGGCAGGCGAGGTGATCGGAACCAGCGACTGGCTCCAGATTTCTCAGGAGCGGATCGACACGTTCGCTGAGGCGACTGAGGACCGGCAGTGGATCCACGTCGATCCTCAGCGAGCGGCAGACGGGCCGTTCGGGGCCACGATCGCGCACGGTTACCTCACCCTTTCACTGTTGGCGGCCTTCGACCCGATGATCTACCGCGTCGAGGGACTCGCCATGGGCGTGAACTACGGGGCGAACAAGGTTCGATTCCCGAGCCCAGTCCCGGTCGACGCGCGCCTTCGCGCCACGGCCACTCTCACAGCGACGCAAGACATCGCCATCGGCACCCAGGCAACGATCACCTTCGTCGTCGAGATCGAGGATGCGACCAAACCAGCCCTCGTCGCCGAGGTGCTCTATGTGATGTCCCCAAATGGAGATCGCTAATGAGCGCCATGAATGTCGAGCCGGATGACCGGACGGACCTAGTCCCTGATCCGCTTGTAGCGGATCTGACCAACCTGACATGGAGCGTCCTGGGGGCCACCGTCGACTGCACTGATGCGGACATCCTGGGCGCCTTGTACGACGCCGGGCTGGCCTGGGTGCACTTCGGCGAGGGCGACGGTGGGCTCGCCATCCCACAGCGCTATCAGCAAACGATCGACGATCTCCTGCTTGATGTGGGTGGGCCGCTTCCTGACTTTTCACGCAACGGGGTGGGACTGGGCATGGTGGCGCCAACCATCGCCGCGCACGGAACCGTCGAGCAGAGGCAACGGTTCTTGCGCCCGCTCTACACCGGCGCGGAGCTGTGGTGTCAGCTGTTCAGCGAGCCAGGAGCAGGATCCGACCTGGCCGCCGTCGGGACCCGGGCCGTCCTCGACGGCAATGAGTGGATCGTCAACGGCCAGAAGGTCTGGACGTCGCACGCGCACCACGCCGACTGGGCGATCCTGCTCGCCCGGACCGACCCGGGCGTTCCCAAGCACGCCGGCATCACCTTCTTCCTGTGCCCGATGGACGCGCCTGGTGTCGAAGTTCGGCCGCTGCGTCAGATCACGGGGGAGGCGGAGTTCAACGAGGTGTTCCTCGACGGCGTCCGAATCCCCGATCACTACCGACTGGGTGAAGTAGGCGGAGGTTGGCCGATCGCGATGACCACCCTCAACAACGAGCGGGTAGCAATCGGTGGAACTGCCGTGCCCCGGGAGAGCGGGCTAATCGGATTGCTCTCACAGAGGTGGCGCGAGCAGCCAGGCGCTCGCACCTCCGGCATGCACGAACGCCTCGTCAGCCTCTGGATCGAGTCGGAGGTCTTCAGACTCGCTGGAGAAAGGTCTCGCCAGCTGCTGGCGGCGGGCCAGCCAGGGCCGGAGAGCGCCGCTCTCAAACTGCAGTTTGCACGCCTCGCCCAGTCGATCACTGGCCTGGAGATTGAGATGGCAGGAGAGTCAGGGTTGCGCTACGACGACTGGACCATGCGTAGGTCAACGGTGGCGGATTTCACCGGGCGAGATGTTGGCTACAGATATCTGCGCGCCAAGGGCAACTCGATCGAGGGCGGCACCTCTGAGATCCTCCGCAACGTCATCGCCGAGCGCGTGTTGGGACTGCCCCAAGAGGTCCGAGCGGACAAGGCAGTCGCGTGGCAGGACCTCCCCAAGTGACGAGCCTTCTATACACCGACGATGAGGTCTCGCTCAGGCAGGCGATCCGAGCACTGCTCGAGGACTTGTGCCTGACGTCCCTCCCTCTGAGCTTCTATGACTCCGGCGACGCACGGTCTGCCGAACTCCTGTGGGGTCGCTTGGCGGTCGACGTTGGCGTCGCCGGGCTCTTGGTCCCCGAACACCTAGGAGGCGCCGGCGCCACTGCCCGGGAGGCGGCCACCGTTCTCGAAGAGCTCGGCCGTGCGGCAGCACCTGTCCCCTTCCTCACGAGCTCGGTCATCGCAACCTCTGTGTTGCTCGCCATGGACGATGAGCGGTTCGTCACCGAGCTTGCGAGCGGCAATGGCAAGGCGGTGCTCGCTGTTCCCCTGACTGCCATGGCGGGCGACTGGGAACCGACAGTGCGCCTCGCCGGCGACGGCCTGACCGGCACCGTGACCAGCGTGGCGGATGCGTCCGGCGCTGACTTCATTTTGGTTCCCGTGCCAGCGGACGAAGGAGTACAGCTCCACGTCTGCACGATGGACGAGGTTCGATTCCGGCCTGTGATCTCGCTCGACATGACGCGCCAGTTGTTCGACGTCCACTTCGAGAGCGCCAAGTCCACTGCACTTGGCCCGGGGACCGAGGCGATCGATCACGCGCTCACTGTCGGGGCAGCTCTGCTGGCCTCTGAGCAGCTCGCGATTGCTCAGTGGTGTCTCCAGACGACAGTTTCGTACCTCAAGGTCAGACACCAGTTTGGGCGCCCGTTGGGGTCGTTCCAAGCCATCAAACACCGCTTGGCCGATCTCTGGGCTCGGATCGAACTCGGCCACGCGGCAGCACGGCACGCTGCAGAG
>Ga0075364_10002201_pt1 | contig 10930 bp, 5 predicted proteins | sample EndMetdeltDD1764_FD_71517 | JGI IMG/M metagenome (GOLD analysis project Ga0075364, IMG submission 71517) | Populus endosphere microbial communities from Tennessee, USA - Endosphere MetaG P. deltoides DD176-4 | ecosystem: Host-associated > Plants > Roots > Endosphere | place: USA: Tennessee...
CACCCGTTGCACCGAGGCCACCAGTTCGCCCATCGTCGCCCCGGCCTGCTGGGCCAGCGCCGAGCCGGTCTCGACCTTGCCGGTCGAATCCTCGATCAGGCCCTTGATCTCCTTGGCCGCCGTGGCCGAGCGCTGCGCCAGCGAACGCACCTCGGTGGCGACCACGGCGAAGCCGCGGCCCTGCTCGCCGGCGCGGGCCGCTTCCACCGCGGCGTTGAGCGCCAGGATGTTGGTCTGGAAGGCGATGCCGTCGATCACCGAGATGATGTCGGCGATCTTGCGCGAGGAGGCCTGGATGTCGGCCATGGTGGTGACCACCTGGCCGACGACCTCACCGCCCTGGGCGGCAACCGAAGCCGCACCGATGGTGAGCTGGTTCGCCTGGCGGGCGTGGTCGGCGTTCTGGCGCACGGTGGAGGTCAGTTCCTCCATCGAGGCGGCTGTCTCTTCCAGATTGGCGGCCTGCTGCTCGGTGCGGCGCGACAGGTCGTTGTTGCCCGAGGCGATTTCGGTGGCGGCGGTGTTGATGGCCACGTTGGACTGCTGGATGCGGCCGACGATGCCGGTCAGCTGCTCGACGGTGGCATTGGCGTCGTCGCGCATCTTCGCGAACACGCCATGGAAATCGCCGTGCATGCGTGTGGTGAGATCGCCGGCGGCGATGGCCGCCAGCACCGACGACAGCCCCCCCAGGCTACGGTCGGCGCCGTCCATCATCGCGTTGAGGTCGCCGATCATCAGGCGGAAATCATGCTGGAAGCGCGCCACGTCGCCGCGCTCGGAGAAGTCGCCGGCGGCGGCGGCTTCGGCCAGGCGGCGGATCTCGCCGTTGATCGCCAGCAGGCTGGCCTTGGCCGCATCCATGCTCTCGTGCAGCGTCGCGCGGCTGCCGGGCAGGCGCCGCGCGTCGCGGCGCAGGTCGCCGTTCGCATATTCGTTGAGCACGCTGATGGCATCGACGATCGCATCGAGGTGTTCGAACACCATCGCGTTCGTGCCGCGCGCCAGCTCACCGTAGACGCCGGGGAAGTTCTCGGGCATGCGATGGCCCATGTCCTCGGCGGCATGCAGCTGGATCATCCGGCCTGCCTCGTCCGAATACCGCTGCAGCAGCCGCACCATGGTGTTGGTCGCCACGATCATCGCGGCCGGCTCGTCCTGGCCCTGGTCGACCGCCACCCGGCTCAGGTCGCCGCGGGCCACGGCCTCGATCGACGCCTGCACCCGCGCCAGCGGCGTGGTCAGGCTGCGGGTGATCGCCAGCGCCAGCAGCGTGCCCAGCAGCAGGCTGCCCAGCGCGACACCGACCACCAGGGCGGTCATCGTGCGGTCGATCCGCTTCATGTCGGCGGTGGCCGCGTCCACGTAGGTGCGCTGCAGCGCGATGGCCCGTTCGATGGCCTCGTTCCAGGCGTTGGCCGCGGTCCGGGCCTCGGCCACGGTCAGCTGCGCCGCGCCCGCGTAGTCGCCGGCCTGCATCAGGGCGGTCAGCTGCTGGTTGAGCGCACGGGCCGTCAGGCGCGCCTGGACGATGTCCTCGCGCGCCTGTTCCGCCACCGGGTCGTCGACCCTGGCGTTGGCCACCAGCACCTCCCAGATTTCGTCGTAACGGCGGACCAGTTCCTTCATCGCCTCCAGGTCGCGCTCCAACCCCTGGCCATGGTTGATCACCATCTCCCGGCGCAGCAGCAGCATGTCGTTGTTGAGGTGGAGCAGTTCGGTGAAGCGCTGCATGCGCACCATGTCCACGTTGACGACCTTGTGGAACTGGGCCTGCTGCTGGCTGTTGCTGTAGAGCGAGGCGGCGGCGATGCCCAGCAGCAGGCACAGCAGCAGACCGAAGGCGGCGGCGAGGCGCGCGCCCACCTTGAAACGGCGTAGGAAGTTCATCGGGAAAGTCCTGGGAAGATCGGGATCGGGAGCGCGGCCTTGCCGGCTGCAGGCGGACATGCGCTCGCGCCCGTCACCGTCGCGGCAACGGGTGAAGGCGCGGGATGTGGCCTGGAAACAGGGAGGCGCGGTGCGTCGTTCCGGGGCAGGAACGCGCTGGGGGGCGTGGGGGGAAGGAACGTCTCAGTACATGGATGTGGCGCTGACGGTGGGTGCGGCCGACGGCCTGCGCGGCCGGCAGGCGCGGGAAGGGCCTCCGCCTGCCGTATCGGCGCCGCCCGTCATTTCTTCATTGGGATTTCGTTGAGGATCGGCGGGTCGGTTGCGCGCCCGACGCGTCTGAACGCTGGCTGCCGTGCCGGGGATCCCACTGCGCCAGGTGCAGCAGCACGCCACTGGGATCCCGGACGCAGGTGACCAGCGCACCTTAGGGTTCCCGTTTCGGTGCGGCGATGCGTGCGCCGGGAAAGCGGCCGTCCGCGAGCAGCGCCGCGATGGCCGCATGGCAGGCGCTGGCGTCGCGCACGCCGCTGTGCAGCATGCTGTTCCCGGTCCAGGCCTCGTCGTCGCAGGCCTGCAGAGAGAGGCGATGGCCGCGGTTGTGCAGCAGCGCCAGGCTGTCGTCCAGGTGCTCCTGGTCCCAGCCCAGTGCGCGGTAGAACGCACGCGACAGTGCGAAATCGCCTGCGGCGACGAAGGGGCGGAGGTCGTCCAAGGCGAGATCGACCATGGCCGGACTCCGCATGGTTCAGGGGGGCCGGGACGCCGGGATGTCGCCGGCGCGCTCGGCGAACGGCCGCGCCAGCTGGACCAGCGACAGCAGGGTCTTGCCCGGCTCCTCGATCATCACCTCGTGCGCCGACTGCTCGAACCAGACCAGGTGCTTGGCCGGCGCCTGGACCCGGTCGAACCATTCGGCGGCGAGTTCGGACGACACGTTGATGTCGTGGCGGCCCAGGAACAGCAGCAGCGGGCAGTCGAGCGTGCGCACGCCGCGCATGTCCATGGTCAGCACCTCGGTCAGCAGGTGCTCCATCGAAAAATCGTTGCCGGCCCAGACCTGGCGGACGTCGCTGTCGCGGTACTCGGGCGAGAGCGCGATCGCGGCGGCCTCGGCGCCGCCACCACGGCGGTTGTGGACCATCCCGCCGTAATGGTTGAGCCATCTGCGCTGGACCATCAGCGCCTCCAGCAGCACCGGCTCGCGCCCGGCCGCATAGGGCGCCAGCGCTTCCAGTTCGGCGATGGCCTGCGCGTTGCCGTCGGCGCGCGCGCGGGCCAGGGTGGCGGCCCAGCCGCGGCGCTCGCTCTCGGGGCCGTCGCTCAGCTGGCCGATGCCGATGTAGGCGTGCAGCCAGTCCGGGCGCCGCTGCGCCAGTTCCAGGCCGAGGTAGCTGCCCCAGGAATGGCCGAGCACGAAGATGCGCTCCTTGCCGAACTCCGCGCGCAGCCAGGCCACCATCTCCTCGGCGTCGGCGACCATCCGTCCCGTGGTCATCGTCGCGGCGACGGCCTGCGGATCGTTGTCCGCGTAGGTCTTGCCGGCGCCGCGCTGGTCCCACTGGACCACGGTGAAGTACTCCTCCCAGCCGCGCTGGAAGTACCAGCTGCTGGGCATCGCCACCCAGCCCGGGCCGCCGTGCAGCATCAGCAGCACGGGGTTGCCGGCATCGTTGCCGCGGATCGAGACCCACTGCTCGATGCCGCCGATCCGCACCTGTTCCAGCCGTTCGACACCGTTGTCGCTGACCACCCTGCGCAGGTCGGCGATGATCGCGGTGGCCTCGGCACGCGAGGCCGGCTTCGGTGCCGGCGGCGTGATGGCGAAGGCCGGGACCGCCCACGCCAGGGCGAGCAGGGCGGCGATGCGGCAGGCGGCAAGGGGCATGGGCCGATCCGGAGCAGGGCGGGTCCGCATGCTGGCCCGCCCTGCAGCCGGTGTCACGCTGCCACGCACGACCCGGCGGCGTGGCGCGTCAGCGCGGTCCGGCGTCGCCGGTCGCGGGTGGCGGCGCACGGTCGCAGGGCATCGCATCGGCGTCGCAGAAGGCCGCCGCCCGCAGCAGCTGCGCGTCGTCGAGCGGCGAAGGGCGCGCGACCGCGGCCTGGATCGGGCCGGGCCCGCCGGTGATGCGGCCCAGCCCCTGCAGCCCTTTGCCGAGCAGGTAATTGATGCCCATGATCACGTAGCCGCCCTGCATGCTGACCTGTTCGGGCGACGGCGGCGGCCGCCACGCACGGTCGAAGCGGTTGGCCTCCAGCTCGACCGGGTTCCTGAACCGGTACAGATCCACCTCCTCTTCGTCCGGCTGCAGCGCACGGACCTCATCGAGCGTGGGGATCTGCGTCTGCGAGGCGGCGGCCTCCGGCGGGCGCGGAGCGTCCTGGGCGATCGCGGCACCGGCCAGCAGCAGTGCCGCGGCAGCACCAGCGCTAGCGCGGCGCATGCCGCAATGAGTACGGGGGAAAGTCGTCATCCTGCCAGTGGCGTCCCTGTCGATGCCGGTGGGTGGGCGGCACGATAGCGTCACCGCGGCCGCGATTGGTTGGTTTTCCGTTCTGCCGCCGCCGCATCCGTGCGCGCCGTCTCACCCGGTGAGACGGCGTTCTGCTTGGATGCCTGCCCCGATCCCGATGTACACCGATGGTCTTCCCCCTCGCTCCACGTACCGAAGCCGGCGAACAGGCGCTGGCCACCACCGATGGCCTGCCCAGCCGCGACGGCGCCCTGCTTGGCGCGCGCCTGGCGCGGCGCTATGCCGACCGGGTGACCGGCAACTTCACCATTCCCGGGCGCGAGGGCCGCTACGCGCCGATTCCCGACGACGTGCCCGAGGCGCTGAAGGCCGCGCTTCAGGCGCGCGGCATCGGCCAGCTCTACAGCCATCAGGCCGAAGCCTGGGCCGCGACCCAGCGCGGCGAGCACGTCGCCGTCGTCACCCCGACCGCCTCGGGCAAGTCGCTGTGCTACACGCTGCCGGTGGTGGCCGCGGCGATGCAGGGCCGGGCCAAGGCGCTGTACCTGTTCCCGACCAAGGCGCTGGCCCAGGACCAGGTGGCGGAGCTGCTGGAACTCAACCGCGCCGGCGACCTGGGGGTCAAGGCCTTCACCTTCGACGGCGACACGCCCGGCGATGCGCGGCAGGCGATCCGCCTGCATGGCGACATCGTGGTCTCCAACCCGGACATGCTGCACCAGGCGATCCTGCCGCATCACACCAAGTGGGCGCAGTTCTTCGAGAACCTGCGCTACGTGGTGATCGACGAGATCCACACCTACCGCGGCGTGTTCGGCAGCCACGTCACCAACGTGCTGCGCCGGCTCAAGCGGATCTGCGCGTTCTACGGCGTGCGCCCGCAGTTCATCCTGTGCTCGGCCACGATCGGCAACCCGCACGCGCATGCCGAGGCGCTGGTCGAGGAACAGGTGCATGCGATCACCGAATCCGGCGCGCCCACCGGCGACAAGCACGTGCTGCTGTGGAACCCGCCGGTGGTCAATGCCGACCTGGGCCTGCGCGCCTCGGCCCGCTCGCAGGCCAACCGGATCGCGCGCATCGCCATCAAGTCGGGCCTGAAGACGCTGGTGTTCGCGCAGAGCCGGCTGATGGTCGAGGTGCTGACCAAGTACCTCAAGGACATCTTCGATCACGACCCGCGCAAGCCCCCGCGGATCCGCGCCTACCGTGGCGGCTACCTGCCGACCGAACGGCGCGAGGTGGAGCGGGCGATGCGCGCCGGCGACATCGACGGCATCGTCAGCACCTCGGCGCTGGAACTGGGCGTGGACATCGGCGCGCTCGACGTGGTGATCCTCAACGGCTACCCGGGCAGCGTCGCCGCGACCTGGCAGCGCTTCGGCCGCGCCGGCCGCCGCCAGCAGCCGGCGCTGGGCGTGCTGGTCGCCAGCTCGCAGCCGCTGGACCAGTACGTGGTGCGGCATCCGGATTTCTTCGCCGACGCCTCGCCCGAGCACGCGCGCACCGCGCCGGACCAGCCGCTGATCCTGTTCGACCACATCCGCTGTGCGGCATTCGAGCTGCCGTTCAACGCCGGCGAGGGCTATGGCCCGATCGAGCCGCAGGTGTACCTGGAGGCGCTGGCCGAGACCGGCGTGGTCCACCAGGAAGGCGAGCGCTGGGAGTGGATCGCCGACAGCTACCCGGCCAATGCGGTCAGCCTGCGTTCGGTCGCCGATGGCAACTTCGTCGTCGTCGACCGCAGCGACGGCCGCCAGCAGATCATCGCCGAGGTCGACTATTCGGCCGCCGCGCTGACCCTGTACGAAGGCGCGATCCACATGGTCCAGTCCACGCCCTACCAGGTCGAGCGGCTGGACTGGGAAGGCCGCAAGGCCTACGTCACCCGCACCCACGTCGACTACTACACCGACAGCATCGATTTCACGAAGTTAAAGGTGCTCGACCGATTCGACGGCAGCGCCGCCGGCCGCGGCGACAGCCACCACGGCGAGGTGCACGTGGTGCGGCGCGTGGCCGGCTACAAGAAGATCCGCTACTACACGCACGAGAACATCGGCTACGGCCCGGTCAACCTGCCCGACCAGGAACTGCATACCACCGCGGTCTGGTGGCAGTTGCCGCAGGCGACGCTGGACAAGGCGTTCGCCTCGCGCCAGGACGCGCTCGACGGCTTCCTCGGCGCGGCCTACGCGCTGCACGTGGTCGCCACGGTGGCGGTGATGGCCGATGCGCGCGACCTGCAGAAGGCGGTGGGCAACGGTGACGGCGCATGGTCGGCTATGGCCGACCAGAACGGGCGCGGCCAGCTGCGCGGGCTCGAGGACCAGCCGGCCGGGGTCGAGCTGCTGCAGTCCTTCGTGCCGACCGTCTACCTGTACGACAACTTCCCCGGCGGCGTCGGCCTGAGCGAGCCGCTGTGGCTGCGCCAGGCCGAGCTGGTGCAGCGCGCCGGCGAGCTGGTGCACGGCTGCGACTGCAGGGCCGGTTGCCCGGCCTGCGTCGGCCCGGTGCTGGCCGCGCATGAAGAAGGGCAGGGCGATTCGCCGAAGACGCTGGCGTTGAAGGTGCTGGCGCTGCTGCGTGGCGGCGCCGATGCCGGGCGCGGCGAGACGGCCACGCCCGATGAAGCGCCGCACGGGCGGAACAGGCTGGAATCCGAGGCCTGGGCGTGAGGACGCGCGCGCATGCCGGCGGCCGCGTTCCCGCTGACGGCGTCGTGGTGATGCCGCCGGGGCCGGAATGGACGGTGGTGAGCGCCTGCGACGCGCCGGGCGGAGCGCATCGGCGCCTGCGTGGACGTGCGTTGCCCGCGTCCTGGATCGCCGCACCACGCCATGATCGCGGCGTTGCATGCGGACCGTGTGCCGCGGGCGGCCACGTCCGGAGCCGGCGATGAGCATCAGCCTCGAGCGCTTGCGGATGCTGCGTCGCCAGGCCGGCGACGCGACGGCGGCGCCGGCGTCCAGGGACGCATCCGAGCCAGCCCCTGCACCCGCTGGGCCCACAGTGGCGACGATGCCCGGACAGCCGGGCACGGGCGAGCGCGCACCCTCCGTCGGCCGTGCCGCCGATGCGGTGGCCGCGCCCGGGTCGGGCACGCCATCGGCGTCGCGTTCGGTGTTCGACTGGATCGATCGACCGCCGGCCGCCAACAGCGCGCCGCCGGGGAAACCGTTGCAGCCGCACAACGCGGCCGCGCTGCGGCGGCTGCTCGGCGCGCGTGGGCGCGTGCCGGCGACGGCCGCCACTGCCGCACCAGCGCCGACACCGGCTCCGGTCGCACGCCGCCGCACCGGGCTGGGCCGCTCGCTGCCGGGCACCGAGATCGCCGCCGGGCTGCACCTGATCGAAGCCTTCCTGCCGCAGCCGGTCCCGGCCGCGCCGTTGTCGCTGGCCTTCGCCAAACGGCCGGAAGAGCACGTCGCTGCGACCGACCTGCTGTTCTTCGATACCGAAACCACCGGCCTGGCGGGAGGCACCGGCACCCGCGCCTTCATGATCGGCGCGGCCGACTGGGTCGATGATCCGGACCGTGGCCAGGGCCTGCGGGTGCGCCAGCTGCTGATGGCGACGATGGCCGCCGAGGTGGCGATGCTGCGCGCCTTCAGTGGCTGGCTGGGCGCCGGCACCGTGCTGTCCAGCTACAACGGCCGCAGCTACGACGCGCCGCTGCTGAAGACCCGCTTCCGGCTGTCGCGGCAGGTCGAACCGATCAGCGCGCTCGACCATGTCGACCTGCTGCATCCGACCCGGCGCCGCTATCGCGGGCGCTGGGAGAACTGCCGGCTGGCCACGGTCGAGCGGCAGCTGCTGGGCGTGGTGCGCGAGGACGACCTGCCGGGATCGCAGGCACCGGCCGCGTGGCTGGGCTTCCTGCGCGGCGGCGATGCGCACGACCTGCATCGTGTCGCCGCGCACAACCATCAGGACGTGGTGACGCTGGCCCTGCTGTTCCAGCAACTGGTGCGTGCGCAGCACGAGGAGGCCGAGGCGCTACCGGAACCACTCGCATCGGCGTAGCGGTACAGCGCATCCCGGGTCGATCCGCGCAGGTCCGGCATGGGTGCGTCCGAAACGGTTTCCAGGGCAAGCAGTTGCGGCCGCTCCCGGCCCGCAACCCCTTGTCATGCAAGGGAGAACTGCACCGTCGTCCCGGCGTGCGCGCCATGGTGCACGGCAGCACTTGACAGCTTCCATTCAGCTGAAAGACTCTTGGGCGCATGCCGTCCGCATCCACCCGCATTCGCCTTTCCGCCACGTCGCATGACGTGCGGGGCCGCGGCGTGACCGGCATTACCACCACCATTACCACCCTCACCATTCGCCCGGTGCGGCCCGTCGTCTTCGCGTAACTTCCGAAAACCACGGCCCCGCACCCGGATCAGGATGCGGGGGAGCTCCCCAGCCTGATGCGGACGGGGCCTCACCACGAGGTCTGTCGATGTCATCGCCCGCAGTTGCCGTTTCCGCCGGTTCCGTCACGCCGGTCTCCAAGCTCCGCACCGTCGCCCACAAGTTCGGCGGCACCTCCGTGGCCGGCGCCGACCGCTACCGCCATGTCGCCGAGCTGCTGCTGGCCCGCGACGAGACGCTGCAGGTGACCGTCGTCTCGGCGATGAAGGGCGTGACCGATGCGCTGATCGAGCTGGCGACGCTGGCGGCGGCGACGCCGGCCGGGCAGGACTCGCCCGAGTGGCGCGAACGCTGGCACCAGCTGCGCGCGCGCCACCGTGGCGCGGCCGTGTCGCTGCTCGGCGAGCATGCCGGCCCGGCGGTGGAGTGGCTCGACCAGCGGTTCGACGCGCTGGCGCAGGTGCTCGAAGCGCTGTCGGTGATCGGCGGCTTGCCGCAGGAAGTGCTCGATCGCGTGCAGGGGCTGGGCGAGGTCTACTCCGCGCAGCTGCTCGGCGAGCATCTCAAGGCGCTGGGCGAGGACTGCGCGGTGCTCGATGCGCGCGACGTGCTGGTGGTCAGCCACGGCGAGCTGGGCGTCGACGTGGACTGGGCGACCAGCGCGCAGCGGCTTGCCGCGTGGCGCGAGCGCAACCCGCAGCGGCGCGTGGTCGTCACCGGCTTCGTCGCCCGCGACCCGCAGGACCGCATCACCACGCTCGGCCGCAACGGCAGCGACTACTCCGGCGCGATCTTCGCCGCCCTGTTCGATGCCGAGGAACTGCACATCTGGACCGACGTCGACGGCGTGCTCTCGGCCGATCCGCGCGTGGTCCCCGAGGCCGTCCAGCTCGAATCGCTGAGCTACGACGAAGCCTGCGAACTGGCCTATTTCGGCGCCAAGGTGGTGCATCCGCAGACCATGTCGCCGGCGATCGAGCGCGGCCTGCCGATCATCATCCGCAACACCTTCCAGCCGGAGCATCCCGGCACCCGCATCACCGCCGAGCGCGATTTCAGCGGCCCGGTGAAGGGGCTGACCCTGAGTCCGCGGTTGTCGCTGGTCAACGTCGAAGGCACCGGCCTGATCGGCGTGCCCGGCACGGCCGAGCGCGTGTTCGCCGCGCTGCGCACCGCGAAGGTGTCGGTGGTGATGATCTCGCAGGGCTCGTCCGAGCATTCGATCTGCTGCGTGGTCAAGCAGGAGGAAGCCGAGCGCGCGCAGGCGACGCTGATCCAGGCCTTCGCCCATGAACTGACCGTCGGCCACGTGCAGCGCGTGCAGCTGGTGCCCGACATCAGCGTGCTGGCGGCGGTGGGCGACGGCATGACCGGCCAGCCCGGCGTGGCCGCGCGTCTGTTCGAGTCGCTGGGCCGTGCGCAGGTCAACATCCGCGCGATCGCGCAGGGCTCGTCCGAGCGCAACATCTCGGTGGCCATCGACAGCGAGCAGGCCACCCGCGCGCTGCGTGCCGCGCATGCCGGGTTCTGGCTGTCGCCGCAGACCTTCGCGGTCGGCGTGATCGGCCCCGGCAATGTCGGCGCGGCGCTGCTGGACCAGCTGCTGTCGGCGCGTGCGCCGCTGCTGGAGCGCACCCGGCTCGACCTGCGCCTGCGTGCGGTCGCCTCGCGCAGCCGCCTGCTGCTGGACCAGCGCGGGATCGAGGACGACTGGCGCGCGCGCCTGTCGGCGGCGACCGACCCGGCCGACCTGGACCGGTTCACCGCGCACCTGCTCGATTCGCACCTGCCGCACATCGTCATCGTCGACTGCAGCGCCAGCCCGGACGTGGCCGACCGCTACCCGCAGTGGCTGGCCGCCGGCATCCACGTGGTGACGCCCAACAAGCAGGCCGGTGCCGGTCCGCTGGCGCGCTACGACGCGATCCGCGACGCGGCCGCCGCAAGCGGTGCGCGCTTCCGCTACGAGGCCACGGTCGGCGCCGGCCTGCCGGTGATCTCGACGCTGCGCGACCTGCTCGACACCGGCGATGCGGTGACCTCGATCGAAGGCATCTTCTCCGGCACGCTGGCCTGGCTGTTCAACAGGTACGACGGCAGCGTGCCGGAGAAGATGCCTTCGATCGAGGTCACCGCATCGCCGGTGTCGAGCAGGTCGCGCAGCGTCGAGATCACCGGCAGGCCGGCGCCGACCGTGGCCTCGT
>Ga0075364_10002202_pt1 | contig 10928 bp, 7 predicted proteins | sample EndMetdeltDD1764_FD_71517 | JGI IMG/M metagenome (GOLD analysis project Ga0075364, IMG submission 71517) | Populus endosphere microbial communities from Tennessee, USA - Endosphere MetaG P. deltoides DD176-4 | ecosystem: Host-associated > Plants > Roots > Endosphere | place: USA: Tennessee...
GGAGCGGCCGTCGGCGCGGGCATGGCCTACATACCGCTGCGCGGCGGCGGAACCGCCTCGATGAGCCGGTCGACGAGGATGTCGGACGTGATCTTCTCCGACTCGGCGTAGAAGTTGGGGATGATGCGGTGCCGCAGGATCGGGTGCGCGAGCGCGCGGATGTCGGCGACCGACACGTGATACCGCCCTTCCATCAGCGCGCGCGCCTTCGACGCCAGGATGAGCGACTGCGACGCGCGCAGGCCCGCGCCCCACTTCACCCAGTCCTTCACGAACGGCAGATCCTGCTGCCGTCCCGGCCGCGACGAGTCGACCAGGCGCACGGCATAGCGCGCCACCTCTTCGGCCACGACGACCTGCCGCACCAGGTGCTGGTATTCGAGGATGTCGGGGCCGCCGAGCACGCGCGCCGGCGCCGGCGCGTCCGTGCCCGTCGTCTGCGTCACGACGCGCACCTCGTCGTCTTCCGACAGATACGAGACGACGATGTTGAACATGAAGCGATCGAGCTGCGCTTCCGGCAGCGGATAGGTGCCTTCGAGCTCGATCGGGTTCTGCGTCGCGAGGACGAAGAACGGCCGCTCGAGCGGATACTCGCGGCCGGCCGCCGTGACGTGGTATTCCTGCATCGCCTCCAGCAGCGCCGCCTGCGTCTTCGGGGGCGTCCGGTTGATCTCGTCGGCGAGCAGGATCTGCGCGAAGACCGGCCCCTTGACGAAGCGCAGGCTGCGGTGCCCGGCGTCCTCGTCGAGCACTTCGGTGCCGGTGATGTCGGCGGGCATCAGATCGGGCGTGAACTGGATCCGCTTGAACGACAGGTCGAGAATCTCGGCGAGCGTCCGGATGAGGAGCGTCTTGGCGAGCCCCGGCACGCCGGTGATGAGGCAGTGCCCGCCCGTGAACAGCGCCATGAGCACCTGGTCGATGACGCCGTCCTGGCCGACGATCACCTTGCGGATCTCGCCGAGGATGCGCTGCCGTCCGTCGGCCACGCGCTCGGCGAGGGCGGGCATCCCCGCGGATGCCTGTGCGGAAGTCGTATGCATCAGTGTGTAAGCGAATAGATGATTTCGTTGATTTCCATCCGGTACGCCATCGCCGTGTACTTCACGTAGCCCGGATACTCCGCCGCGTTCGACCACTCCCAGCCGTCGCCCATGTCGACGTTCCAGTTCGCCAGCACCATCGCGCGGCCGTTCTCGTCCTCGATCGCCCGCAGGTGGGCGACGTAGCCCCCCTTCTCCCACGTCCGCCCCTGCAGGAACGAGCCCAGCCCGGGCGTCTGCGGAAACCCGTCGGGAATCCTGTAGAAGCAGCTGAAGATCGGGTGCTCCTTCGGCAGATCGACGAACGAGCGGTTGGGGAACACGCGCTTCATCTCCGACTCGACGTTGGCCCACTCGATCGGTCCGTGGAAGTCGTCGAAGGTGAGCGTCCCGCCGCGCAGCAGGTACTCCCGCAGGATCGCGACCTCGCGTTCGCTGAGGCGCAGGTTGCCGCCTTCGACGATGTAGATCCAGGGATGGTTGAAGAGCTCGGGATCCTCGAGCTTGAGGTCGATCGGATCGTTGACCTGGATCGCGGTGGCGGTGCGGAGACGGCGCGAGAGGTTCCACTCGGCCGCCGGCGCGTCGATGTACCACGGCTCGTCGAACGGACTCAGCCCGCGGCGCGGCGGCATCGTCCACGCCGTGTAGTGGATGCGGACGAAGCCCCACTGGAGTCCGGCGAAGCGCGGGTCCGGCGCGGCGGGCACCGGCGGCGGCTGGGCGCTGACGGGCACGCTGACGTCGGGCGCGGCGAGCCACAACGCCGCTCCCAGCAGCGCGAGCCCGGCCACGCTCCGCGCGCGCGTCAGCATGTCAGCGGCTCGACTCTCCCCCGACGGCGTTCAGGAGCAGTTCCTGCGCGCGCTCGAAGCTCGGCGCGATCTCGAGCGCGGCCAGCGCCTGCTTCTTGGCCTCGGCGCGGTTGCCGACGAGGAGGTAGCTCTCGCCGAGATCGCAGTGCGCCGCGGCCTTGTCGGGAGCGCCCGTCTGGATCGCCGCGCGGAACTCGCGCGTGGCGACGCCGGCGTCGCGCTTCTTGAGCGCCATCCGCCCCCAGTTGGTGTGCGCGGCCGCGTCGAACGGATCGAGCGACACGATGCGCGTGACGGCGAGCGTCATCAGGCGCTCGTCGCCGGCCGCCTCGGCCAGCGTCCAGAGCTTGCGCGCCGCCTCGACGTTGGTGTGATCGGCGCCGATCATCGCTTCGTATTCCCGCAGCGCGCGCGGGCGATCGTTCAGCTTCTCGGCGAGCGCCGCCATGATGGCGTAGGGGCTCTCGTCGCCGATCGCGTTCGGCACCAGGACCGCGGCGCGCTGCAGCGGCGCGAAGGCGGAGGGATCGCCCGCCTTGGCGAGGGCCTGCCCGAGCGCGAGCTGCGCGATGTAGCTTTCCGGCTTCGCGGCCGCCGCCGCCTTCAGCGCCTCGATCGACGAGGCGTCGACCTGCGTGTCGACGTCGTGCAGCGCGCGGCGCATCGCGCCGAACTTGTCGTCGAGGTGCTTGGTGAACGAGCCCTGCAGGCCGTCGAAGTCGACGTTGATCGCCTTCTTCAGCGCGGCGTCGCTGTCGACGCCGTCGGCGAAGGACCGCACGAGCGTGTTGAGCGCCTGCTGGCCGCGCGTCGACACGATGTGCTCGACGAGGAGCGACGCCTGGTAGTAGGCCAGGGAAATCGTGTCGGGCCGCGTGAAGCCGGCGTTGAGATCGCGCAGCTTCAGCACCTTGCCCTTGTCCATCGCGCGCGCGAAGGTGACCTCCATGTCGCGCCCCCACTCGGGGCGCTGGCGCGATTCCTCGTAGACCGAGATGCCTTCGGTCAGCCAGCGCGGAATGCGCTGCTTCGACATCTGCAGCGTCACGACGTGCGCGAGCTCGTGCCAGAGCGTCGCTTCCCAGCTGAACGTGCCGGGCGGCCGCGCCTTCGGCGAGTCCATCGTCACCACGTGGCCGAAGCAGGCGCCGAGCGCGCCGATCATGCCGGGCAGGCCGAGGTTGCGGACGGCGAAGTCGTCGTGCTCGGGGAACACTTCGACGTAGATCGGCCCTGTCGGCGTGAAGTTGTACCGCGCCGCCAGCGTCTTCATCGCCTCGCGCGCCAGCGGCAGCGCGTACTCCTTGAGCACCGGCGCTTCCTCGCGGTGCATCTTGAAGATCAGGTCGCCGTCGCGCTCGACGGTGAACTGATCGAGCTTGTCGAGCATCTGCAGCAGGTTGTAGACGATCCGATCGTACGGATCGGCGCGGAACGATCGCTCCAGCGTGCGCCGCGCGGTGGGCTCGTCGCCGGTGCGCAGGAGGTGCATGCCGAGATCGCCCGCCGCGCGCGCGTTGGCGGGATCGAGCGCGACGCCCTTTTCGACCAGCGTCGCCGCTTCCTCGAACCGGTAATGGCTCGCGGCGTGCTGCCCCGCGATGCGGTACGCCTCGCCGTATGTCGGGTTCGTGTCGAGCGCCGCCGCGATCTCGCGATCGAACGTCGGGGCGTCGTCCTTGACGAACGCCATGCCGGCGCGGCGCGCGTGCGCGGCCGGATGACCGGGATTCACCGCGAGCACCTTGTCGATCTCGGTCTTCGCCTCGGTCTCGCGATCCGCGTCGAGGTGCAGGTCGGCGAGCAGCAGGCGCGCGTCGGCCAGCTCGGGATCGATCGCGATCGCCTTCTCGGCCGCGAGCGCCGCCTTGGGGGGATCCTCGTCTTCGAGCACGCGCGCCACGCCGGCGTGCGCGGGCGCCCAGTCCGGATCGGCCGTCAGCGCCGCCTGGAACGACTTGAGCGCCTCGGCGACCTGGTGCTTCTCGAAGAACAGCTCGCCCCAGAATGTTTCGACGATGGCGGGATCGGCGCCCGCGCGCTCCGCTTCGCGAAACAGTCCGTTGGCTTCGCGCGGACGGTTGAGCGCGCGCGCGGCGCGCGCCGATCGCAGCAGGCCCCACGCGTCGGACGGGGTGCCGGCCTGCCGCATCACCGCGTTCAGGATCGGCGTCGCGTCGGACGGGCGCCCGGTCGCCAGATAGAGAAGCGCGAGCTCGAGCGCGGCTTCACCGGCAGGCTCGCGCGCGGCCACGGGCTCCAGCATGGCGACGGCGTCCTTGTACTTGCCGCGGTGCGCCGCCAGCTGAGCGAGCACCACGACGGCCGCGGGATCCGACGCGCCTCGCGCAGCCGCCAGCCGTTCGGCGTCGGCACGTTTTCCATGCGCGATCGCCGTCGCGGCGGCGCGCGTGAAGTCCCCCTGTGGTCCCGCCTGTCCGCGCACGGCCGAGCCGGCCGACACCACGCACACGAGCAGCACGATGATGGCGAGCAGGCGTGCGGGATGCGACAAAGACTTCATGGAAGTTTGGCTCGATTATAGTGCCGCCGCGCGGCACATCGGCTGGCGTAGCTGACGCCGTGCCGCTTGAGTTTAGACGCCGGCCGCAGGCTGGAGGCTGGAGGTTGGGTGCTGGAGGTTGGAGGTTGGGTGGTGGAGGTTGGTTTCCGGAAGGCTTGCGGCATTCTGGATTGCATCATTCAGGGATTGACGCCACTCCCCTCCTGACACGATCCCAAAAGCGCCAAGCCTCCCCGAAACCAACCTCCAACACCCAACCTCCAGCCTCCAGCTTCTGCGTGCCATGCGCGATCAGAATAGCGGCCGCCAGGTGAAGAAGAGTGCGGCGGCCAGCCCCTGGCCGGCGGCGAACAGGATGATGAACGCCGTGACGACTCGCGGCGGCAGGACGGCGGCCAGCGCGAGGAAGACCGGGAACAGCGTCGCCGTCAGCCGCCCGATCGAGAGGACGCCGCCCGCCAGCATCGGCGGGACGACGTTGACGAGCACGAACAGGGCGAGCGCCGGGCCGAGCCGCCGGTAGATGGGCCACAGCATCAGCAGCGCGAAGATCAGGCCCATGCTGTTCAGCGTGTCGAAGGGAACGCCTTCGACGACGTGCAGCAGTCCTTCGTCGGTGATCCAGCCGTAGGCGCGCTCGACGGGGGCGAGCCCCGAATACGAACGCCCCCACGCTTCGTGGAGCCGCGCCCAGCCGAAGAAGCTGCCCGTCAGCCGCTGCACGTAGGCGCTGAAGAGCAGCATGCCGATGCCAGGCATGGCGGCGCTCGCGAGGGACTTGGGAATGTGGAGACGCAGCAATGTGGAACGGTCCCGCGCCTGCCACAGCCGTTCGGCGATGAGACACGCGAGGACGGCGCTCAGCAGGCAGCCGTTCGGCCGCGTCAGGCCGACGAGCAGGCCCCAGAGCCCCGCCTTGATCCATTCATCGCGGCGGAAGTGATAGACGGCGGCGACGGTACCGAGCAGGAAGAGCGACTCGGTGTAGGGCGCGCTGAAGAACACCGCGAACGGATACGCCGCCAGCAGCGGGACGGCCGCGTCGGCGCGCGCCTCGCCGATCGTTTCGCGCGCCAGGCGCCAGAGGTACGCGCACGCCCACGCGAACGCCGCGATCGACAGGATCACGCCGCCCCACAGCAGCCGCGCCAGCCGCCGCTCCCTCGGCATGCCGGGGCCGAACGCCCCGATCGGATAGCCGGCCGCGCGCATCAGCATCGGGAACGCGGGGAAGAAGGCGATGTTCTCCTGCCGCTTGAAGTCGCCGCCGAACGAGTAGCCGTCGAGCGCGATGCTGCCGTACCACCCCGCGTCGAACCGCGCCGGCAGGTTCAGCAGCTTGTCCGGCGACAGCTCGAACCCCGTCGTCACCGCGCTGACGCCGATCGTCACGACGGCCATGTAGCCGAGGAACAGCACCGCCGCACGCGTCGAGAGGCCGAGCGCGGCGGCGTTGCCGGCCGGCCGCTCGTCGCGGCGCCGCAGCCAGCCGGCCAGGCGCGCGGGCAGCGGCACGGACGGATGGGCGGCGTGGCGGATCGCGATGAGCGCCATCGTGATGAACAGCAGCCGCCCGGCCGAGTGGATGCGCAGCGGTGTCAGCGAAAAGTGGATCGTGAATCCGCCGAACAGCAGGACGAACGTCGTCAGGATCAGAGCGATGACGGCGGCGGCGTCGAGCGCGCGCACCCAGATCGGTAATTTCACCGCTGGGGATTCTATCCTCGGGCGAGGGCCTTTTCCTCGATCGAAATCCGCCGGAGCATCAACCAGCCGAAGCCGGCCACGGCGAACGGCCCGGAGACGACGGCGTGCATCGCGACGGCGACGCCGGCCAGCTCGCCGGCGACCGCCACGTAGTTCGGATGGGCGATCCACCGGTACGGGCCGCGCATGGTGCGGGCCGATCCCGGCGGCACGAGCACGCGGAAGGTCCACCTCGATCCGAGCGACGCGATCGCCCAGTACTTCAGCGCCTTCGCGACGGCGAAGACCACGAGGCCGGCGGCGAACCACGCATCCAGCCCCGCGCTCCCGTTCGCGCCGCGCACGACGCCTTCGGCGAGCATCGCGACGAACGAGCCGGGATACACGAGCGCCATCGCGCGGTAGACGTCGCCCGGCGGCTCGATCGCGCCCTGCGCGCGCAGGCCGCGGTCGTGGCGCGACGAGATCGCGGTCTCGACGAGCATCGGCACGAACACCAGAACGGCCATGACGCCGGCGGCGATCATCGGGTCCGTCCTCCCGGTCTCGGCCCGCCCGGTGGGCCCTCCCGCTCCCCCGCTCCGGCGCCGTCCCGCGATACGACGCCGACGTCCCCCGCGAACTGGATCGTCCGCCGCAGCAGCGCCGGCGCCGCGAAGGCGATCGCCCCCGCGGCCTCCACGGTGAAGGGGGCCGCGACCAGCCGCCGCAGCGTGCGATTGAAGCGCCACTTCGACGCGAATTCCCGCTCGCGCTGCTGCCGCAGCGCCACGTGCGGCCTCGCGACCGTGCCCTCCATTGTCGAGAGCACCGCCTGCGCGGCGAGCTCGCCGCCGCGCACGGCGAAGCGCAGGCCGTCGCCTGTCATCGGATCGATGAAGCCGGCGGCATCGCCGGCGAGCAGCAGGCCGTCCATGCCGGCGTCACGCGCGTCGACGGCCAACGGCCCCAGCACGGCGGGCCGATCGATCAACGCGGCGCCGGCAAAGCGATCGCGGAGCGTGGGATCGCGCGAGACGGCGTCCTCGAGCAGCGCGCCGGGATCGTCCATGTTGCGCGGCTCGGGGACGACGAGGCACACGTTGGCGAGCGCGCCCGGTATCGGGGCCACGCCGATGTAGCGGCCGCGCCGGACGTGCATTTCGCCGTACGGCTCCAGGCCCTGGACGCCGGCGAAATATCCCCCGATGGCCCAGCGGCGCGGCCGCTTGGGCTGATGCGTGAGACCGAGCGGCACCGCCAGCGCCGAGCGCCGGCCGTCAGCCGCGATCACGAACGGCGCCGGTACGCGGACGTCGCCGCCGTCGCGTCCGGCCATGACGATGCCGCGGACGCGCGGCACGGGGGTCTCGTCGACGATCGTGCCGCGAACGAGGACGCCTTCCTCGAACCGCGCGCCGGCGGCCGTGGCCACGCCGATCAGCGCGGTGTCGAGCACGTGGCGCACGATCGAGAGCGCATGCAGGCCGGGACCGTACGCGGATCGCACGCGCACGCCGTGCTCGCCGGTCACGATCATCCCGTCCAGCTTCAGCGCGCCCGCCTCGAAGCCCTCCGTCATCCCCAGGCGCCGCAGCATCGCGAGCGCGCCGGGATTGAGCGTGTCGCCACACAGCTTGCGCCGCGGAAACCGCGCGCGATCGAGCATCAGCACGCGCACGCCGCGGCGCGCGAGCACCGTCGCCGCCACCGCCCCGGCCGGTCCCGCTCCGACCACGATCACATCGAACACCGGTCAGCCTCGTCGCCTCGTGTCAATGTCGCTCGCTACACCGCTCCAAGAACAATGGCCGAATTCTTCGAGCCGAAGCCCAGGCAGTTGCACAGGGCCGCCGGCGGGCGCGCGGCACGGCCCGCGTTGGGGATGTAGTCGAGGTCGCAGTCGGGATCGGATTCGTGCTGATTGATCGTCGGCGGCAGGAAGCCGCGCGACAGCGCGAGCGCGGCCGTCACGATGCCGGCGGCGCCGCTGGCGCCCTGCGGATGGCCGATCATCGACTTGGTCGACGATCCCGGGACGCGATCGGCGCGATCGCCGAACAGATGGCGCACGCACCGCGATTCGACGGCATCGTTCAGCATCGTCGACGTGCCGTGGTAGTTGACGTAGCCGATCTCCTCGAGGGCGCGGCCCGAGCGATCGACGGCCAGCCGCATCGCGCGGACGATCTGCTCGCCGTCGGGATCCATCTGGACACGATGGTAGGCGTCGCAGGTCGATCCATAGCCGTCGACCGTGGCGTAGATCGCGGCGCCGCGGGCGCGGGCCCGTTCCTCGCGCTCGAGCACCAGCATCCACGCGCCTTCGCCGAGCACGAAGCCGTCACGGCCGCGATCGAACGGCCGCGACGCTTCGGCGGGCGCGTCGTTGTAGCGCGTGGCGACCGCCTTCATCTTGGAGAAGCCGAAGATCATCCCCGGCGTGACGCAGGCGTCGGCGCCGCCGGTGAGCAGCACCTCGGCTTCGCCGGCGCGGATGAGCGACGCGCCGTAGCCGATCGCGTCGGTCGAGCTCGTGCAGCCGGTCGACAGCACGTGGCTGATCCCGTGCAGCTCGAGCCCGATCGAGATCTCGCTCGAGATCATGCCGACGATCGACACCGGGATCGCGTACGGCGTCACGCGCTTCCAGCCGTCGTTGAAGAACTCGTGGTACTGCCGCTCGGCCACGTCGATGCCGCCGGCGCCGCTGCCGACGATCACGCCGGCGCCGGGTTCGTTGAGCGTGAGCCCGGCGTCGCGCCAGGCTTCACGCGCGGCGAGGACGGCGATGAGGGACGCGCGGGAGTACCGCCGGGGATCGGGACGGCCGTTGTGATTGCCGTTCGAGCCCGGACGTGCATCGACCTCCACGGCGTCGTCCATCGTCACCGACAGGGGGACGGGGGCGGCCACATTGCAGGGAAAGGGGGACGCGTCGAAGTCGACGATCGCGCGCGTGCCGCTGCAGCCGCGGGTCACGTGGGTCCAGAAGCGCTCCCGTCCGGCGCCGAACGGTGAGACGACGCCGATGCCGGTGATCGCGACGCGCGCGCCTCCCATCCGGGAATTCTACTATCCTTGTCCGAGCAGACAGATGACCGAAAGCCCGACCACTCCCTCACTTCCAGCTGAGCTTCCCGTCGTTCCGCTGCGCGGATCCGTCGTCCTGCCGATGACGGTGGCGCCGCTGGGCGTCAGCCGCCCGATCTCGGTGGAGGCCGTCAACAAGGCGCTCTCCGGCGACCGCATGGTGCTGCTGCTCCTGCAGCGGACCGAAGGGGACGACCCGGGGCCCGACGACCTGCACCGGGTCGGCACGGTCGGCATCATCCGCCAGATGGCGAAGGGCCAGGGCGGGATGCGCGTGCTCGTGGAGGGCATCGCGCGCGCGCGCGCCGAGTTCCTCCAGAACGAGAAGGGCCATTTCTCCGCGCTGATCCGGGCGATGCCCGAGGCGGCGGAACGGTCGCTCGAGATCGACGCGCACGTGCGCCGGCTCCAGGAGCTCGTCGACCGCGCGCTGTCGCTGGCGACGGGCCTGTCGCCCGACATCCGCACGCTCGTCTCGTCGCTCGACGATCCGCTGCGGATCGCCTACCTGCTGGCGAGCCTGCTCGACATGAAGCCGGAGGACAAGCAGGCGCTGCTCGAGGAGACCAGCATCTCGGTGAAGCTCGACGCCGTCGCCTCCGCGCTGTCGCGCGAGATCGACGTGCTCGAGCTCAAGGGGCGCATCGAGTCGCGCGCCGAGAAGGAGATGACCGACGCGCAGCGCCAGTACCTCCTGCGCCAGCAGATGAAGGCCATCCAGACCGAGCTCGGCGAAGGCCAGGACGGCGAGGCGGCGGAGCTGCGCAAGCGGATCGACGAGGCCGGGCTCCCCGACCACGTCAAGGCCGTCGCGCTCAAGGAGGTGGATCGACTCGAGCGCATGACCCCGGCCGCGCCCGAGTACCAGATGATCCGCACGTATCTCGACTGGCTGCTCGAGATCCCCTGGGACAAGCGGACGGAGGATCGCCTCGATCCCGTCGAGGCGCGGCGCGTGCTCGACGAGGATCACTACGACCTCGACAAGGTCAAGGAGCGCATCGTCGAGTACCTCGCGGTCCGGAAGCTGAAGGGGGACATGAAGGGTCCCATCCTGTGCTTCGTCGGACCGCCGGGCGTCGGCAAGACGTCGCTCGGGCAGTCGATCGCGCGGTCGATGAACCGGAAGTTCGTGCGGATCTCGCTCGGCGGCGTCCGCGACGAAGCGGAGATCCGCGGGCACCGCCGCACCTACATCGGATCGATGCCGGGGCGGCTCGCGCAGGCGCTGCGCTCGGCCGGCTCCTCCAATCCGGTGCTGATGCTCGACGAGATCGACAAGGTCACCGTCGGCATCCAGGGCGATCCCGCCGCGGCGCTGCTGGAAGTGCTCGACCCGGCGCAGAACCACTCGTTCCGCGACCACTACCTCGAAGTGCCGCTCGATCTCTCGAACGTCCTCTTCATCGCGACCGCGAACCAGCTCGGGACGATCCACCCGGCGCTGCTCGATCGCATGGAGATCATCTACCTGAGCGGCTACACCGAGGAGGAGAAGGTCCACATCGCGAAGATGTACCTCGTGCCGCGGCAGCGCGACGAGCACGGCCTGAAGCCGGAGCAGATCACGATCGAGGACGGGGCGCTGCGCCGCGTGATCGGGGAGTACACGCGCGAAGCGGGCGTCCGCTCGCTCGAGCGGCAGATCGGCACGCTGGCGCGGAAAGTCGCGGCGAAGGTGGCGGCCGACGCGGCGTACGTCGGCCGCATCGCGGCGAAGGACGTGCCCGATTTCCTCGGACCCGCGCGGTTCCGCTCCGACGG
>Ga0075364_10002203_pt1 | contig 10927 bp, 10 predicted proteins | sample EndMetdeltDD1764_FD_71517 | JGI IMG/M metagenome (GOLD analysis project Ga0075364, IMG submission 71517) | Populus endosphere microbial communities from Tennessee, USA - Endosphere MetaG P. deltoides DD176-4 | ecosystem: Host-associated > Plants > Roots > Endosphere | place: USA: Tennessee...
CGTGCAAACGCCACAGCGGCATTGGCTGCATTGCCGACCGCATGGGCGACCTCTACGTGATGAAAAGGCAGTTTCGTTCCGAACGGCATGGCCAGCCATGGGCTGCCTTCGCTGTCCTTGACCACTTGCGCCTGGTCGTCAAATAATTTGATAAATGCGTCAGTGACAATGTCACCTACGCTCAAAATATCAAATTGTCCTCCTTCGCTCATGTACTAGGCCACCTTTACATCCATTACGTTCATATTGCTTATGACTATGATACCTACATATCCTGGCTGTGTGAAGCAGCGGTGTCATCATTCAGAGTATTCTCGTCCAATTCGCCGCGGGAAGCAGCCGAAGCGCGCTGCAGTTGCCTGTAAAACAGCTCCTGGATATCGTGGATAGCCTTGCGGTCCTTTGCCCACGCCTTGAGTACCGGATCCTGGAGCGCGCGTGAGTAGGAAAATGTGATTCCCCACGTACCAAGACCTCGCTGGGCGATACGGTTGAGGTTCATAAACGCGTCGTTGCTGGTTTGGCCGCCGCTCAGGAAGACGATGCCGCCAAGGTCATCGGGGACATGCTCCTGGAACACCCGTACCGTACGTTCGGCAACATCGTCGTGGTTGATAGGGGTACCGCTGTCCTTGCCGGGCAGTACCATGCTGGTTTTCAAGATTGCGCCAGGCATGTATACCCTGAACGAACGCATTGTTTGGAAGAGTATGTCAAAGGTGCGCGCCATTGCGGCTTCGCAGTCTTCCGCAGAGTGCTTGCCGTCAAAGATTATCTCCGGCTCAACGATGGGCACAATGCCCGCCTCCTGACAAATGCGTGCATATCGGGCTAAGGTGTACACATTTGCACCGATACATTCGTCGGTCGGAATTCCGTCGTCAATGGTAATAACCGCGCGCCATTTAGCGAACTGTGCGCCTGCACCTGCATAGGTAACCATACGTTCAGGTAGCCCATCCAGTCCTTGGGTGACTTTTTCGCCGGGGAAGCCTGGAAGATCGACTAATCCCTTGTCGACCTTAATACCGGGGGCGACACCGTGATTCTTCAGGTATTCTCTAAAAATCTGGCCATGATCGGTACTTTGCCAAAATGTCTCATCAAATAAAATGACGCCGCTCAGCATTTCCTCGGCACCAGGTGTAGTGAGCAATAATTGGCGATATTCACGGCGTGTTTCCTCCGTACATGGAACACCCACTGCCTCGAAACGTTTGGCACAGCTGGTGCTGCTTTCGTCCGCTGCCAGCAGACCTTTACCTGGAGCGACCAGGCTTTTGGCTATACGTGCAAGTTTGTCTTCATCCATACGACAAAGTATACCGCTTATGGCTAACTACCGCCAACTTATATACATTGCCAGGACCGTGTTACGCTGCCATAATATGCCGAGACATGGGATCCCCTGAATCACCCAACGGCGATGACATACCGCAAATAATCCATCAGCTTATCGACGAGACCCTGACGAGCAGATCAGTCGGCAACGAAGAGGACGGACTTTCTACCCCGGAGCAGCCCGGGTATGACCCCTTGCAAGAAAGTAGGACACAAGCCCGGAATGCCTGGAAGGATTTGTCCAGGCATTTAGAGGCGGGCCACACAATCAGCCATGACACCGCGACCACGGTGGGACTACTGCTCTATACCCTCATCAGTGACGCCGTCGAACGCCGGGATGCGCCACATGTCAAAGAATACGTGTCGGCACTGGATGGGCTTACCATCCGCCGAGACATCAAAGCCGCAGGCTATGTGCGTGCTATGCAGGCGGGGTACAGCGCAGCAGAAACCACCTTGCGCGCTGCATTGTTGGAAGAATGGAGCAGCGCTCCGCTGGAAACGCATGGCAACCCCGATCCGGCGACTGTCTCCCCTGTGCTGCAGACAACAGTACAGATATACCAGCAAACCGGTGAAGACCCGCAATTTTTAATCAACGAGTACTCCTTGAGTCCAGCCCACGCCCTACAATTACGCCTGCTGCAACTCAAGCAACTCAGGGGAGTCGCCGAGCATGCCGACCGGGTTGCCATCGAAGAACACGTGGCCGATGATTTTGTCGGCCTGAGCACAACAAACACCTTGGCTATTGCGAAGCAGGCCATAGAGACGGTTGCCGATCCGTGGCAACGGCTACGCATGCTTCGGCATACCCTCGATGTAATCGAAGCCTCGGGCCAAGCCCAGGGGGCTGAAGTGCAACAACTTGTCGAGAAAGCATTCGGTGAACTTTTGTGGAGCGACCCGTCGGGCGACGACCCCACCCTGCGGCGTATGGCACAAACCGTGGAAGCTAATCGCCATGGGAGAAACGCGCCGTTTGTAGACGCTTGGGAAATTGACCAACGCATTTTTTCCGGCGAGACCCCGGCTCAAATTGTAGAGTTTATCGACAGACGCACAGCGCCCGCGCTTTCAGCATCCGGATTTGGGATCGAGGCCGAGATTGCTTTGACGAACCGTGATACCCTGTTGCAGCGATACGCCACCGCCTACGCCGCCCATGGCAATTTGGAAGGGGCAAAATTATGCCTCGCAGGTATCGGGAATAGCCGTGTGCATGAAGCAGCACTGCATGCCTGCATCGGTCACAGCAGCACACCAGAAGAGCTTAGACTACTCCAGCCGCAGGGTCTGCCTGGCGGGCCCGAGGGTCCGAATGCCACCAGCTTCATTCTGGCAATGGCTGACTATAACGGTGATACCGAGGGTTTATGCACGATCGCCATGGATCTCGCGCGGGAAACGGCCGCCGCTCCAGATGTGCAAAGACAGCCCCGACGTATTGCAGCGCCCACGGCACAGCTCAGCTCATTTCTTAACGAAGGGAAACGCACGCTGTATTTGTATACTGCTTTCAAACAGGTCGAATCACAGGACCCGTTGCGCAGCTATCAGCTAGCCAAGGATCTCCTGGTATTGCTGCGTTCTAATGACAATCCCCAAAATGCGGGTGTCGTGCAATTCCTATCAGACGCGCTTGTACGCGACGGCGACAGCAGCGAGCTCCGTTCCGCCTTTGAAGCGCTCCCCAAGGACCAGGAAGGCAATCGTCCGTTGCGCAGCATTATACGGCTGCTCAATCTGCAGTCGACTGAACCGATTCCAGAGTGGCTGCGTATCGAGCTGGACTTCGCCTGCGACTAGGAAAGCAGGTCGTGTGCTGCCATGGCAATATGGGCAGCGTCTAGTCCGTAGTGTTTGATGAGCTCGGCGGGATCCTTTGCGGATTGGCCAAAAGTATCTTTGACGCCCACGCGGCGGATTGGCGTTGGAGCATGCTCTCCTAATGTTTCCGCTACAGCACCAGCGAGGCCGCCGTTGATCTGCCCTTCTTCGGCCACCACAACAGCTCCGGTTTTCTTTGCACTCGAGACAATCGTCTTGGCATCAAAAGGTTTGATGGTCGGAACATGAATTACTTCGGCGGATATACCATCTTTTTGCAGCACGTCAGCCGCCGCCAAGGCCTCAGCGGTCATAGTTCCGGTCGCTACAATCGTAATATCAGTACCTTCCCGGAAAATGTAGGCTGGGCCGATGGTAAACGGGGTCTTGCTGGTTGTAACAACAGGTGATGCGCCGCGTGCCAAACGAATGTAGTTAGGGCGTGGGTCAGCGGCCATTGCCGCAGCCATTTTTTCAGCCTCCACACTGTCACAGGGTACAAGGACGACCATGTGGGGCAATACACGCATCAGTGCGATATCTTCGAGTGCCTGATGCGTTGCGCCATCTGGGGCCGTAAACAAACCAGCATGAGAACCCACAATCTTTACATTGCGTTCATTTAAACAAACGGTTGTGCGGATCTGCTCCCAGCAACGCCCTGGACAAAATGCCGCATAGCTGCTGACGAAAGGTATTTTACCCATGGCAGCCAAACCCGAACCGATCGTCACGATATTCTGTTCAGCAATACCCGCCTCAATAAAGCGCTCGGGGAACTCTTTTGCGAATAGGCTCATCTTGGTGCTGTCAGTCAGATCTGCGCACACGCCGACCACCTGAGCATTAGCCTGACCGGCCGCAAGCAAACCGCGCCCAAATCCGTCGCGGATAGATTCTATCTTTACGTCCTTGGCGCGGACATCATCAACAACATGCATATCACTCATCTAATCAGCCTCACTTTTGATTTTGCCACGCAGCGTACTGATCTCTTTCAAAGCCTTTTGGGCTTGCTCGTGGTTAGGGGCGACACCGTGCCAATAAAAATCGTATTCCATAAAATCAACGCCCTTGCCGGGAATTGTGTGTGCAATGATGACGACCGGTTTCTCTACGATTGCCTTTGCCATATTGACGGCGTCAATCACCGCCTCAACGTCGTTACCATCGATCTCCAGTACATGCCAGCCGAAACTTTCCCATTTGGCACGCAGATCTTCCAAGGGCATAACAACCTCGGTAGGGCCGTCAATTTGAATATTATTCCGGTCTACGATAGCAATAAGATTGGTCAGCTTATATTTGGCAATCAGCATGATTGCTTCCCAGTTGTTGCCCTCGTTCAACTCGCCATCGCCCACCGTAACATATACCCAACGATGCATTTTGTTATCCATTCGTAAGGCCAATGCCATACCTGCAGCCTGACTCAAGCCACAGCCCAGTGGGCCGCTCGTATTTTCAAGACCAGGCAGCTTAGTACGCTCCGGGTGCCCCTGTAGCCGGGAGCCGAATTCGCGCAACGTCAGTAGCTCTTCCACTTTGAAATACCCGGCGTGCGCCATAGCTGCGTAGCGGACCGGCACCGTATGGCCATTGCTCTGAATTAAAATATCCCGCTCATCCCAGTCAGGGTTTTGGGGGTCGTGCTTCATGATATTGAAATACAAGGCTGTATAAATGTCAGCCTGTCCAAGTGAGCCTCCCGGGTGGCCGCTGCCGGCCTTTTCGATCATCTTAATGATGTCGCGACGGATGTCGGTGGCCTTCAATTCAAGCTCGTCTATAGAAAATATTTGTCTCATAGTCATAGTGCTTATGCTCTACCTCATAGTACACTGCGCTGGCAATCAGCGAAAGTGATTAGATATGTGCTGCCGGTTCTAACGAACAACGGAACGGGCTAATGCACCGTAGGCCATGCGGGGGTCGGAGGCATGCTGGATAAACCCGCCAACATTAAGAACGTCTACGCCGCCCATGGCCAAGGCTTTTGCATTAGTGTTGTTGATGCCGCCGTCCCAGCCGATTTCCAGCTGTGGCTTTAGCTGGCGCAGCATCTTTACTTTGTCCAGCAGAGCCAGGTCTGCCTGGCCGCCAAAGTGGCCCAAATCACCAGAAAATACCAGTACGTAATCGATCCAGTCCATCGCCGGGCGTATTAGGCTGACAGGCGTCTCGGATTTAAGCGCAACTCCTACTTCGATCCCGTGCCGATGCATAAGCTCGGCAAATGGCACAAAATTACCATCAGATTCGGCGTGAATGATTACCATCTGCGGGCCAAGGCTCAGATATGTTTTATAGTGCTCGAACGGCTTCTGATACATTACGTGCAAGTCGGCACGTACGCCGCCTGGCCACCACACCTGATCTATAGGGATCGTTTTAGTCGGCGCAAACTGGCCGTCAGCCAAATCAATATGAATTCGGGTAGCGAACTGTGAGATACGGCTCATTTGGTGCCGATACTCCTCGGGTGTCCCCGCCAACACCGTAGGGCAAATAGTTGTTGTCATACTACATGTAGCATACCGCTTATGCCCGTATTTTGTGAATAGTTTCGGCTAATTGTAGTGCGGATGGCCGTGCACATCGCGGCGCAATTGCTCAAATATATCGTGAAACTTGACCGCGTCAGCGATGTCCAGGTACGTTTCGCGTCCGCTGCGGGCCGGCTCGATTAAATCGATGATGCCGTGGATGCGGACCTCGATGTCACGCGGTGAATGCTGTTGAGAAAAGTCGTTAATCAGATCGCGCAGCTCGTCTTTGAGCCGCTGGCTGGCTCTGTGATTCGGATCGTCAAAGGCGTCCTGTAGCCGATAATGCAGGTCGTCCACCTGCTTGTGCCATCGTTGGTAATATGAGTCCATTGTCATAGGCATTTTCCTCCTTACCTTACATCTTAATAATACCAGCTCGGAGCCCGGGCGTCATTGTGTGTTGACAAACATAAGCGTAGTGACACAATGTTTGCATGGATACAAACAAAAAATCAGCAGAATCACAGAATACCTCAGAATCTCGACCCAGTATGTGGCAGCGGTTTTGTCAAAACCTTGCACACAACAAACGCACTCAAATTATCGTCGCTCTCGTAGCGGCGTTTTTTATTGGCGGCGTTGCCTTTGCATTGACCCGCGGCGGCTCGGACTCGTCAGACAATAGCCAAAACACACAGGGACGCACGGATACCACTACACAACCCCAGTCCTCCGATGGTAATAAAACACAAGATGCGTTCATGCAGCAGTACGGCCAAAATTGCAAAGAACGGGATGTCGCCTTTACTTCTGCACCCATGCGTATGAATGAACTGGCCTACATCAGGCCGCTGGGCGCGATGTCGGATGGACACGTAACGCCAACCGACCACGTATACGTTGGTGGCTCGGATCCGAATGCCGCAGATAATACGTATCCTGTTCTGATGCCAGCTGATGGCACCGTTACTGTCGTAGCGGCCATGCCCGCCCAATATATCGGCGACCGTAAAGACCAGCACCTGGCACCGGAGGACCACCGCATTGTCATCAGCCACTCATGCCGTTATTTCTCTATCTTTATCCACATCCACAAACTGTCAGCGGCACTTAAGGCTGAGGTCGGAACCCTGCAGCCAAATCAAAGTAAACTCACGACGCTCGAGCTGAAGGCCGGCGACACCATCGGCTACATTGGAAATACTACGTTCGACTGGACACCCGTCGATACCGAGGCCACGCTAACAGGCTTCATAACTCCGTCCCTATACGCCCAGGAATCTTGGAAAATTCACACCGTTAGCCCGTTTGACCTGTATAAAGATCCGCTCAAATCACGTCTGGAAGCTAAAAGCCTTCGCTCTGCCCCACCCATCGGAGGCAAGATCGACTATGACAAGCCGGGACGGCTCATTGGCAACTGGTTCAGACAAGGAAGCAACGGTTATTCGGGGAGCAGTCAGAATCGATACTGGGACGGCCACCTTTCCGTAGTTCCTGACTATCTCGATCCTAACTCTACCGTTGTATCTATCGGCAACTGGCAAGGCAGTGCCAAGCAGTTGCTAGTCAATGGCAAGGCAGACCCTGCTGCTGTTAGCGCTACGAGCGGGGCAATAAAATACGAATTAAAGGGTATCAGTTATGTCGGGCCTAACGACAGCCGACTGCCGCTAAATTCATTTTATCGGGGAGCCCACCCTACGCAGAATATGCCCATTGAAGGCACCATCCTACTACAGGTCATGAGCGGCGAAAAGCTCAAAGTCGAAACGTTCCCAGGTAAAACCGCCCAACAGGTGAGCGGTTTTACAGGAGCTGCAAAAATATACGAACGCTAGTCTTGCAGGGCAGGATCATCAATCTTGGCAATGCGCCGGGCGTGCCGTTCAACGTTGCCGTAGGGCGTCTCCAGCCAGATGGTAACGGCTTGCTGGAGCTGCTCCCAGCTCAAAAAACGGGAGGCAAGGCTAAGCATATTAGCATTGTTGTGCTCGCGGCTCAGCCGCAGGATCTCATACTGGTCGCTGCCAGCTGAACCTTCGGCATCAATCGCGCCGACAGCATTTGCAGGGCCGTAATATACGGCGCAGCGGGCGCCCTTGAAGCGGTTGGCAATCATAGCCTCACCCTGACCGCTGCCACCCATAATAATACCCATATCATATTCGCCTTTTGCAACGGCTCGGGCGGCCGGGGCAATATAATCGGGGTAGTCGTCGTCTGGGACCAGGCTTGTGGGACCGAGATTAGTGCACTCGTGGCCCTGCTGAGTCAAAAAATCTTCCAGTCTCTGCAGCAATTCTAAGCCGGCGTGGTCGGTACTCAGCACCAATTTCATATATATCTCCCCTCGGTTATATCCGTATTATACCTGATTCCGGATAAGCTATTGGCTTAGCATAGCACGGATACGGACAATCCAGGCGCGAACGGTCCCCGCGAACTCTGCGCCCATCTCCAGCAAGGTGGAAGCGTGGGTGTTCTGGCGGAGCTTGCGCTCGATCCATCGGTCGCAGCGCTCAATGTGGGGACGAAGCCAGGTCCAGACGGCTATCGAATATGCCTTTGTGGCAATCCACAACCGGTACATCAAGTACAATTCTGTTACGCAAAACCAAATGACACCCTTTTGGGTGGCACTGGCGGCACGCCGAACATACAGGCGTACGGCGCTCTGCCACGCAGAAAGCTTTGGGTATGCAGCGGCCCAAAACCGCAACACGTAGGCATATATCTTGGCCTTGAATGCTTGTGTAATGGCGCTCAGCTTGCGCATATAGGGTATGGCAATCGCCATCGGAGCTGGCCACTGCCGGGGCTTGCGCACCTTGCGGACTTTTTGCACTACGGGTGCTGGCTGTACTGGTTTCTGCACTGGTGCAGCAACGACCGCTGGCTGGTTAGCTTTCTGGGCGGCAGCAATGATTTCTTTCTTGAAGATCAGGCCGGCGGCCAGTACAAATATCCCCATCAGGAATAGCATCATTTGGGTGGGCGACAGCACCTTGTCAGAGCCTGGCAGTTCTCCGCCTACAACAAAATTAAAGAGCAGATCCCCGATACTGGGGACCTGCAATAATAGCCACACCTCAATGATGGCCAATACCGTTACAACTGTCTTGATGGATGGTATGCGCATAGCCCGTTTCTCTCAACCATATAATACAACAAAACTGTCAAAGTTGCAAAGATATCTACTGTTTTTCTTCTTGCAGCAGACGGCCTGCGTCCGCAACGACCTCAACGAGCCGGTTACTGTAGCCCCACTCGTTGTCATACCAGGCGACCACCTTCAGCATGGTGCCGCCGATAACGGCGGTCAGCTTAAGATCAACAATCGCGGAATGGCTGTTGCCGATAAAGTCGCTGCTAACCAGTTCTTCATCAGTTACGGCTAAAATGCCCTGATAAAACGGCTCTGAAGCCGCCTTTTTAAAAGCTTCGTTTACTTCCTCGACTGTTACCTTCCGCTTGGTGATGATAACGAAATCACTGAGCGATACCACCGGGGTGGGAACGCGTACGCTCATTCCGCCAAAGATGCCCTGGAGGGCTGGCAGCGCCTGTCCGGCAGCGATGGAAGCACCGGTAGTGGTCGGAACGATATTTTCAGCAGCATTGCGCGCCTCACGCAAATCCTTGGCCGGGGCATCCTGCAATTTTTGGCTGGCCGTGTAGCTGTGGATGGTGGTCATCATGGCCTTATCAATACCGAAATTGCTTTCGATAACCGCGGCAACGGGCGTAATGCAGTTAGTGGTACACGAGGCATTACTAATGATGTCGCTGGCACCGTGCAGCTTGTCTTCATTAACACCGAGCACAATAGTTGTTGCACCCTCGCCTTTGGCAGGAGCGCTGATGACCACTTTTTTAGCACCAGCATCGATGTGTGCGCGTGCCTTTGCGGGGTCAACAAAGAACCCGGTAGACTCAATCACCACATCAACCTGCAAATCTTTCCATGGCAATGCTGCCGGATCTTTTTCTGCAAGTACACGGATCTTTTGGCCCTTCACAATGATGTTCTGATCGTCAAAAGAAACATCATGCTGGTAGGTGCCATAGTTGCTATCGTGCTTGAGCAGGTGCGCGAGCGTCTTTGTGTCAGTTAAATCGTTGATAGCCACGATCTCGACGTCGCTGCGGTCAAAGGCAATCTTAAAGGCATTGCGGCCGATACGGCCGAATCCGTTAATCGCTACTCGTGTTTTCATGCATCCCCCATTACGCTTGTAAGCATTAGTGTGATCTTATGCGCCTATTGTACGAGGTATTGCCCTGTGTGTGCAATAACACCGGATATCCAACTAACAGTATTAGATAAAAAACACTTGTCAGGATGTTGTAAAACTGCGATAGTTATCGCCATGAATACCGAATCACGCCCTGGTGGCGACGAAGTCCTTCACGCGCTCAATGCGGTCGCCGAAACATTAGGAGGCGAATCATATGTCGTACCAGCTGATAGTGTTGTCGCCGCCCAGAGCGGCGCGCATACACCAGGGAGTCCGGAATCCGGCGCTGGTGGCTCCGGCGGGGGTAATGGCGGCGAGCAGGACGGCACCCCACCCCAAACCGGTACTGGGGGCGGCGGAAAAGTCCCGCGTCCACCCTTGCCTCCTGGCGGTGATACTGCACCTGGCGAAAATCCCGACCCGGACCCTGGCATCCGAATCATGCTGCCGAACGGTATGGCAGTCAACACAAATGACTTAATACGCCGCAGCGAAGTTACGGGCGAATCAGCTACTCGTGCCAGCGTATTAAAACCCGGCGATCTCGTAGTATTCAATGCCCCGCCCGAAGAAGGAAGTGAGCTTACAGATCGTGATCGGGGGGCAGTCTTTGAGGTTTCAAGTGCTGAGTGGATAAATACAGGTGCGGGTGTGACCCCGCAGGTTCGAGTTAAAGGAACGCTACGTAGCACCGACCTTCCGCCAGAGGTTACTGACCGCGAAGTCGAATTCGTTGGGAGTGGATTTGGTGGCGCATCGATAAGAAACAATGTCTTAACGACTGATCTTCCCCCCTATTTTGAAGGCCCTAACCGGCAACAAATAATTCTTGACGACTTTAAGTTTGCTGAGACCTTCCGCCCTTCTGACGAAGGTATTGATACTATGAGCCCGAATCAGCTCGAACAACAAGCTCGGGCGAACAATCCGCACCACGCCAGGTGCGTCGAGCAGCTTACTGAGCTAGGAACAGCACATGGTATGAATGTACGACAACACCCCGAAGATCGCGTAGAGCCAGCT
>Ga0075364_10002205_pt1 | contig 10921 bp, 15 predicted proteins | sample EndMetdeltDD1764_FD_71517 | JGI IMG/M metagenome (GOLD analysis project Ga0075364, IMG submission 71517) | Populus endosphere microbial communities from Tennessee, USA - Endosphere MetaG P. deltoides DD176-4 | ecosystem: Host-associated > Plants > Roots > Endosphere | place: USA: Tennessee...
ACAGGCCGACGGCAGTTACAACATTGAGCTCGTTGCCGAGTTTGTGCCGCAGCGTTGGTTTAATGTCAGCCGTGCGCTATCGGTGTCGACGCTTGTTTTTGCGGGTGGCTATATTGCCTTTACGCATCGACGCTTTAAGCGAGATATATCTGAGCAGGGTATTTATCGGCACCCGCTTGCCAAACTAATACGAAAGAAACGATAAGCTTTTGCGGCTCCTATACAAAAAAATTGTTATGGTTTTGCCGTATCTGCTACTAAGTGGTCTTATTATGGGGCCGCTTTTGCAGCCGGGTTTTGTGCTGACTATGGATATGGTATTTACACCGCAGCTGCGCATGCCAGATCATGTTGATAATACGTTTTTGCTATATGCGGGGCTTCACGTACTGAACATGGTTGTGCCGGCGGATGTACTGCAGAAAATACTTTTAATGAGTGTGTTTGTTGCGAGTGGTTTTGGCATGTATCGGTTGCTCGTGCAGCGCAAAATAGGCGGGTCGCTCGCGGCGCACGTTGGCGGCATATTGTATACATTCAATCCGTTTGTATACGACCGACTGATGGCGGGACAGTATGGCGTACTTTTGGGATATGCTTTTTTGCCCTGGTTTACGGCTGCCGTGTTTGCTTTTTTGAGGCGCCCAGCTGTGCGGCAAGCGGTGGTGGTTGCCGCTTGGCTGATAGCGATTAGTATCGTGTCGATCCATGCTATTGGCTTTGCGCTGATTGTTATGGCTGGTCTTGTGTGGTTTGCGTGGCCGGATATACAAAACAAAAAGCAGATGGTTAAGTTGGCGGCTATTATTGGCGGCATTTTTATTATTGCCAGTTCGTATTGGCTGGTGCCGACATTTTTAGGGCAGGGGAGGATAGCCGATTCGGTACAGACGTTTAGTGGTAGCCAGCGCCAAGCATTTATGACGGCAGATACCAATGGCGATACTAGCTTGGGCGCCGTGCTGGGGCTACAGGGATTCTGGCAAGATACGCGGGATTTGTATATTTTGCCGATTGATTTTACGCCGCAATGGGGGCTGGTGCGCTTGGGCGTATGGATGCTTATCGGACTTGGTGTGTGGCGCGTGTGGCGCAAACGGGCTCGCGAGGCAAAGCTTTTTGTGTGGCTGGGCGCGGTTGCAATTATTTTTGCGCTTGGCATAGTGAGTGACGCTCTTGCCGCGTTTGTGCCGTTTTTTGCCGGGTACCGTGAGCCGCAGAAGTTTGCCATGATACTGGCACTGAGCTACGGTTATTTTGCTGCGTGGGGCGCTCAATATCTGTTTGAGCGAGCGGCACGGTGGCGAGTCTGGGCGCAATACGGGGTCGTAGCCCTCCTGGTGGTCTTGATTTTGGCCTACACGTCACCGCTTTTGTGGGGGGCACAGGGGCAACTACGGGCTGCGGCGTATCCGGCCGACTGGCAGGCAATTAATAATCGACTTACGAGCGATAAAGAAGCGTTTTCGGTACTGTATTTGCCATGGCATTTGTATATGGGCTATGATTTTGCGGGTAGGATTGTCGCCAGCCCTGCGCCAGATTATTTTGATAAACCAGTTATTGTAAGTGATAATCCAGAGCTCGATGGCGTTGCACCGCAATTTTATGATGCAACCAAGCAAGCAGTGAGCCAGACTATTTTGCCGGCCATCGCCACAGGGCGCGACGTTGCACCGCTTCTTCGCCAGCACAACATCCGATATGTACTTATTGCCAAAGAGCTCGATTATACTCAGTATGACAATCTCCGTTCACAGCCGCATGCCACGCTTGTTATGCAGACCGAACATTTTTATCTGTACCAGGTTAAATAGAAAGGACCGTCAGTGCAAACCATAGACTCATTTAAGCCAGCTCCGCGTTCACCTCGACCTGCCGTAGCGCCGCCTCCGCATCCGCGAGCAGGTAGTTTTGGGCAAGATATTACTCGTCCCCGGCCTGTTGTGCGACAAAAATCATTACCACCCACCGCCCCGGCGCAAGCTGGCGCACGTTTTACGAAATTGCCTGTTCAAAAGAAGAAGCGTGTCATACCTTGGTCTAGTATCATTGCTGTCGCAGCAAGCGTCCTGTTGGTGCCTGCGGCGCATTTTGGCCTGATAGGCATGGCGCTCGCGGCAGTCTATATAATTGTGTCGTTTGTGCTGCGTTTACCAAGCCGACTCCATTTTATAGTGGCGTTGATGGGACTTTTGTATGTTATAGGCCTGCAATTTTCGGGTAATGCAAAGGATGCGCAAGCGGTTGCGGGCCTGGTATATATCTTTTTTGTTGGCGGTGGCGTGCGCTTGGCATTTGAGGTCCGCCGCGATAATAGGCTGTGGTTCAAAAAACATTAAAAGTCTGACCCCAGTATGTGAGGATATCCTCCTTGCTGCATTTTGGCCACTTTGCTACATTGGCCGTTGTGGGTAGTAAAAATGATCGGAGGCAACTATTATGACCTCGAAAAAATTGTTTATTAGCGGTGTCGCTGCACTGTCGCTCGCATTGAGCGTAAGCACCACCGCATCTGTATCCGCACACAGCGGAAACAACAATCGTTCAAACCCTCCTGTTGCGGCCAGCCAGTGTGATCACCCTGGTTACCGTCACTTCGGGTTTAACAGCAAGAAAGCATGTACCGACTACGTCGGGCAACACCGCCCAGGCCAAGGTAACGGCAATGGCTATGGCGGCAATGGTGGTTCTACGAACACCAACATCTTCGTCCAAATCGGCAACGTTGTAAACGGCGCCGTTAACGTGACGATCAACTTTGTTACCAATATTTTTCGATAATATTTAATTAAAAGTCATTGCCCACAGGACGGCTTTTCCTTGCTTGCAGGGAAAGGCTGTCTTTTTTGATTGACCTCTGTTTCGATAATTTGTATAATAGCAATTGTTATTCCGGGGTAGCTCAGTGGTAGAGCAGTTGACTGTTAATCAATTGGCCGCGAGTTCGAACCTCGCCCCCGGAGCCATGAAAAGACCATCTCTTTTGAGGTGGTTTTTTCATGGCCAAGTTCTGCTACTATGGATATGGAAGCCATCACAAAAAATAAAAAGGGGACCTATGTCCGTAAAACTCAACAGCTACCTCAGCTTTAAAAACAATGCCCGCGAAGCGGCCGAATATTACCACGGTCTTTTTGGCGGTGAGCTAACACTCAGCACCTTTGGCGAGTATGAAAGCCCAGAAATGCCCATTGCCGAAGATGAAAAAAATAACATTATGCACGCTGCCGTCATGGGCGATAACGGTATTGAATTCTTTCTGGCTGATACGCCGTCTAGTATGGCGTTTCAGGAGGGCTCGCGCATATCATTAACCCTTGGTGGCGATGACGAAACACTTTTGCGCGGCTACTGGGACAAGCTGGCTACTGACGGCAAAGTTACTATGCCGCTCGACAGAGCGCCTTGGGGCGACACCTTTGGTATGCTCACCGACAAGTTTGGCATCGATTGGATGATTAATATTACAGCTAAAAAAGAAGAGGCATAACCATGACTCAACGTATTACTCCAAACCTATGGTTCGATGGCACCGCAAAAGAAGCAGCTGATTTTTACGTTTCGGTGTTTCCTGACAGCAAAATTGTAAGCACAATTTACTACCCAAAAAGTGTTGAGGAAGGCTTGGCGGATTTTCAGCTAAACATGGCCGGCAAAGTATTGACCGTTGATTTTGAGCTGAACGGCAATCCGTTTACTGCAATCAACGCTGGTCCGGAGTTTAAATTTACCGAAGCTGTTTCGTTTGCTATTTTTTGTAAAGACCAAGAAGAAATTGACTATTATTGGGATAAGCTTTCCAAGGTCCCAGAGTCAGAACAGTGCGGTTGGTGTAAAGACCAATACGGCCTAAGCTGGCAAGTGGTACCAGAAAACATGGCCGAACTTATGGAGCGCCCGAACGCATATGCCAAAATGATGCAAATGAAGAAATTGGTTATCGACGATTTTTAAAGCAAGCCAAGTCGTTTAGCGTCAAAGCATGGGTAAGGCACCCATCCAGGTGCTGTAGTATAAGTTGAAAGGACTATAAAAATGACCGAAAAGAAAACATATCACGAAGAATTCAAAGTAAGCGGCGAAGAGCTACTCAAAAAGGTAAAAGAAGTGATTGCCGAAGGTAATGTTCGTAAAATTACCGTGAAGGGCAAGGACGGCAAGGTTATCGTTGAGATGCCATTGACGGTGGGCGTCGTGGGCGCGGTTCTGGCTGCGCCTCTTGCGGCTATTGGCGCTATTGCTGCGCTTGTGACTGAATGTACAATTGCAGTCGAGCGCGAGAAATAAGAAGTGGGTGTGGCGGCCAGAGCGCTTAGGCTCTGACCGCTGGTACCCCCTTTCGCGTGTTGCTAGGCCACCTGGGAAAGCGCCTTATCGAGCGCCTTGTCCCAGGCGCCGGCTGACTTTACGAGGCCGGCATGAGCCGAGTTGGGAACGGTAATGACCTTCCCCTTGTCGACCCCAAAAATCTGCTGCCAACTAGTGGCGGCTTCTTTTTTGACGTCCTTATCGCCATCCGACTGAACGACAGCCATCGGGATGCCGGTGTAGCCGTACGGCCGGTAACCCAGATGACCGTCGGCATACCGCAACTGCGCGGTCCAGCCGGACACTGGGTAGCCGGGACTGATCTTGCCGCACACGAAGTCGGCCATTGGCCCGGCGTGCCAGTATGAGAAGAACGTAGTCTTCATGCCGTGCTCGGTGTCGTCGACGCCTGTTTGCGCATCGGCCAGCACCACTGAAAACTGAAAATGATGGCCGTTCGTGCGGTCGTAGTCGATCAAGTCGGTGCCAACCTGGCCACCGAGTCCGATTCCCAGGATGATGACGCGCTTGTAGCCCCAATCCAGGAGCTGCTTGTGCGTTTTTTTGATGATCGTCTCTGCGTCAAAGCTGTCCTGGCTGGGCTCTACGCTGACAACGTCACCGTAGGTGCGTAGAACCTTCAGGTGCGGCTTGACCAGCTCGCTGGTTGATGACGCTTCGTCGCCAAGAACCAGGACCGCCGCACTGTTGCGACTCCCCTTGGTTTTTTGGAACGTCGGGTCGGTGGTGCTCATGAACGCACCAGCGCCCCAGTCGACACCAATCAGGGTGACGATGGCGATCATCAGGAATACCAGGATCCGCTTTGCCGATCCTGACCCCGCCTTGGGCTCTGATCCTCCGAGGCCCTTGAGTTTCTTCTTTATGAGTGTCACCTGCTTACGCTAGGGCGAAAGGGTACCTCCGAAGAATGTATAGGGAATAAGAGTATATGTCAATGTAAAAGAGCCACTTTTGCTTTTCGTGCCCAACTGCTTATGCTAATAATATTGACATTTTAGCAATAATATAGTAATATAGCTACGTATCAAAAGTGCCCATTTGTCAAGAGGTTGACAAGGGGCGAAGGGAGAATAACCAATGACAAAGGCAAAACTTGTTTCAAGTGCGCTTTTTGCAAGCGTTATGGCCGTTACGACAGTAGCGACTCCAGCACTTGCGTGGCACCCACAAGGTGCTATCGTAAAATATGTACAAAACCAGACCACTGGCAGCGCTAAGAGCGACGCGAACAACGCCGCAACTGCTGTTGCCGCAAAGCCTGGTGACGTACTAAAGTACACCATCGAAGTTCGTAACGATGGTGCCGCAGATAGCAAAGGCTACAACGACATGGCTAAGACTGTCCTTACCGACACCTTGCCAGCTGGTGTTGAGCTCGTAAGCAACCCTGCTTCTCGTACCATCACTGAAAATCTTGGTACTATTAAGCCCGGTCAAAAAGTCGCTAAGGAGTACCTTGTAAAAGTTACTGCCGATAAAGATGGTTTGATCGAAAACAAGGCCTGCTTTACTGGTGACAGTACTGCAAACGACAACCCACAAAAAGGTTGTGATGTAGCCGACGTTAAGGTAACCGTTCCTCCAGTTGAGGAAAAACCACCTGTTGTGACGCCTCCAACCGAGGAAACAACGACACCCGAGACTCCTGCTGAGGAAACTCCAGTAGAAACCCCAGCCGAGACTCCTGCAGAGCTGCCAAACACTGGTACTGCTGCATGGCTTGGTGGTGCAATGGGCATGAGCGCAACTGGTTACGCTGCGTTCCAATACACCCGTGCACGCCGCAACCTGAAGAACAGCCTGAACCGATAAACGAACAATCTGTTTAGCTAAAAAAGAAGCTCCTCGCAATAGGAGCTTCTTTTTGATTAGTTAATTATAAAATACTATTGCTATTTCGTAAATTTGGGCGTATGGTGTAGGTGTTATGGATAGAGAGTTTGAGCGATATCTGGAGTACCAGTCTGCGCAGCGCGCTCGTCGCACTGAAACGCTAGGCACTGCCGTGACTGCGCTCGTGCTCTCTACGGTTGATCTTGGCGTGACGCCTCTTAGCGAGCCCGAATCACACCTTTCTACACCCCACGCCCCCGAGCATGCCCATTCGGCCGAGGTATCTCCTACTGCTGCAATGCGCCATCGCCAGCTAGGTAGTTTTGCGGTCGAGCGGGCAGAGCTCGGGTATGGGCTTGCCGCCTAGTTCTCCAGGGCTGCGCGCAAGCGATCTGTGTGAACGATATATTGTTGTTGCTGATAGGTGATGACGCCTTTTTGCTGCAATTCCTTGAGCTGAGCACCCGTTGTTTCGCGCGTGAGGCCTAAAAAGTTGGCCAAATCTTGCTGTGTTAACGGTAAAAGCATCTTTACGTTGGCATTATCGAGCTTCTCGCCAAAACGGCGCGCCAAAAAATGGAAGGCATGCATGATTTTGTCAGATGCCTTGGCTTGCTCGAGGCTATGAATATGCTGCTTGAGGTCGATATCGAGATCGAGCAGATAATTACATAGCTGTCGGAAAATATCCGGATTTTGTTTTGTGTACTCCAGGATGCTTTCGCGGGGGAGTTCATACACCTCGCAGTCAGTAAAGGCCTGGTAGTAATACAGGGGTACCGAAGACTTTTTAAAGGTCCAGGCAAGCGGAACGATGTCGTCGGCCGCGTTGAAGGCGACGGCTTTTTCCTCCCCGTTTTTAGTTGTGAGGAAGACCTTCACGAAGCCGGTTTTAATTGCGTAACTCCGGCTCGGAGATACTCCCTCGCAGACGATCATGTCGCCCTTTTTATAATGGCGCAGCGGGAACTTTTTGAGAAATTCATGAAATGATAACAGCTGTGTCATACTTACTATTCTACCATGCGGCTTTTCCGCTTGCGTACGTAGCGTATACTTAAGGGCATGCAATTGCTCGATTCTTACCCTATTATTTCTGATCAAGTTGACCGCGCGGAACTGGCACGAATTTTAGCTGCGTTCGAGCAAACACTGGCACAAAACGTCCCCGGCGATGTGGTTGAACTGGGCTGCTACGTAGGTACAACTTCGCTCTTTTTGCAGCGGCTTATTTTGCAGTACAAAGCAACAAAACAACTGCATGTGTATGATTCGTTTGAAGGGCTGCCACCCAAAACGGCGCACGATGCCAGCCCGGCCGGGGAACAGTTTAAGGCCGGGGAGCTGCGTGCTCAGAAATCTGTTTTTATCCGGCATTTTAAGCAAGCAGGATTGCCTATGCCTATTATCCACAAAGGATGGTTTTCTGATTTAACACTTGCCGATACGCCGGATGTTATTTCTTTCGCTTTTTTAGATGGCGATTTTTACGAGTCTATTCATGACAGCCTGAAGGTTGTATGGCCCAAGCTTGCACCCGGTGCGATTGTGGTTGTCGATGATTACCAGGCCGAAGCTCTGCCAGGCGCAAAACGCGCCGTTGATGAGTGGCTTAAGACTCATCCGGCGCGTGTTAGGGTTGTGGCTAGTTTGGCGGTTATTCAACTTTAGGCGGCTGGTGAAGGCATTTTGTCTTCGTCGCCAGCGTGGTGGCTCAATGGAATTTCCTTGATAAAGAAGCTGAGGATAAACGAGATAGCCATTGTTGCAGATGCGATCAGGAAGATTTGAGTGATCGAGCTACTAAGCGCGGTTTGAAGCATGCTAGAGAAGTTATGGAAGGCCTCGGTTGCCATACTTTGCGCTTGGGTTGGCAGATGGGTGAGTGATTCGTGAATGCTTTGCTGGCCTTGCTCGCCCAAAATACGCTGCACCGAGTTAACATCGATATTGCTAAACGCAGCGCCTTGCCCATTTTGCTCGGCCATTTTAACAAACGGATCGTTGTGGGCGTTGGCTAGTTTTTGGGTCAGAATGTTGTTGAGCAGGCCACCCATAATTGCCAGTCCTACGGTACTACCGATACTGCGGAACAGCTGCATTGAAGATGTTGCGGTACCAAGGTCGCGTTGGTGGAACGAGTTTTGGACGGCTAGGTTGATCAGCGGCATACCCACACCCAGGCCCAGGCCGGTAATAACCATGCGCCATGACATATCCCAGTAGTCGCTTTGTGGTGTCAGGCCTGAAAGTAGGAAGATGCCGAAAGTAGCAATACCCAGGCCAGTGACAAGAATTGCCTTGTAGCGGCCAATAGACGACACTATACGCCCTGAAATCGCGCTGGCAACCGTTAAGCCGATGATCATTGGTAGGGTAATGATGCCCGCGTTTGTAGCGCTAAAGCCCAACACGTCCTGTGCAAACAGTGGGATGTAAATAATGGCACCAAACATACCGATACCAAAGATAAACATCAATACACTCGCAACACTAAAGATTGAGTTTTTAAAGAAGCGCAGAGGTAGGATTGGGTCTTTTGCAGTTCGCTCAACCATAATGAAGCTAAAGAGCAGTACTGCAGCAGCGGCGAATAGGCTGATAATTTGTGCAGAATTCCAAGCCCAGTCTTTGGTTCCACCCAAAGATGTCGCCAGAATAAGTGAGCTCAAACCACCAGTGAGCAGGGCGGCACCAAGCCAGTCGATAGAATGTTTTACCTTTGACACAATAGTTGGCAGATACTTTGCGATCATAAAGAAGGCAATAATACCGATAGGCACGTTAATGTAGAACGTCCATCGCCAGCTGTAGTTATCTGTGAGCCAGCCACCAAGCAGCGGGCCAACAACAGAGCTGAGGCCAAAGACAGCACCAAAAATGCCCATCCATTTACCGCGTTCTGCTGGCACAAACAAGTCACCAATAATAGAGAACGCATTGGCAAACAAAATACCGCCACCGATACCTTGAATGGCGCGGAAGGCAATAAGCTGGTCGATATCTTGGGCAATACCCGAGAGCATCGAACCAATCACAAATACGACAATACCGGTCATAAGCAACTTGCGTCGACCGTAAATGTCACTTAATTTACCCGCGAGAGGCACAGTAACGGTCGAGGCCAACAAATAGGCGGTCACAACCCAACTGAGCTTTTCAAGGGCGTTAAATTCGCTGAGGATTTTTGGCAGTGCGGTACCGACAATTGTCTGGTCCAGGGCAGCCAAAAAAAGCCCGCCCATAACCGCAATCAGCACAATAATCTTCTCACGCATAGAGATATGGTGCAGCATAACTTACGATTCCTTTTTCTTTTGGGACTGATCAGCGATGTTTTTTAGCTCATCTATGCCGGCGGTCATTTGGTCGACCCACTTTTGGACGTTATCCATAGGCATGAGTACGGCGGCATGTTCGCCACGGGTCATCAGGACGACTTTGTCGCCAGGACCTACGCCAAGTTTTTCGCGCACATCGCGCGGAATAACAATTTGACCTTTGGTGCCGATGGTGGCAACCGATAGTGAGTGGTTAAAATCGTGAAATCCCATAAAGTATGATTTGTATTACTAGTCATACTTTATGCTTCGAAATATATAGTGTCAAGTATTTTATGCCTGAAATATAAAAACACCCGAGCCGCCCTGGGGTTGCTCGGGTGTTTTTAGGTTTCTTGGATTACCAGCTGCGCTTGCGGAAGCTGTTGAAATCGCCAGATTCGCGGCGCTGAGGTCGCTCGGTCTGTGGGCGTGCTTCGTTTACAACGAGAGCGCGGCCACCAAATTCTGTACCGTGGAGAGCTTCGATAGCAGCCTTAGCAGCATCGTCACTTTCCATCTCTACGAAGCCAAAACCTTTAGAACGGCCAGTTTCGCGATCTTTAATGATGCTCACTGAACTAACAGTACCGTGTGCACCAAAAAGCTCTGAAAGATCTTCTTCGGTTGTGTTGTAGGGTAGATTACCAACGTAAAGTTTCACGTATATACTTACCTAATTAAATTTCATCACAGGAGGACGACCACTCAATGCGATTTCGTTTAATATATAAAAGCTTATTCTCGCACATAAGACCTGCCTAAGCGTACAGTATAGGGTTATGGCAATAAAGTCAATCCAATAACTATAGTAAATAGTTACGATTGGCGTATTTGGCAGGCGCCACAGTAGCCGGTTAGCTCGAGTGTGTGGCTAATTGCCAGGAATTTATGTTGCTTTGCAACACCGGCCAGGGCGCGTTCGAGCTCTGGGCTGGTGATGTCTAGATGGGTGCCGCAATGTTCGCAGGTGGCATGGTGGTGGTGTGGCGTAAATATTTCGCTGAGCTCAAGGCTACTCTTAAAGCCATGCCAAATTCGGTTAACAATTCCGAGGCGCTCAAATAGTTCAATGGTCCGATAGGCGGTTGCGCGGTCTACTGTGGGCGCGCATTTGCTGGCAATTTGGGCGGCTGTGAGCGGGCCTTCTTGCATTAAGAGCGCAAAGATAGCTTGTCGTGGGGCGGTAACGCTGTTGCCTGATGATTTAAGGACTTCTTTAAAACGGTCGATCATACGGTAAATTATAAACAAATTGCAACTTTGTTGCAAAAAATGCGTAAGATTGAAGCCTGGGATTCTACGCTGCCCCCATCCCCTCCCCCCGGAAAGCACTGTCCAATCTCCTTTTAATCTGACTAGGGTCCTGTCGGTCAGTCCGCCCTCCTTGCTACGCTGCTCTCCCTCCTCCGCACCTAGGAATCACTACGCTC
>Ga0075364_10002206_pt1 | contig 10921 bp, 8 predicted proteins | sample EndMetdeltDD1764_FD_71517 | JGI IMG/M metagenome (GOLD analysis project Ga0075364, IMG submission 71517) | Populus endosphere microbial communities from Tennessee, USA - Endosphere MetaG P. deltoides DD176-4 | ecosystem: Host-associated > Plants > Roots > Endosphere | place: USA: Tennessee...
CATTTAAGCAGTTTGTAAAAAGTGCGTGAGCCGAGTTTTGCTACTAGGCCTTCGCTCTGGTTGGTTTCACGTACGCCAATAACGACATCAAAACCCTCGCGCCACTCCTTAATAAAGACGTCAACGGTTTCTAAAGGATATTGCCCATCGCCATCCATCATTATTACGGCGTCGCCCTTGGCTTTTTGGAGGCCCGCGGTGGTGGCAGCCTCTTTGCCAAAATTACGTGAAAAAGATATGTAGTGGGCTTTAGGATCAGACTTACAGAGCAATTTGAGGATATCGAGTGATGAATCACGGCTACCATCATTTACATAGAGTAATTCGTAGTCAAAATCTTTATCTTTAAAGTGTTTAGTTATTTCGGCGTGGTGCCACTCTAGGTTGGCAACTTCGTTATAAACAGGTATTACGAACGTAATAAGTGGACGTGTGGTTCTCATAGTTGTTTTTATTGTACTGGTTATTGGACCGCTTCGCCAGTTTCTTCCCTGACGAGATTACCACGTGTAGCCAGGACAGCTATCCAAAAAATAGCTTGGCCAGCCAATAGTCCAATACTTGCCGAGGCAACGATCTGGTTCACGGTATCGTGATGCAGGAAAATCAATACTGTGGCTAGCGCCAGTGACGCCAAGCTAATAATTATCGCTAAGTGGCTGCGTAGTGCTAGTAAGTAGTTAACAATAATATTAGTGACAGTAACGAGTAGGGCTAGCAAAGATAGCATCGGTAGCCACGAAGAGGCGGCGGCAAATTGCTCACCAAGCAGTGTACGCATGATAAAGTGTGCCAAAAGTGTAAAGACGATTAGTCCAGCAACGCAGATGGCCATGCTAAGCTCAAGTGTCCGCAAGAACGCCTGCTTACTAGCTTTGAGGTGACGTAATGTAATGGCTGGCAGCATAACACTTACGAGTGGAGCACTGGCATAAAAGATGATGCGCGCTACTGTGGAGACACCGGAATATTGACCTGCAAAATCAGCTGGGAAAAGGTGCTTTACGAGCATTACATCAATTGATAGCAAAACACTCATGCCAACGAGTGCCACAATTACTTCGATGATGAAGGCTAGATGTCGTTTTATGAGGCCAATCTCATGACGCTTAGGCCATGACAAGGTCTGTAATAAAGGCGGCAACTCATGCTTGGTTATGATACGGACTGCAATAAGGCTGAGCCACAAACCAGCTGCGATACCAAGAATACCGCCGGCAACTCCTAGGCCAAGTTTTACAAATAGTACCGAAAAGAAAATCTTACCGCCACCGGTAAGGATGGTATAGAATGATAAACTCGTAAAGTCACGCTTAGCTTGTAAGTAAGCTGTCCAGAATACAGCAATGGCGTCCACCAGGAGTGACGGAATTAAAAGTACAAACGGCCAGACTGAGCCAAAATGAAAGAAATTCTTTAGTTGTGGCGAGACAATAAGTACACCAACGCAAGCCAACACTACAAACCAGAATACTACCTTCTGGAGTGCGATAATCAGCGCCTTGCTTTCGCGTTCGTCATGATTGGCTACAATGTTTACGCTGATAAGGTTAAGACCAATAAAGACAGTTGTAAGTTGCAGTAAAAACGACGTTACAACTTGCAGTTCACCATAACCCTCAATACCGATCATACGGCCCATGATTGGGTAGTACACATAGTTCAGCACCGATGTTATAAGACTGGCCGCCATAAACATTAAAGCATGTCGATAAAAAGCGTCAGTTTTAAAATTAGTGGCAGCAGAACGTAATGTAGCGGCGACTTTATTGACCATGGCGCTGCTGAGCAACCTCATTAAGTAGTTCAGCAAACGCGGTGGCCTGGGTATGAATATCGTAGCGTTCTTTAGCGAGCTGCTCGTTATATATGCTGAGCTCTTTGAGGCGCTTAGGATCACTCAAAAGTTCGCGGACACGCTGATAAAGTTCTTCGTTATCATCTTGCTGACAGACAATATTTTTATCGGTTACGATTTCGGCAAGTGCGCCACAATCGGTAGTTACGGCTGCTAAGCCGCAAGCCATAGCTTCGACGATGCTAAATCCAAACTGCTCAGCGCCAATTTGAATACCGTAGCGTTTAGTGTCTCGGGCGGGCATAATATACACGCCATGCTGATTGATGACATGTACGAGCTCTGCATGTGGCAAGAATTTATCAAAGCGCACGAGAGTAGGGTACTCTTTAACTAATGCTTCAACTTCGGGTTCCCAGCGTCCAGAGCCAGCGATTGACAGTTTAAGGTCGGGGAAATCGACGAGTAGTCTGCGATAGATGTCGATTACTTGGTCGATACCTTTGTGCCGCTCTAATTTACCCACAAACATCAATGATTGGTCAGTGCGATCAGTGCGATCGGCGACAAAATTGTCCATGTCGATACCTGGGTAGATAGCGGTAATCTTATCTTTGGGTGCACCAAGTTTTACGAGATGATCGGCAGAGGCGTGGCTGACCGTTACAAAGTGGTCGGCATGCTTAAGAGCGTATCGTTTGTTCCAGCTGTACCGCGGCACATAGTAAATAGGGTGTTTATCGAGCAATTCATACACCAGCACGACAACTGGCTTGTTTACACTGTGACAGTACTCAATAAATTGGCGAGTTAGGGACGAAAATACTTCTAGGACTACTACAACGTCGACGTCCTCAAGATATTTTTCAAAGTCCTTGTAGAACACGCGTGGGGTGGTTGAGGCGTCTTTAGGGGATACAAAGACCCGGTTTTCCCATCCTTTAAGCTCGTAGGGTACGACGCAGTATTCAATTTTGGGGTCATGTACTTTGTTGGAGGGCTCCGCAGTAGTAATAAACTTAACCTTATCTACAGGCATGGCCGCAAACCAGGCTTGCTCGTAATTTGGGCGGCCGTGGTGGCAAATGTAGGCAATCTTCATATGTTCTCTATTCTGCTGTGACCTTTAAGTCGGAGATTTGAATGGTGGTATTTGTCTGACCTTTGTAAGGAATAACATCAATAACTAGACTCGGATCAGCGTCAAAGGTGATAGCTGTTTTTTCGTCTAATGTACCTTGCCATAGAACTTTGCCTTGCTGAGTGAAGGTAACGAGTTGTCCTTTTGGCGCTTCTTTAGTAGCTACAGCACTCAAGGATACGTGAACGTCGTTGGTATTCTTGGCGGCTTTGTCATCGAGAGCCTTAAACTGGAGTATGCCATGAGTTCCCATATCAATGACGCTATGTTGTTTTTTAACTTCTGGCAAATGGAAGCCTTCGGATAACATTAGAGCGTAGTCGGCTTTTTCTCCTGGCAGGATTCGATAAGTCCAGACTTTATCCTTCCCATTCTTTGATACGTCGTAACGTACAAATTGGAGTTCACTATTATTGGCTGGCTGTTCGTGTGATAGGACCATATCGATACCTAGGGTGCGAAGAATTGGTAGCGTTTGTGGATCATTGAGGCCAAGTATGCTCATACGCAGTGGTCGTTCGGGACTATCTGAACGACTGGAGTTAAACAGTGCTTTGCCGTGGACTTGCTGGTAGGTGAAGTAGGTAATTGCTTGCCAGGATGGTTGCTCGCCAATAGGGAATTCGGCAATAGACTTGACGTTATTTTGTGTCTTAAGCCAGTTATATACTGCTGGTGAATCGTTGTAGTTATAAACAACGGCACGTGATTGGGTCAGCAGCTCGATAAGTGCAAAAATAGTAACACCCACGATGACTAGCGTCTGCTTGCGAGGTCGCCAGTCTTTCACGAGGTAGTAAAGCCCAATGGCGGCTAAGATTACTGCACACATATCTACGATAAGTACGAGACGGGCAAGTACACGCCAGTTAGCAGTAAGATGAACCAAGAACCACGAAGGTAATGGTAGCTTATGGCCAAAGACTGTAATAACCGGCTGGAGGCTAACCAAGAAAGCACATAGCAGCGCAAAGCTAACGACACCGATAATAAATGCCAATGGCAAACCTTGTATTTTAGTACGCGTTAGGCCACGCTTAACCATCAGTACCCAGGCCAGAATCGCTAAGGCAAAGACACTAAAACCGATAAATAGCGTACTTTCGGTAAAGTTTGAACCATGCAGATTGTCCTGGCGCCAGGTAGAGTAAGAAGCTGGTAGCAATGGATGGTTATCGGCTGGCAATAGGTACTCCAGTGGACGAGCTGAGTACACTGTTGCTTCGCTCATGATATCGCCGCGCGAACTAGCTAAGGTGCTGGTTATTTGGCTGGCGAACTTGAGCTGGACAAGTGCTACCGGTGCTAAAAAGAGAATAAAGATTGCTAAGAAGCCGAGCGTGCCTTTAATACGAGCTAATAAATAACCTAGGTCTTTCTTAAAGAAGAACTTATCAATCAGGAAAGCACCAACTATGAGCGCTGTCATGAGAACGCCACCCAGCAAGATAAAGTAGCCATCTTCGTACACACAAGCAGCCGCCGCGGTACCTAGCAGTAGGATATTACGCTTTGACGGGTTACGCCAAAATACCAGGAATGCCCAAACTGCCAGAATAAAGAAGAAGTTGAACATATACGACAAGTGACCTTGTGCGTTCATCTGATGGAATGGCGTAAAGGTTACGGCAATAGCCGCAAAGAAGGCAATCCAGTTATTCTTGAGCAGCCAGCGTATAAAGGCGAACATTGCCAGTGCTGAACTCATGTATCCAATAAAGATCATGATATTCCAGGCGCAGATAGAAGAACCTGTTAGCGACGAAAACAGCCACATGCCGGTGATATTAAACAATGAGGTTATTTGGAACGGATCACGAAGCGTTTCGCCGAATGGGGCGTTTGTTAAGTGGGTGAACCCTGGAATTGGGCCACCTTTATCGATCCAGCTCAGCCATGTAAGACCGGCTGTGCCGTCACCGGGGCCACCGGTTGCGATATTCATGCCGCCGCAGGTAAAGAGGGCGCTGCCCACGTAAAACCAGCTTAGCAGAGCAAAAATAACCGTAACACTGGTATAAGTTGTAATAGTTTTGCGTTTAGGTGTGCTCCAAAAAGTCGCACGTATCTTCTCTAACATCTTTTTAATCTTACCATAAGGAATACACGATAGCGTAGCTATGCGTGCTTCTTGGGTTGCTTAAGTTTACCAACAACAAGCCCAGCACCGCCGGCCGCATATTTGGCTGTGTGATAGGTTGCAAATGTCGCACCCATCAGTGGATGACGCAGAAACTTGCGCCAATTTTTAACATATACTCGGCGAACAAAGCCAAGCTGGGTGCCAGACTCTTCTTTAGTGGCGGCACCTTTATAGTTAACAAAGTCTTTGCCATAGTCGTAGTACTTTTTGAGATGCTTGTACATCGATTTTGGTTCACCGAGGTGTAGGGCTTCGGCATCGATAAAGCCTGTTTTAGCACCAATACGGTTGAGCTTGTTCTGGAAATCGTAATCTTCGCCGGCAGTAATGCTGGAATCAAAACCACCAATTTTTTCGTAGAGTTCTTTGCTTACAAAACGCGCCGAAGAGTGGTCGAGGTCGTATTTGTACATGTCTACCTCAAATTTACGGATCTTAGCGACCCAGCTGACACGTACATCTGGACTATTGTGAACAACTACAGCGTCACAGCCTTCGTTGATCATTTCCATGCACTCTTCAACAACGGTGGGTTCTAATACAAAGTCACTGTCAATTTTGTAGACATATTGGCCACTTGCTTTGGTGACGCCATAATTGACCTGAGCGCTGCGCTCAGGGCCCTTTTGGTAGAACTTCTTGGTATATTTCTTGGCAATCTCAGGAGTGTTATCGGTTGAGAAGTTGTCGACTACGACAATTTCGATGTTTTTATATGTCTGTTCGGCAACTGACTGTAGGCACACCTCTAGGGTAGCGCTTGAGTTCTTGCACGGCACAATTACGGATACAAGTGGCTGTTTCATGCTTTCATTATACAAGAGGTGACGTCTGATGCTAGCAGTAGGCTACTTAACAGACATGTAGAAGTTCATGTTAGGGTCGTTAAACCAGGCAATACCTTCGGCTACGAGAGAGAAGTACTCACGATAAACGCCGGATTGGTTAGGTGCCTTCATCCAGAATTCAAAGGTACCAGTTTGGCCAGGGTCAACACTACTTTCGACTAGACGAGCGGGACGATTTTGCCCAAGCCAGCCGGAGCCCATAAAGAGGCTGAGGCGGTCCGTAGGGTGTGTCATGCCGACATTTACAGGGTAGGAACCACTATTACGCCAGGTGACATTGCCAGTATTCTTAGCCTTAAAGCCAACGTATACGGTGTCGCTCGGATTTAGGTTGGTAGTACCTTTACCGACGGTCTTATTGGAATCCGTGTAGGCATATTGGTCAGTGAGTTGCCAACTGTAATTAGGCTGCAGGATGCTGCTCCTAAAGTTGAGCCCAGGGTTATTTAACCAACCCTTACCTTCGACTATAAGGTTAAAGTATTCTAGGTAACTGCCCGGATTATTGCCAGCCTTCATCCAGAATTCAAAGGTACCAACCTGGCCTGGAGCCACCGAAGATTCAACCATGGTTGCTGGGCGACTTCCGTCAATCCAGGAATTATCATAAAAGACGCTGGAGCGGTCATAGCCATTGGCTGTCCCGACCCGTATCGGGTTTGCGCCACTGTTAGTCCAAGCCACATTGCCAGTATTCCGAGCCCTAATACCAACGTATACTTTGTCGCCAGGCATTTTATTTACAGTATCGGTGCCGTGAGTCTTGGATGCGTCGCTGTAAACGTATTGATCAACCGGTTGCCAACTGTATTTAACCTGCTGAATGCTGCCGGGGAAGTATAAACCGGTTGGCGGCATCCAGGCTATGCCCTCGATGACTAAGTTGAAGTACTCTTTATAGTCGCCAGCATTATTGCCAGCCTTCATCCAGAATTCAAAGGTTGCTGTACCGCCTGGAGGCACGGAGGACTCTACCATGCGGGCTGGTCTGTTGCAGCCTAGCCAGGTACTGTCACACCAGCTACTGTTGCGATCACTCGGGTTTTCGGTGCCAATATTTACGGGGTTACTGCCGGTATTGCTCCACGTGCGATTACCAGTATTGCGGATCTTGACGCCCACATAGACCCTATCACCGGGCATCTTATTGTAAAGGTTGGTGCCGTTAGTTTTGTTCTGGTCGCTATAGACGTATTGGTCAAGTACCTGATACGAGTAGCTTGCTGCCTGGCTACTGCCGAACCAGTTTGTAAAGTAGTACCAGAAGTTACGGTTACCATAGGCACTACAGCTATCGCCGCTACCACCTAAATTGTTGAGTGCAGCAGCATTTGGCTGGTAAGGAGTATAGATGTAAAGTGCGGCTGTTGCGGCATTCTGGATATTTACGACCGACCCGCCACAGCTCGAATTGGGGTTGTAACCAACATAGTAGTTCCCAATCCAGTAGTTGTAAGCGTAGGGGTGTTCAAGATAGTAACGGAATTGCCACGCGGCATTATCTACCTGCTTATAGAAGCCCTTGTAGCTTGCGCTACAGCCAGCAGTATCAGGACAGCCATACCCCATGGCGTAGTTATACTGGTTCTCCCATGGCCAGTCGTCGGTGACGAGACCTTGTTCTTTTTGAAGTGTCGTGATGATAACCTGCGGGTTAATATGGTAGGCCTGCGCAGCATCGTAAATTATCTGGGCCGCACTTTTACCACCAGGAACGCTTGCATTTGGATCGGCTGCATTATTAACCAGTGTAGAGGTGTTCTCGTAGTAATTCTTAAGACAAGTATATGGTGCTGGGTAGCCCTTGGAGGCACCATAGGCAGCTCGAGTTTGTCCGGACCAGTGCTGCTGTGTACCGTTTGTGTCACAGTTGGGGACTTTGCTATTTAAGAAGTTCTGAATGTCTGACGCGGACATCGCGTTATTGTTGGTAAAGACAACATCGTCAATAATACGCCCGGCATTAAAATCACTACCTGATAGGGCGCTGGCTTTTTGTGGCAAGTAGGCCGTAAAACCGCTAAAAAGAAGCGTACTTAATGTGAGGATGCTCCCGGCGAGAGTGATGAATGATTTGAACTTCGAACGTGTGCGCATAGTACCTATTTATTTATCGTTATTGGCCCGCCAGCCCATTGGGCTGTAACCTGTTTATTATTGCTGACAACTTTGAGGCTGACAGTCCATTCGCCTCCAGCAGAAAATTGGTCGTAAGGGATTGCAAAGTTAGGGCAGGCGTAGGAGTTAGTGATGAGTGCAACTTGATTAGTAGCGGTAACGGTTGACTGGCCGGATTTTGTAAAACTAACGGTACAGGTACCCTCAGCAATGCCATTAACTAAACTGCTGACCCGCACCAACTTATTAGTGCTATCGGCATTTGCGCCAGTAATGGTTACGGTGAAGTTACCGGCAGTCGGGCCTGATGATTCATTATTATCAATGGTCCCGTTATCTGTGGGATTGGATTTTTCTTTGTCAGTGGCTGTATTGTCGGTATTGGTAGCGGGGGAGTAATCAACAGAGTTTTGAGGACGAATCTTAGTGGAATTGCCAGAATTCTTGGTATTATCGGAGTCCGAAGATGCGGTATTACGATGCTTGCTCCACGCAAGGACGCCACCGCCGGCAATCAAAATAACAACCAACACAGCAATAAGGGCTATCTTTTTCTTTTTAGTAAATGTTTTTGGTTTTTTGAGTGTGATCTGTTGTTTGCGCATAGTTGTTACCCGCTGTCATGCTTGTGCTAACTATACTTACTCTAGCATAACCGGTGTTTGACCACAACACACATTGATGGTGATTTAGTTGTTAAATTTTCGTTTAAAATATCGACCCAAAGTGTGTTACAAGTTGGCGGCAGATGTATGAATTGCTACGCTTGATCCAGGGGTCGATAAGTGGTCATGCAAAAGAACAACACCGCAAATTAATCCAGTTTGCTATTATAAAAGAATGATTGTCGTAATTATCGCTGGAGGGTCAGGATCACGACTGTGGCCTTTGTCTACTCCTACATTTCCAAAACAGCTACTAAAAGTTAACGGTGACAGTCGTTCTTTGTTACAGAACACCTATGACCGCGCTCGTAAATTGACCGATGCCGAGAAAATCTACGTCGTGCCAGAAACGACGCTGATGCCTCACGTTAAAGAGCAATTACCTGAGTTTTCCGAAGATAACTTTGTCGTTGAGCCTGCTCGGCGCGGTACGGCTCACTGTATTCTTGCGGCGCTGGACCACATTAGTAAAAAGCATGATGCTGATGAGCCAATTGCTATCTTATCCGCCGATCATTACATCCGTGACGTAGAGGGTTTTGTACACAGCTTTAAGGTAGCGCAAGAAGCCTCTGCCAATGCTGGTCAGATCACACTCGTTGGAGTGGAGCCAGACTATCCGGCAACAGGTATGGGATATATCCAAAAAGGTGCTTTGGCTGACGAAGACAAATTTGTCTTTAACGTGCATTCATTTAAGGAAAAGCCAGACCATAACACCGCTCAAGAATATCTTAAGAGCGGCAGCTACCTCTGGAACTGCGGCTACTTTGTGGGCTCGATTAACGCCTTCCGCAATGCTATGCAAACAGACGCTCCAGAACTATTAGCTAACTATGAAAAATTACAGCAGGCAGATCAGACTAACTACGAAGAAACCTATCTGCAATTTGAAACTATCTCAATCGACTACGCCCTGATCGAAAAAGTTCATAACCTCCTTGTAGTACCAGCTAGTTTCGACTGGATGGACCTCGGCTCATTTGGTGATATGTATAAGGCTGCCGAGCACGACGAAGAGGGTAATAATGTCCAAGGACTTGTCGAAGTTGAGGAAGTAGAAAACTCATTTATCCAAAACCAAGAGGATAAGCCGGTAGCGGTAATCGGCTTGGACAATGTTGTCGTAGTCAATACTCCGGATGGTATACTTGTTGCACGCAAAGACCTGAGCCAAAAAGTTGGCGATGTTGGTAAGCGTTTCCAGAAATAAGTAGGAGAATAGAATGTCACATAAAAAACTCATTGCCTTTGACCTTGACGGTACATTAGCGCCGAGCAAGTCACCGTTACCTGACCGTATCGCAGAACTTCTTGACCAGCTACTACAGAAGTATCAGGTATGTGTTATTTCTGGTGGTAAATTTGGTCAATTCGAAAAGCAGCTTTTGAGTAACCTCAAGGCTGACCCTATCCAGTTAGAGAATCTCCATCTGATGCCTACTTGTGGCACCCGTTATTACAAGTACGATATCGTCAAAAAAGAGTGGGAAAAAGTTTATGCTGAGGACTTCACTGAAGCAGAGAAGGCCAAGATTATTGAAGCGCTCAAGACTTCGGTCAAGAAGCTTGGCTTTGACAGCGAAAAAACCTATGGCCCAACCTTTGAAGACCGGGGTAGTCAGATTACATGGTCAGCCCTTGGTCAAGATATAGTTGATGAACTTGGCGAAGAGGGCCTTCGTGTCAAGCATGCATGGGATGCCGATAACGCAAAAAAGAATGCTGTTCGCGATGACGCAGCTGAGCTGCTGCCAGAATTTGAGGTTCGCGTCGGCGGCGTAACGTCTATTGACATTACGAAACCAGGTATCGACAAAGCATATGGTATGAAGAAACTTATTGATATGCTCGAAATTAGTAAGGATGAAATCTTATTTATCGGCGACCGCATCCAGGAAGGCGGTAACGATTATCCTGTTAAGCAAATGGGCATTGACTGCGTAGAGATTAGTACGTGGCAGGAAACTGCACATACTGTCCAGGGTATTATCTACGTCTCGTAAAACTTTTTTGTAACGGACAGAAAAAGCAGCCAGTATCGGCTGCTTTTTAATAGCTTAAGCGGCTTAAAAACTGCTATTATTAAGGCAACTATGCAGCCACAAAATCCTAACCCTATGCAGCCAGGGCCGTTGCCACCGTCGATGCCGCCTATGCCCGGCCAATCACCATCATATGCAGGTCAGCCACAGCCCCAACCTATGC
>Ga0075364_10002207_pt1 | contig 10916 bp, 8 predicted proteins | sample EndMetdeltDD1764_FD_71517 | JGI IMG/M metagenome (GOLD analysis project Ga0075364, IMG submission 71517) | Populus endosphere microbial communities from Tennessee, USA - Endosphere MetaG P. deltoides DD176-4 | ecosystem: Host-associated > Plants > Roots > Endosphere | place: USA: Tennessee...
ACCCATCCGAATACGTAGTGATAGATCGTGGCCACGGACGTGGCTGCAAAGCACAACAGAAAGCCGTAGAACGTCAGGTGATGGAAGCGGCGCCGCGACTGCGTGTAGGCGTCGTCCTCATTGGTGCAGCCTTCGCCGTGACCGCCGTCCAGGTAGCGCAAGCGCAACACCGCTGCCGCTGCCTCCAGGGCCGCGGGCGGCGAGGTCGGGGCATTGCTGGTGCTGAGCTTGACGTCGCGCAGGAAGCGGCGCACCCCCATGCCCAGTGCCAGCACGGCAAACAGGAACACCGGCGCGAACAGGCTCACCAGCAGGTTGTGAGGAAAGATGCGGTAGAAGTCGCCCTGTGCCGGGCTGTCCGGTGGCACACCCCAGAGCGTGCCATTCAAGGCCACGGCCAAGAGGAGGAACAGACTCAGCCCCACTGCGAGGGCCACCGACAGGGTCAGACCGTTGCGCTGGTAGAGCTTTCCCAGTGCAGGCGGCCAGGCGTAGTCCATGTAGGTCTGGCCGCGCACTTCGGCCATGGCGCGCGGTACGTTGACCGCGAATTCGTGCGGCGGGGCGTACTGGCACGAATGCAGACAGGCGCCGCAGTTGTGGCACAGGTTGGCCAGGTAATGCACGTCGGCCTTGGAGAACGTCAACCGGCGTGTCATGGCCGGGAAAACGGCACAGAAGCCTTCGCAGTATCGACAGGCATTGCAGATCTGCATCTGGCGCGCCACTTCGGATTCCGGTGCGCTCATGATGGGGATGACGCGTGGGGCGCGTGTGCCCGGCGGGGCGTCCGGACCGTTGCCGGCAGGGGCGCGGGTGATCGAATCAAGCGATGGCATGGCTGCGCTCCTGCGTGTCGGTGGGGTGCCCGGCCGCAGCCCGGGCCGCGGCGGCTGCCTGGGTGCCGGCAATGCGACCGAAGGCCGTGCCGATGCTCATGCCCACCCCGGCGGTGTAGCCTTTGCCCAGCACGTTGCCGGCCATCATTTCGCCGGCCACGAACAGGTTGGGGCTGGGTTGATCGCCGAATCGCACGGCAGCAGTGTCGTCCACTTTGAGTCCTAGATACGTGAAGGTGATGCCCGGCTTGACGGGATAGGCGTAGAACGGCGCAGTGTCCAGCGGCCGGGCCCAGTGGGTCTTGGCCGGCTCCAGTCCCTCGGTGTGACAGTCGTCCAGCGCGGTATGGTCGAATGTGCCGACCCGACAGGCCTCGTTGTAGCGCGAGATGGTGTCCACAAAGGTCGCTTCGTCCAGTCCCAGCTTGCGCGCCAATTCGGGCAGCGTGTCGGCCACGGTGCCGGAGAACACCGGCGGCATGAAGCGGCCGATGGCCTTCTGGTCGATGATCGAATAGGCGACCTGTCCGGGCTGCATGGCCACCAGCCGGCCCCAGATCGCATAGCGCTTGGGCCAAAAATCCTCGCCTTCGTCGTAGAAGCGTCTGGCCTCGCGGTTGACCACCACGCCCAACGACACGCAATCGATGCGCGTGCAGATTCCGCCGTCGTACAGCGGCGCGCGGGCGTCAATGGCCACCATGTGGCCTTGCGACGGATCGCCGATGCTGTCCGCGCCTTTGTCGATCATGTGCTTGAGCAGCACGCCCTGGTTAAAGCGCGTGCCACGGATCAGGAACTGGTCGGCCGGCCACTCGCCGCGCTCGTTCTGCCCCCAGGCTTCGCGCAGCCATTCGCGGTTCGACTCGAAGCCGCCGGCGGCCAGCACGCAGCTGCGCGCCTCGATGCGCTCGCCCGACTCGGTGATGGCGGCCACGAAGCGGCTGCCGTCTTGTTCGATCGAGACCACCGGGGTCTCGTAGCGGATGGTCACGCCCAGGCGCTCTGCGCTGCGATAGTAGGCATTGACCAGCGCCTTGCCTCCCCCCATGAAAAAGGCGTTGGTGCGCGCCACGTGCAGCGCGCCGGACAGCGGCGGCTGGAAATGCACGCCGTGGCTGCGCATCCAGTCGCGACAGGTGGACGACTCCCGGATGACCAGCCGCGCCAGGTGCTCATTGGTGATGCCCTGGGTGACCTTGAGCAGATCCTGCCAGAACTCTTCTTCGGGGTAGGCATCCACCAGCACGTCCTGGGGCGCATCGTGCATGCAGCGCAGGTTGCGGGTGTGCTGCGAGTTGCCGCCGCGCCATTCTTTAGGCGCGGATTCCAGCAGCAACACGGATGCGCCCGCCTCGCGGGCCATCAGGGCGGCACAGAGTGCGGCGTTGCCGCCGCCTACGACTAGTACGTCGATCACATCTTTCTCCAGAAGGTCGCGCCACTTTACGGCGCGGGCTCTTCATTGGAAAGGCGTGATGCAGCAACAGGTCTTCAGTTTTCGAGAATACTTGCGCCGCGCCAGCGTCCGGCTGCCACCAGGCTGCGCATGGTGTCTTCGATCACCACGCGCGTGGCCAGGGCGGCAGGCGACAGTTCGTCGTCCGACAGACTGGCCAGCATGTTCTGCCGGCCGGCGTGCTCGTCGGTGATCAGATTGAAGCGCAGGTCACGTGTGCGGTGCCGCGCCAGGGCGGCGCCGGGCTGGACGGTGGCACCGAGGCCGGCGTGCACCGCATCCATCAACAGCGCCAACCCGTCGATTTCGGCGACCACCGTGGGTTCGATCCGTTCGCGCGCGAAGGCGGCCGTGAGCGTGGCACGCAGGCCATGATGCGCACTGGGCAGGATCAGCGGCACGTCGGCCAGTTGCCGCAGGGCGAGCGTGGCCGTCGCCGCATGTGTGGCGGTAGCGGTAGAGGCGATGAGAAACAGCTTTTCTTCCAGCACGGGTTTGATGCTCAGTCGCTGTAGGGTGCCGGTTTTGAACAGTACTGCCAGGTCGAGCTGGCGTGCATGCAACATGTGCGTCAGATGTCCCGAGAGCGATTCGACCAGATGCAGGCGCACATCGGGATATCGCTCGCGCATCGCCTGGATGAGCGCCACGCCCAAAACGGATGCCGTGGTGGGTGCCAGCCCCACACTGACATGGCCGGACAGGCGCGCCTGCTGGGCGGCCAGCACGGCGTCGGCGGCATGTCGCAATGTGAGCTGCGCCTGATGCAGGAAAGCCGTACCGGCTGCGGTAGGGGTGACGCCGGCAGAGGAGCGCTGCAGCAGCCGGGTGCTGAGTTCGCCCTCCAATCGGCTGATCTGCTGACTCAGGGCCGAGGTGACGATGCCAAGTTCCAGCGCGGCGCGGCCCATGCTTCGCAGCTCGCACACTTTGACGAAGTACCTCAGCTGGCGCAATTCCATGTATTGATACGCCCGCGGGGGCGCCAGGTCGGGCTGCTGGCCGGCGGGGGCCGTGTGCCGCCTATGGGCGTCGGACGGTCAGCAGACGTGCTCGGGAAGCAGCGATTGTACGGTCTGCCGCAATTCGGACAGCGTGTAGGGTTTGCGCAACAGCGCCATGCGCTCTGGCGTATGGCCGCCTTCGGCAACAAAGTGCGCCGAATACCCGGTGACGAAGATGACCGGCAGGTTTCGCTTCTTTTCCAACACGGCGCTGGCCAGATCGAGACCGGTCACGCGGGGCATCCGCACGTCGGTGACCAGCAGATCGATGTCGTCGCGGGATTCGAGCATGACCATGGCCTGGCGCCCGCCAAGGGCGGAAAGCGTATGAAAGCCCAGCTCCTCCAGCGACTGCACCATCACCGACAGCACCATGTCGTCATCATCGACGGCCAGGGCAGTCAGAACTTTTCGGTCGGATACGGAAGTCATGTGGTAGTGGTCAAGAGGAGAGCAGGGGGCAGTGGGCAGTACGCCAGTATGCGCAAGCCAATTGTTACCAGCAAACGCTGTGCCTGTCACGCCTGAAAGAATTCCGAAGATGGCGCAACCACATGGCGATCGACTAAAGGTTATGCTTTCGGGTAGCGCCCCCCTTTTAGAGCCCCTATGACTGAAGACCCACGCCCTGCACCGGCACCCTCCCGCGCACCGCCAGCGGACAGGACCGGACTCGACCGCGCGTCCTCCGCACCAGGGGCGCAGCGAAAGGGCGAGGTCGATCGGTTGCTGACCACGTGCGACACCGAACCCATCCGGATTCCAGGAACGATCCAGCCGCACGGTTTTCTGGTTGGAATCGACAGCCAGACCTGGCTGGTCGATTGGGTGAGCGAGAATCTGCAGGCCCATATCGATGTGAATGCCCAGGATGCGCTGGGCATGTCGGCGGCCGATCTGCTGGGCCGGGTCTCGCCCGATCTGCTGGCCCAGTTGAAAAACGTGGTGCTGCCGGAAGATCTCGCGATGTTGCAACCGCTGCCGGTCGGCGGGCGCTGCTACAACGTGACGGCTTTCCGCTCGCGCAATGAGCTTGTGGTGGAGTTCGAGCTGCGCGACGACCTGACCAGTTCGCTCGATACGCTGTATCCGCAACTGCGCGCCACGGTCGAGCGGATCCAGAGCGCGGATGACTTCGCCCAATTGTTCGAGATCGTCGGCGCGCAGGTGGGAGCCTGGACCGGCTTTGACCGGGTGCTGGTCTATCGATTCGACAAGCAGTGGAACGGCACGGTCGTGGCCGAACAGAGCAACGGGACCTTTGCCTCCCTGCTGGATCTGCGTTTCCCGGCCAGCGACATCCCGGCGCAGGCGCGCGAGCTCTACCGCACCAACCGCATTCGCATGATTCCGGATGCCAACTACGAACCCGTTCCCTTGCTGGCGCGGCGGGCATCGGCAGGCGCGCTCGACTTGTCTCAATCCGTGCTGCGCAGCGTATCGCCGGTGCATCTGCAATACATGCGCAACATGGGCACCCCGGCATCCATGTCATTCTCGATTTTGCGAGATGGCCAGTTGTGGGGGCTGGTGTCCTGCCACCACAGCTCGCCGCGGCGCGTGCCGACGCACGTGCGTGCGGCCTGCGATTTTATCGTTCAGGTGCTCGGCATCCAGCTCGCCGCCAAGGACCGCAACCTTGACGCCGCCGACCGGGTGGCGCGCCAGAATCTGCATGCACGCCTGCTGGGCAACATGGCGCAGGAACAGCACTTCGTGGATGGCTTGTTGCGATATCCCGAGCCATTCATGGCCATTGCCGACGCCGCGGGCGCGGCCGTGGTCATCAACGGTGAGTGCGGCACCGTCGGACAGACGCCGACGATGGACGAGATTACCGATCTGGTGAACTGGCTGGCCGACACGCACCCAAATGACGAGGTCTTTGCATCTGATTCGCTGATCAACGAGATACCCGACGCGCAGGGCATGGCCGAGCGGGCCAGCGGCGTGCTGGCCATCTCGATCTCGCAGATCCACCGCAGTTATGTGCTGTGGTTCCGCCCCGAGCAGATCCAGACCGTGACGTGGGGCGGCGATCCGACCAAGCGCGACACGGACGGGTCGGGCCGCCTGAGCCCTCGGACCTCGTTCGAAGCCTGGAAGGAGACGGTCCGCAACCAGTCGGCCGAGTGGACCACGCCCCAGATCGAGACCATCGAGGCGCTGCGCCACTCCATCATCGGCATCGTGATGCGCAATGCCGAGGAGCTGGCCGACCTGTCCGGTGAACTCAAGCGCAGCAACGCCGAACTCGAAGCGTTTTCGTACTCGATCTCTCACGATTTGCGCGCGCCGTTCCGGCATATCGTGGGGTATGCCGAGCTGCTGCGCGAGATGCCCGAGTTGCAGAACGAAGAGCAGGCCACGCGCTATATCACCACCATCATCGAAAGCGCCCACATCGCGGGCGAACTGGTGGACGGCCTGCTCGGCTATTCGCAAACCGGCCGGATGACCTTGAGCAAGCGCAAGGTAGACATGGACGCTTTGCTGAACGACACGCTCAAGGTGCTGGAGCCGGACCTCAAGGACCGCAAGATCGAGTGGGAGATCGGAGAACTGGGCCGCGCCTACGGCGACCCGGGCATGTTGCGTCGAGTGCTGCAGAATCTGCTGAGCAATGCCATCAAGTACACCCGCACGCGCGAGGTCGCCGTCATCAAGGTGGCGCGCGAAGTCACTGATTCGGAAGTCATCTATTCGGTGAGCGACAACGGCGTGGGCTTTGACATGCAATACGTGGGCAAGCTGTTCGGCGTGTTCCAGCGCCTGCATCGTATGGAAGAGTTCGAAGGAACCGGCATCGGCCTGGCCAACGTGAAGCGCATTGCCCAGCGCCATGGCGGGCGCGCGTGGACCCAGGCTGAACTCAATCGCGGCGCGACTTTCTACTTTTCCTTACCCCGGTAATCATTACTGAACGACGATGAGCATGATCAAGAAAATCTTGCTGGTTGAAGACAACCCTAAAGATCTCGAGTTAACACTGGTCGCGCTGGATCGCAGCCTGCTGGCCAACGAAGTCATCACGGCTCGCGACGGTGTCGAAGCCATCGACTGGCTGTTCTGTCAGGGCGCCCATGCCGATCGCATGGCGGAAGATCCTGCCGTCGTCCTGCTGGACCTGAAGTTGCCGCGGCTGGACGGGCTGGACGTCTTGGCCAAGATCAAGGGCGATGAGAAAACGCGCCACATTCCGGTGGTGATGCTGACCGCTTCGCGCGAGGAAGCCGATCTGGTGCGCAGCTATGACCTGGGCGTGAACGCCTTCGTGGTCAAGCCTGTGGACTTCCAGGAGTTCTTCAAGGCGATTCGTGACCTGGGCATGTTCTGGGCTGTGCTGAACGAGCCGCGTCCTTCCCGCCCGACTGACGAACCCATGAAGGTCACGCAGGCATGACTGCGGACGAGCGTCCGGTCAGTATTCTGCTGCTCGAAGACAGCGACCTCGATGTCGAGTTGCTGCGGGCGAGCTTGCGCCGTGGCGGAGTGAAGTACACGCTGGAGCGGGTGTACACGCGGGCCGATTTCGAGAGCATGTTGTTCGCGCAAGAGTTCGATGTCATTCTCGCCGACTTCGTTTTACCCGACTTCGACGGGCTGACGGCGCTGAGCCTGGCGCACGCGAACCGGCCGGATACGCCATTCATCTTCGTCTCCGGCACGCTGGGCGAGGAAGTGGCCATCGAGTCCTTCAAGCGCGGGGCCACCGACTACGTCATCAAGCAGCGCCTGGAGCGCCTGCCTGCCGCGATCCAGCGCGCGCTGTCCGAAAAACAGGAAAGACTGGCGCGCCGCCAGGCCGAGCAGCGACTGCTCGACATGAACGCGACGCTGGAGATGACTGTCGCCGAGCGCACCAAGGAGCGGGATTTGGTCTGGCGCTTGAGCCAGGATCTGTTCATGCTCGCCGACGGTGACGGGCGCATCAGCAGCGTGAACCCGGCATGGACGGCCTTGTTGGGCCGCACCACCGAATCGATCGAAGGCCAGATGCTCTCCACGCTGGTGGCTGACCAGGAACAGCCCAGACTGCGCGACGTGCTGGCCCGCTTCGGCCAGGTCAATCGCGGCCGCGACATCGATCTGCGCATGTGTCACGTCGACGGAACGGTGCGCACGGTGTCGTGGACCGTGGTCAAGTTGCCCAACGGTCAGTATTACGGTGCCGGGCGCGACATCTCCGAACGGCTCTCGCTCGAAGCGCAGCTGCGTCAGGTGCAGAAGATGGAGTCCATCGGTCAACTGACAGGCGGAGTGGCGCACGACTTCAACAACCTGCTGACGGTCATCCTGGGCAATCTGGAGACGCTGCAGCGCGCCCAGAGCGAGGACACGCCACAGCGGCTGCGCAACGCGGCGGCCAATGGCCTGCGTGGCGCAGAACGGGCGGCCGAACTGATTCGCAGCCTGCTCGCGTTCTCGCGCCGGCAAGCGCTGGAGCCCCAGGCGGTCGACATCAACAATCTGCTGACCAGCGTGTCCGATCTGCTGGGTCGGACGCTGGGTGAGCAGATCGTGCTCAAGTCGCAGACCCGTGCCGACGCCTGGACGGCATACGTCGATCGCAACCAGCTCGAAAACGCCATCATCAACCTGGCCGTCAATGCACGTGATGCCATGGGCGATGGCGGCACGCTGTCGCTGTACACCGAGAATGTCGAGCTGGATGCCGCGTACTGCGAGCAGCACTCGGACAAGACGCCGGGCGAGTACCTCGTGCTGACCGTGGCTGACACCGGCGTGGGCATGACCGAGGACACGATCAGCCGCGCCTTCGACCCTTTTTTCACGACCAAGGCTGAGGGCGAGGGGACCGGACTGGGCCTGAGCCAGGTCTATGGGTTCGTCAAGCAAAGCGGGGGGCACGTCAAGATCCAGTCCGCGCCCGACGCCGGCACGCGGGTGCATCTTTACCTGCCTCGCCTGTCGCCGAATCAGGTCGCCGCGCCGGTACACGTGACCGAGAGCGACGCGCTGCCACGGGCCCGTCCGGGCGAAACGGTCCTGGTCGTCGAGGACGAGGAAGGGGTGCGCGCGCACGCCACCGACATCCTGCGTGAGCTGGGGTACAGCGTGCTGGAAGCCGGTGACGGTGCCAGCGGGCTGACCATGCTGCGCGCGCATCCCGAGATCGACCTGCTGTTCACCGATGTCGGGCTGCCCAACGGGATGAACGGCAAGGCGCTGGCCCATGCCGCGCAATCCGAGCGTGCCGATCTGCCGGTACTGTTCACCTCGGCCTACGCGGCAGAGGTGCTGGTCAGCGACAATCGGCTGGATGCCGGAGTCGCACTGATCACCAAGCCCTATACGCTGAACCGCCTGGCGCAGCGTGTGCGCCGGGCGCTGGACGATGCCGTGCGCGCGCGCCAGGGGATGGCACCGGTGGCCGCACCGGGTGGGGATCCCTCCTCGCCCTGCGTCCTGCTGGTCGAGGATGACTTCATGTTGCGCACGCTGGCCGTGGAGTCGCTCGAGGCCGAGGATTTCGAGGTGCAGCAGGCCGAGTCGATTGCCGATTGCATGGCCGCCGTGGATGCCGCCGGTCTGCAGCGTTATGCCGTGGCCATCATCGACATCGGTCTGCCGGATGGCCGGGGTGATGTGCTGGCCAAGACGCTGCGTCGCCTGCGCGCCGATCTGCCGGTCCTGATCCTGAGCGGCAACATCTCACAGATCGAAGATCCCTCGTTCTATGGCGACCCGTTGGTTGCCCTGCTCGAAAAGCCCTATCGTCGCATGACCCTGCTCAACACACTCAAGACCCTGATTTCGCATGCCTGATCTGCCGTCCGCCACACCGTCACTGGACATGGCAGCCATTCGTGCCGACGTACCCGCCGCGGGCAGACAGACTTTTCTGAACAGTGCCGGATCGTCACTGATGCCGCGTCCGGTGGTGCAAGTCATGCATGACTACCTCTACCTGGAGGCCGAAGTCGGGGGATATGCCGCCCAGCAGCAGCAGGCTGAGGCCTTGGCTCACGTCTACCAGGCTGCCGCCGACCTGATCTGTGCCAGGCCGACCGAGATCGCGCTGATGCAAAGCGCCACCGCAGCCTGGCAGATGGCGTTCTATTCGCTCGCCCTGGGTGCCGGCGACGTGGTGTTGACCTGCGAGGCCGAGTACGCCGCCAATGTGGTGGCCATGCTGCAGTTGCGCGAGCGTCTGGGCATCCGCTTCGAGGTCGTGCCCAGCGACCCGGACAGTGGTGAGCTCGATCTGCAGGCGCTGGCGCGCATGCTGCGGCCCGAAGTCAAGTTGATTGCGATGACGTGGGTGCCGACCAACGGCGGACTGGTCAACCCCGCGGCCGAAGTGGGCGCGCTGGCACGGGCGCACGGCGTGCCCTACCTGCTCGATGCCTGCCAGGCCGTGGGTCAGTTGCCGGTCGATGTGAATGGACTGGGCTGCGACATGCTGTGCGCAACCGGGCGCAAGTTTCTGCGCGGGCCGCGCGGCACGGGCTTTTTGTTCGTGCGCCAAGATTTCATGGACAGGCTGGTGCCGCATACCATCGACCACTTTTCGGCCGAGTGGACCGACGCGCAGCGTTACACGCTGCGCGACGATGCCCGTCGCTACGAGATTTGGGAGACCAACTGCGTCGGTCAGGTCGGCCTGGGTGCCGCGCTGGACTATGCGCTCGGGCTGGACATGCACGCCATTGCGTCACGCAATGCGTCGCTGGCTGCGCAGGCACGCGAAGGCTTGTCCGGCATCGCGGGCGTGACGGTGCGCGACCTGGGGCGCTCGCCCTGCGCCATCGTGACCTTCACCGTCCAGGACATGCCGGCGGCCGACGTGGTCTCGCGGGCACGTGAGGCGGGTATCGCCATGGGGGTGTCTTCGCCTCCAAGCACCCGGCTCGATGCCATGCGCCGGCAACTGCCCGATCTGGTGCGCGCATCGCCGCACTACTTCAACCTGCCCGAAGAGATCGAGACGCTGGTGCGTGTCGTACACGCGTTGCGCCGGTCCCGCTGAGCCGCTTCAACGGGCCGGCCTGCCCGCCTACTGCGGCAGATTGCGTGCCGCGCTCAGCTCGGCGCGCGCCTCTTCGAGCTTGCGCTGGGCTTTCTCGATCTTGCGGGCCCGACCGTCGGCCTGCGCCTCTTTCAAGTCGTGTTCGCGCTCGCGCACCTCTTCTTCTGCATCCTTGATCGCCTCCTCGCGCTCGGCGCGCAGACCGGCCTCGCTGCAGTTTGCGCGGGCCTCGGCCAGGGCGGTGCGCAGGCCGTCGGCACGCCGGGTATTGCCCGCTGCCTGGGCCTGATCCAGTTCAGACTGGATGCGGCAGAACTTGGCTTCGCAGCCCTTGGCCGCTGCGCAGGTCTGCGTGGACGCCGCGCTGGCGGCAGGCGCGGCGTGAGCCGACGGGGCACACGCCAAGGCGGCCGTGGCCAGCAGCAGCGCCAGCATGGGCCGGACGCCGCCAGCGGATGCCGGCACCGTTTGGGATCGCTTGGGCCGGCCTTGGCCGACGGGCGCCCGAAGCAGGTGAGACAACGCAGTGTGACGCAATGCAGTGTGACGCATATCAGACTCCTTCATCCGTAAGATCAACCATCCACCGATCAACCAATCAACCATCCACCGATCAACCA
>Ga0075364_10002210_pt1 | contig 10915 bp, 12 predicted proteins | sample EndMetdeltDD1764_FD_71517 | JGI IMG/M metagenome (GOLD analysis project Ga0075364, IMG submission 71517) | Populus endosphere microbial communities from Tennessee, USA - Endosphere MetaG P. deltoides DD176-4 | ecosystem: Host-associated > Plants > Roots > Endosphere | place: USA: Tennessee...
GTCTAGCTCGCGGGGCGCCGAGCGGCGGGACGCCGGCAGGGTTAGGCGACGGCGGCGAGGACGTTCTGGATGTCGATCCAGAGGTCTTCGACGTCCTCGATGCCCACCGAGAGGCGGATCAGGCCCTCCGGCACGGATTCGGGTTCGCCGGGATGCCGTCGGCGTCGTTCCCAGGTCGACTCGACACCGCCGAGGCTCGTGGCGTAGGTGATGATGTCGCTCTGCTCGGTCATTTTCTGTGCGACCGTGGCGCCTCCGGCGACCTCGAAGGCGATGATCGTGCCGAAACCGGGATAACGGCTGTAGACGATGTGGCGCGACGCCGAGAGCCGTCGGTGCAGCTCCTTGGCATTGGCCTCAGCCCGGTCGAGTCGCACGTGCAGCGTGCGCACGCCGCGGGCCGCGAGCCAGGTCTCCATCGCCCCGGGGATGGCGCCGAGCACCGTGCGGCGCTTCTCGATAGCGGCGAAGGCGCGGTCGTCGTTGGTCACGATGGCCCCGAGGATGAGGTCGCTGTGCCCGGCGAGCAGCTTCGACGCCGAGTGGACCACGAAGTCGGCGCCGAGGTCGAGTGGTTTCTGGCGCAGGGGAGTCGCGAAGGTGTTGTCGACCGCGACCGCCGCTCCGGCCTGCGTGGCCGCTCGGGCGATGGTCTCGATGTCGGCGATCTCGAGCGCCGGATTGGTCGGCGACTCGATCCAGACCAGGGCGGCGCCCTCACAGGCCGTGACCACCTGGGGTGTGTTGTCGATGTCGACCAGGCGCAGCTGCACCTGTCCCCGTCGATCGCGTTCGACGAGCTGGGCGATCGTGCCGTAGTAGGCATGGCGTGGCGCGACCACGACGGCGCCGATGGGGACCAGATCGAACAGCGCAGCCGAGGCCGCGACGCCAGATGAGAACGCTAGAGCCCGTCCGCCTTCGAGCGCACCGAGCACCGTTTCGAAGGAGTCCCAGGTGGGATTGCCTTGACGCCCGTACTCCGACGCGCCGCCAGGCACAAGTGCGCTCGCGAGTGTCATCGGTGCGTTGAGCGGCCCCCCCGGGACGCGGTCCGGACGCCCGGCGCCGACCGCGATGGTCGAGGGCGACAGTTCGTGTCCATGCATCAAGCCATTGTGCACGGCACGGCCCCAGGTCAAAACGATAGGGTTCTGGTCAATGAGCCTGACGCCCCCTGCCTCCGACAAGTCCCGACTCGCCGTCGTCTTCGGCGGACGCTCCAGCGAGCACGGTGTCTCGTGCCTGACGGCCCGCGAGGTGCTCGCGGCCATCGACACCGACCGCTACGAGGTACAGCCCGTCGGCATCACCCGGGCAGGCGCCTGGGTTGAGGAGACCGCCGACTGGGGCGATCTCGAGAAGGGGACGCTGCCCGCTGTCCGCGATGACCTGCCGCCCTTCGCCTGGGAGCGGCTGCGCGAATTCGACGCGGTGTTCCCGTTGCTGCACGGCCCGTGGGGCGAAGACGGCACGATCCAGGGCCTCCTGGAGATGGCCGACGTCCGCTACGTCGGCGCCGGTGTCCTGGCCAGTGCCGTCAGCATGGACAAGCCGTTCACCAAGACGGTCTTCTCCGCCGCAGGTCTCCCGCAGATCCCGTACGTGACGATCCGTCCGTGGGAGTGGAAGCAAGACCGCTCCCGGGTGGAGGCGCGTATCCGTGCACTCGGGCTGCCGGTCTTCGTCAAACCCGCCCGGGCGGGCTCGAGCTCCGGCGTCATGATGGTTGACACGTGGGACGAGCTCGACGGGGCGATCCTCACGGCTCGCGACTTCGACCCCAAGGTCATCGTCGAGTCGGCCGCGAAGGGCAAGCGCGAGCTGGAGTGCGCTGTTATCCAGGGCTCGGACGGCAAGCCCATCGCCAGTGTGGTGGGCGAGATCACGGTGGCTGAAGAGTCCCATCACGACTTCTACGACTTCGAGGCCAAATACCTCGACGGCACGAGCGTGAACGTTGTCCCCGCCGACATCCCCGTCACCCTGAGCGAGCGCATCCGTACATATGCCCTGCAGGCCTTCGAGGCCGTGGGTTGCGAGGGTCTGGCCAGGGTTGACTTCTTCCTGACCGATGACGGACTGGTGATCAACGAGATCAATACCCTGCCCGGCTTCACCCCGTACTCGATGTTCCCGGTGCTCTGGGAGGCCAGCGGGGTCTCGTACCGCGACCTGGTCGAGCGGCTCATCCAGCTGGCCCTGCAGCGGGACACCGGTCTGCGCTGACCCCTCTACACGCAGGGTTCGACGGGCGGGTCGTGTTTCTTGACGGCATCGGCGACGTCGGCCAGGGCGTCGGAGGCGGGGTCGTACGTCTCGGGGACCTCGACGCTGACGTAGAACCGTCGACCGACCGTTGTGAACAGGTATCCGTCGGCGATGGTCTCGGCGAACCAATCGACGTCGGCCACGGGGTAGCACGCGGAGATCTTGGTCAGTCCGGCCGGCTTCTCGACTCCGCACCGCAGGATGATCGGCGGTGCCCCCCACGCGATGGCGTTGTCGCCGTCGACCAAGATCGCGTCCTCACCGGCGACGGTCTGTGGAGAGTCTGCGAACAGGGCCTTGCAGTCGACCTGGGTGCCGGGCTCGGTCGGGTACGCGTCGACGCCGAGTCCGGGGCTGCAGCCGCCGAGCACGAGGGCCGCCAGCAGCAGGAGTCTCCTCACGGCCGGTCGGATCAGATGCGGACGACGGGGCAGGTCAGGGTGCGCGTGATGCCGGCGACCGACTGGATGCGCGACACGACGAGGGTGCCGAGCTCGTCCATCGTGGGTCCTTCAGCGCGGACGATCACGTCGTACGGTCCCGTGACGTCTTCGGCGAGTGTGACGCCCTCGATGGCACCGATCGCCCGTGCGACGTCAGCGGCCTTGCCGACCTCGGTCTGGACGAGGATGTAAGCCTGCACGGCCATCGATGACTCCTTGGGTATACGGGTCGGACTGTGACACGCTACCGGATCCCGGCGGTAAGCCGACGTCCGGCTGCGGGAGGATGGACCCATGACGGCACAGGCAGCGGACGGGCCCACGATCGGCGACATCGGGGAGTTCGGTCTGATCGATCAGGTGCGTGCCCACATCGGCGACAACCGGCACATCCTCATCGGCTCGGGCGACGATGCCGCACATGTCTCCACCAATGACGGCACGTTTGTCGTGTCGACCGATCTGCTGATCGAGGGTCGTCACTTCCGGCGCGACTGGTCGACGGCCTACGAGGTGGGTCGCAAGGCGGCTGCCGCCAATCTGTCCGACATCAACGCAATGGGCGGGGTGGCGACAGCCATGACGGTGGGCTTCGGCGCACCGGCCGATCTCCCGGTCGCCTGGGCCTTGGACATGGTGCGCGGCTTCGAGGTGGAGTGCGCCCACGTGGGTGCCCACATCGTGGGCGGTGACGTCACGGCCTCCGATGCGATTGTCATTGCCGTGACCGCGATGGGTGACGCGGTGCGTCCGGTGCGTCGATCAGGCGCGATGCCCGGGGACGTCGTGGCCTTCGCCGGCGACCTCGGGTTGGCGGCAGCGGGATTCGCGACGTTGAGCCGCGGCTTCCGCTCACCCAAGGCCGCCGTCGAGGCGCATAAGGTGCCGCATCCGCCCTATTCAGCCGGACCTCAGGCGGCGGGTGCCGGGGCCACCTCGATGACCGATATCAGCGACGGGCTGCTCGCTGACCTCGGGCATGTGGCTGAGGCCAGTGGGGTCGCGGTCGACCTCGATTCTTCGGCGTTTGTCATCCCCGAGGCGGTGGCGACCGTCGGCGAAGCCCTCGGTCGCCGTGCCCTGGACTTCGTGCTGACCGGCGGCGACTCGTACGCCCTGGTCGCGACGTTCAGCGCCGAGACGTCCCTGCCGACTGGCTGGACCCAGATCGGCACCGTCTCCGAGGGCGCGGGCGTGACGGTCGATGGCGAGACGTACGACGGCCCGGAGGGCCACCAGCACTTTCGCTGAGACCGAGGCTCCTCCGCCGTCCTGCGAGGCGACGTGCACATCTCCGAGAGCCCTTGAGGTTCGTCCCAGAAGGGCCTACCCGATCCAGTAGCGCCGGCGCGGCGGCAGGTCAGGATCGGTGTGTTCGACGACGTTCTCGAGCACGCCGTGGTTGGCCTCGATGACACGCGCCGAGGCGAGATTGTCGTCGTCGCAGGTCACCAGAATCCGGTGGACCCCGCGCGCCCGAAGGATCTCCACCGACTGCCGCAGGATCTCCGTCGCGTGGCCCTGACGTCTGAAAGCGGGGCGCACCGCATAGCCGATGTGCCCGCCGAGGGTCCGCAGGAAGTCGTCCAGGTCCCAGCGAATCGAGGCTCGGCCGATGACCTGGCCGTCCACCACCGCGACCAGCTCGCAATGAGCCACGAAGTCGGCGGGCAGGTTGATGCCGTCCTCCCAACCGTGGACAAGCGAGACGTACTCGCGCCAGGGCAGGTCGGCGCGGTGGGTGTATGTCCAGTGCCCGCCCTCGGCCGCCATCTCCGCCACGGCGGCCGTGACGTCTGCCTCGTCACCCAGATCGAGTCGGCGCAATGTCAGTCGGTGCTCACTCATCCCTGGATCCTGACGATGGGCACGGCAGCCTCGGGCTGATGGCGTCTGCGGGAACAGCAGCGGCGACCCCGACTGAGTCGAGGTCGCCGAGTGCGTCGTCCGTGACGACGTGGACAGGTGCGCCCTGGTGGTGGGTCACCGGTGACCGGGGACCCGGCGTCGCTAGCGAGAAACCTTGCCGGCCTTGAGGCATGAGGTGCAGACGTTGACCCGCTGGGGCGTTCCGTTGATGACGGCGCGCACGCGCTGGATGTTGGGATCGAAACGACGCTTCGTGCGTCGGTGCGAGTGGGAGACGTTGTGGCCGAAACCAGGTCCCTTGGCACACACATCACAGACCGCAGCCATGGCGAACTCCTGAAATTTGAGACTTCTCGAGACGATGCTCGAACGATGGGGGCGCCCGCGAACCGACAGGCCAGCGGACAACCGCTCAAGAATAGCCGACGACCCGACGCCGGCGCCAATCAGCACCGTACGTCCGCCGCGCGGTCGGTCCCGGGCGATAGCCTCACCCTCATGGGCCTCACCCTCAACGCCGCAGCTTTCCGCGCGTGGACGCAGCTGTGCGCCGGGGCCCTGTCATCGGCACGGGCCGAGATCGACGCTCTCAACGTCTTTCCGGTGCCCGACAGCGACACCGGCACCAATGCCTACCTGACCTTCGTGTCGGGTGCCGACGCAGTCGCTGCCCAATCCGTCGACTCGGCCTTCGACGACGTGGTCACGGCCTATGTCGACGGCCTCCTGACCGGCGCCAAGGGCAACACCGGCGTGATCCTCTCGCAGCTGGTCCGGGCCTGCTTCCGGGTGCTGGCGACCGATCGCGAGCTCAGCGCCGCCGATGTCGCCGAGGCGTTTGTCGCCGCCTCCGAGGCGGCCTGGGCGGCCGTCGGTGCGCCCGTCGAGGGCACGATCCTGTCGGTGGCCAAGGCCGCCGCGGCGGGTGCCACCGAGGCGGCGCAGTCAGGGGCTGACGGGCGGACGGTCTTCGGCCGAGCGGCGCGGGCGGCGCGCGAAGCATTGGCCCGCACCCCCGAGCAGATGGACCTGCTGATGCGGGCGGGCGTCGTCGACGCGGGCGGCCGTGCCCTGGTGGTTGTGCTCGACGCCACCGAGCAGGCGCTGACAGGACGCATCCCCGACCAGGTCGCGGCCCACGTGCCACAACCCCTGCAGGTGTCGATGGACGACCTCAGCGCCGACGGGCCGTCCTATGAGGTGATGTACCTCCTCGAGGCCGACGATGACCGCATCCCCGACCTCCGGGCGGCACTCATGGCGCTGGGCGACTCGTTGGTTGTGGTCGGCGGCGACCGGCTCTGGAATGTCCACGTGCATGTAGACGACGTCGGGGCCGCGATCGAGGTGGGTATCGCGGCGGGGCGTCCCTATCGCATCGCCGTCACTCACTTTGCCGACCAGATCGCCCAGGGTCCGTCGACGGGTCGGGTTGTCATCGCGGCGACAACCGGGAAGGGGCTCACCGAGCTGTGTCAGCAGGCCGGCGCCCACACGCTCGAGTTCACCCGGGAGCGTCCGCTGACCGTCGCCGAGATGAGCGCGTCGCTGCGCGACCTCGGGGCCGGCGAGATCATCGTGCTGTCCAACAACAAGCGGTACATCCGCCAGTTCGAGGCAGCCGCCCGAGCCGCTCGCCAGGACGGCGTTCGCGTTGCCGTCATCCCGACCCACGCGCAGGTCCAGGGCCTCGCGGCACTGGCGGTGCACGATCCCGGCCTGGGCTTCGACGAGGTTGTTGTCATGATGTCGAGCGCGGCCGCGCACACGCAGCACGGGGCCGTCGCCTTTGCCACCGAGCCGGGCATCACGATGGCGGGCGCCGTCGCCCCGGGCGATGTGCTGGGCGTCGTGATGGGCGACTTCGCGGTCATCGGCGACGATGTGCTGGTCGTCGCCCGGGCGGTCATCGACCGGCTCCTGTCGCCGGCCGCCGAGATGGTCACGATCGTCCTCGGCGAGGGCTCCGATCCGGCCTACGAGGACGCGGTCAGCGACTACTTGCGCACCACACGCCCCGATGTCGACCTGGTGGTCTACGACGGTGGCCAGGAGAACTACCCGCTGTTCATCGCGGTGGAGTGATGGTCGATCTCACCACCAAGCTCGTCAGAGTGCTCGGCGACAAGACGGCGACCCCCCTGGCCAAGGCGTTCGAGATGCACCTCGTCGGCGACCTGCTGCGGCACTATCCACGCCGCTACGTCGAGCTCGGGAGGGCCAGCAACCTGTCCGATCTACGGGTCGGGCAGCACGCCACAGTGATGGCCCGGGTCGTCGAGGCCAAGAACTACTCCTTTGGGCCAGGTGGCCGTCGTACCCGTACCGAGGTCATCGTCACCGACGACACAGGGGCCCGGCTGTCGTTGACGTTCTTCCAGCAGCGGTGGCTCTCCGAGCGGATGAAACCCGACATGGTGTGCCTGTTCTCGGGTGAAGTCGGCGCTTTCAACGGCAAGCTCCAGTTGACCCACCCCGACTACGACCTGTTCGACGAGGACGGCGACGCCGCGACGTCCCGCCTGGCGCGCGGCATTCTGCCGATCTACCGGGCCTCCGCCAAGGTGCCCACGTGGAAGCTCGAACGATTCATCGGAATGTGCCTCGACATGCTGGACGAGGCAGACGACCCCCTGCCGGATGAGGTCCGGTCGGCCCGTGGCTTCGCCGGCATGGCGGCCGCGCTCGAGAGCATCCATCGGCCGCACAGCATGGGTGAGGCGGTCAACGCCCAGAAGCGATTCCGGTTCGAAGAGGCATTTGTCGTCCAGACCGTCTTCGCGCAGCGGCGCCATGCTCTGGAGCAGGAGCGAGCAGCGTCGCGACCCGCTGTCGCTGACGGGCTGCGCGACCGTTTCGAGCAGCAGCTCCCGTTCACCCTCACCGACGGTCAGCGCAACGTCGTCGACGAGATCTCCGCCGATCTCGCCCGCACCCGTCCGATGCATCGGCTGCTGCAGGGAGAGGTTGGCTCCGGCAAGACGATCGTCGCCCTCATGGCGATGCTGCAAGTGGTCGACGCGGGTGCGCAGACGGCGCTGCTCGCACCGACCGAAGTGCTGGCCTCGCAGCACTACCGGGGCATCACCGCGATGCTGGGAGACCTGGCCAAGGGTGGAATGTTGGGCGCCGCTGACGTCGCGACGCGGGTGCGACTGCTGACCGGTTCGATGGGGGCCAAGGCCCGCAAAGCCTCGCTGCTCGACGCCGCCTCGGGCGAGGCGGGCATCGTCATCGGCACCCATGCGCTGATCCAGGATCATGTGCAGTTCGCCGAGCTGGGGCTGTTGGTTGTCGACGAGCAGCACCGATTCGGAGTCGAGCAACGCGCCGCCCTGGTCGATCGTGCCGATGTCCGACCCCATGTGCTGGTCATGACGGCCACGCCCATCCCGCGCACCATCGCGATGACGGTGTTCGGCGACCTCGAGATCTCGACGCTGCGTGAGCTGCCGGCGGGTCGTCAGCCCATCCAGACCACCGTCGTTCCTGCTGTCGAGCGTCCTGCCTGGCTCGAACGGGGGTGGGAGCGCGTGCGCGAGGAGGTTGGCAAAGGACGTCAGGCCTATGTTGTTGTGTCGCGCATCGGTGGTCCTGACGACGACGGCACGTCCGAAACGCACTCGCTTGTCGAGCTGTACGACGAGCTTGCCGCCGGGAGGCTGAGCGGTCTGCGGGTCGGCGCGCTGCATGGGCGGATGACACCCGACGAGAAGGACGCGACGATGTCCGCCTTCGCGGCCGGAGACCTGCAGGTGCTGGTCGCGACCACCGTCGTCGAGGTCGGCGTCGACGTTCCCAACGCCACGGCCATGGTCATCATGGACGCCGACCGGTTCGGGGTGTCCCAGCTGCACCAGCTGCGGGGGAGGGTGGGCCGTGGTTCCGAGGCGGGCCTGTGCCTGCTGGTCACCGCCAGCGAGGCCGACTCCCCGGCGCGCGAGCGGCTCGACGCCGTCGCGTCCACGACGGACGGCTTCGAGCTGTCACGGCTCGACGTGGAGCTGCGACGCGAGGGCGATGTCCTGGGAGCCGCCCAGTCCGGCGTCCGGTCGAGTCTTCGGCTGCTGTCGGTGGTCAAGGACGGTGACGTCATCGACGATGCGCGATCGGCCGCGGATGCCGTGGTGCTCGCCGACCCGTCGCTGGCCACCCATCCGGCGCTGGCCGCCGCCGTCGACGTCCTCGAACACTCCGAGCAGGCCGATTTCTTGGAGCGCACATGACGGAGCGCGTATGACCCGCATCATCGCCGGACGCTACGGCGGCAGGCGCATCCAGACGCCCAAGGGCGACGGCACCCGGCCGACCAGTGATCGGGTGCGCGAGGCGCTGTTCTCGTCCCTGGAGTCCGAGCTCGGCGGCTTCGACGGCGTCGCGGTGCTGGATCTGTTCGCGGGCTCCGGCGCCCTGGGGCTCGAGGCCCTGTCGCGAGGTGCGGCGAGCGCGGTCCTCGTGGAGTCCCATGCACGAGCCGCGGCAGTCATCCAGGCCAATGTGCGGGACCTCGGTGCCTCGGGATCGGTGCAGCGGGTCAAGGCCGAGACCTTTGTCGAGCATCCCCACGAGCCCGGCTTCGACCTGGTCTTCGTCGATCCGCCATACGTCATGGAGACAGCCGCGGTGGCACGCCTCGTCGCCAGGCTCGCTGAGGACTCGGCCGCGGGTGCGCTGTTCGTCGTCGAGCGGTCGACCCGCGATCCGTTCGAGTGGCCGCAGGGTGTCGAGGAGATCAGGACCAAGAAGTACGGCGAGACGACGCTGTGGTTCGGGCGCGCTGCGGTACGGTCGCTGACATGACGAAGGTCGTGTGCCCCGGTTCTTTCGACCCCGTGACCAACGGTCACCTCGACATCATCGAACGGTCGGCGCACCTGTTCGACGAGGTGGTTGTCGCCGTGCTGATCAACCAGAACAAGCAGGGCCTGTTCTCGATCGAGGAGCGTCTCGACCTGCTCGCCGAGGCGACCAAGCACCTGTCCAATGTCAGCACCGCCTCCTTCGCGGGCCTGCTGGTCGACTTCTGCTCGACCAACGGCATCGACGCGATCGTCAAGGGTCTGCGTGCTGTCACCGATTTTGACTACGAGCTGCAGATGGCGCAGATGAACGGCAGCCTCACCGAGGTCGACACGGTCTTCATCCCGACGTCACCGGAGTACTCGTTCCTCGCCTCGAGCCTGGTCAAGGAGGTCGCCAAACACGGTGGCGACGTCTCCGCGCTGATCCCCGGTTTTGTCAACGACGAACTCACCAAGAAGTACCGCTGACCGGTCACATCGGGTGCCGTCGATGCGTCAGAGAGATATGGATGACGTCAATCTCTTCGAGGCAGAGCGTCCCAGGCTGCTGAGCATCGCGACCACGCTGCTCGGCGATCGGGGCGAGGCCGAAGACATCGTGCAGCAGACGTGGCTCAGGCTCGACGGCAATCGCACGGAGATCGTGAGCCTTGCGGCCTGGCTCACGACCGTCGCGACCCGCCTGTGTCTCGACCGGCTCCGGGCGCGAGTCCCGACACCCGTGCAGGAACTCCCGATCGGCGCGGACGTGTCCGATCCTGCCGACAACCTCGCCCTTGCCGACACGGTCGGGGCTGCCCTGCATGTGGTGCTCGAACGCCTGTCGCCGTCCGAACGGGTGGCGTTTGTGTTGCACGACAGCTTCGGCTTCGAGTTCGTCACGATCGCGGCTGTGCTCGACACCACACCGGCGGCGGCGCGCAAGCTGGCGTCCCGCGCGCGGGCCCGGATCCGGCAACCCGCGCCCGAGAACGGGCCCGCCGACTGGGAGGTGGTTGATGCCTTCATGGCCGCTGCACGGGGCGGCGACCTCGACCGCCTGCTCGCGCTGCTGGCCCCTGGCGCAGGCGTGACGGCCGATGCCGCAGCGGTCACGGTCGGAACGCCGCGGGAGATCACCACGACGGACGACGTCGCACAGTTTTTCAACGGCAGCGCCACGGCTGCGCTCCCGGTCTTCGTCGGCGATCGTCCGGCCTTCGCCTGGTTCCACCGCGGGATGGCGATGGTGGTGTTCGACTTCGAGGTGGTCGACGGAGCGGTCGCCGGCATCACGTTCCGCGCCTCTGCAGACGTCCTGGCGACGGTCGTGCGCCGCGACGGTTCGGTTCGACGTGCCTGATCTGGTCACATCCGGCCCATGATGTTCGTCAGACACGTAGAACCATTCACCGAAGGAGATCTCAGATGAAGACCATGACGTGCCAGCAGTTGGGCGGACCCTGCGACCTCGCGCACCGCGGCGAGACCGCCGATGACGTCATCAACGCCCAGGACAAGCACCTCAAGGAACGGGAAAGGGCCGGTGAC